>Ga0208767_1000754_pt1 | contig 26547 bp, 38 predicted proteins | sample VirMetDEL_Mar_21_FD_184514 | JGI IMG/M metagenome (GOLD analysis project Ga0208767, IMG submission 184514) | Aqueous microbial communities from the Delaware River and Bay under freshwater to marine salinity gradient to study organic matter... | ecosystem: Environmental > Aquatic > Marine >... | reverse complement strand
ACGTTCAGTTCTGCTACCTCTGAAAGATTTGTACCAATCATGTACGACATCTCTGATACAAACCATAGTACATCACCTAGTTCTTTCTTCATGTCGGTTATTGGTAATGCTTTACCATCACCTCTGAGCCACTTAGATACAAGTGATGCAACCTCTCCTGCTTCAGATGCAAGGCCAGTAGCTAGATACTCAAAGGCTTTCTCCTTTGGATAGACAGCAGTTGAGTGTGCTTTATTTTGGTATTCATTCAAGTTCATATACAAAATCCTATGGTAAGTAATGTAGGGACAAGCCTACTACACTGGTGTAGCAGACCTGTCCCATTACAACAAGCTAGTGGATGTGGTTTAAGTAGGAAGGAACTTCAAAGTCGTAGTTGTCTTCCCATTCTTCAAGACCGTTGAGAAAGTTATTGATATCCTCAATGTCTACCTCTTCCAAATAGTCTGCGTCTACAACATCCATGAGGTATGCACGCATATAGTTTGGAATGTCTTGATGATCTTTGTACTTGTAAACCATAACAGTATCCTTTCTATTTGTTGTTATGCTACTTCAAGATAGTCAGCAAACACCTTGCTACCAAGCCACTTGCTTACCTGCTCTTGACGCTTGAACAGTGTACCATTGTCACCTGCCTTAGTCAAGTCGAAGCGACCGTCATCACCGTGACTGGCATAGTGTGTCATTGCCGACACAACGGAGAAGACATTCTTTCCACGTGTCTGTACCTCATCAAGGTACTGTGCGAACAGACGATCAGACAATCCATTACGCTTCTTAGGATCGTCCACCGTACCAGTGGTGAGTGTGCGGAACAGGTTCATAACCTTACGGCTGTCGAAGATGCGAGTGTCAGCCCACTCCTGATACTGATTGACGATGTGTTTGTGACGCTCGATGCTCTCATCGAATGCCTGAATAAACCCATCGACTTGGAAGTTCTTGGTGTGACGCTTTCTTGCAACATCAAACTGCCCACCAATCTGTCCATTGGTGCAGAAGAAATCAATCACTCCACCATAGAAGACAACAGAAGAAGAACCATCAAAGGTATTCTTCATGATGTATCGCAACCCAATGTCAGTACTGTGTCCTGTCCTAGTTTCGACAGTGCGTTTCATCTTAGGTAGAATGTACTCTGCATAGCAGACTGCACCGCCTTTGGTGATATGATCTTTGATCTGTACATCTTCCAACACTGACGGGTCGAAGTGATTGACCATCTGTTCCTGCAAGGGAATGAGAACCTCTTCGTTCTCAACGACACGGTAGTTAGACTTGACGATGGACAGACATGCGTCCTCCTCGCTAATGCCATCACCCTTGGTCAGCATCTTGTAGTTCTGTGGTACAAGACCACTGATGATACCGACAACTTCCTGCTCGAAAACAGGAAAGAAAATTTCACGGTCGTTCTTTGTCGTAAGATGTTCCAACATCATATAACTCCTTGTACTTGGTTGCTTCAATAATTGAACGGAAGAGTTTAGTCCTAGTTCTTTCCCGCCCATCTTCACTGACAGAGACAATTATAACTCTATAATTATCTTTGTCAAATCTTTCTATATAAGAATAACAACTGTCTCTCATTGTTAGTCTTTCTTTTCCAGACTGTCAAGTCTTTTCTTTACATCTTCTAGTTGCATGTAGTTCACTACACTATGTGCACTAGAAGTAAGTAACATAGCAGGTGCTATGCATCCTGACAAGACTGTTGCTGCCACCATGATGGCGATCCATTTTTCCATGTTGCAAACCTTCCTTTGTCTCCAATGTAATAGTTGCGGTACGCCCTGATAACATTGATACTTTTGTATTCGTCAGGCATACATTGCGGTGGGTCTTCCCAGCCTACTGAGCGTAGCTCGTATGGTAGTTGCATTAGATTACAAACAATACCCTTTCGTTCTGTTGCATGAATTTTATTATACCTTTTGGTGTACTCACGACATGTGTGAGACAGTAGTCTATACAACCAGCGGTAATGGTGCATACTCTGCCTTGCCCACACCGCTGACGGGTGGTTCTTGTGCGTGGACTTGTAACATTCGATTGCTGGCACACCATCAAGTTCATGGTGAGCAGTGGACAACAACTGTGCATACTCAAGAATCATCTTGACAACATGCTTGTCGCAATGATATGCTGCACAAATTTCTGGGTCGTTGTGTAAGTAAAAGATATTCATCAGTCTGTCTCCTCTAAAGATTCAAGAATGTCTTTCATCTGAAAGCCAAGACGAACAAGTCCTTCGACATATTCATCCTTGCTTATTACTTTATCGTCATAGAGAGTGCACATTCTATCTACCTTTCTCTGCCAAAACTCATCGACCGGAACGATGTTGTCCTCATTCTTGGTCATATACTTTTCCGTTCTTTTCTTCCCACCGCTCACAGTAGGCAATGTACTCTGCCTTGCACCGGAGAGGCGAAAAGAACCAGCGAGGCAGACGCTCATAACGTCTCTCGTATTCTTCTCTCCACTCAGAAAACGTCATCATTTTCTTACACTCCTTACGTATATAGAACATAGTACAAGCATGATTCCATATAACAATACCATAACAGAAAGCCAATGTTCCTGCACTGATTCGTTGTAATATGTGCCATGCAAACCTGCAATGGCACACATTACACCAACAGCCAACAGAAACTTAAACATCTGTGGATAACTGGATACGACTCTCCTCTCCGTATCCATCTTTGAAGAGGGTTGCAATCTCTTGCTCATTGCCATCCTCATCAACAGCAACGACCGATACGGTATGGAAATACTTTTCCTTTACCCTGTCAGTTTTGACAGTGTTCTGCTTCAATACAAGTTGAGACACACCGAAAACATTTGTTGGTCCTACTCGCATAGTCTTACTCCTTTCCTTTTTTCTTTTCGATACGGAAGATTTCTCGCTTGTAGTCACCCACATTGGCGAGGTAGTTAAACTTATGACGTGACCGTTTGAGATTGTCAAGGAATTTTTCAAAGTCAAACGTGCTATTCTCCAACGCTTCGAGCAAAGCACCATGAAACTGTTGCTTACCAATAACATTATGTGCAAAGGTAGGATTGGTTGCACACCTCTGCATTCGTTTGATCTTGGATAGTCTATCTTTGACATGCTCTTCGTTGAAGGAATCATATCTTAACTTGCCCTCTTTAAAATTCCAACTACCACTTTTGTAGCTGGATGTTTTATTAAAGATTGCAATAAGAATACTATGAGACACAGTGTATTCTTCTTTGTATTTCTTGTAGATATTATATACGTCTGCTGTCTCAGGACGCTGCGACCAGTAGTTTGCAAAGTCTGTTAACGTCCAGTTGCGTTGGTGTGTGTTCATGTTGATGAGGTTCATGTCATTGTGACTGTCATCAATCATAATGTAAAAAGGTTTTGACAACATCTTTGCTACCTCATATCTATGTTGTCCATCGACAATGACAAGAGACTCACCATCTTCTCGCACTACGATTGGTCGCAAACGTAGCACATCATTACGCTCGACAGACTTTTTCAATCTGTCCACATTAACATAGTTTATGTCACGATTACCATACACACCTTGCAAAGTATGGTATAAGTCATCGCTTGGATTTACTTTGTAAATCTTGTTGTATACTTTCAAATTCTTCGTTATGTTCTTTGACATGACTGGTCCTTTAGTTGAGTTGGTCTTCCCAATACATCTCAGCAACCATTTGACGTTCTTCGTCATACAAGTGTTGCCAAGGTTTATGGTCAAAGTATTTAGCATCAATACTTTGATACCATTCTTTTATCTCTTGATCTGCGATCTTTTCCCAGTCGTTCATCATGTAACATCTCCTTCAGTTGCATGTAACATGTGGGACAATACAGATTGTCCTGCTCAATGAGAATTGCCACATCTTTGCAGACATGGCAATCCTCTTTGGTGTAGTTTCTGTCCTTTGTGGACATGATCTGCTACACTAGTGTAGTGGATAGGTGACGGCATACACCGTTTCGTCCCAGCACTTGCGGCAATCACCGCACTCATTGTTGTTGCGTAGAGCATGGCATGTCTCGTCATGCTTGGTAGTAACACCCGACACATGTTGCCAGCGTTTCTTAAACTTGCCATCAACAAACTGTGACGAATGACGGATCACCATGTTAGATGGCGTGGGACGATTAGACCGTGCCACAATCTGACTGTCCTGCGTAGGCAACCAGTGTTTGAGATATGGCGTAGCTTCTGCAACGTCATACAACATATGCAAATGCCATACATCTAGTAGATCACCACTATCATGCCACCGCATGTAGGCAACGTCATGCATCGCCATCGTGTGCAAGTCCTTCCACTCTCGCTTGTTTGGCATACGCCCTTCATTGCAGAAGAAGGTATCGAGATGTTCTTCCAATGCTTGTGCAAATTGCTTGTCGAATGTACGCTCAAGGACAAACACCATCGCCTCGACCCATTGCGGATGATACAATCCGACAAGCCGTACCGTCTGTGCAATCTGCACGGAAGGATACGTATAGTTTCCTCGCTCGTCTGCAAAACATTTATAGCAAGGCGTGCCGGGAATACGTGCCAGCACTTGGCCTACCTTGCATCCGTATTGTAACGGTACTGGCAAGCCACGTTCTTTGCAGATAGCAGGAACAAATCCTGCATTGCTGGCGGGTAGGCCATATGCATTCCCCGGCATTTTGCTAGGATTGCCAAGTGATCCAATGATTTCTCGCGCTTGCTTGAGTGTTGTGATCTGCATCTTTTCTTTTCCCTTTCATTACACTAGTGTAGCGTGTCGATGAATTTCTTCGCAGCTTGAATGCCAACGATGTAATCGTCCGCATCGTTTGGTGCAGGGTAATATACAATCTCCCAATTGTCGTCTACGCGAACGGCAATTTCTTCTGTCTTAGTAATTCCATCGATGGTATGTTGCGCTAGGGATATTTCGTATCCCTTATATTGCAACCTGATATTGTTCATATCAATAACCCTTTGCTTCATTTCTCTTTTCCTTTCATTACACTACACTGGTGTAGTCTACTGTTAAAAGTCGAATCCTACCCATACTATTGTTGAGCCTTTCAGGTACACGGAACGGCAAAAGTCATCCCAGTCCTGTAACTCGTATTTCTTTTCTGCTCGGTCGTAAGCTCCTCTCACAAATGTTACCTTGCTGTCGGGCTTGCGGCGAATAAGTTCGCCCGGCTTGGTATTCTTCAGTGCTATCTGTTCCATGATCCGTTTCCTATCTGTTACATTGGTGCAGTAGAATTGACACGTTGCAAGGCACGATGACATTACACCACCATGCCTTGCCTCTTGCCAACTGATTTATTCTACCTCCTCAAACGGTAAGCTGGTTTTGATTGAAGTGATTAAATCAAGACAATCATAGTACTCCAGATTCTGAAGTATGTTCAGGGCCAAGTGTCCTGACCCTTTTTCTCCAAAGTCAATCGTGAGTGTCCCGACCGCACCGCCGGGATATTGTGGACCATCGTCACCAAAAGTAAACGATATGATACGCCCTGCTGGCGTAGTTAAACTGATAGAGGCAACGTCCTCATACGTTGCGTCTACTGTGTAACTTATTTTATAAAAAGGATTTTCCGCGTTCCACGTTTCCACGTGTTCACGCATTACATCCGGTCTATACCACGCATCACTGCGAAGGTCCGCAAGCGAAGCAAATTCGCCGCAGATGATTTCATTGATAAAGGAAGTGTTAACTCCGCTCACTTCGATTGAATAGAACATTTCTCTTTTCCTTTTCGGTTTAGTTACAATTGACACGTTGCAAGGCACGGTCGAATACCCTGCCTTGCCCCTTGTCAACTGATCCTAAGCGACAAGCGACTGGAAAGCGGCGGCACGCTTCATAAATGCCGCTTGATCGCCTTTAATCTCGCGACCTTCCTCCATCGCCTTCTCTACTTGCTTGTTCGCAAGTTCGATCAGTTTCTCTGCGCAAAGCAGCTTGTCCAGATCAAGCGCTTTCGGTTCTTTCTCTACGCTATACTCGTAAAACGGTGTTTCAATCGCCGCATTGATTTGCGATTCTTCCCATTGGCGCTTGCTTTTCATGAAGCAATGTTTTTCGTCGTCCCATTTCAACGGGGAATGGTCGACGATGTGAAGGATCAACGCCTTGCGCCTTGTGCTAGCTGGCATTGCCAGAACAAGGTTAGTAAGTGGCGTGTGATTGCCGCATTGCAGCGCATGCCACAATGCGTCCGTTTCAACAGACACTATTTTCTGCTGAAGCGCTTTACCGCTGCGCTTGATTTCACCAATTTGGCGGTTCAACGTCTTAGCACAAATCGTGTTCATGGTATTTTCCTTGTTTTGAGGTTATGCAATCAAACATTGCCGGAAACAATCCCAAATAGAATTGCTTGCGGCAATGCCCCCATGCCCTTGCTATCGGGCATATGTTGGGGATTGCGACGGGTAACAGAATACCGTTCCGACCAATAGCTATTTGACGCGGCGGTCCATAACCCGGCATAGGCGGGTCACGTCCGTTGCATATCAATTCGGCTATTAGAAGAAACGGCAAACCATAAAGTCCGTCCGCTCATATTCCTGATTTTCAAAGTGGGTAGAGCGATACCCTCCGGCATTGTTAATTTTCCGTCCCGGATAGACGTTATGACGGGCAACTTGCTTGCGCTTTCCGTCAATTTCAACGGCTGTTTGAGACGCGACCGGGACGTATACCCCCTTGATCGAACCGCGTTTCTCTCAATTCCCTTGCCTGTTTTTGCCAAGTATTACCATACCCGTTGCCTAGTCATACCATTGCTTGCTTGTCTCCTTACCTACAGTACTCGTTCGATAAGGCGTAGAACCGGCTTATTTTTTAGCTGGAATTGCTCAAATAACCGCCCTCCAACCGGAGGTTATAACGTGTTCCCACGCCGACGCTTGTTACCGCGCCGCGACCCGCTGCCCATTCCCCGCTTGACCCGTCGCGCTTAGATAAAAATCAGATATCGTGTTGCCCATGCTCAGATATCGGCGCGAAAGATTGCTAGCTGCTGACAGCAATGCCATGTTTCCCCATGATTTACGCCCGGAGGATCGGGGCGGTCCTTGCTGTATCCAGAGTGTTTCAATTCCATGTTTGTTTTCGATGTTGCGGACTATGATCAGAGAATAAGGCATGAATAAGATGCAAATAAGGCAATATTGCCATAATTCAAAAAAAAGCTAAGATAGGTCAATAGTGCTGACCTATTTCCTTATATAATTATAAAGAGTGCTGTAAATTGGCGCGAACAGAAAGTGAACAAATCGCGCAAATTGATTTTAGGTATTAGGACAAGGGAAACAGTCAAAGCCACTGTATGGCGCTTAAAACGCGATTAAAAGGGTCAACATTGCTGCCCCATACTATGGTAGGTATGGTGGACATATTAAACACAAGGGAAGGTGTGAAATTGGCGGGAATGCTGGGAATGGATATGATAAGTGCGCATATACAAAGAGAAGCGCGTTAATTGATATGCGGGCATATTATTTTAAAAGACCAGGAGGATGTTCACGTTGACCAGGGGGATGTTCACGTTTTGTTCTGTCAGAATATGGATGTTCACGTTTTGTTCACGTTTTGTTCTAGTGGGAAAGCACGAAACAGGAACAAATGGTGAACAAAGGAAGAACGCTAGAACAATTCAGGAACATATGGTGAACATCATGGTCACCCCCACCCAAAGAAAATGCCCCGCTTGTTCTCATATATATATGCCACTGTCATATATTTACCAAAAATACTAGGGTAGTTTAAACTACAAATAAAAAAACCACCCCCCTTTGTTTTATTTTACAAGAGAGGGGTGGCTATAATAATAAAAAAATACTAGGGTGTGTTAAACAGGTGTGCTACTAGGCTATAATTCTATATAGATATAATAAGATCAATATCATAAAGTCTTAACCTAGTTGATATTGTAAGTCTTTATTTTAATCTATATACTTTTTTCTATATTTTAATCTATAACATAATCTATATAGAGAGTAGTATACCAGATACAATAGTAAAGAACAACGGTATTGGAAAAATAAATTATAAGTGTTGCAAAAATATCACACCATCCTTAACTCTTTTTCTTGTCTTCCCACAGGGTGGGGTGGTACAATACACTTGGATACTTAATTCTATATAGATATAACGAAAGATATTGGAGGGTGCTTATGTGTGATAATCCTAATTGTAAATATAAATACCAGTGTAATTGTAATGACTGTAGCTGTTCACCAAATACAGACGGAGAGAAAGGTCTGTGTAAGTGTTGTAAAGACATTATGGTTGCAGGTGTAATAGAAAAGAATAATGACAGCTAGTGAAAAGAATAAACAGGACTTATCTGATCAGGAGATTACCTATAACATTCTTTTGAGTATAAGAAATACTTTGAATGTTATGGTGCAGCAACAGTCAAAGGATGACTTTCTTACTTTTGTTCGTAAGGTAGCACCTACGTTAATTACTGACTGGCATATGGGCAGACATATTGAAGTTCTGTCAGATAAGTTACAGCAGGTAGTGGAAGGAAAGATCAAACGGTTGATGGTCTTTCTTCCACCACGTAGCAGCAAGTCAGTAATCTGTTCCAAGTTATTTCCTGCGTGGTACATAGGTAAAAATCCTAACCACGAGATACTTACTGTCAGTCACTCTGATCAGTTGTCCAGTGACTTTGGTAGATCAGTACGTGATATCGTAAACACTGAAGATTTTACAAATATGTTTCCCGGTGTTAATCTGCGTGCAGACGTTCGTGCTGCAGGTAAGTGGAAGACAAACCTCAATGGTAGTTACTATGCTGCAGGTGTAAGATCACAGATTGCAGGGCGTGGTGCACACATTGCCATACTTGATGACGTTATGTCAGAAGAAGATTCATTCTCTGATGCAGGCAGGCGTTACATAAAGGAATGGTGGCCTTCAGGTCTTCGTACACGTATTATGCCCAATGGTGCAATTATTATTATTAATACTCGCTACCACTACGATGATCTGTGTGGTTGGTTATTAAAGCAGCAGGACGAGTTTGACATTGAAACAAAGATGCGATGGAACGTAGTAAGTATACCTGCATGGTTGGACGAAAAGTCCAGTAAGCTGTTGGGTCTTCCTGAAGGTACAAGTTACTTTCCTGAATGGAAGGACGATGAAACATTACGAATAGACGAGATGGAAATTAAGGCAACCAATGGATCAAAGTATTGGGAAAGCCTGTACATGCAAAACCCCACACCTGATGAGGGTAGTCTTATCAAGAAGAACTGGATCAACTGGTGGGAGTACGAAGAACCACCAAGCTGTGACTTTATCATGCAAACTTATGACACTGCCTTTAGTACAAAGACAACAGCAGACTACAGTGTTATACAGACGTGGGGAGTGTTTCATTTCCATGAGGATAGTGAGGACGGTATAGAGGGAGTAGCAAGTAATTTGTTGCTACTGGGTAGTGTACGTGGTAGATTTGAATATCCTGATCTAAGACGTATTGCACAACAGGAATATCAAAAGCATAAGCCTGATATTTGTGTGGTAGAAAAGAAAGCAAGTGGACAGTCACTCATACAGGACATGAGAAGAAGTGGTCTTCCTGTCTTGGAGTATATGCCTGACAAGGACAAAGTGTCAAGAGTATTTACTGCTTCTCCCTTGTTGGAAGCAGGAAGAGTGTGGTTACCAAAGGGAAAGGAATGGGCAAGAGAATTGTACGAGGAAATGATACTGTTTCCCTATGGCAGACATGATGATCAGGTGGACGCAATGACCATGGCAATACATTATGTCAAGGACAGTTGGCGCTTGGAACATCCTGAAGACCCGGACTGGGAGGACGATGTTAATCCACGCAGGCAGAAACGTGTTGCATATTGGAGAGTTTGAGGTTATAATCTAAAAATGAAACTTGCATATGAATTAGAAAAGAGGCAGGACTTTTATTTTCCTGTCAACGATGATCACTTTTCAGGAGAAGAGTATCAAAAGCCACACAGAATAAGAAGTTTACAGTTTGTAGATGACTTTGATGTTGCATTGGATGTAGGCAGTCATGTAGGTACATGGGCAGTAGACTTGTGTAACAAGTTCAATAAGGTTTATTGTTTTGAACCAATTGAAATACACAGGGAATGTCTTACACGTAATCTGTCAGGTTTTCCTAGTGATAGATTTGAAATACTACCTTATGCACTGGGAGCAGAGAATGATGTAGAGATTGCACTGGAGTACGCTGCGGAAGGTAATAGCGGTACTGCTTCAATCACTACGGATGTAGAACAGGGAGAGTACAAGGCAGTACTAAAGACACTTGACTCTTTTGACTTTGAAAAGATTGATTACATTAAAGTGGACGTTGAAGGTTTTGAATTACAGTTTCTCAAGGGAGCAAGTGAAACAATCAAACGTACAAAACCTGTAATCAATATTGAAATTAAAAATACGTGTGAACGATTTGGTACTACACAACAGGAAATAGCAGACTACCTTGTTGCTGATCTGGGTATGGACTGCGTAGGTAAAACAGTAGCAGATTATATTTTTGTTTATCACACATAACAATTATACAGCAAGGGCAATATAAAACATGGCAACTGAACGCAATCCTTTTGATCCTATTCCTTCAGTAGAACTTTCAGTCGTAGAGATTGAAACTGAGAATGAAGATTCAAATGCAAGCATGGAATACGATCCTAGTGATGGTGGTATTGTAGTAGAGTTTAAGAGTAATCTTAATGAAGGCTTGTCTGACGAACAGATCGAGGAGAAGGACGAAGAGTTTTTTAGAAACTTGGTAGACGATCTGGACGAAGAAACTCTTGAAGACATTGCCATTCAAGTACATGACAACTTTACTGCAGACAAGGACAGTCGAGCAGAATGGGAAAGTATGTTTGAACGTGGCTTTGATCTGTTAGGTCTAAAGCTGGAAGAAGCATCAGAACCATTTGAAGGTGCATGTACTGCAGTTCATCCAATCCTTATTGAGTCAGCAGTTAAGTTTCAGTCAAAGGCAACACAGGAATTGTTTCCTGCCAGTGGACCAGTAAAGTCCCAGATCATTGGTGAAGTATCAGAAGAAAAAGAAAAGCAAAGCCATAGAGTCAAAGACTTTATGAACTATCAGATCACTGAACAAATGCCTGAGTACTTTGACGAGTTTGAGCGTATGCTCTTTCACCTGCCGCTTATTGGATCAGCATTTAAAAAGATTTACTTTGACAGCAGTTTAAACCGACCTGTATCAGAGTTTGTTCCTATTGACCAGTTTTATGTGTCTTACTATGCTACCGATCTACGCAGAGCAGATCGCTACACGCATGTTATCTATCGCTCACCAGTAGAGATGCAGCGAGACATGGCAGCAGGAATGTACGCAGACATAGACCTACCTGAAGCAAGTACACCAGAGTTTGCTCCTATCAGTCAGAAGATGGATACAATTATGGGTCTGTCTCCTTCTGGTAGTCACGATCCACAGTACGTTCTTCTTGAGCAGCACTGCTATCTTGATCTGCCCGGTAAGTTTGCAGACGATGATGGTTTGTCTCTTCCCTATATTGTTACCATTGAAGAACAGAGCCGTCAGGTTTTGTCTATTCGCAGAAACTACAATAAAGATGATCGACGCAGAGAAAAGAAAATCTTCTTTACTCATTATCGTTTTGTTCCCGGTTTTGGTTTTTATGGTCTAGGATTGATTCATTTCCTTGGTAATCTTACCATGACTGCAACTGCAGCAATGCGTAGCTTGGTTGATGCAGGTCAGTTTGCAAACCTACCCGGTGGCTTTAAGGCGAAGGGTTTACGTATTGTAGGTGACAATGATCCTATTGCTCCCGGTGAGTTTAGAGAAGTTGAAGCTACAGGTAATGATCTGTCCAAGATGATCATCAATCTGCCATACAAAGAACCTTCACAGACTTTGTTTCAGATGCTTAACTTTGTTACTGCTACTGCACAGAAGTTTGCCGATACAACCGAACAGGTTATTTCAGATGCAGCAAGTTACGGTCCTGTTGGCACAACAATGGCACTGTTGGAAGCAAGCAGCAAATTCTTTAGTGCAATTCACAAACGACTACACAAGTCACAACATGACGAATTTAAATTACTAAGTAGAATTAACTATGAATATCTACCTGAAGAATCAATGGTAGATATTCCAAACGGTACACTTAATATCTATCGTAATGACTTTGATGGCAGGATTGATATTATTCCTGTATCTGATCCTAATATTCCTTCCTCTGCACACCGTATGATGATGGCACAGCTTGCACTGCAGTTGTCTCAGTCAGCACCTCCCGGTATGTTCAATGTGGAAGAACTTAACAAGACAATTCTTCAGGCAGCAAACATTCCTAATCTGGACAAGATCATGCCTGAAAAGCCTTCACCAATGCCTCTTGATCCTGTCAGTGATATTCAAGCTGCAGTTAAAGGTATGCCAATTCAGGCATTCATGGGTCAGAACCATGACGCACATATTCAGGTAAAGACTATGTACATTCAAGACCCGATGAATGGTGCTAATCCTATGATGCAACGTATTGTTCCTGTGCTACAAGCAAACATTCAGGAACATATGGTGATGAAGTATCAGGAACAGATTAGTGGTGTGTCAAAAGAAATGATTGCACAGTATGGACCTGAAGCTGCTGCTGCAGGTGTGGACGTACAAGACCCACGTCTTATGGAACAGGTTATTGCTGCTGCTGCACAACAAGTGGCACAGGCAAATCAAGCTGCAGCACAGATGCAAATGGCAGCTACACCTGAAGCACAGATGGTTCAGATTGAACAGCAGCGTCTGGGTGTTGAGCAACAGAAAGTTCAAACACAGATGGCAAAGGAAGCTGCTACTGCCGCTAACAAGAACCGTGAACTTGATCTAAAGGAAATGGAAATTCAGTTGAATATGTTCAAGGAAGGTGCTAACCTTTCTAGTGCAAAAGAAGAAAAAGAACTGGATCGTAATGCAAAGAAAGCAATTGCAGCTTTGGATGCTCTTATTGATCTTGCCAAGACAGAAGCAAGCATTGACAAGGACAAGGCACTGAAAGCAGCAGACATGTTAACTAACTTTATTGGACAGGCACGTAGGGGATAATAGGTTTTGAACTTTTGGGATGAGTTGAATTTAAAGTACGAAGAAAAAATACTAGACTTAAAAAATTCTCTTGCATATGGCAACGCTTCAAGTTACGATGAATATCGTCACGCAGTTGGTGTGATTGAAGGTGTGGAATGGGCAACTGAATGCCTCAAGCACATTGTAAAACAACGTATCTATGAAGAGGAGGATATGGACTAGATGCAAGCAGTACGAATGGATAAGGCAGTTGATGCTGCTGATTGGGTAACAGACGAGAGTGCAGTAAAGGTAGACCTTAAAAGTTTGCCAAGCATTCCCGGCTTTCATCTACTGGTTCTTCCAGTAGCAGTAAAGCAGAAGACAAAAGGTGGTATTATTCTACCTGATAAAGTAAAGGACGATGTAGCTTACCTCACTACCGTTGCTAAAGTTTTAAAGAAAGGTGACTTAGCTTACAAAGACGAAGACAAGTTTCCTAACGGAGCATGGTGTGAAGTAGGTGACTATATTTGTTACGCAAAGTATTCAGGACAGAAGTTTATGTACAAGGGTATGAAGCTACTTCTTATCTTTGATGATCAAGTAATTATGAAAGTTGAAAAGCCAAGTTTACTTGATCCTACATATCATCTTTCAAATTAAATTTGTATCTTATAATAATTTATTGTAATATACTAATACAGCGGGTAGATTAAACCAATACGTTAGATTCGCTGCTAACGGGTAAGAGAAAAAGGAAATATATTAATGAGTGAAGAATGGTCAACAGTTGACGTAAATTCAGATGAGGACAAAACTCCTAAAGTTGAGTTTGAAGTTGAAGAAGAAGAAGAATTAGAAGCTGCACCAGAAGTTAAGAAGGTTGAGAAGAAGCAAGAAAAAGAAGAAGAACAACCTGAAGAACTAGACGGTATTCAGACCAAGGGTGCAGAGAAAAGAATTAGACAATTAATTCGTCAGCGTAAAGAACGAGATGAAGAATTACAACAGCTACGTAGTGAAATTAATAATCTACGTTCTGCTGTACAGGAAAGAGATACACAGCTTTCTTCAAGTTTAAAAAATTCTATTGACAGCACTGAGAATCAATTAGAATCAAACATTGAAGCAGCTAAACAGTTATACAAGCAAGCCGTTGAATCAGGTGATACTGACGGAATGCTGACAGCACAAGAAAGCATGAGCAAAGCCTATGCAGAAAAAAATCGTGTTGAACAGCAGAAGGCAGCTTGGGAAGAATACAATCGTGCTTTAGAGTCAAATGGGCAGCGAGCAGCACAAGTTGCACAACAGCAACAACAGACTCAAGAGTACGATCCAAAGGCAGTAGAATGGGCAACTAAAAATTCATGGTTTGGTCAAGATCAGATTATGACTGCCGCTGCTCTTACTATTGACCAAGAACTGAAGGGTGAAGGTTATGATCCTTCAGATGATGATTTCTACGAGGAAGTTGACAATCGTTTACGTCATCGTTATCCTCACAAGTTTCAGGATATTAACTCTGAACCTGAAACACCTCGTTTGCAGGACACGACTACAAGTTCTGCTCAAGTGGTAGCGGGTGCGTCACGCACACCAAAAACTTCTCAGAGTAGCAATAAAGTCAAACTTACTCAAGAGGATGTAAGGTTGGCAAATAAATGGGGTATACCACTTGAAAAGTACGCTGCTGAAAAGCTAAAGGTCGAACAGGCTGATGGCGAATACACCAGTGTTTATAGTTAAGCGTGGATAAGGAAGGACAAATACAATGACACGAAACACAACATCACGAGAATCAAGCATGAGGGAAAATAAAACTCGTAGAGTTTTTGAAGAACCAAATTGGTTAAATATTCCTGACACAGTTCGCAACCGTTTTAAGAGTGAAGGAATGTCTCTTCGCTGGCTGCGAATTACTTTGAAGGGACAAGACGACATTCAAAACATTGGCAAGCGTTTAGCCGAAGGTTGGGAATTAGTCAGTCAGGAAGAAGTTCCTGAAATGCTTATATCTTCCGTCGTGAGGGAAGAAGGACGATATGCAGGAGCGGTCTGTCGTGGAGACTTGGCTTTAGGCAAAATGCCTACTGACCTAGCTGAATCTCGTCAAGAATACTATGAAAACAAGAGTAGAGAGGCAGTACAAGCTGTTAACATGCAGCTAATGAACAACTCTGATTCTCGTATGCCTATCTCTAACTCTAGTCGATCAAAAGTTACAACAGGACGGCGAGCGTCTTTTCAAGATTAGTTTGTTTTCCTGTTTGTCAATGTATTTAACAAGGAAAGGAACATAGTGTTATGACTACTACTAAGACACTAAATGGACTTACTCCTTCCCGCATTCGTGGTGGTGCACCAAACAGCAAAGCCACAAATGACTATCCAATTGCGAGTGCCTATGACACTAACATTTTTACTGGTGATATCGTCGTTAACAATGCTGGGAATATTGAAGTTCTAACTACTACAACTCAGAAAGCCATGGGTGTTTTCATGGGTTGCCGTTATGTTGCTAATGGTGAACCAAGCTGGTCAACTTACTGGCCAGCTAATACTTCAGTAACAGAAGCATATGCTGCTGTTGTTGATAATCCACAGGCAACATTTATTGTTCAGGCAGACGCAACAGTTTCTGCTGGAGATATCAATTCACAAAACTTTAATGTTACACTTGGTGCAGGTTCTACCTTTACTGGCAAGTCAGGATTTGGAATTAAAGCCAGCACTCGTACAACAGGAAATGCAATGCTTCGTGCAATTGCAGTTCTTGATGTACCGGGTAATGACATTGCTGTTAATACAGAGCGTGCCTTCCCCAAGCTGGAAGTTCGTATCTTGAAGCATGTGGATGCATATATCTCTGCTGATGCTTCAGTAAACTAAGTAAGGGAAAGGAGTAATTAATAATGGCTATTAATCGCGCTAGTATTGCTAAAGAGCTTCTTCCCGGTCTAAATGCCGTTTTCGGTCTTGAGTATGGTGATGTTGATAATGAACATGCACCTCTATTCGATATTGAAAATTCAGATCGTGCATTTGAGGAAGAAGTTCTATTTACTGGATTTGGTTCTGCACCTGTTAAGAGTGAAGGTGCTGCTGTCCAGTATGATGACGCACAAGAAAGCTACACTGCTCGTTACACACACGAGACAATCAGTCTAGCCTTCTCAGTTACAGAAGAGGCAATGGAAGACAACCTCTATGACACATTTGCCAAACTACGTGCACGTGGTCTTGCCCGTGCAATGGCAAACACCAAGCAGGTAAAAGCTGCAGACGTTTTCAATAACGGCTTTAGCAATGCTTATCTTGGTGGTGATGGTCAGCCACTATTCAGTGACAACCATCCAGTCATTGATGGTGGTGTTCAAGACAATGATCTTGACGCTACCGATCTTTCAGAAGCATCTCTCGAATCTGCTCTTATCACTATCTCCAAAGCACAGGATGATCGTGGTATTCTAATCGGTATTCGTGCAGAGTCTCTTCACATTCCACCTGATCTTGCCTTTACTGCAGATCAGATTCTAAACAGCACATTAAGCACCACCACTGCTACTAACAGCACAACTGGTGTTACTAATGTCAATGACATTAACAGCATTCGTAATCAGGGTCTAGTTCCCGGTGGTTTCTTTGTAAACCATCGTTTCACTGATACAAATGCTTGGTTCTTAAAGACAGACGCACCAAATGGTACAAAGATGTTTGTTCGCGCACCACTACAGACCAAGATGGAACCTGACTTTGATACAGGTAATCTTCGGTTCAAGGCACGTGAGCGTTACAGCTTTGGCTGGTCCGACTGGCGTGGTTTTTATGGTGCTTCAGGTTCTTCCTAATAGTACCATAATAAACTAAAGAAAGTAAAGGGTAGGGAAAGAAAACTAAATTATTTTTCCCTGCCCTTCTTTCTTTTGTATTTAGGTTTTATGAAGTATAATAAACCTAGTTTTATTATATGTCTAAAGGAAAAAATAAATGCCAACCAACATTCGACAGGGTTTTGTAACAGGCAGTGGTGCAGTTGTGGATGTTGCTTCAAGCGTTACAGTTGCTGATACACGTGTTCGTTCTCTTAATGCTTCAGGCGTAGGTACTTTTTTAATTACAGGTACATCTACAGATGAGTACGGAACACTCAAGGGCAACAATATTAAGTTTGTAAATACAACAAACAATGATGTAAATGAAGTGTATGTTCCTGAATTTGGCATTCGTATGAATGGTCCAATAAAAGTTTCTGCTCCTACTTCCGCTTCTACGGTAGCAGTATTCTATGGCTAATTACACATATCTTGTAAATGATATTATTAATGCATGTGAGAATGACGGTACAGAGTTTTTAAACTACGTACCTAATATGGTCAATCGTGCAGAAGAAAGACTTACCAAAGACCTAGATGACTATGGTTTGGTAACGTACACTTCTGTTGCTGTAAGTCTGGGTAATAATATTGTTACTCTTCCTACAGGTACACGTGTTATAAAAAATATCAATATTTCAAGTAATGCTACAAAAATTAATCTGCTTCAAAGAACAGATGAATATCTAAATGACTACTGGCCTGTTTCAGCTTCAACTGCAGAGCCACGATATTATTCTCCTCGTAACAATAGTACAGTATTAATTGCACCTACACCTGCTTCTACGTACAGTGGACAGGTAGTACATGTAAGCAGACCTACTACTCTTACTTCTGCTACACCGACAAACTATTTTTCTGACTACTGTTATGATTTACTGTTCAATGCATCAATGATTGAAGCAATGTTATTCCAAAAGGATTGGCCTGCTGCTCAGTTATATGAACAGAAGTATGGTCAAGTTCTTGAACTACAGCGCAATCAGGCACGTAGAACAAGACGCGATGATATGCAAACTCCTGCAAGTCCTGCAGGTGCAGACAATAACTTAGTACCAAACACTAATTAATAGAAAAGGATTTTTAAAATGCCCGGACCAGCAGCAGCAGTTCCAATTGTATTAGCAGCAGGAATAATTCGTGCGGTTGCTCCTAGCGTTGCACGTACACTTATACAAAGTGGTGTAGCTAAAAAAGCAACTAAAAAAATGGTAGACTCAATGAAAGGTTATATTCCTAAAGCTACTAAAAAAGAAGCAGAAAATCTAGCTAAGAAACCTGCAGGAAGAACATCTCCTACTTCTGCACGACCGCCTAAAAATACAGGAGTGGGTCAACAAAAACCTACTGGCAATAGAGGTGCGGGAAGAAAACCTCCTAAAGAAAAAACACCTAATACTTCTACATCTCCCACTTCTGCACCAAAACCTAAAAATACTGGTGTAGGTCAACAAAAACCAAGACCTACTGGTAATAGAGGTAAGGGAAGAAAACCTCCTAAACAACCAGTTACGGCAAAAACACCTAAACAACCAACATCCTCATCTAAACCAACACCACCATCTAAGCCAAGAATATCTGATGTTGGTAAAACAGCAATAGGAATTGCTACTACAGCTGCTGGTTTAGGTGGTTTATCTTCTTTAAAAAATAATGAGCAAAATAAAAAATTAGAACCTGTTCCTGAAGTAAATGTTCGTACTTTACCTGAACCAAAAACTGTTCCAGAACCAAAACCAAAAACTGCTCCAAAACCTAAACCAAAACCAAAGGAAAAGTTTGACACTGAAGGTGGGTTATATAAACAATATGAGTTTGCAAAAAAACGAGACTTACCTATTAGTGGTGCAACTCAAAAGTATTATGACCAAATGGAAAATGTAGCTCTTAATAAAAAAGGTGGCATGATCAAAAAGTCTGCTGTGAAAAAGCGTAAAGGATTTTCTGGTCGTGGCGTAGGTGCAGCACGCAGAGGCTTTTAATTAAAGCAAGAAAGGAAAACTACAATGTATGGTAAAAAGAAAATGATGGGTGGTGGTAAAGTTAAGAAGTACAAAGATGGCGGTGCTATCACTCAGCAACAGGAAATGGCTATGGGTAAAATGTCTAAGTCATCCAAATCATCAAAGAGTAAAAGTAAAAAAAGCAAGGGCGGTTGTCAGAATAGACTGTACATGTAATGCCTCTTAAAAAAGGTTCAAGCCAAAAGACAGTTAGTGCAAACATTCGTAAGCTGAAAAAGGAAAAGTATCCTCAGAAGCAAGCGGTGGCAATTGCATTAAGTCAGGCAAGAAAGAGTAAGGGAAAAAGGAAACGTGGCTAAACTATGTCCAAAGGGTAAAGCTGCAGCAAAGCGTAAGTTTGATGTATATCCATCAGCTTATGCAAATATGTATGCGTCTGCTGTTTGTAGTGGTAAAGTAAAGCCGGGTGGAAAGAAAAAGAAAAAAGTTGTAAAGAAGAAAGCAGGTGGTGGTTTACGCAAATGGGTAGACGAGAAGTGGGTTGATATTGGTGCACCAAAGAAGGACGGAAAGTATCAACCCTGTGGAAGAAAGTCAACTAAGAGTACAAAGCGTAAGTATCCTAAATGTGTGCCACTTGCAAAAGCAAAGAGTATGACAGCAGGACAGAAAGCATCTGCAGTAAAGCGTAAGCGAGCAGTTAAGCAAGGTGTAGGTGGTAAGCCCACAATGGTTCGTACTTTTAAAACTAGCACTAAAACACGCAGGAAAAAATAATGGCTGTAAAAAAGAAACGTAAGTCTACTGGTAAGGGAATGAAGGGTCATACTATTGGCGGTGGACAGAAGCGTCCTACCAAACAAGGTGCAGGTATGACTGCAAAAGGAGTAGCTAAGTACCGCAGAGAAAATCCCGGTAGTAAATTACAGACTGCTGTAACTGAATCTAATCCTACAGGTAAACGAGCAGCACGCAGAAAGAGTTACTGTGCACGTAGCGCAGGACAAATGAAACAGTTTCCCAAAGCTGCTAAAAATCCTAATTCAAGATTACGGCAAGCACGTAAGAGATGGAAGTGTTAGATGGCTATAGGTAGATCAAGTATACCACAACAGATTACTAAAGTACCTAGTAAGAAAAGAAAAACTAAACGTAAAGTTAACAGGAGAATTAAAAATGGCAGTAAAAGAGTATACGTATAATTGGATTAAAAATCCTCGTACACAAGAGGACGTTTTAAAGATGACTGGTAAACCTACAGGTCAGGGTTTTGGTGCTGCACGTAAAGGTCCACAGGTTAAAGGTGCAGAACAAGATGTTGTTGTAGATTATGAACCGGGTAAGATTGTAGAGTATAACGACTAAGGATAACTCTAATGAGTACCAGCGGCACATATAACTTCTCAATGGATATTGATGAAGTTATTCAAGAAGCAATGGAAATGATTGGTGGTGAACAGACATTAGGACATGAACCTAAGTCTGCTCGTCGTTCAATTAATCTTCTTTTACAGGATTGGCAGAATCGAGGAATTCTTCTATGGACTGCTGGTACTACAGTAGTTTCAGTTTCTACTAGCGTTACAGCTTATGCTCTTACCTCTAGCACAATAGATATTACAGAGGCAGTATTAAGTAGAGATAATACTGATTTACAACTTGAAAGAATTAGCATGGAAGAGTATCTTAAGATACCTCGAAAGAGTCAAAAGGGAAGACCTACACAGTATGCTATTCGCCGTGATCGCGCTAACCCTACTCTTTACCTCTGGCCTGTACCAGAAAATACAACAGATACTCTTAAACTAGAACAGATAAAGTATACACAAGATGTTAATAAGTCTGCTGTACAAATTGCTGATGTATCGAGACGTTTTCTTCCCTGTCTTACAGCAGGTCTATCATACTTTATGTCAATGAAGCGACCCGGTGTAGATGGTTCACGTATTCAGTTTTTAAAGATGGAATACGAAGAAAGACTTTCAAGAGCAATGGACGAAGACAGAGAAAGAGCAAGTGCCTATTTTCTACCACGATTAAATAAAGTATAATTATGGCAAGCAACAAGCGAGCATTAGCAATATGTGACACTTGTGGTTTTCAGTATCCTCATAGGGTATTGAAGATGAATAGTTATGGTATGCTTGTATGCCCTACAGATTATGATGGAGCATATGATCTAAAGAATCATCCGCAGAATAGGACTGCTAATGTACGAGATGACGAGAGTATTCGTAATCCACGCCCACCATTGAATAATGATCGAAATCTAGTATGGAATAATGCTACTAATACTTGGGAAAATTATGACACTGATTGGAATATGATATAATGGCAACACTTACTGGATCAACAATTGCAAATAGTTATAAGCAGCTTCTCCAAGTAGGAAGTAATAATACTGGACTTACTGGAACAGTACAGACTGTTCAAGACGGATCAGGTACAAACTCAGGACTGCAGCTTAGTAATTCTACTGTTAACATTAATGGAACATTTCAGCTTAATGGTGTAACTCTTACTGCTAATGCATCTACACTAAATAATCTAGCTGATCTTACTGGTGTTGTAGGTCTTGTTGCTGTAAGCGGTGGAGAAGTAAACGGTAGAACTTTAACTGCTGGTGCAGGCATTGCAATCACTAATGGTGATGGTACTGAGGGCAATCCAACTATTGCTGTAAGTTTAGAAGATACAACAATTAATGTTGCTAAAGTATCTGCTTCTATTGCTACATTTAATAGTATTGTTAGCGCAGCATTCTTTGTAGGTGATGGTTCAGGTCTGATAAATGTTCCATCTGCCGAAGGTGGTACTGTTAAATTTATTGAAGCAGGTACTGGTATTAAGATTACAGTTGATGGTGCAGTATCAAGTTCAATACCTGTAAGTGGTACAATCCTTGTTTCTGCAGACCAAAACTTTGGTACAGTTTCAGTTAGTACTGCTCTTGCAGTAACAGGTGATCTGCTTATCTCTGGTGTTACTGCTGCAACAGTAAATGATGTTGCTGCAGTATCAGCATTAACACAGACAAACCTTGATTCAATTACCAGTATTAATACTGTAGTTGCAAATGTTTCAGCACTTACTTCAGTTAATGCTGCAGCTATTACAAGCATTAATACTGTAGTTGATAATCTTGACTTTGCAACAAGTGCTGAACTTGCTGCAGTATCTGTATTAACGCAAACAAATCTTGATTCAATTACAAGTATTAATACAGTTGTAGATGCAGTATCTGCAGTTACGTCAGTTAATACTGCAGCTATTACCAGTATTAATACTGTAGTTGCAAATGTTTCTGCGCTTACATCTGTAAATACTGCGGCTATTACCAGTATTAATACAGTAGTAGAAGCAGTCTCTGCACTTACTTCAGTTAATACTGCTGCAATTACAAGCATCAATACTGTAGTAGAAGCAGTCTCTGCTTTAACAAGTGTGAACACAGCAGCTATTACAAGTATCAATACTGTGGTAGAGGCAGTATCTGTTATAACATCAGTTAATTCTGCTGCAATTACAAGTGTTAATACAGTCATTACAAATCTATCAGCAACATTAGCAACAAGCATTGCAAACCATTTACCTCTTGCTGGTGGTACACTAACTGGTACAGTAAGCGGTACAGACTTTTATGTAAGTGCGGTTGCTATTGGAGTAGATGCGCTTCTAGGAAAAGAACTTCGTATTGGTACTGCTGCTGTAGCAGATATTGTAAGTCTCACAGATGCAGCAAGTATTGCAGTTGACTTTAATACAGGACAGAACTTTGCAATTACACTAGCAGGTAACAGAACATTAGAAAATCCAACCAACTGTGTTGCAGGTCAGGTAGGAAGTATCTTTATTGTACAAGATGGTACAGGATCAAGAACACTTGCCTTTGGATCAAACTGGGATTTTCCTGATGGTACTGCTCCTGTTATTTCTACTTCTATCAATGCAGTAGATAGGTTAGACTATATTGTACATACATCTACAGATGTTCACGGATTAGTAACAAAGGCATATTCATAAATGGTATTTAATAATAATCTTCTTTTAGGTGCTGCAGGTCAGGGTGGTGGGGCAACACCATTTGACCCAACGCTAATTGGTAATTCAGTGTGGTTAGATGGTAGTGCTGACTATCTTAATAGAACACCATCTAGTGCTGGTACAACAACTCGTTGGATAGTTTCTTGTTGGGTGCAGCCAAATAAAGTTGATAATCTTGCAGACTCACAAACAATTTTTAGTGCTGGGACTGCTCTTGGAAATATAACTTGGCTTGGATTTTCCTCCTTAAACCAGCTTGATTTTTATGTTTATCAAAGTGGTGTAACTGCAAGAAAAACAAGCAGTGCTAAGTACAGAGATGTTGGTTGGTATCATATTTGTGTTAGTTTTGATTCAGGTAGCGGCATTCCCGCCAATGATAGAATTAAATTATTTGTGAATGGCATTGAAGTTACCGATTTGTCTGCAAACACAGATACCCCTAGCGGTGAAACAACTGCTTTTAATGATAATGTTTTACATGAAATTGGTAGGTATAGTTATAACAGTACCCGGTATATTCCTGCCTATCTAGCACAATTCACTATGCTTGAGAATAAATCTTTTCAAAATGGTGATTTAAGTATTAGTGACTTACTTGATAGTTTTACATTTGGTACTAATGGTGCTCAGTATGTTCCAAAGGCTGATGCAGACATAGCTGCTCTTGCAACTGCAGCAGGAGGAAATAGCTTCTGTCTTGACTTTGCAGATAGTGGTGATCTGGGAAATGATATTAGCTCTAACGCTAATGATTTCACTCCTAATAGCATGAGCAGTGCTAATCAGTCAGGCAATACACCTAGCCATGTATCTACAATATTTAATGTTATAAATGCTGGATCAACAAGTTATGCAATACTTTCAGAAGGCAATAGAAAAGCATCTTGGGTAAGTAGTGGGGGACATTCTTTTACTACTACTCTGAGTTTTGATGGTAGTGACTCTAGTGGCTTTTATATTGAAATTGAAACACCTACTACAAACGGAATAGATTATCCCGCCGTAGGTGTATGGTCTACTTTATATCTTGATAACAATACTCTCGCTGCAAAAAATAGTAGCGGATCACCTTCGCTTACTTTGGGTTTTAATGACGGAAGTTGGCGATTAAATCCCAACGGTACAAAACGCTATCACAATAATGTTTCAAGCACTGTTACTGGTACTGCTCTTTCATCAGGAGGGCGTTTTGCTATTTGTGTAAAAAACAACAAGTTGTATATTGGCACAATTTCTGGAACAACACTTACATGGAGTAATAGTGGTGATCCAGATGCTGAGACTGGCGAGCTTTACACACTAGACGCTTCTGATAATAAGTATCAGATTGGTGGAATTGTATATAGCACAGGTAATCTTTTATTGCATACTAATTCTGATGAATGGGTAGCATCAAGTATTCCATCAGATGTAAAGTCTATTACCTCTGACAACTTAGCAGCACCAGACTATCAAGGCATAGATTATTTTAACGCTACTCTGTACACAGGTAACGGCACTGCAATTGGTTCTGGTGGTAAAGCAGTCACAGGCGTTGGATTTCAACCAGATTTTACATGGATCAAGAATAGGGATGCAGCGGACAGTCATATTTTGACTGATGTTGTGCGAGGCGTAACCAAATATATATCGTCTGATTCATTTAATGCCGAAGTAACAAATGTCGAATCGTTGTCTACATTTGACACTGATGGTTTTACAGTTGGTAATTTAGATGCTGTTAATACTAACACAGAAGATTACGTGTCGTGGAACTGGCTTGCTGGCGGCACTGGTTCGTCAAACACAGATGGCTCTATAACTTCAACTGTTACCGTAGCAGGTGCAGGTCATTTTTCGATTGGAACGTACACTGGCACAGGTGCTAATGCAACAATCGGGCATGGTCTAGGTGGCGCACCAGAAATGATTATTGTTAAAAACACAGGGACAGCGGAGAATTGGCCTGTTTATCACAATGGTATCGCAAGCGATGCCGAAACCGATGTGTTGTTCTTAAATAACACATTGGCCGCATCCGACAGCCCGGTTTACTGGAACGATACTGCGCCGACTTCCTCAGTGTTTACTGTTGGCACGGATAATGCCGTTAATGCATCTTCCGGGACTTTAAGCTTCTTCGCCTTCCGATCAGTTCCCGGTGTGTGCAAGGTCGGGTCTTACACCGGAAACGGTAATGCCGATGGACCGTTTGTTTCTCTCAATTTTAATCCAAAACTGTTTTTACTAAAACGAACAGATGTGGCGAATGATTGGCTTTTGGGATACCTGCCAAACGGCTCGAACTCTGGCGAGTATCTGTTTGCAAATAGCAACGTAACAGGTGGCACTCTATCGCTTGATATGCTTTCTACCAGCATTAAGATAAGAACCTCTGGCACAACCTACAACGCTTCCGGTGGAAATTACGTCTTTCTAGCCATGGCAGACATAGGTGGTAATGGTACGCTACCCCCTATATATGGTAGGTAATTATGTTTAAAAATCTATTTAGTAAAAAGAAAAAAGCACATGAACTTAACAACTACAGACGATCACAGAGCATCCGTTATGAAGATGTTTGTATGTAAGAAAGGAAACTAAAATATGTGGGCAAGAATTATGGGCAGTCAGTTGGTAGAGATTATTAACCAGCCAAAAGCCATGACAATTAATAATGTGCAATATCCTAAGACAATCTTTACCCGTGCTTGGACAGATGAAGAACGTAAGGCACTGGGTATTGTACCTTATGTATATGAAGGTAGCAGAGTAGAAAATATGTTCTACACTTCTTCTGAGTCTGCCCCTGTTGTTGAAGAGAACAGAGTTGTTGTCACCAGAACACAAACTGCCAAAGACATTGATGCTATCAAGGATACAATGAAGAAGCATGTTTCTGATGTACTGAGTAGTTATCTAGCATCAACGGACTGGATTGTTATTAGAGAGCAGGATACTGGTGCTGCAAAGCCAGCAGACCTTGCACAGTGGCGTACAGACTTACGAGCAAAAGCTGGTGCACTGGAAACTGCCATTGATGCAAAGACAGATGTAGCAGGTCTTGAAGCTATGACAGTACTTACACAAGAGATGGCAGATGCAGGTAAAGTTGCTTCAGAATTTAATGACTGGCCTGTTAACCCAAGAGAAACTGCTGTATAATAAATGAAACTTCTTTTTACATTGTTTCTTGTAGCTGTTATTTCAATACTGCCCAGTTGTAGTACAGCACAAGCAAAAGAAGAATTATGGCATATAGGAGATGGAGTAACTGTATTTTTAATATGTGAAACTGAGAAGGACATTCTGGATATTGCTCTTGAAGATTCAAAATCAAAAGAGAATTTTAAAACTGCTATTGTAAAAAAACAACTAAAAAGAAAGTGTGTTCGTCTTAATCCTCCCTCTACTTTTGTAGTGCATGAGATTATAACTACTTATAAAGACTACGATCAAGTCTCTAATGTAGTATTAAAAGTACAGTCAGTCATAAGTAAAAATTTTTTTGGTTACATTCTAATTGCTGGAACAGTAGCACAACAAAAACATAACTCTTTATAAGGAAAGTAAGAATGGCAAGTACATATAC
>Ga0208767_1000753_pt1 | contig 26552 bp, 39 predicted proteins | sample VirMetDEL_Mar_21_FD_184514 | JGI IMG/M metagenome (GOLD analysis project Ga0208767, IMG submission 184514) | Aqueous microbial communities from the Delaware River and Bay under freshwater to marine salinity gradient to study organic matter... | ecosystem: Environmental > Aquatic > Marine >... | reverse complement strand
CGGATTAGACAAACCTACTAAACCGTTAACCACCTTTTGCCGTTGCACCTTTAGCTTCGCTTTTTTTATTGTTGAAAAAAACGGCTCATATCCTTTTGCTTTTTCGTAGTTGTTTAATGTTTGATAAGTGCAGTCTAATGCTATGGCTAACCCCTCTATCGTGTAAGGCTCTGTAATTGGCTTTCCGTCTTTTACCAGTATTACGTTCTTATCACAAGAATCAAAATAAGCGTCTATATCCTTTTGCAGGTCTTCGGGTGTTTCCCACTTCTTGGCTCTCCCATCATTGCCTATCTTAAACCATCCACTATTTTGCTCTGCCATCTTATTCTATGCTTTTTATTATCTCGTACGCTACCATTCGGTAATCTTCTTCATCTCTATTTTGATTAGTCATAGCGCATAACTCTTGAAATGTTGTTTCGGTTAGTTTACTTGGTAGATTCCAGTCGTTTGATAAGTTCATTATTAAAATCGTTAGGTATATTATTTCGCACTCCTCGTATCGTTCCTCTTTTTCGAGCCAATCCATCACCAGTAAAGCGATATAAACACCATATTCTAAAATAAATTCAGCGCACTCCTCGAAATCATCTAAAGTAAACATTTGCCATTCCTTAAACTTAAAAAGAGCAGGTGCAAAGTCTCACCTCAAACACCTACTCATTTAACCAAATCAAATCGGCTTAAATATAACAAATATTACTTTCTTTATTTTTTCAAGTTATTAACATCAGTTAAAAAAGTTTCCCTCTATTAACTTGTTTACTGCATAGGTCAAGTAAAGAATAATAATATACAAGCCTATTAGCCATCTGTCTATCTGTTTCATATTAACTAATTATCTTTTATACAAGCTTGCCACATACTTAGAGTTACCATAGTCAAGTAGTATGTAGTTTCCTTGATCATCCACACCCCAATTTTCGTAGTTCCAGAGGTCACCATTTTCAAACTGAAACTCAGAAATGATAGCCTTGATTCTGTCCACCTCTTCCATTGGGATAAAGTCAACGTGCTTGTATCTCTTTTGAATTATTATCCCTAAGAATTCAAACTTCAACTCAGCCAATGGTGCAACATCTTTATACTTCTTCCATATTATCTTCTCGTTGATTCCTTGAAGCATACCCTTACATTCCAATGGTATCTTGATCACAATACCCTTTAGTAGTATCGCAAGTCTTGTGCTAATCCTAAACATCTATCAATGCCCAGATTATAAGGTAAACAATAGAGCTAAATGGCAAGACTACAAATAGCACTCTCCAGCACCAAATAGGTACTGGTGTATGCTTACCCAAATAAGAACATACACCACCTATTAACCCATCATCATTTATTCCTTTACTCATCTTAAAAATTCTTGTTCAAGCAAATCATCAATGGCTTCTTGCTCTGTTCTTCCATATCCGATTAAATCGCCCTCATCCCAATCTTCTCGCGATGCCGACCAGTCATAATCACTTACTGGAATAGGTGGACAGTCGTGGCTTGTTATTATTTTTCTCATTGTTTTTTGTTTTTATTTTTTAAAATGGTAAGTCATCTGCAACAGATGCAGTTCTTGCGCTTGTTGGCTCGTTACTTCTGCTCTGTGGCTCTTTTAGATTGCCTATGTAGATTGCTTTCACTCCAGACTCTCTTTCTTCTTTAGATTGGCTTATTTGGATTGAAGCGTTATTTCCGTATTTGTCGGCTTCATCATTTAGCCATACTACTACGTTCAAATACTTCGCACCATTCTCAAACGGATTGCCGTTTTTGTCGGTAGAAACGATTTTTGTCTTGTCAATTTTGTTAAGGTCAATAGACCCAGTTAATAGTTTACTCATGTTTTTTTAGTTTAAATTATTTAATTGTTTGAGTGTATTAAAGATAAGGCTTTTATTCTTGATATTTATACAATATTGACTTTTTAATTAAGTATGCTTTTTTACTTTTTGTATCTCCATTTCCAATAAATTCAACTGCTTTTAGTTTGTTTTCAAATATGCAGTCTTTTATTCGTTCTACTAAAAACCAATGATAACTTATACCATCGTAAATTACCCAATATTTAGCAGTACTTACGCTTAATGCTGATGGTCTGTGATTAAATTCAATTTCTATAACTATGTTTCCAGTTTCTAAACTTTTTTTGTCACTTTTTACCTCTATTCCAATGTTTAACTCTGGCACAAATAAATCATATCCAGAAAAGTATCCATCTATTTTGTATGCCTTTGGGTACTTTTGCTTAATAATATTAAGAACTTCTAATTCAACAGTAATTCCAGCGTCTAAATCTTTATAAAAGCTATTATATTTTTTCATTTAAATATGCAATATTCCCAATCATAAATTCCCAATAGCAACTTAACTTTGTTTCGCAGTTGTATTCTACTGGCAACATCTTGCATTTGCCTTTATAATCCACAAAACCCACTATCGCACTCATCAAAATCATCTTCAAACAATTCTCTTTGCATAGTGTGAGCAATGATCTTATCATAGGTAATATTTTCTTGCCAAGTTGCACCATTAATACTTTCCCTTTCTTTACTTGCAAACCACTCTAATTTATTAGGGTGCAGCTTACTCATTTTATTTAAAAGTATGGGCTGCTTGTGAAAACATCCTACACAATTATTCATCCAAGCAAATCTTACATCTTTATCCTTCCAATAATTAATAATTTTATCCTTAAAAATATTATTATCTATAAGAGGAAAAGTTGGTTTTCTCCATTCCATTTCTGCCCATTTATTATTTCCATTTTTAAATTTACCAATAACAAATTTTGACATTTCCAATCCATTTTTATTTAAACGTTTAATCATAGAATTTGCTCTATTCTGCTCATTAGCCCTAAATCCTATTCTCATTTCAACCAATTCACGAATATTGTTATACCAAAATTGTTTTATAGGCTCAATTTTCATATCAGTAGTGCAGAATCTTCGCATATATGATGGTAAAAATGTTTTTCCATTTTTTTTTAAAATTAATTCATCAAAAGTTTTGCCAGTTACCCAGTCAATTTTTGAGCCTATGTACTGCTCTAAATCAAGCATTGTGTAAATTATTACATCATCTTCCAATGTTCCAATAAAATCTGTGCCAATTCTATCCGATACCTCTTGTCTAATCTTTGCATCTGGAAACATACAATTTTTATCACTTGTTCTTACAAGTGCAAACACATTGTAGTCTGCTGGATAATGTTTGGCGATATAACTTGATGTTTTTCCTCCACTTAAACTATTAATTGTTTTCATAATTTTTGTTTAAATATACAATATTCTTTGTCATAAATGCCTAATAGCAAGTTCACTTCATTACGCAGTTGTATCCTACTCGCAGAGTCTTGCATTTGCCCATTTACTTGCACTTTAAGCCACTTTTTAACTTCGATTAGCTTGTTGTTTAACTCCAAGTAGAAAGCCTTTGTGTGGTCGTTTATTGGTGTTTGTTTTAGCGACTCCATAAACTGGATGTAATCTTCTCCGTATGTCTTTATGATGCCTTGCCTATAATTTAGCGCATCGCCACTTTTAAAACTATTCGACTGAAATGATTGAATGTGAATGTTGTGCAAGTTAAATCTTATTTGACTATGACCACCAGCGTGATAGTAATGCCCAGCAGCCATCTTTCCAAAGTTGCCAGTCGCTATGCAAGGTAAGCCATTGTCTATAATTCGCACCAACTCGTTAACCTTTGGCTGAATATACTTTGATTGAACACCGCTTACGCTTTCAAGATCAATTAATCTCTTCTTCTTTTCTTTTTTCCATTTAAACTTCTCTTTTTTCTTGGCATAGTTTATAGCGCAGATAGGACTGCAAACGTATTGTAGCGGCTGTTTCTTTTCAAACACCTTTTGGCATTCTTTACATTTCCGTTTATTCGTTGCCATATCTAATCCTCAAAAAATTGTTTAACATCCTCATAAATATCGGTGTAGTTCTTATCCAGCTTGTAATATTTTTCGTGATAGCTTATAGGACTGCTTAAACTTGTTCTTGCCAAATCAAACTCATCCACGATGTCTTGATGGCTAAACCCCTCCGAAAGCAAGTAGTTAATAACTGCGTTTCTAATATTGCGTTTTTTCTTGCTTTGGTTTTTTTCTTTTAGTTGACCTTCAGTAACCGAGTAAACACCTCTGCAAAAATCGTAGAATAAAGTTAGTCGTGCATACTTGCTCTTGTATTTTTGAAAATCGTCCTCAAGCAATACATCCTCAAGGCTCTGCTTCCTTTGCTCAAGTTCTTTTCTGCACTCCTTGATCAAATTGCTTAACTCGTTGTCTGTTAGTTTTTGTATATCCATTGTTTTAAATTAAGTCAAATATTTTAATTGCTTCGGCTTCTGCCCAGCTAATTATCTGTTCTTCTTTTTCGTTTACATCGTGATTGTGGATCTCAAGCGACAAGTGCATCGCTTCGTGAAATATCAAAGCCATCTTTTCTTTGCAATTATTCATTCGGCTTGTGTTTAAAAATATAAACATCTTATCGGTATTAGGTATTAAGTTGCAAAGTCCAGCCATATAAGCATCTTCTTTGGTGTTATTGTAAGCTTGACATTCTTTTAAACTTAATCCGTGCAACTTATCAACTCCAAAATGCTTAAATATATCGCAAGGATTATTTGACACTATCAAATCATAATATTCAAAATCGTAAACTTTCATCCTAAAAATACCTATACACTTCAGATTCCCATTCTAAATAAATATCATCATTTGTATCATAAGCATTGGCAACTCGTTTAAGTCCATGAATTATTGTGCTGTGATCCTTTCCCCAGATAGAGCCTATTTGCTTTAATGTCATTCTTGTTCGATTCTTTGCTATCTTCATAATAGCCTGGCGAATGCAAACAACATCAGATTTTCTACCATTGGCAAATTCAGTTAGCCTATGATCTTCAATTATGATGTCATAAATTCTTCTGAAATCTTCAGCAGTCATTTGTCTTTTCTTTTTCGATTCGTGATAGTTGCTTATCAAAGCATGATTCATTGTTTTCATTGTTAAAATAGTTTTATTTGTTCTTTATTATTGTCTTTTATTATTCCGAGTGCTGTTTCAAGTATTGTTCTTCCGGCTTCGTAGTCTACTAAATTACAAGCAATTTTATCTTTTCTTTGATTTCCTTTATATTTTGAAAGGTCTATTTTATGAAATATCTCATTTGGCTTACTTCCGCTTTCAATAAATCCTTTAGGCTTTTTTCTTTCATTCAAGCTATTTGGGAGTTTAAAATTACACCAATACAAATGCCTGTCCCTTTTTTGTGCCTTAATTAATGGCTCATAAAATGGAATTACATTTTCAACTACATATTTTCCACTATAATAATTGTCTAAAAATATTATTTCTTCATACAATTTCATATCAGGGAATATTGGATTGTAATTATCTCTCTTACTATTTGCTTGTCCATATCTTATTCTTGAATGACTAGGACAAGGCGGAGAACTCCAAATAAAATCAAACTCTTTGTAATGGTCAAGTAAGTATTGATGAGCATCAGCAACTATCACAATATCATTTGAAAATCTTTCCTGGTAAAGTCTTGCAAGTTCTTCATCTAATTCAACAGCAGTAACTTCAATTTCAACTTTAGCTTCATCAGCTACTTCATCCCACTTGTAGCGATTGCCACCAAGACAAGCATATAAGTTTAAAATCTTGTATTTCATTGTTTCTATTTTAATATATCGTTTATTGTTTTTTCTTCATATCCCAGCCAAATCAAGATATTGACAAGTTCTTCAAAATCTTCATCCTTTAGGTTGCTGATTGCTTCGCTTATGGCTTCATCGTCTATTTGGTGCAGTAGCTTCTTGATTACAAAGATAGCCATTTGCGGCTCAATTAGTGAAATCTGTTTTATTGTTGCCATTACCACTCGAATTTTTTTAGTCCATATTTCTCGTAATCACTCGCATACACCCATAACGGCTTCTCTTGCTCTTGGTTTAGCCTTACTTTTTTAAATAGCTCTGTGCCATAACCCAACTTAATCATTTCATCGTACGAATAAACCTTTACGCTCTTGTCAAATTTAACAAATTCCGCAATACTGGGCGATGGATAAGGGCAGTTATCAATTACATAGTTTACTGCATCGGTTAAACGCTGGTCTGTAAATCCGTTACGCTTTAAACTTTCAGCCAGTAAGTTAGTAAAATTAGTATCTAACCCCTTGAAAGCCGTTAATATTTTAGCGCAGTTAAACTTAACGCAGTCCATAGTTAGACTATCTTGATAAACCGATAAGCTTTTCTCATCTAAAGTGCCGTTCGATAGACTCGTTAAACTCCTCAACGCTAATTTGTCTCCTATCTTTTCCATTTTGTTTATTTATGTAGTTGTTTTCTAAAATTTTGATAAAATTGCTTTTGTCTATTATCCAGTCAAAAGATGCAGTCCAGCCGTTTGTATTTTTGCCATTGAGAAAATTAGACTCAGCGGTTAAATCTATTACTTTTTTTATGTCTTCCTTACTGTGTTCTTTTAATCGTGCTAAAATATGTTTTTTTCTTTTATCGGTTAGCTTTACCACTTTTGGAAGATTGACACAAACTCCGTTAAAATATTCGACTACACCCTCTGCCAATTTATTGGCATTAGTATTATCTTCTTTTATTTCATCTTCTTTTATCTTATCTTTTCTTATGCCTTTTGATTCGCTTTCACTTGGGTTTTTATTCGCTTTTATTTCGGTTTCTTTTGGCTTTTTAGGTCTGCCACCTTTCGCCCCATTCTTGGAATTTATTTCGCTTTTTGTTATGGCGTTATTTCTTTGATTGTCAAGGAATTTAATAGTAATCTTATCCTCTTGTAAATCAATAATACCCTCGCTTATTAATTCATTCAACGCATCTGGGTAATTTAATCGCCTTAACACTTGTTCTCTTGTTAATTCGCAGTTTCTTTGCCAATAATAGCTACAAATATTTATAAATAATCCTTGAGCCTCTAAACTGCAAAATGATATATCTTTTGTCAAATATTCAGCTGGTTCAAACTGAAAATATGGTAGTTCCTTTGCCATCGTTGTATAAATTAAAAATCCCTTACTAATCCTCAAGGCTTCGACTTCTTGATTCATAATAAGGGATTGTAAATTAATCCTTGTTGCTATAATGTCGAAGCGCAACTATTACCCAAATGTAAAGCGATATAATTACAAAATTTGTAATTAATCGCCCAGCAGGTGTTTCTCAATGCTTTTAACCAGTTCTTTATTTTCACGGATTCCAAAGATAACGTCTAAAATATAGTCCACTTGGAGTGTTAACTGGTTTTGAGCCGCCAAGCCATCGTCAGCTACTTGTTTACCACATTCAATTTCAACGGCTAATTGTTGGCGTTTAAGTTCACGTTCAAGAACTTTTTTATAATTATTTGTCCTGCGCTTAAACACTTGACTCATCGCAAGTTCTTCCATAGCTAAATCTAATAGTGAGCATAGCACTATGGTCTTACTAAATTGTCTTTCGTTACTCATCTTAAAATAGTGTTTGTTGTTCAAATGAATTAAAACGGCTTTTAGCTTCTTTCATGTTTAAAATAGCTTGTTTAAAATAGCTATCTTTTAACTCTATACCTATACCTTTTCTACCCATAGAAACTGGACTGTAAACCTCGCTTCCTACACCCATAAAAGGAGTTAATACTACATCATTTGGATTACTCCAAAGATATACACATCTATCAATTACATCTAATTGTAAAGGATGAACGTGCTTTTCATCATCTTCTTCTCTTGAATCTTTAAAAGGCAAAACATTATCAATGCGAATATCATCCCAAACAGAAGATGCGTACCTCTGCCAAACATAATGATTAAGCTTAGTTATTTTATTGCTTTCGTTAATTGTGTTTAAATGTTCCCAGAGTTGTTCAGATGTTAAATTTGAATTATTTGCATTATTCCATGCTTGTAATATGTTTGGAAGTATTGGAGTTTCACCAAAGTAATTATTCATTCCAAATTCATGCGTTACTGGTTCTTCAATTTCTCCCTTTTTTTTAAATAAAAGTAAGTAGTCTGGTTGTGCTGGAAAACATTGTGTAGCATCTTCCACTATTAATTTGTGCATTAACGATTTTACCATAGTACGCATACGCACTTTTAAAGGCTCTTTCCAAATTGTTACACGACCTTTATATAAAAACCCATGTTTTTCATGTAATCGTATTACTTCATTCGGGAAATCCCAGCTACTACCATCATTTTCTACAACTTCCGTAACGTGTACGCAATTCAAACGACCTTTTTTAGTTACTCTTGACATTTCTTTAATTAAATAGTCGTACTGTGTTAAAAATTCATCCTTAGAATCGCAATTACTAAAGTCGTTAGGACTGCTTGAATAATTGTATAATCCAGCAAAAGGAGGAGAATATACACTAAGACCTACGCTTTCATCTTCTAAAGTTGGAAGAACGTACATACAATCGCTATTATAAATAGCATAATCTTCTGTAATTAATTGATTTTTTACCTTATTCATTGTTTTATAAAAATTTTGGTTTAATAATGTCTTTGTTAAATTCTTTTTTTGTTTCATCATAGCTAGAGTTTACATTTTTAACAAGGTTTTGATATAACTCAATAGCTTTTTTAGTCTTTTGTTCTAGTGCTTCAATAACCCTAGTTTGTCCATCCGATAAAACTAAATCAACTTGAACCTCTTTAGTTTGTCCGAATCTCCAAAACCTACGAATAGCTTGGTAATACTGCTCATAGCTCCAAGTTGGAAAATATACCGTATGGTTGCAATGCTGCCAATTTAAACCCATACCAGTCATTTTAGCCTTTGTTATTAGTCGCTTAATTTCTCCATTTGCAAAAGCTAGTAAGCGTTCCTCTTTTTGTTCTATTGTTTGGCTTCCAATAATTTCAACCGCTTCACTATCTAATGTTTTTAAAATTTTGCTTTCGTTGTTTGTATTACACCAATATACAGATGTTTTACCTTTTGCAAGTTCTACGGCTTTTTCGCATCTTGATTGTTCTGTTTCTTTTTGCTCATGTCTTACCTCTGTCATTGTCTTTGCTATTGGTGTAAACATTTGTACTTGACCATTAACATCTATTAAAGATTGGTTTTTAACCATGTAAGAGTTTACCGTAAGTTTAGGCAAAATATAACCTTTATCGCTAAATCCCAAATCGCTAGGCATTTTTACCATAATTGCCCATTGATTAACCCATGCAAAAAAATCATTTTCTGCATGTGGTTTAAGATAAAATTTACTTCCTATGTTTCTATTGTTTGAATCTACAGAGTTTTGATTGCTTTTAAAAAACTTACCCAGCATATCCATATAACCCATATACCCAAGCGCTTCACTACTTGTGCCAAGTTCTATAAAATCGTTTGGCGATGGAGTTGCTGTGCTTAAAAATCTGTAAGGCATTTTCTTCATAAACTTGGTAACCATATCACGCATAGCACCTTTTGAATTTTTCAATATACTACTTTCATCACATATTACGCACTCAAAATCTTTCGGCTCTAAAAAATGTAATCTTTCATAATTGCAAATAATTATTTTACCTTTTAATTCCCCTTTGATAGTTTGGTAAACGTCTGGAACTCCAATCTTTTCAGCTTCTTTTAAAAACTGAAAACCAACTGCTAAAGGTGTTAGAATTAAAACTCTTTTATTTGTTTTTAAAACTACGTTTTGAGCTAAAGATAGTTGTATTAATGTCTTACCTAATCCAGTATCAGCAAATACCGCTTTACGACCTTTTTTAATAGCTAAATCAATAATGTGTTTTTGAAAGTCAAACGCAATGTTAGGATAAAAATTTGCGTTAAATCCAAAATCTCCAGTAGTGTGAGTTTTGGACATAATTAATTGTTCGTATGTCATTGTTTTTTGTTTATGCTAATTTAATACTTTTTTAATTAAAAGAGTGTTTTTTGTTCGTACTTGAAACATTCCTTCTTCATCTTGTAGTAGTTGAATGTTCCAGTATTCAAATATACCCTTTTTCCGTTGTTATACGTCTTAATTTCCTTTGCAAACTTAATGTCAAATGAAACCTCGTTAGCATCTCGAAAATAGTCAGCATCCCAAGTGTCAAACGGCTCACATTCTTGCAATTCATAAATTGTAACTCCGTTCATTTTCTTTGCTTTGCCAGTAGTTATGCCATAACAACACGCCACATTGCCAAGATATACTTTCACTTTACTTCCAGCTTCCATATCACCACATTTTTTTTACTAAAAAATAACCTAACTCATCCGCTTTTTTGCGTAGCTTTTCAATCTTTTCATCGTGTCGCATCTTTGCACATTCATAGCGTTCTTGGTCGCTTTGTGTTATTCGGAATAGACTGTACTTTTCACCTTTCATCTCCTTAATCAATCCAGCATCAAGCAACTCGGAAATCCGACCGCTAAACTGGTTAAGTGATTTGTCCAAAATTACCGAAATTTCGGGTAATGTCATAACGTGCTTATCTCTTATAAGGTTGTAAATGGTGGCAGCATCTCCTTGAAACGTGCCATCTGTAATTCCTTGAATAAAGGCTTCGGTTTTTGCTCTTGTCATTGTTTTGTTTTTTAAAGTTTGATAATGTTATTAATAGGTTTAATTGTGTTCATGTACTCACGAGCCAACTTAATGCACTCGTTGCGTTGCTGAATGCGTAGCTTATCGAATGAATGAGGTATCATATGAATTCTTTGTTCAACTGGTATCTCGTTAAAGTCCATAAACCATTCTAAATGCACGTTGCTGGATTGTAAGCAGTATTCCTCAAGTCCTTTTCTCGTAAAGATATGGTTACAAACCAACTCCACGACATCAGCTATAAACTCATCACGCACATCTCCGTTCATATCCGTAATATTGTACTTCCAATCTAAACGTCTAATCTCATCGTCTATTAGCTTTGCAGGTGTATCAACAAGAACGTGGCAAAGTAAGCTATCGTTAATGCTCCATAAGTCCATATAACTATCTAACTGGCGCAAATAAACCTCGTTAGGTGTGTCAAGCAAGTGCTTGTTAAATGATTCAAACGACCACGATGTCTTAATGTCTATAATCAAATTATTGTCTTGGATGTCACGCTTACCAGTTACCCATTCGTTTGATCTACGCTCATCGTCTTTAGTGAATGGTCTGCCTAATACCTCGCTAACTAAATCTCGTGCATCTTTTTCTTTTTCGATGCCCTTGTCAAAGTACTTGGTTTCAAGTTTTGATCTGCGCCCAGTACGAGCTTCAAAGACTAAATCGGTGCAGATACGTTTGGCAGTATCGGTTAGCTTGTAATTTTGGCTCTCGTTGTGCTTATGCTCAAGGCTATGCCAGGTCTTAATTTGATTCTCTGTTAATGGTCTGCCCTCTCCAGCTTGGCGTTTGCGATAGTCTGCTAATGTTTCTGCTTGGTTAGGTGTTAATGGCTTCGGCACAGATATAATGTTACCTACCATATGACTGCGAAATATGTAATTATCGAAATTCATTGTTTTGTTTTATGGTTAATTAAATTTTAGATAAATTCAGTTTCTAAACCAAATGGATTGTTATCAATCAAAGCTTTTTCAATCATTTTGATAAAAGTCTTTTTAGATTCAATCTCAACTAATCGCCAGAGTTGGTCTTTTGTGCTTGATTTAGCCTCCAGATATTCAAATGTTTCAACCGAAAGTTCTAATGACTTGTTAGCCTCTTTAAGTTGCTCAATTAAGGCTTCTCTGTTTTTTGTGTTAAATTCCATTGTTTTTGTTTTTTGTTGTTAACGATACCCAAATCTACAAAGACTTTTTTAATTATTTACTATGTAGGTTAAAAAAAATAAAAAAAAGTTTAAAATAATTAACTCAAGCCACATTCGTTAAGCCTTTCAGTATACAATAGCTTGTATCTTACCTGCTCATTCTCGGACATTTGCCGCCATATTTCGTTAAGTCCAGTAATAGAGTTTTCCGCTTCTAATTCTGCTTTCCAATCTCGTGACTGCGGAACGTGAACATTGACCTCGTTAAAGTCCATCTTATTGTAAATATCAGCAGCTATTCCAATTTCAGCAGCGCACTTCTTGAGTGCATCAGTAGCGGCAGCCTTTAAGTCGTTACCTATGCTTAACGGCTCATTACTTCCACGTTTAGTCATTATGTCTTTATTCCCATATTGCATTTTGACAATTGTGCGCCCATTTGTACGGCAAGTTAAACGACCTTTAACTACTGCTTCTCCGTGAATGATTTTTTCATCCATTATTTCGAAATCCCAATCCCAGCCAAACATCAAGTTTAAGACCTTTTTAACGTATCCGCCAGTCACATAGTCCCAACTCCCACCACCTTTAGCAGGTCGCTTGTGAACGTATCTCTCTGGAGTCTTTTTAAGTAGTTGTTTAAGTTGTTGTGCGTTGAGCGAGTTTTCATCAACTAAACTCAAATCTTTCTCTGTTATTAGTGCTAAATTTTCCATTGCTTTATTTTTTAGTTTTGTTTACTTGTTCTCTAATGTATTTTATCCAGTCGTTGAAACTTAACTGAATATCTGGTTTTACTGTGCTTCTTATTCTCATTCCTCAATTTGATATTGTAAATAATTAGCAATTTCGCCAGTCCGTACCAAGTAGTTGAATATTTGCTCGTAATCTAACTCAATTTCCTCGTAGCTTACCCACGCTTGTTTCTCTGCTAAATAGTCCATATCAACTAATGCTTCGTACTGGGAATTGGTAGTGTAAAAATGTTCAACAACTGCATCACGTTCTATAACGTAATCAAACCAAACATCAAGGTCATTAAAGCATAATGAAATCTCTATTTCCTCATCTGTTAAACTTTCGCACTCAAAATAAGTGTTAGTGTATATGCCAGTTAACTCGTTACGATCGTTAAGGCTTTTGGGCAGCTTCAATTCTGTAAGTCGCTCAACTACTTCTAACGATTGGTTTACTTTGTTATTCTGCTGGCTTTGGAATTCGATACTAACTTCTATTCCAAGAAGCTTGGCGTAATCCAAGAACTTGCCGAAGGTGATGTCGTTCTTGCCACTTTCCCAGTTAAATAATGTAGCTTCGGTAACACCAAGTTTAGGTGCTATTGCTGCTCTGCTTATCTTTTGTCTTTTGCGCTCTGCTTTTAATTGGTTTATCATTGTTATAAGTTTTAAAATTAGCCTACTCTGTTTCGGATTTTCGGCATACTCCGTTGGTTTATTAATAATAATAAACATTAAACTGTCTTTCTACTTCTTCTTGTAATTTTTCAATAGAATATTCATTTTTAGGTATAGAAACCATTTGAGTCGCCCAATTACCTTGACAAGCAAAAGACGCTAATTGCGCTTGAAATGTTGCCGTAACATATTTTGGGTTTTTAAAAGATACTTCTACTTTTCTGCCAATCATTCTTGTTGTAAAATTTTTCATTGTGTTTGTTTTTGATTAATTAATAACTTAACACAAATATAAAACTATTTTTTAAAAACAAAAACTTTTTAAGAAAAAAAATAAAAATAATTAAAAAAAAAGTGCGCACCAGTTACGATGCGCACCAAAACAAAAACAATGAAACTACCCAGAATAGGGCGTCATAGAGTCGTAAAGATAAGTCGTTTATACTTTCGTTTTTTATTTTTTTATGCACATTAAATAGGTAGCCAATTCAGCCAACTTATTTTAGATTTTGCTGCTTGTAGCAACTTTGTGATCACTACGCCACCACCCACAAAGCCGCCAGCAGTTAGTATTGCAGTCATTCTCGTCATTCCTTGCATCAAGTTTAAAAACCAATCAGTCTTGACATCGGTTTTATTGTTCGATTTGTTCTGCTTTGTTTCCTGGACTTTTACTTTGCGCTTTGTTTTCTCAACTTGTTTTGCGACTTTTACGGCTTCTTTTGCGCTATAGATGTAGATTGTATCACTTATCGTATCTTTTGCGCTTAAACACGCTGATAATGCGTTCTCGCAGTCTTTTATATTGCTTCTTAACTTCTTCTTGTTGACTTGTGCTTGACTTACTCCAAACAATAGAATGATCAGTATTAATTTTTTCATAGTTGAATGCTTGTAAATGTTTTAAAATTATCGGCTATCTCCTCAATACAAAAACCTCTGCGCCCATCTGCAAAGTTCGTCTGCACCCAGTCACTCGCTGGACTCAATGCCCAGTACACATTGTACTCAAATTTAGCGTGGCTGGTATCACGAATTAATTGGTGTTTATCGCCAAATTCGCATACGATTCTATACTTATGTAAATCGTGCTTATCAATATAGCGATTTATGTGCGTTTTGGCTTTGTCGTCTGGCTTGGTGTTAAAGCCGTACTTCAAATGCTTTTCATCCTTTCCGTGCGAACAAATGAAACACCACTTACCCACGAAATAATGACTGATAAAGTCGTTAAATATCTCATACTTAACTCCAGGCAGTAAGTAGCTTAATACCTCTTTAACGTGTATATTAACTATCTTACTAAAACTACCCGAATGATTGTCATTAGTAACATTGTAAAATTCCAAAGGAACTCCAAACTTCGCTAATCGCTTGGCTAACTCTATTTTGAACTGCGCACCTACCTTAAACGCTTCCTCGTTACTCATATTTTGGTCTAATATATGACCGCCTCTTGTGGTCTTGGCATCCCATCCATCCATAAAATCGCCATAGTCGGCTACTATTATTTTAGATTGTCCGTTAAACTGCTCACTTACATAGTAAACTATCTTCTGGAGTGCATCCATCAACTGGAACTCATTCCATTGGCGCAGTCCGTACAAGTTTTCGGTAATGTTTAGTCCAACGTGAACATCTGTATAAGTTACCTTTAAAACTTTATTGCTTGTCGGAGTGATTTTAGGCGCGTTTAAAGGCTTTAAATTACACTCCTTAAGTGTTTGCTTGATTAAGTCTTTATTTAGCTTAAAAAAGGCTTTATTTTGGCTTTCTTTTGTGTAGATTTGCCATTGTTGACCAGTAGTAACATTAGTGCTTAACCTTGATAGTTCCAAGCCATCTGGGACATCTAATAAATTTTCTTGTTGTAGCTTTTCAACTCTGCTTATGACATTGCCTTGCTTGTCGTATTTGCGCTGGGTTTCTACAAAGTTTCGATGAGTGTAAAAATACTTATTAAGGCTCTTGTGATGTAGTCCAGTAAGTTCAGCAACTCGTTTAAACCACTTGTTATTACTTTCGTTTTTTTGTCTTGGGTAGGTGCTTAAGGCGTTTTTACAATTCATTGTTTTGTGTTTTGTTATAAAATTCCAAAAGCCTATCGTAATAACATAAATAAGTGATATTACCTGCATTGGCTTCTAAAAAAGATATGTGATTCTGCACAAACTTTTCAGCATCCAAGATAGTGCCGCTATCCAAGTGCATACCATCGTAGTCTTTTAGGTTTAACTGGCTTAACTTGTCTTTTAACTCGTGTAGTTTCACGCTTTAAATATAAGGTATTATTTGTATTTTTCTATTAGGTGTTTATATTCGGGAATAGCGTCAAAGCTTGGGCATTCTTTGATCCTTTCCCACGCATCCACCTTGCCGTTTAAGTTTTTATCTTCGCTGATGTCCCTATGCCCTAATATTTGAACATCATCTATGCTTTGAAATTGTTTAAGGTATAGCAAAGCATTTTCAATCTCACATATTAATGCTTCTTTCTGCGCTTCTGTGCGACTATCTTTTGCCTTGTGTACGTTTGCCCTATCTACTCCACCAATGTAGCAAATGTGAATGCTTGTGCTATTGTAATACTTGACTCCGTTAGTCATTTGCTCGTATGGTGCTAACTGGAATACCTTGCCATCTTCAGCAATTATTCTGTGATAGCCTACGGACTTCCACCCAATAGACTTCCAATGTCTTTTGATGCTTTCGACATCTCCGAAACCAGCAGAGCAATGAATAAATATTCTTTTGATTAATCTCATTTAAATCGTTTACTCCACCATCTGCGGATAAATAAAGATGCTATAAGTATGACAATTGCAGTCACTATACTCGTTATGCTTCTAAAAATCTCTTGAGCATAAAAGTTAGTAGAAATTTGAAAAGGCAAAGTAAAATAGACTCCCATACCAGTTGAAATAGTCAAGCAGACATCCACTATCTTATTCTTAAAACTTTCCGTTTGTATTGACTGAATCAACAAAATTGCACCTATTATTACTTTATCCATTTCTCTATTTTTGTGCGTTTCTAATTAACTTCGCTTTCTTTAAAATCACTTCCAGCACCCATCCAAAAGACAAACCAAAAATGTAATAGATATACATTGGATTTTCAGTCTTCATCGCATCTGGTAAAAAGTTTAACCCAAGCCAATGCACCAAATCTTCGGTAAATACGATAATAGGAAAACACATTAAGAAAAAAGAAATAACGGAGTTGTAATTATCAAGCCACCAAAACTGCCAAGATACTTCTAATGGTGTACGATCCGATTCTATATCTCGAATAGTAAACTGAAACCACTTACTGGTCACAAACGCTAACAAAAGAAAAAAGAAAGCAGCTAAAATAAAGCTACTTTCTATTCCATTAGTAAAGTAATTTGTAACGTAAATGCTGTCCATTACATTATTATGATCTTGTTAATTATTTGGTCATCCTTTGGCTCTCCTTTCCACAAAGTCGGTTTGGTGTTATCCAAGTAAGTAATCATTTGACGTTTATACTTGGTAGCCATATTCATTGCCTCACGCTTGGCGAACTCCACGTTAGCTATCTGCTCGTTACTACCTTGTGCCGTTTGTGCGCCTTTATTCCCAGTCTTAATGTGATTAGCTTTGCTCAAATAAGCTTTTACATTATAAGCGATGTAAGGCTTTAAATAGGTGTCTATTAGCGTTGTATAACTCGCTGGATTAGCCACCACATCATCGTAAAAATCAGCTCCGAATAAAGACAATACTTGTTCCCACTCTACCAACTGAATCAAGTTATCCTTTACGGCATTTATATCAAACGTATTGCTAAATGCTAACGCTTTTATCTCTGCTTTACTCGCGATCATTTCCTACTATTATTTTAGCTTGTTCTTCATCCATTCCCATCATCATTAGCAACTCATAAACTGCTGCTTCGCCTATTATATCTTTATTTTCTAATAGTTTAGTAATAGAGTCTAAGTCGTTAACTACGTTCATAGGCGATTGATTGTTGAACATTACTTCTCCTTCGTATGCAGTACCTTTAAATGCTTTTTGCAAGGCTTCCATAATGATGTCCTGCTCGTTTCTAATTAACCTTTCGGCTAACTCCCACTCGTTACGTAGTTGCTGATTGTTGCCTAAAGTTCCAGCACTTTCTAAACCTGCTAAACTTCTAAACCAGCTACACGCTTTTACAATGTTATTCTCTACTAACTTTTGCAACTCAATAAAGCTGCCCTCTTTTTGCATCGGGTAGGTAATGTATTCGGGTGCTTCAACATCTCCACTTTTCGGTACGATTAAACTCTTACCGCTTCTGCCTTGACTCGTTCCCTTTAGCTGACTTTCTAACTTTTGCTTCTGTCTTGCTAAACCTTTCTCGGCATCTCCATTCGCATCTGTAGTATCTCCAAAGTCAAACATCAAAATGCTTGACAAAGTAACTCCATTCTCGAACTGATTAGCGTTGTACTGCCCTATAAGACTCTCAACTTGTGCATCAAAAAACGCACCGCTCCACATAGGCAAAGGGTAGTCTATCATTCCGCTTTCATATTCCATTATTGGAATAATCGTTCTGCCATCTTCATCGTAGTTAGGATATAATGTGCGCTCTATTGGTCTAATTCGAGTATCGTTCCAGTCTTTGCTTATCGCTACTGCTTCTGGTTTCTCTCCAAAATACTCCATAAATCGCACTTGCGAAGCATCTAAATGATATACGAATACCTCGCTACCTTTACGGATTGCTTCAATAAAGCCGTAACCATACGTTCTTCTGTCTTTAGCCACTCTTTTAGCCAACTCAAACCAGTTATAGTACTTGTTTAGGTCTTTGGTTAACTTGCGCTCCAACTGCATATTTTCAGTCAATAACGCACCATAGCTAACATACTCGGCAAACGAGTTAATTACCGCTTTCAAAGTGCTACTTTCTTTAGCAAGTTTAGATACCTTTTGAGGAAATAAGTTGTTATCAACTGTGCTAACAATTCTTAAACCTTGTTTGGTAACTATCTTTTGCTTGTCTGTGTAGTCTGGTAACTGGATTACGTTATTCGTTACTTGGAAGCTGCTTTGATGACTTTTTCTTGGATGGTTTTTTATTTTCTTCTGCACGTTCAATGAATCTAATCAGTTTGGTAAATTGTGGTAACAAGCTATACTTGTAAATTAACTCCGCTGAAAGGGTGTTGGTGTCAAGGATACCAAAACCCCTAACACCAATTTTTTGCCCTTTATACTTCTTCTTGTAAACCCACATTATACAGATGTTGCTGCTACTAATTCTGCTACGATTTCCGCTGGAGTTGTAGCTGGAGTAGATGCTCCACTAATACCGCTCAATACACGCAAGAACTCGCCTTGCTCTGCCATCATAGTAAATGAGAATAAGTTATCGTCTGCTTTCGCTCTACCACTTGTAGATTCAGCTGACATAAACGCTGCGAATGCCTCATCTCCAAACTCCTCATCGTAACCAATAAATAACAATCTGTCACCATCGTACAAACGAGCTACCATATACTGCTCACAAGAGTCTTTGATTGCTTGTATTTCTTTACGTTGTTCTTTTGTTGGGTTAGCTACTGCAAAGTTCACTTCTACTTGGTTACTTCTTTCCATTGCTTCAGTTACTTCACATTCTCCACGCTTGAAATTGATTTTACCAAAACCAGTACCTGCCGTTGCAAACACGATATTTGTAATGTCGTGACTACTTCCTAATGTGATGCTTAAAATATCTGCAACTGGAATGGTATAGAGTTCTTTGACTCCTGCCGTTCTTGGGCAGTTTGCCCCTGTACCTGCTGCTAAACTTAAATTTGCTGCCATTTTATATTATTTTTTTTTGTTGTTAAAAGGGAGTGAATTAACACTCCCATAATTAATTAATACTATCGGAATAAAACGATGTCCTCGCCATTTGTGTAGTTAACATCAAAAGCGTAATCACATCTGTAACGTACTGTTCTGTCGCCAGTTACTTCGTACTGTGGCAAGATAGATACGTTATTCCACTCTGCATCCAATGCAGTTCCAAAGTGTAGATTGCTTACGTTAGCTGCTACGATTGTATTTGCAGATACGAAAGGCAAAATAGCCAAACGATTACCCAAGAAATCCAATTCTTTTGCACCAATGTAGTAAGATCCTGCTCCGTTAGCTGCTGCTGCTTGAGCCAAAGAGTAAGCTTTACCCAAACCTTTGTTTCCAAAAATGTAGAAATCTGGATCATCTTCTACTGACTCGCTCAATCCGTTGTATACGCTTGTCAATACTGCTAAAGCGTTAGAAGAGTTAATGTAGTTGATGTTACCACTTGTAAAAGTTCCAGTAAATGCACTTGTATCTAAAGCAATAGAGAAAGTAGTTAAGCTCAATACTGTGATAGCATAAGAAGCACCATCTAAACCACTCCAATCAGTTCCAGAAGAACCTACCATAGAAGAGAAAGTAACTACGTCGCCAGTCTGCAAGTCAGATGTGGAAGCTACTGTTAAAACTGCTGGAGATGCTTTAGTAAAAGCCGTTACCGCAACTTTATCAGAATCTAATTTGCTTACATCTGAACCAGCTTCCATTAAAGGAATCAAACCAGTTACTACGTTAGAAGAAGCAGATACTGTAATTTTAGATAATTGACCAGCAGCTACACTACCTCTCCAGATAGAAGCGTCAATGAACTTAGAACGAATCAAAGCTTGTTGCTCAATCAAAGCTTCTTCGATAGTTGCTGGAGGAACGAAATCGCCACCACGACCTCTTGGCTGCTGACTTGCATACCAAGTGCCATTTAATGATTGGTAGTCAAATTCAACTGCTTCCATAAATTTCTTTGGATCAAGGTATTTCTCGCCCAAAGTTAAAGACCCTGCGCTATTGAAAGCTGCTACTGAATCTTGAACAGTTATTGTGTTAGCCATAGTCTTTACTACGGCTCTTGAGTCAATATCAGTATGTACTGAAATTAATCCGTTTTCAATCGTTCTTCCTCTTAAGACCGACTGCGCTATTATGCCTTCTAAATCCTTACCAGCATAAGTGTTTGGTGAAATTGTTGGTGTTGCCATTATTTAATGAAATTTTGAAAGTTATTTAAATGTTGTTTCCAAGTCGGCTCATTTACCGAATTTGTCTTGTTTGATTTTGTTGGAGTAGGCTCAACGAAATTCTTGAAAGCTTCAGCGATTTCATTCTTGATAACCTCGCTCAAGTTTTCTTTTTTGTCTTCTACTTCCTCTTCCATTGGCTGATCTTCTGCATCTTCTTCTTCTTCTTCTTTAGGCATTAATTCAGCCATAGCTTCTTCTAAAGCTACTAATCTTGGCTCAAGTATCTGCATTACCTCATCTACAATAGCCGTTTGTTCTTCTGGTGTAACTTCGTTGTCCACTTCGGTCTCTACACTTGGAGTTTCGCTTTCGTTAGAAATCTTATTCCAAATCTTTTGAAGCAAAGTTTTTTCTTCAGTCACAACTGGTGTTGTTTCTTCCATTTTTTCTTCTTTTTGATTTATAAAATTAGGTACTAATAAGTCTTTATTTACGAATGTATCTCTTGAGTAGTTAGCCACTTTTTTAGTTTCCCACTCTTTGCCTACAAATCCGTATTTTTTCGCTTCCTTAAAGTTTAGATATTCGCCATGTCCGCCATTGCGTTCCATTAACTCGTCAATCACTTCTTTTTCTACTCCCAAGTTCAAATATGCTTGATTGATTGCACCTTGCCATTTCTCAAGGTCGTTAATCATATCTTGCATATCATTTTCATTGCCCTCAACGTAACTCATAACCTTATGGACAAGGAATAACCCAGTATTGTCCATATAAATGTTTTTTACGTTGGTAGCTGCGCTTCCTATAATAGTGGAAGCCGAAGCGTTTACACCTCTATAATAGGTGTTAATTGTTGCACCGCTATTCTTTAAAAGGGAATAAATAGCTAAAGCGTGACTAACATCTCCGCCTAAACTTTCTAAAGTTACATTGATAGTATCAACACCTAAATTCTGCAAAGCTTTTATCTCCTCTGCTTTCTGTTCGCTTGTATTGGCTTTATACTCATCGTAAGTATCTGCCCAAACGTTATACCCTATATCGCCAAATATCTCAATATCTGCGACATTGTCGGTTTTCTTTATGTTTAAAAAGGGTGTTACTTTCATATCTCGTAAATTTACTACGTTATAATTATAATTTTTGTAAATTATCTATTCGTGATGTTGTAAATAGTTTGCAGCGATACACCATACTTCCGGGATAGCTTATTCCTCAACTCCATTACGCTAATTCTCCCGGTATTTTGGTTATAAAAATCAGCCTTAATCACTTCCTTAATTCTGTCTTTGTGATATAACCCCTTATCGGCTAAATCTAACGCTTCGTTAATATGTCCTTGCTTGTTCAACATTTGAAACCTTTGTTTGTAGTTTAGTAAAATCTTGCTCCACGTTAATTACTTGCAGTTGTCTGTTTTCCGTTACGCTAACTAACTCGCTCACGCCTCTGCTCACTTCATCGCTTATCGTTCCTACTGGTGTAGGTGCTACATATCCGCCCTCTGCAAACATCTTCGGCACTTTCATATTATTTAAAGCGTTCATAAAATCAACTCCGTAGTTGTCTACTGTGCTTTTCTTAACGATATACTCGCCACCCTCTGCCTCAAATCCACCACGACCAGCAACAGTAAAAGGCACTCCGCCTTGTGAATGACTTGCGCCTTGAATAAGTCCACCATCTTGAAACTTTTGCGCTGCTACCGTTGCCACTTGAATAGCACCAAGTATACCTATCATTGCAGCGTTAGCTACTCTTAAACTTTGTGTAGGTGTTGGGTCAGTAGTTTGTGCAAGTGCAGCTAATACCCCTTGGGCAGCGTTTGCCGTTGCAGTTGCTATTTGTATTGCTTTTTGCCTTTTAAAAGCTTTACGCTCTATGGCTTCTATTTTTTTGTCTGCTTGTTCTTGACTTATTACACCTGCCTCTACTTGCTCTTGAATTACTTTTTTATTTCGCTCCGTTATTGAAGCCATCAAGTTACCTATACTTGAAATAGACGATTTAATAGTGTCTATTGAAAAGTTCAATTTTTCCATACCTGCCTCATCTAACCCCAATCCATTAAGTAAGTTAAGACCCTTAATTCCTTCATCCTCATTGCCTTGAATGGTACTTTGGAGTTCTTGCATTTCGGCATTTATCTCATTAAGTTGCTTTTTGAGAGTTGTTTCTTCTTCTGGAGTTAATGGCTCAATAAGACCGCCACCAGCATCAGCAGTTAATCCGTCTAATTGTGCCTTAATCATTGTAGCTTGATTGTTTAAAGACTCTAATTCTAACTGCGCTTTTTGTTGTTGAAATTTTCTTTCGATTGCCAGTTTTTGTTCAGCAGTTAAATTTGCTTGTTCTAATTCTCTAAATTTTTTGTATTCTAATTCTGCTATCTCATTTTCTAACGCTTCTTTTCTTTGTTTTTCTTCTTCTTCAATAGCCTTAATTTTTGCATCTTCTATTTTTTTAATCCTATCTGCTTCTAATTTTTCAACGTCTTTGTTGTATTGATCAATAATGGACTTCTGCGCTGCTTTTTCTGCTGCCGTTAAATTTGTTCTATCTTCTTCTATTTTTAATTCTTCAAGTAGCTTATCTTTTTTAAATTCAAGTTCTTCTTGTTCTGTTCGTATAATTTTTTCAATCGCAGCAATTCGCTTTGCTTCATCTTCCTCTTGCTTTTTTTTCTTTTTTTCTAATTCTTTAATTTCTGCTTCAGTAAGTTGTTTAGTTGCATTTGCTGCATCCTCTTTGGCTTCGGTGTTATTTAAAATTGCTTCCATTTCAGCAATAGTAGCTTCTTCGCTTTCGAGCAATGCTTGTTGTTCTTCTGTTAAGGATGATATATTTTCTTGTCTTCTTTCAACACCTTTTTGAGTTGTTTTAATCATTGCTACTTGTGCGTTACCAAAACTTGTGATTGATGCTATTGCATAATCATACCATTTAATATTGTCTTGTACTGAAGAATTTTCTGAATCAAGTAATTCTTCGGCAACTTCCGCTTGTTTGTTTCGCAACGCATCTAATTTGTATTGGTTAAGTTTTGCTTGACTTAATAATTCTATTTTTTCAGTTAGTTTTCCAGTTGCTATATCTTCCTCTGTAATATGAGCCAAACCCTCTGGCATAATCTCATTTAAGCGCTCAATAGCTGCTAACTTTTTCTCTCTTGATGTCGTTTCGCTTTCAATTATTTTGGTCAGTCTATCAATCTCAAGCCTTTCTTTTACAAAGGATTTTTCCGCATCATTTTGTACATCAATTAACGCTTGTTGTGCTGCCGTTAGTTTATCAGTTCTATTAATTAAAACTATCAAACCCGCTACTGCTGCGCCAATAGCAGTAATTACCAAAGTAAGACCACCACTCAAAACATCTAATGTAGCTTTAAATGCAATAGCCGCTGCTTCCGCTAAACTAATTGAGCCAGTTAGCACTCCCATTATTGTCGAATAAGCAGCTGCTGCTAAACTTGCTGCGCCCATACGCGCAGCCACTAACAAGTCAACCGCTGCTTTTTTCTGGCTTATAATAGTATTTTTGATTGTGGTTGCAGTTGCTAAAATTAATTGCGCATTATACAGTGCTATTGCACCAGTAATTAAAGTGATACCAGTTAAAATCTCTTTGCCGTTGTTAGTCATTAGACCTAACGTTTTTTGCAAGAAAATTAACACACCTTTAATCAACGTGCTTATTACTCCATTACCATTGTCTATGGATAAAATAAAACCTTCCCATGCAGACGATAACATTGATAATTGACCTTCAACTGTTTTAAGCGATTCTTCAGCTACTTTTTCCGATGTACCTGCGGATGCTAAAATCTTTTCATTTAACTCGCCAGTCTTTTCGATTGAGTTGGCTAAAACTGTTGCACTTACGGCTGAAATTTTACCAACTTTGTCCACCGCTCCAGTTAACTTATCGCCACTTGTTGCAATATCTTCTAATATTTGGTCGTATGTTTTACCCTCTTTAGCAGCGGTTATAAAGATGTTTTTTAAAGCAGTTCCAGACTTACTCGCATCTATACCTGCATCGGATAACTTACCCAATAACGCAACTGTTTGATTAAATGAAACACCAGCAGCATTGGCAGCACCAGCTACGTTAGGAAGGGCGCTATTTAATTTCTCAAAGTTTAATGCCGAGTTTTGAGTAGCCGCAGTCATTTGGTCAATAATCATAGTAGCATCTGTTGCAGCTAATTCATCAAACGAGTTAACCACCGCACCGACTAAATTTGCAGTTTCATCCGCAGATGCTCTTAATGCAATAGCACCATTGATAGTTCCTGGAGTTAAGTCAATAATCTGTTGCTGACTAAAACCTAAACGAGCATAAGACTCTTGCAACTCCACTACTTGACTTGCACTAAAGGCACTTGTAGCACCAAGTTCTTGCGCTTGTTTAATTAATTCTGGAATGCCCTCACGAGTCGTTCCTAATACGTTGCCTAAATTTGTTAGACTCGTTTCAAAGTTATTAATAATTTTAACCGAATCCTTGATTGCTCTACCTATTTGAGCAGCACCAAAAAATACACCAAATGCACCAGCTACGTTTAAGATGCTGGTTTTTAAATTGTTTAATGCGCCTACATAATTACCTACGTTTCTTCTATTATCTCCTACTGCTGATTCATTTTGTTTTAACTTGTTTGTCAAGTCTAAAATGTTTTTACCCATTTCTTTACCAGCGGCAGTATTTTGTCGTTCTTCTTGGCTTAATGAGTTGTACTGTTTTGTTAAGATAGCAAGTTGCGCTTTCATCCGCTCATTGCTTCCCAAATTAGCATCTTGAGCAGTTTTATAATTGTTTAAATCTCTAACTGCTACCCTACGTTCCGAGTTAATTTTACTTAATTCATCTTTTTGCGCTTGTAGCGAGATTTTAGTTTGCTCAATATTTTGCTTTAACTCTTGTTCTTTTTTTGCTTGTTCAGCAGTTGTTTGTCCAGTTGTCTGCTGCTCTTTGCGTAGTGCTGCCAACTCTTTTTCATAAGCCTTAATTTCGGCAGATGTTTCGGTTATTTTTTCTTTTTGCTCAACTTGCTTTTTGGTCAAATCATCAAGACCTTTTTTTGCATCGGCTAATCCCTTTAATTCAATGTCTATTATTACTTTTTCCGCCATTACTTCATAATTAATTTAGCTTTCACTAATCGTTTAATAATATCATAAGACCATTCTACAATCTTGTAAACTTGGTCTTTGTAAATGTACTCTCGCCTATTGCTTACGATCGTACCTAACTCATCTTTAAATGTTACCTCAATTATCTTGTTGTTCTTCTTTTGGTTTAGGGTGTTAATAAATAAAGTCTTCCAAGTTCTTGAAAACCAAACTGGTCTACTCCAGTTTATTAAAGGTGTTACGCTTGTCGTTGTAGTGTCAATATTGATATAATCTACCGCACCATATTGCTCATCGTACACCTCGCTAAAATAACCAAATCTCGAAGAAATATAACCCTCCCAAGTAGTGGAATAAGTTAATCCCGAAAGCGTAAAGTCTACACTTGAATAATCTATGTAATCGAATAAGGTATTGAAACCACCCTCGTATACTTCAACTAAACTATTGTTGAAAGAGTTTAACTCATACAAATAGCTGCCTACCTTTTGGTATGGTAAGAACTCGGTTTCCTCAACGTATTCGTTGTTGTCTATTGCTTGGTTTAAATGAACTAAATCGCCTTGTAAGTACTCTATGTCCGTTACCGTTTCATCTAACACTATATCATCTAAATTATACTGCTCAACTGCTATACTTGGTAGTGATGCTGGACTGCTTCCTACTGGTTCTGTTCCCTCATCTTGTAGCTCAATATAAGCTTTATCTCCCTCAACGGCTAACACGCAGTTAAATTGGATAAGAAACTTTTTAAGGAACTCGTATTGATTGCCATTACCTGCGTAATCTGCCCAACATAGCGCATCGCTTTGTGTTATTCCGTCGTGACTAATTCGCATATAATTTACTGCAATACTACCACCACTAATAGGAAAAGAATACCCACTTTTTAACTTCGTTTCTGCCTTGATTAAAATATAGTCATTAGCTAAAAAATTACGATTAATCGTTAAGTCAAAATTGTTTTTACCCTCAAACAATAATCCGTTATCGTTGTAAGCTCCCAATGTGGAATATAACCCAATCGCAGTAGGTCTAAACATAATTACATAAACTTGTACGCTTTCAATCTCATCACTTGGCGTGTAGTCTAAAACACCTTGTAGTCTTAACGTGGTGCAATTATTATCTAACGTATAATCCGAATAAGTGCCTACGCTTATGGAATTATTATTGCCCAATGCAGTACCTAAATCT
>Ga0208767_1000752_pt1 | contig 26553 bp, 34 predicted proteins | sample VirMetDEL_Mar_21_FD_184514 | JGI IMG/M metagenome (GOLD analysis project Ga0208767, IMG submission 184514) | Aqueous microbial communities from the Delaware River and Bay under freshwater to marine salinity gradient to study organic matter... | ecosystem: Environmental > Aquatic > Marine >... | reverse complement strand
CTTGGTCAGCACTCAGGAAATACCCAGCCTCATGGTCGAGCCTTGCACCATACACAGCCGCAGTAGTGGTTTTAATGTAGGGATTGCCAACAGGTACAAACTTGTGTTGGCTTAACTGTGCGCCCCAAAGATGTAATCCTGATGAACCATCACCTGTGTAATTGTCTTGGTCACTTGCGTTTCTTAAGTAAACACCAGCCCTTGCTGTTGTAGAAGACGAATCAACAACGCCAGTAATATGAAACCTAAACCAACCGTTGCCAACATCTTCATAGCCAAAATCATCTATAGAACCAGTGCCAAATGTTGCTGTTGCTAAAACTGGAGTTGTGCTTATATCCGCAACCGTAATTCTAAAGCCAGAGCTAAAACCGCTATTTGCTAACTGAACCCAAACACTATCTCTTTCGTCTGCTTTTATATAAACAGAAAATGTATTTGTCGAATTAGCTGTAATTGTTGGGGATGCATAAACAACGTGTTGGGTTGTGCTTGAATTTTCTACTAACTTATCAGCAGTTGTCGTACCGTCAGGTGCAGTTGTGTCGTTAGCTGTGACAGTAGAGTTGCTTTTTGTCCAAGCCGCATTATCTAATTGTTCTGAATAGGTGGCTAGATTATGCGGTGCGTACTTAACCAATCCATCGCTGTCAGTAAAGGTAGCCTGAGATGCACGACTAAAATCAATCGCATCATCAGGGGCTGCATTAGCACCTATGCTTGCTTGGTCAAAATTAAGCTGTAAATCAGGGGCTGGTATGCCCTCTAAACCGCCAATAGAACCTAGCCGTCCTACTTTACCAACACGTCCTAACATGGACTACTCCATTTCTGTAACGTAAACTGTACCCGCTGTGCTTGACTGAATAGCCGCAACCTTATCACCACCAGTTATCTTAAAATATTCTACCTGTTTTGCAGGGAGAAAAGGGCCACTCGTTGTTGCTGTTGGAGAGGTAGCAAAAGCAATATGACAATCTTCTGTTGTCACAATCCTTACTACCCTTGTTGAAGTAGCTACACCACTTGATGTAGCCGCACTTGACCCAGACGTTGTTATTGTTTGCGTTGTTCCTGTTGGAGATGCCGCTTGTATCAAATCTTCATTGATACTATCTCTTGCTAATATTGTCATCTTTTTACTCCTTAATAATATAATTTAGTATGATGGTTGGCTGTACGTTGTTGTGAGCTGAACCAGAACCAGTAGAACCTGTACCAACAGCGGAAGTGCTAATACTATTTACCGCAGTTTGGCTACCATCACCATAGGAAGAACTAGTAGAAGCACTGACACCAGTAATCACATTACCATGAGTGTGAGAGGCTAGTTCTGCAATTGTTAATATATGCGATTCAGCACCACCTGTAGCACCTAGTGTATCACCATTCAGGCCACCAGCTTGGTCTGTCAGTATGTTAGCGCTAGAGCCACCCATGTCATCCTGACCAGCTACAACTCGCCCACGTAAGTCAGGCAAGTTAAATGTCGTTGAGCCGTCACCTACGCCATAGGTAGTTCCTAATGCACTAAACAAATCGGCATAGGTCGTTCGACTAATAGCTTGTCCATAACACAACAACCAACCAGAAGGAGCTGATGTTCCAGCATAAGCCATTAACATACCTGAGCTAAAGGCTGATGGAAGTGTAAGGTAGCTAAACGAGCCATCCCCATCGCTTTGCACTACTTGTCCTGATGTGCCATTGCCTGAGATATTAAACTTTGCGGCTGTAATTGCATCATCAGCTATGTCTGCTGTAGCTATTGTGCCATCAACAATCTTTGCACTAGTTACAGAGCTATCAGCAAGTTTAGCTGTTGTTATAAGACCATCAGCAAGATTAGCTGTATTTATAGTGCCTATATCTCCACCTGTTCCAGACAATGCCGCAAGATTACCGCTACCATCAAACCCAAGATATTTATTAGGTCTTGTATCCGCATCTGGAATTGTTAATGTTGCTGTTGTATCTGAATCAGCTAATTTAACTGAGCGTACATTTTTATCATTTAAGTCTGCTAATATTGCTGTTGTTCTATCTAGCTCTGTATTTAAAGTTGCTATCTGAAAAGCACCAGATGTAGGGAAGTCTGTTGTTCTTTCTATATCAATTGAACGTGTAATTAATATTGTGGATCCACCAGTTGCACCTGTTATTACAGATGTAAAATGTATAAAACCTGTTGTGCCAGATGTATGCGCTTGTCTGTCATTAACATCATTATTATCTGCTGTAAGATAATCTGTAGTTAAAGTTTTTAATGTACCATCAATATAAACATTAAGGTCAGCATCATCAAAGAACTCAAAAGACACAGTAAACACTTGCTGTGTCGCTCCTTGAGCCAACGCATAAGATACCCTTGGTGTATTATCTGCTAAGTTTATAGTCATGTCCGAACCTTAATCCTTTAGTTAAAATTTCACAACGCACAATTAGAAACGACCCATACGAGATTGATAGTCACCAACTTCTCCAAGAGTGTTTTCAATTCCCCTAGTAGTTTCATTTATAAAATCTTTCGCAAACCAAATATTACCATAAGGCAAAGACTTTATTATAGTTTTAGCACCTTCACCAAAATTACCTTGTAAAAATTCACCAACACCATTGTATGCTAAATTATATCCCCAAGATGGACCAGCACCTGCAATGCCAACTATTGCCTCTGTTTTTGTTTCTTCTCCAAGATACTTAGGTTGTATAACACCTGCACCAAAATCAGGGCCACCTAATGCCCTTGATGTAGATAAACTTGTATAATAGGCATCAGATATAAGTGCCGCTAAACCAGATGCATCAAACGAACGTGCTAATTTATTTTCAAAACTCATTTCATCCCAAGTTCTTTTACCACCTTCGGATGTTCTAGATTTTAAATGCAACGAAAAGTAACCAAGACCTAAGCTTGCGGCTACTGCTACTGCTCTATTTTTAACTTGATTGTGAGCAAATGCGGCTGTGATTTTATTCATTGCCGCAAAGCTATAAGACATAAATGTAAATGGTAATCCTAATAATGGATTTTCAATTCTATGATAACCTCTTACTTTTGGGTCTTCTGGATAAAATTTTTCTGCTCCAATCTTTCGCACTAAACTCATTGGAACATGAATTACTCCATCTAAAAGCGTTGGTTTATCAGCAGGTGTCCCCATAAGAACGGTATTTTCTATACCACTATTTAAAGATGCTCTAAATTCATCTCGTAATGATGCATATTTTAAAGGCCATTCTTCTGTGTTTGGTAAAAACAATCCTTGTTTTTCTGAGCGTTGTATTACACCAGTATCTACTAACTCTTTTATTTGTTTAGCTTTATTTAAATCTATATTATATCTAGATATATAAGCCAAATCTTGTTTGTTAATTTTACCATTAGCACGTTTAAGAGATAAATCTACAAGGGTATGGCTTCTTGCCATTGAGTCCATATATTTAAACATGCGAGTAAATGGTGCTAATAAATTTGCAGTGTAGAAACCATTTTTTATTTTATCTACATTTTTTGTATAATATTTATCGAAGTTATTGTTTGAAAATGGATTGTTTAAGCTATCTTCAACTTGCCTCATATGACTAGAGCCTTTTAATATTTCTAACATTTGGCCTGATAGTCTAGCTTCACTAGCATTCATACGAACATCAAGATCTTTCCAACTTTTTAAAACCTTTATAAGGACATCACCATCATGCTCCATAATTATTTTTGCCATATCTGGAAATGTAGATAAGCCTGCTGAACCTAAATAATTAAGTTGCGCTCCATCTCTTAATACATTTGCTACTCGTGCATTCCATGAATTAGGGTCACGCAAAACTGTGCCTACAACTCTATCGTAAAGAACAATAAAATCTTTTCTTACTTTGTCTGCATCTTTTTTAGATTTGCCACTATAAAACATTTCGTCATCAATATCATCTAGAACTTCGTCTAATGATTTGCCGCCATTCATTTTAGCAAATTCATATCTAGGTGCTACACGTTGAGTGTATGCTTTCAGAACAGTCATCGGATCATTAACTATAAAATCAAATACTAATCTATTAGGAATATCTAATGTTCTATGTTTGAAATGTTTTGATTTGCCATTACCATAATAAGAAGATACCTCTGACGTTGGGTCAGGATTACCTATTATGCTTTCTATAGTTTGGTCTACTCTTTCTTGAATTGATTGTGGGCTAGGGTCTAGTTCTTGCTTAATCCAAGCAGGTGCGCCTACTTCTTGAGATGGATTTTTTACCCATACAAACGGATTTTCTTCATACCACTTAGTAAGTATATTAGAAAACTCATCTCTTTTATCTGCTATTGCTACTGGATTCCAATAACGAGAAAACATAACATCTTCGTTTTGCGGCATTACACCATCGTCTTTTGCAAAACTTTGATTCAGTTCTAATTCATTTATTTCATTATCTAAACGAGTAACTCTTTCTTGTAATGCTTTTTTATACTCAGCTTGATTTTTAGTAAGAGATGGTTTGGATTCTAAATCATTTAATATAGACCTAGATTTAACAACTTGTCTTTCTTTCGATATTAATTGTCTTGCAAAAAACTTTTCATTACCAATAAGTCCTACATTTTTTAATCTATCTTCCCAAGTCTTCCAAAACTTAGAAAATAACTCTATGCCTTCTTTTTCGATATCATTTATTGGGGCTTCACCTGTTATATATTTTTTATTTACTTGCCTTAAATAATCATCAAATGAACCATCCATATTATTAAGATTATAATCCATTATAACCTTAGACCTAGTGCCAGATTGTTGAGCAAAATTATCTACCATCTTATCTAAAATTTGCACCCACTCACCATCTCTAATACGAGATAACTGATAGGCAGAATTGCCTGATGTCAAACCTGATTGATGACCTGCAAGAGTAATACCGCTATCCCCAAAGTTTCTAACAAACTTTCCCTTAATACTTGTGGGAACATTTGTAGATTGCAATGTAGATTTCATAGCTGTTGGTAATAATTTGTTATATAAAAAACTATCAGTAAACCAACTCTCAGCTATTTTATTTGGGTCTTTCAATTCAGAGCGTGATTCTTCAATACGTCTTAGTGCTGTTTCTCTTTGTATAGTCTTTACTTCAGCTTCAATATTTTCTGCTCCTTTATTCATATTATATAATTTTTTATAATCTGCTGAAGTTTTGTTTGTTTTTTCAAATAATGTTTCAATTTGGTCTTCTAAAGTTTTTAATCTTTTTTGTTCACTAACTTTCAAACTTTCTAATACTTCATCGCCAATATCACCCATTGGTCTGCTTGCTCTATCACCAACTAATGTAGCGTCATCTGCTGTTAGGTTTCCAAGAGCCTCTAATGTTTCATCCATTTGCGCTACTGTTTTTTCATACACCTTGGCTTTTCTATTAAGCGCAACTCCACCTAATGAACCTAAAACACCACCTGTTACAGTAGCGGCAGTAATGTTAAATACCGATTCAGCAGTTGTTGCTACTGGGTCAAACGGATATTTGATAGCTTCTTGACCTGCCGCAAGAACTCCAACACCAGCCCCAACACGAGCCGTAGACTGTAATATACTGCGCCCAACACCAAAGCCACCAAAAGGCAAAGCAACGAGATTAATAGGGTCAAAAAGCCCTGCGCCAACATTAGCAAAAAAACCATGTTCACCCATAATGCGCCTACGCTCAATGCTTTCTCGTATTCCACGCTTAAGGTCTGACATATGTTCTGCGTTTTTTGCATTAACGAGTGTTGTTTTGTATTGCTCATATCCATCTATATCTTCTAACGCATTATATTCTGGGTCTTCTGCATCATAATACTTTACTGCATTTCTTGCCGCTTCAAATATTGGGTCGTATGTATAACCAAGAGTCGCTTGTGTTAATTCAAAGAAGTTAGACTTATCTGTAAAGCCACCTTCGGGAAGCATTGATGATGTCAATGACATAGAAGGTAATTCATTTACTCTTACCATTTAGTTTTCTCTCAATTGCTCTAGTATAAATGAACCGTTTTCTATTACTGGTGTAAGTCTACCATTTTTGATTTCCATAACTTGATATATTGGATTGTTTGGATTTGTGAATGGCACTGGCATTAAGAATGCTGATTCACTATCTTTTGTTCTATCGCCTTGCCCAAACAAATTTAACAAAGATTTTTGACCGTTATTCATTATAGTTAAACGATCTGGTAATCTTTCTTCTACTCCTTGCAAAAATTCCATTTTTTCTTGTTCACTCGAAGTAACTCTTGATAGAGCAAATTTTGAACGAGTTACACTAGCGATAGATGAATCTATTACATAGCCTTCAGTATCGCTGTAATTTTTTTGCATGATTGTATCTACATCATTTTGAATTTGTTTTGGAGATGAGCCTAATTTTATTCTTTGCTGTAAGTATGGACCAATTTCAGTTATTAATGTTGCATTATTGTTTAGCAAATCTTGAACGAAATCTCTTATTTTTGTGCTTTCTTTACCCTTATACTTTCGAGAATCTAACTGATTTGCAAAATTTTCCATATTGATATTAGTTTGATTTTTATCTCTTGAGATTTGATTTATTGTTGTTAATTCTTGATTTAATGCAGATACATTATATTGAGGTTTGCCTTCAGAATCAGTGGTTATAAAACCTTTAACACTCATATTAGCTAAAACTGTGTCTAACTTAGCTTGTTCACTTGCATCTAATTGAATAGATAATCCAGAAGAAATAAATAAATTTTGTTTTTCACCAGTCTCAGGTCTAATATAATCACGCAAACTTTGATAGTGAGATAGAAGAACTGGTGAATATTGTGTAATTACACCAGTAGACATTAATTCTAAATCACTAATTAATTGGTCAGGTAATCTATTAGTACTAACTGCCACATCAATCAAATTTTTACCTAAATCTCCACCTGCTTGTTGTCTGTGTGCTAGGTTATTTAAACCTATACTTCCATATACTAATTGATTAACTCTATCTTTATGTTCATCTGTATCAGAATTAACTTGGTGTTTAACATCATGAATAATTGTTTGTGCTTTTTGTGATTTTGTTTTAGCAGTTTCTATTGAAACTAGATTAGCTCTGACTGAAGCTAGACTTGTATTTACTTTTTTTCTAACACTTATAGGTAGTTCTCTTATTCTTTCGATTTGTGGTTTTAATTCATCAGGCACACCTGCCATATTATCTTGGCTCATAATTGATTTTTTAATAACATTAATTATTGTTGAGTCCATCTCAACTGATTCATTGTCTATTGTATAAGTAATGTCATCATTAGGTAAATTATAAGACCATGCATTCAAAACGTTTGATTGTAATTCTTCACTAAATTCATTTGCCATACTTCCAGTAAATTTTTTTTCAATCGCATCGGTTACAGTTTTTTTACTAACCTGTAAAAGTTCATCAAAGGTAGTGTCAAAATCTTTAGGATCACCCTCAACTAATCGTTCTGCTAAATCTTCCGAAAGTTCAGATTGTGTTTTATAAAAATTGGCTTTATCTAATGTTGCATTGTAAGTGTCATCATCTGCTGATGCACTTTTTGCTTTAATCTCGTCCTGATTTCTAGATGTTTCTGATTGTGTTAGAAATTGTATTGCTTCGTCTAAATTATCTCTGACGTTGAATGCACTACTATTAAGCAGTTCATCCATGATTTGTTTAGAATTTTCATTCAAACCATCTGGTACAACTTCACCTAAATTAGCAATATATTCTGCGGCTAGATTTAATTGAGTGGAATCAATTCCTTCTAGTTTATTTATTTTAATAAGTATTCCTTTGCGAATACCTTCTGTTAAACTATCATGTTGTAAATTAGCTAGAGAAGTAGTAATCGATGCACCAGCCCCAACGGTTTGTTGCATTAATTCATCGAGGGTTTTTTCTGATTCGAATACAAGCGCATTTATTTCTTGCTCTGAACCATTTTGTCCTGCATTTATTCCTATAGAATATTGCGTGTCAGCTTTATCTATTATATCTTTTTGTATTTTTGGAAATTCTTGTTGAGCTTTTTCACTCAATGCTTCTTTTTCTTGTATTCTCTGTTGATTTTTAAGAGCTACAGAATTTGTTAACTCATCAAGAACATCTGTTTTATTTACAGAAAAATCCATTGAGTCTATTAATTGTTTTGTTTGTTCTCTATATTGTTCTGGAACAGATGATAAACCGAGTCCATTATTATTGATAACTTGTTTTATTTTTAATAAATCTGAATTATTTATTTCTTCATCATTAGTAATTATTTTTGTTAAAGCGACTGGTTTAATAGAATTTAATGCATTTAAAGCCTTATCACGTTCTTCAGCATTAAACGTATTTGAGTTATAAGCATCATTTATTCTTTTATTTTCAATTGAATAAGCAGTTTGGAACTCCAAATCTGACCTGCCGCTTACAACCATATTAGTTATTAAGGGGATATTTTTTTCAAGCTCAGATATTATTTCAGTTTTTGCTAACTCTCTATCTTTTTGGATTACTTTTTCTTGTAGGTTAAGTTTGGTGCTTGCAAGCCAATTTGTTCCTACTGTATCAATATAACTTTGATATTTGCCAGAAGTATTTTTTCTCATAGTATCAATATAATCACCCATTTCTGTTGAGTAATATGATACTGGGTCAGACTTTTGTTGTGCTTCTAGCGCAATCTCACTTGCTTTAAGATTTATTTCATTATCAATTGATATTCTATATCTATCATCAACAACAGATTGATATGCTTGTGTTGCTATTCTTCCAAAAGTTTTTGGCATTGATGACAAAGCTTGAGGCTGACCTGTTGTTGGGTCAATAGTAGTTATGTTTGAATCACTTAAAGATTGAGCAACTTCTTGCCCTTTTATTCTTGCATCATCAGACGCATGCTTAAATGCCATGCCAATAAGAGTATCAGCATTATTCATAGTATTTACAGCAGATTGTTCTGCCGCTCTAGTAGAACGAACAACACCAATATTTTGTGTAAAGAATTGTCTTTGCTGTTTTATAACTGCCATTATGATTTACTCACATTATAATTATATAGACCAGTTGCTACACTAATCATTGCTTCTCGTTGATAATCTCTTGATTGTATAGAAGCTTCATAAGACCTTATCGCTTGTTGACCTTGTAACTGAACATCATTAACAAAAGCATTTGCTTCAATTGCTTTTATATCTTGGGCAAGAATTTCTTTTTGTTTTCTCTGAAATGCTTTTAAACTTCTATCAAGCCCTACATCTCTATTCATAAAAGCAAAAGCCGCTGTATTAGAAGCTTGCGCGGCATCAAATTGAGAACGTCTTTGTATAGATTTTTCTTGCGCTTGCAATCTGTTTTGATTTCGTTGCAATTGTGTTTGATAATTATCAAATGCGGCCTGTTGTTGTACTGCTCTAGATGCATTCAAAGCACCTTGTACCTTTAATCCTGTTCCTAATATTTGTGCAAACATTGCTAACTGCGACATTAGAACGATACCTCTGCTACTATACCATTAACTTGCAGTGATAATGGTGCTGATTGTTTAATACTGACTGTAGGGTCTTTACTGTAACCCATAAGCCTAAACTCCCTTTTGCCTGTTACTGCCGTTCTAGCTATGCTTAAATCGTCAGTAACCTGCCTTATAATTAAGTTCTTGTCATTAACAGATACAGACAATGTATTAAGCAAGTCTAATATAACTCTATTTACAGAACGTGGTTCACCTGTTAATGGCCCACCTGATATATTTGCATCAATTGGATTTGTTTCAGCTTCAACATTATAACTTAATCCTATTTCAGCAGATGTTATTTCTTGTACTGCTGATACGTCTGCATTACCACCAGATACAGTAAACTTACCAAGATAGTTATTGTTACTAATAACATCTACTTCAGCACCATTAGCAAAGTGAGAAGACACATCAAACACACCTGCTGTACCAGTAAATGTATTAGAGAAGTCTAAGTTCTTATCTGCATCCATTTCCATAAGAATAAACTTATTTGTTCCATCGCCTTTGTCATAGTTACCAATCAAAAAGAATCTATCATCTATAACGCATATAGAATGAAACTTTCCTGATGTAGTCCACTGCGCCCAACCTGCTCTTTGTTGCGCTCGGTCTGATGTAAACAATGCTATTGTTCCATCTACGTTTAGAACAAATGCGTATGATTCTGGCCTATTTAATGAGCCTCTTAATATTGCAAGCTGTAAAGGGTCTGTTATTAAATGTGCTGATAAAGAAGATATTGAACCAGATGTATAAGCATTTTCTGCATCGCTAAATATATACTCTCTGATTATCGAACCTGACTTTTGAGAATATATAGTTGCACCATCTAAAGACTGTGGCTTTATGAAACTTGAGCCATATGGTGTTTGTCTTCTTATCTGTGCATTAGTCGGTGTAATTGGTTTATCTGCAAAAGCAGGTATATATAACTCAGATGTACTGGTAAATATCTGCAAGTCTCTATTAGATACAAGATGGCGTATAGTATTTATCTCACCAATGCTTGCAGTTAAATCCAATGCATCATTATCTTCTGCATCGCCAATATCAAAGTTAAAGTATTCACCAGACTTACTTGCCCAAATACCATCGGGCTGTGCTATTGTTCCGCCAAACCATAATCTATTTTCATGGAATGTTACTGCCGCTGGAAATCCTCTTAATGCACTATACGATTGTTCTTCCCATTGTGTTGTTGGTGCATGAGATACAATCTTAGCAGAACCACCACCAATAGCACTTGCATTTGCGTTAGCACCTGCGGTTACAATAAATTTGTTTTCATCAATAACTTCTTGTATTGACCTTGTTCCATTTATTTGATTTGCAGATATACCACCAACAGCACCAGCTTCTGAAATAACAATGCTATCACCAGTAGTGTATCCATGTAGTGCAAAAGTCATAACAATATCTGCACTACCATCTGTCGTTTCAATTGAATCTGTTTCTAGTCTAATAAATAATTCATTTGTAACATTACCTGTTGCTTGAGTTGCAGATTGCACAGATGTTATTACTATTTCATTTTCGTGATATCTAAGAGTTATACCCACATGCTTAGAGTTAAGATAATCACCACCAGTTTGAGTGCCAGTAGTATCAAAATAACTTGTACTTGTAGTAAGTGTTATACCAGTACCTGTTGATGCAGATGGGTCTAATGTAATCTCTGGCTCATGAAAAGAATAATATGGTTGATTGACTTGATTTCCATTTGCATGTTCAACAAAATTAAATGTATCAACTTCAAATGCAGTGAGGCTTGTTCTTATTAATCTTCGGGTCATAAAAGTTTGATGAGATAAAAACATTATGTCACCAGATTGAGCAAATGTTATTTCATCTAGTATTGTATCATCAAATGGAAGCGCGGCACTACTTGTGTCTGCGGTAATAGTAGCGGTTAAAGAAACAACACCAGTAGAAGGGTCTATAATAAATACCCTGATTTTTGCATTTTCTAGACAAACAATGTATCTCTCATCATCTGAAAATATAAATGGCAACATTCTAACTTGCTGTCTTTTAGCAGAGTTTACTGTTGTATCGAACTCATAAATCTTAGTTGTACCAAATCGTTTAAGCAACCCACCTTCACTTCTAAGAAAAAAGTTTTCAATCTTTTTCCCAGAGTTGCCATAAACATTTGTATCAGTTCTTGATGCTAATGAAGGGCTGATTTCACCAAACTGAAAGTTGCTAATAGGTACACGAATACGAGCCATTAACTGCGCCTTTCAGTAATAAACCTCGATGTTACTAGTTTTCTAGCTGTTTGTTGTTGTGAGTCTAGCGTTCTAGCTTTAGACATAGCTGTTTGAGCTTGTGAAGACATTAAGCTTGCTAGTGTAGAATCTCTAGCTATTGAGGTAGCAAACACAATAGCAAGACTATATTCTACTGCTATTGTAAAATAAGAAGGCCATGATGTTTCATCTGCTCTAAATGTATAGTCAGCAACAAGAACATCTGAAGTATCACTATCAGCAAAAACCTTATCACCATACATTTGATATTCTATTTGCAAATCTTCTACAGTAACTGCGTGAAGCATAAGCAAATCACTTGGTAGTTGATATGCTCTATCATATCTACCAGTAGGCGCATCACTTAATAAATTTAAAGTTGCTTGGTTAGTTGCAAATCGCCAACGTGAATTTACAAGTGCGGCTCTTGCAACATCCTCATACATATTAACAGCAACAGTAGATTCTGTTGTGCCTTCATCAAAAGATGTTATTGGGTCTGCCCCGATAAGTATTAATGCTCTTGAGCAAACATCAATACCAGAATTTACTGTGGTGCTAGATACTGGCATAAAATAGTAGGGGAGAGTTTCCCCTCCCCTCCCTTATTAATCGGTATCAGTAACAGTTATTGCAGTACCATCTGCAATATTTACTACAGAACCAGTGTTTGATAATACTACAGATAATGCAATTGTTGGAGCATCGCTATCATATACGATAACTAAATCGCCAACATTCATCATACCTGCCGCATCATTAAAGTAACCAGATTCACGAACTACTGATAGTGCATCTGTGCTTGAGTAGTACCACATGTTGTAGCCACCGCCACCTGCCATGCGAGTTAAACCAGTTGAAGTATAAGCCATTAATCAATCTCCTTAATTATTGTCTAAGACTTCATAAACGCCATTATCATCGATAACTTTTGCGCCCATGGACATCATAGATGTTGCAAGGTGAGAGACTTTCTCAGCTACATAATTCAACTCTGTTGTTACATCTGCACCGATACCAAGACCAATAGCAGAAGTATGGTAAGCAATATTCTTACCAGCAGTTACAGCAGAAGTTGAGAATATCTTGAAGCCAAGAAATTCTTTCATTGTCATTCCACCTGCATAAGGTAGATTTTGTTCACCAACGAAATCGCTACTTGCGAACTCATTGATTGCAAACAAATCAGCATAACCCTTTGGATGCATAGCTAAGAAGCGTCCACCATCCTCTGGAATATCTGCTGAACCAAATGTTTCAAACAAAGTAAGCAAATCAGCTTTTGCTAATGCACCACCTGTGTCTGCAATTTGTGTAGCGTTTGCACCAGAGTCCATTTCAGTAAGAAGGATTTCATCAGTCTTACGTCCAAGTGCCGCGGCAGATGACTTTGCTACAGCCTGACGCTCATCAATGTTAGTCTTCAATTCGTCTAACTTATCAATGTACTCAGCCGCATAATAGTCAGCTAGTGTTGCCTCGACATTGGTGTGTGCCAATTCCATTGGTGTTACCATGCCGTTGCGTGATTTAGTTGAAGCAGAGCCAGTGCCGATTTTTTGGAATCGAACAACTGAACCAGATACGTTGCTAACAGTACGCACAGTGTTCCGCAGTTTAGAACCCATACGCTGATATGCCATATGTACCTCTGATTCAAACTGTTTAATAAAAGCGGTATCAATTGTATTCGCCATTTTACAGTCCTTTTCTTAGGTTAAATTTAAGTTTCTGCGGTTGTCTGTGTTTACATCTTCAACGCGAGTATCCTTTCGGGTCGCTCAGTGCATAACAGGCCGTATTAAAGGATAAACATTATTTTTACGTTTTTGGCAACGCACAAAACGTAACATTGAATGTCCGCATATTTCATAATGTTCTTCTTGTGGAAAGCTAAAACCACACCATGTAAGCCACATTATTGTATCCTGATGGTCGGAAGGTATATAATTTTCTAACTCAAGATAATCAGATTGAAGTAATTCAATAACTTTTTTACATCCCTTTAAAAAAGGTCTGAAGTTATTATTGATTGCTTGTGTTCCAAGTAACCAAACTCTTGCTTTACTATCATCAATAGGCACAGTACCACACATAGCAATTATTTCATTATCAAATTTAATTGTATATGTAATCGAACCTTCGTCAGCAAATGGTTCAGTTAATGCTTCTAGTGGTGTTACACCCCAGATATAACACTCTCGTCTATCAAAAAACCTAAGTCTTTCGGATAAATTTTCAGCATCTTCTATTTTAGAATAATCTAAAGAAAGTCTACCTACTCTGATTAAATCAGCCATAGAGTTTCTTGAAGCCCTGCTCTACTTGTGCAATAAAAGCTTTATCTCTCTTAGCTGGATTATGATACCTATCATCTAACATCATTTGCTGTAAGTCTGCTTCATTTATATTATTGATAGACATACTGCCGTTCTGAGGAGTTGTATCTTTCATTGCTTCCATTACAGTTTCTAAAGCCATTACACCATCTGCTGTTTCGCACATGCGCTCTATAGCACCAAGCTGTTCTTGTGGGAAAAACTGATTAGCAAATAAACTTACAGCTTCTGTTCTTGCGTTAGCGTTATCGCCAAGTTTTGAAACTTCAGCTTCATAGTCTGGAACATCTGCATTAATAGCATTCATATACATACCAATGCCTTCAGCAAACTCATCTTGGCTATAACCATTTTCAAATGCTGTATTAGCCCACCACTGTAATAAATCATTGTTCTCAGCTAATTGCTCATCAAGACCTTCTGGTAATTGATAATCACCTACTTCAGCAGGTCTATTTGCATAAGCCTGTTCTTCTATTTCTTTCATAAAAGACTCTTTAAGTTCTTCTTCTTTAGAGCCAAGCTTACTTTCAAGAGATGTATAAGCAGAAGCTAAGTCTTCAGCAGATTTAAATTTTTCTGGCAACCATTCTGGTCTTTCAGATGTTTGTTCTGTTTCAAGTAATGGATCGCCACCTTCTGTTACTATTCCACTATCTTCTACTGCTTGTGTATTTTCTTCATCCATTTTTCTTTACCTTTTCAGCATGTTTAATACGAGTCGATATTAATCCTACGATATATCGCTGACCTTCAACATGGCGCAACTCATCATTACTTATGGCGGCTCCATTGACTGAATCTATTGTAATTGAACGCAAATATTTTAAAACAGATTTACCTGTTTCTGATTGAAATAATGTTGCGATGTCTAAGCTTATTCTTGCGTCTTCATTCTTATCTCGATGAAAACCATCAATACCAATAAAGGTCTTATTGTGGTTGACCAAGCATTTGCTCCTGTTGTGTTGGTTGTCCTAACTGTTGCTGTTGCATCATCTGTTGCTGTTGTGCATACTGCTGTGCCATAGCTACAAGTTGTTGACGCTCTTGTAAATCCCTAATTAAAGTATCAGGAACGCCAAACTTCTTACCAAGATATGCGGCTGTTTCTTCAGAGTTAATTAATATATTCATTACCTCTGGGCCAAATGTTCCCTGCACAAGCTCTAACCATCTAGCCACGGAGGAAATGTCTTGATTAGCTTGAGCTTGCGCTAGGGGAGAAACAGAACGAACTTTGACTTCTCTGCCATTAATTGTGGGTAACTCAATGCGTCCTTGTTTCTTTAATATGTAAACAACACGTTGTAATACTGGCTGTACCATTTCAGCTTGCAGTCTTCCAAAAGCAGAACCTATACGCCTTGATAAGTCTGCCATGCGTTCTGCAACCTCTGTTGCTGATGCAGGTGTTCTATCAGGATTACCAAGCATATCATTATACAATGCTCGTTTAATATTAAGCCTCATGTCTGAAAGCACAAGATTAGCAACATCAAAAGAACCTGCTGGTTGAACAGGCTGTAAACCTAGAGAACCTGCGGCTTTAGGTATTACAGTTCCGGGAACGAGGTTGATTGTATCAGGGTTAATAACGCCATCATCATCCATTTGATAAATACCAGATATAGCCATCTGTGCATTTTCTAAAATTAGTTCTATTGTAAGGTTAGTAGTTTTGATTGCGCTCAATGCGTTCATCAAAGGGCCACGCCCATAGATTTCACCAGAACATTTAGACCAACGAAAACAAACAAATGGGTTAGAACCAACACCACGATACTTTTTAAAATCAACTACAGTTTTTGTTTGTGTTTCTATTGCATAAAATAAATGAGCTTCTTCATTCTTAACTGTGTAATCTTTGCATACTATCTCTAGTATTTTTGTTCTTTCGTCTGGATACGAATTAATTTTTTGTTGAAGCTTATCTCCAAGTTTTGCCTTGGGATACATATGAGGAATGTCAGAGTTACGGCATTGACGCTCACGATATATATGGTCAACCTTATCATCAGGGCCAGTATCTAACACAACATGTGGCAATGGTATTGCTGAGAATATAACAGGATTAACTGAATCACCTTCTGCAACAGAAAGGACACCAGTGCCTACAGCCAAATCCATAAATGATTCGTGTATTTCCTGACCAAAGTTTGAGTTTTGAATAACTTCAAATACATACTCAGTTACTTCATCAAGCTCATTATCCACCGCTTCACGTTCTTCAGTCGGTACTTCTGAGCCAGACATAAAATCAGCCCATCTTGCAAAGTTTGGAACAAGACCTTGCTGTAATCTAGAAGCAAACTCTTGAACTCCCACCACCGCTGTTTCATCGAAAATTTTATCATCGCGTCTTTGACCTATTGTTTCAGCATAAAAAGATTCTCTTTGAGGCAGAGCATACTCATAGCATTCTTCAAATAAAGGAACAAAGTTTTCCCTTAGAGACTTAGCCTTCTCATATTTTTTCATATATTCTTTGGCTACATCATCTGTAAAGTTTGCGCCAATGTCTGCATCATTATATGTAATCATTAACTATACTCGCTATAATAACCCATGCCACCGCCAGAACTTCTTATCAAAGAACGTCTACCAGTACCACCTGTTATACCTGCAACTTTTGTTTGAAGTGCTTCTTGTCTTGCGGTTTTTTTAGTTTCTCTCTGTTCTTCAGCTTGAGCTTTTTGTTGTTGCTCTGCTTGCAGATTGCGTGGAGGGCCTGATGGTCTTGAGCCTATGCACATAACTTACTCCTTTAAATAATATCTATTCCTAAACACAGAACATATATTTATGCAACGCACAAATTACATTCTTGCCCATAAACCTTGTCGTTTTTTTACTTTAGGTTTTCGATTAAACACATCAAAATCAACTCTAGCATTAAAAGACCTTGCCTGTTTCTGACCAGATATAAGGTTTCTACCTTCTCCTGCGCCCAACATAAGATACTGTAAGGCATCATGTATATGCGAATACATATTCTTATCAGGTTTATCTGCGTATCTCTCGCCAGATACTTCCATTCTTTTATAAGAATAACCGCCCTCAAATCCTTTAATAAGTGAAGCGCACCTTCTATCAATAAGAAAAGCAGGTTTACCCTCAACCATTTTATTCAAACTTGCTGAAACAGATTCAAGCCTTAAATCAACAGAGTTTGATGGAGCAGGGAAAGCTTTTAATCCAGCACCTCTTAGTATCTGAAAAGGTGTAGACTCATCAGTCTGCGCCCTAAAATCACCAGCAGGGTCTCCATAGATATTTACTTCTAAGTTTCCAAAACGTGTGGCTATCTCTTGCCTTAATAGTTCTGCAAATCTTACAATACCCATATCAATCGCAACAATCTCAGATTGGATAAACCATCTACCTCTTACCTTCTGACCAAACACAGCCGCAGGTGTAAGCCCAAAGTCAATCCCAATATATAACGGAACACCATCTGCTATTGGTATTTCTTCTTTTGCAATATGTGTTTCTGATAAGAAAGATGGATACACTGGTTTCCCCTCTTGAATAGAACCTAATCTATTCATTACATAAACATCAATCCAACTCTTAGTTTTACCTCTGATAAGATTTGGATAGTAAGACTTCAGCATATTCTTTGCATTCTCAGCCTTGTTGTTAGGCTTGTAATCTATAACAGAACCATTGTCATTTTGTTCTTCTACCATACCAGCAGGTTGAACATAGAAAGACCAGTTGTCTGGTTTTACTAACATCCTTGCCTGTTCCATGGGAATATGGTCAGGAACTGGAACTTCACCAGACATGATAGGCCACCAGTGGTCTTCTTCTGGTGCGTTAGTATCTGCAATAACACCATGCCAACTAGGGCCGCCCTCACGCATAGAAGGGAAACGACCAACACGCATAGTACATGCATCAATAATAGACTTGGGAACCTCCCTCGCCTCGTTAATCCATATGCCAGTAAGCTCTAGGGAGAGAAGCTTTTTGACATCTTCTGGTCTGTCGAGTGCGAGGAAGATAACTTCAAGCTCAAGGTCTGCCTGTTTAATCCAATGGGTATAAGGTACTGACCAATGAAACCTTCCCCAATCATCTTCGGGAAACCAATCGAGCCATGTTTTAATCGTAGTGGTACGAAGCTGTGGATTAGTATTCCTGATAATTGCCCAACGACTACGCCTAATACCATCTTTATTTGGTTTCTGCTGTAAAGCTCTACGAAATACTTCAATGCAACACCCAACAGATTTGCCAGAACCAACTGGCCCTCGAATGCCACGAAAGAATGTATCATCTTTCATAAATGTTTTTAATACAGTACCATCTGGTTTGTATTTAAAGTCTGTCAATATTATCTTTGCCGAACCTAATCATACGCTCAACAACCTCTGGGGCTATGGTATTAATCATCTTGTCAGCTTCAGTATCTGTCGCAAATTCTTCTGGATGATAACAAAGATGAACCTTCTTAACTACCTGCCTCAGAATATCACGCTCTTCTTTCTTAATAGTATGCAGAAAATAACTCATCTGTATTGACTAGCCTTCTTTGCAATTGACTTTGGTTGCTTGCTAAACTGCTTGCCTTTTCTTATTGCCGCACGTTTAGCCTTGGTAGTTCTAGCATATTCCTCAGAAGACATAGCCTTAATAGCCGCTTCTGGCAAATAACGCTCACCAGTTGCCTGAGATCCTTGTGTGCTAGGCTTGCCAGACTTAGTGCGCCACTTCTGCCTAGTCCAAGCCTTCAAAGATTTCTGAGGGGCTTTCACGATGTATAACCCCCACCTTTAGCTTTGTACTGCTTTGCTAACATTTGAGCTTTTCTTGCCGACCACTGACCGCTTGCTCCCCCCTTGTTTCCTGCTTTTATTCTTTGGAACAGGCTTTTTCTCATCTTCGGTTTTGTGTAATTCCCTGCTTCGTTCACCGCCATCTTGAACCTCTACTAAACGCTTTGAGTCTTTGGTATATGTTGCACCTGATAATATCCTACCATCAGGTGTTTTAATAGTTGGCCCTTCATAAGGAGTGCCATCCCTAAATTGATACTTAGGCATTGGACATTTTCTTTTTTAAAATTTTTTTCTGTAAAGCAGGTGGTAATGTTTTCTGACTGCTAGTTAGTAATGACTTGCCCTTCTTTTTAGCTTTTGCAGAAGGTCTGCCAACTTTTGAACCATAAGTTCCTTTTCCCATAGGCATTATGCTTTTCCTTTATTTCTTTTGGATATTGCTCTGGCTTTTGCTCTTGCATCAGCCTTACTACTCGCGCCCCATACTTGCAAGCTCTTGAGTAATCTTGTTGGCCTTCCCTTGCTATCACGCTCTGGCCCTTTCATGTTTCCCATTCTTGCTAAAAAGGAAGCACGTCTTGGGTTATCTCCAGACTTAACAGGAGGCTTTAAAGTGCCACCTTTGTAAGATGCCCTGCCCTTGGCATTCAAACCACCCTTCGGGTTCTTACCTTCTTTCCTAGTCCAAGCAGGTGTCTTGCTCATATCCCTGCCTCATATGGGGACATAGCTTTAGTTTGTCTTTCAGCCTTGCTTAATTTAAATAATCTTCTTGCTATTCTTGCAGTATCATATCTAGGGTCATACTTTTCTTTAGGAGTTATTAAACTTTGCGCCCTGTTCCTAGCGGCTATCTGTGCATTCTTAGCCGCATTCTCATCACTCAGTGCATAAGCACTCTTAATAGGCTCGTTGCTGGTATCCCTTGGGCCAACATTCGGATAACTCATTGGACTAGATTGCATTCCTATACACATATTAATCTTTTCCTTTAGAAATTGGAGGTCGCTTGACTGGTAAAGACATTCCTAATTTATTCGAAAACTCTCTTACAGTCGCCTCAGATTGTCCACCCCGACTTTTCATTTCCTTCATACTCGGAATAGAAACAGGCTCTTTAGTAGAATTTTTAAATAATTTTAATTGAGATAGTGAACCAGTTGATTTTTTGTTTTTTAAATATGCGGCAATCAAACCTTTGCGCTCTGCATAATCAAAAATAATTTTATTTCTATTATTCAAGTCTTCATAAGAACTCTTAGGAACTGCTTTAAAATTATCCTTAAACTTTTTGATTAATGATTCTGCCATTACGGACTCCTAGATTAAAAAAATTATTCGATTTCATAGTTTACTTTTTTTAACTCTAATGTTTGTGGTGGACCCCTTGCCACTGACTGCGCGTAAGTTTTAAACCCCTCCCCTGTCAGCTGAGGTCTATACTAACCTTAATTTCCCCTGCATGTAAGTGCATATGTTTCTCGGGAGCCTTGAACCCAGCACGGTCTAAGATATCCTTACTTGCTTCTAGCTGAACGTACTCAGACTTGGCTCCACGAGCCAGATGCACGAGTTTACTAGCCGCTGTCGTAGCGTTCAATCCCAATGTCTCACCAACTCTCTGCATCATATACTGTTGCACATGTGGAAGCCGCAAAGCCTTACTGGCACTTACTCTCCCACTCTCGCCCTCAGCATATCCAGCTTGCCCAGCGGCTTCCTTGATACTACATCCAGTTGCTACAAGCGTATCCACAAGAGCAATCTGTTTATTAGTACATTTCAACACATCTGTCATATATATTCCTTATCAACCCCCCCTTGTGTTCCCCCCCTTTTTGAGGCAAGAACGACTACCTTGTCAACGCACAATTTGCACATTAAAAGTACACTTTGAAAAGACAATGGGAATGAGTCTTATCTGACAGTATTCCACTCGTCACGGATATCTGGTGCGAATCCTAAGTATTGAGTTCCGTACTTTCTTCAAGATGCCATTCGCTTCACCTTCGCCTGTCGGTTGAGAACCGCTAAGATTATCACAGCTATCAAAGCTCATCAAGTCAACCTGCCTTGCAGGAGGCTCGGTCGAGCCTGACTTGATAACCTTTGCTATCGGTGATTCTCTAAGCTTATCTACAACCGACATTCAAAGGAGAACCAAATGTCAAAGAAAGTACAAAACTCAATCGGATTCACACAGGATATCCTAACTCGCTTCACACTGTCAGATAAGACTCATAACTCCCAGTTGAAGTATCACCTTGAGGGTTTTATCAACAATATCAAATATAACTCAAACAAAAAGAAGTTGAGAATCGATGACTTGCATGAGCAAAACGCTGAAGCAGTACATCAACATATCGAGAATGGTCAGATGCTCGACCGAGATGCAATTCTAAAACGTGAGCAAGATATGTCATGGCTTCAGAATCAAATTGAACTCAATGATGGGCTTCAAGAATATATTGAGCAATCATTAGAACAACTTTTCCCAGCTGATGTGAAACTAAAGGAGGCAGATGACCAAGCAATCTTAGCTAGATACTCTGCATAGAGTATCTAACAGCCTCAGAGCTTCGGCTCTGGGGCTTTTCTTTTGTCGATACAAATACTGACTTGCACAAACATAGGTGTTGCATTGAGCTACTACCTATGCCATACTGCAATAGTGCAGTTAAAGGAGAACCAAATGAACATCAAAGAAATATTTGCCGATGCAACATGGTCAGAAATTATAAAAGAATTTCTAACTACAATGATTTTTTTTCTAACTACAGCAGGCATTGTGTATGCAGTGCTTGTAATCTTTTCATAACAAAGGAGAACCATAATGAATAACATGATAATCGATTCAACAAAACTTTCAAACAGCTGGTCATTCCCAATTGAAACACAACAGCTTCAAACAATAACAGGTTCATCTGTACCTACAAGAATGTCTCAAGCTGTCGTGCGTACTGATACCAATGAAGTGCTTGGTGTCAACGGCTCTAAGTACAAGCCAATTGTACATGATGATGTTGTTAATTCAATTATGGATGCGGTCTCAGATGCAAATGTATCTCAAGACTATTCATTCAACGTGCAACTATATGACAACGGAGCAAAGATGCGAGGCATCATCGACTTCAATGACTTAACTATTGAACCAGAAGTAGGAGACCATATAAGATTTCAAATACTATTCTATAATTCTTATGATGGTAGCTGGGCATTTCAACAGCAAGCACAAGGTATGAGACTCTGGTGCTTGAATGGATGCACAACAGCAGACACAGTAGCTAAGACATGGGCTAAACATACAGCTAATGTATCAGTAGCAGGGTCAGCTTCTAAAATAAAATTAGGTCTTGGTACATTCATGAATACAAAAGGTTTGTATCAGCAATGGATGAAGATATCTGTAACTGATGATTGGGCTGAGAAGTTTTTCAAATATGCCATATGCAAAATCAATAACAACACATCAACATTCAAATGGAATGAAAGACAACTAGATAATCTAATGTCTATCTATCGCAATGAGACTTACTCATTAGGTAAAAACAAGTGGGCTTTATACAATGCTTGTACCTATTGGGCTACTCACACCGATGACTCATCATCACCTGCTAACACACGCAGACTGCGTGAAGGTCAGTTATCCAAAGCATTCAAAGCACCTGAGTGGGCTTTGATACAATAAAAAAAGATAGCCCTGTAGCTACACATAAAGCAAACAGGGCTATAAGTTTCATCTAAATATGAATCGGAGAAAAATTCATGACTTACCATATATCATTCATCAACCAAGTTACAAGAGTAAAAAAACAACTCGACCTATTATATGATCGTGCTTTAGAAGAAGACTCTCAATTCAAAACCAACATAGGCGGATCTAAACTAGGTATCGATAAAGTATTTGATACTTACCATGAAGTAATGCAACGAGATATCCATGAAGAACATGCATATCAACCACCAAGGAGTGTAAAGTAATGCCATTAATGCAACAACGTCACTATGAGTTTATCGCTGATGAACTTGCGCCAATGTTACCTTGGCCTAATCATATCGTTGCACTAGCAGATAAGCTTGCTAGTACCAATGATAAATTCAACAAAGAAAAATTTATTACAAGAGCAACTAAAGCTTGGGAAGATAACAACTTAAATGAGGAGGACATCGATGACTTTATCCCCCAACTACATGACTTACCTTGATGTAATTTACATCTGTCAAGATTGTGAAACAGAAACATTCGAGACAGATTTACGTGAACCATGTGAAGGCTATGGCACAGTGTGTGCTTGTGGTTCAGATAACTTAACACAAAAGGAGAACTAAAATGGAAAACAAAGACGCATATAAAATGGTAAGAACTACTGACCCAGATACATCAGTTGATGCAGCAATCAATCTAGATGTTACTAAACTAGAGAAAGCTGTTCTTGATGCAATAGCAATGTTCGGAAAGTCTGGTGCAACGATGGATGAGATAGATCAATTCTTATCTATCAGAACTAGTAGTATAACACCAAGATTCAGACCACTTATAGATAAAGGATTAGTAACTGTAGATGGAAGAACAAAAAAAGGTTTGTATTCCAACAGACAACAGCGCATTCACTGGGCAACAGAATACTATCAACCAGAAAGTGATTGACATCTACTGCAAGTATGCATCATAAGGAAGTATGCTTAGTTACATGACAATATTAGAAAACAAATCAGCAGATAAAAAAGTAAACTTGAAAGAAGCTTTCTTGTCTGCTGGTGTTAGAGACTCTACATATTATCGAGCTAAGATGGGAAAAGATTTGAGATATCACACTGCTCTAAAGGTGCAACACCAAATTGAAAAACTTTCAGCACTTCAAAAAAGAAGTACAAGTAACTGATACTTATGAAATGATTATCAATGAACTCGTGCGCCACAGGAGTCAGCAAAAAATATCTCAAGAGGAACTTGCTCATAGGATAGGTTGTGCAAAATCTTTGGTACACAAATGGGAACAATACAAGAGAGTGCCTTCTGGTTTCTTGTTTAGTTGTTGGTTAGACGCTCTTGGCCTTACGCTCAAAGTCCATAAGAAAAAGACTAAACAATAATCAAGGTGTTCCTTATCATTGTGATGCTTGCAGAAACTATACTCATTGGTATGTATGCATACTAGCTACAATCAATCCACCAACACATCATACATTATGTATTGATTGTTATGAGAGGGACACATGGCAGGAAAAAATCGCGCTAAAGGAGACTATCACGAAAGAAGCCTCGTCAAATGGCTACAAAAAATCGGCTTCAAAGCAAAAAGACAACCGCTATCTGGAGCGTTGGGAGGAGAGTATAGCGGAGATATCATCTGGAACATCGGAGGACAACGACTGGTAACTGAAGTTAAGTACAGAGACAAGTCGAACTTTCCTAATCCGTTTACTGTTGTGAGAGATATCTTAATCTACAAAAGAAAAGTAGGTACACCAAAAACATTAATCATATTTGATGGTGATGTCTTTGAAAAAAAGATAGCACCATTACTAAAGGAGAACCAAGATGTCATTCATACTAATGGCGAAAGCAATCAAAGCTGACATACCAGACTGCTATGCTAAGTGGTTGTTCGTTGTGTTATGCGACCATGCAAATGAAGATACTCATTTGTGTTGGCCTAGCATATCATTACTATCTAAACGTACAGCCATGCATCGAACTACAGTGTTCAACAAACTAGATTACCTAGAGCAAAATGGTTTGTTGATAAAAGAGTCAGGCTCAAGAACTTTATCTAATAGATATGTAGTTTTTCCTGATGAGGTAGTAGTTTCAGACGACTATGTGGTAGCTGAGAGCGACACTAACCTATCAATAACCTCTAAATCTAATAATACTAAGCGTGTTGTTCCAGATAATTGGCAACCAACCGCAGAGTTAATTGCATCTATAGATACAAAAGCAAAGGAGAACTTAGACCATGACCATGAAACAGCTAGATTCTGTGACCACCACATTTCAAAAGGCAACAAGTTTATCGACATCAACAGAGCCTACCGACTTTGGTGTAGGAACAGCATTAACTACGGCACAGCAAAAACGCTCAGTGGAAAAGCTATTGGAGATAAACAATCCAACAGAAGTCGACAACAAGTTAGTTACTTCTCTCGAATCAATAACAGGTTACAAGGTAATCGAACTGACTAATACCAGATTTGGATCTCATGGTGCTGAGTTTTACACAAGAGGTTTTAATATTACTGTTAATACTATTGATGACGCATACAAGGCTATCAGGGCTGTTGAATGTTCTTTAGCTATAATGAGTCCAGATGCAATTAAAGACCAGTTAGCCCTGCTTGCAACGCTTGTTGTGAAGCCATCAGGTGAAACACCAGAAGACCATGAGCTAAGAATAAACTCTCTTGCCTATCAGCTTATGGAATATCCAGCTGACATTGTAGTGTTTGCAATTAAGAAAGTATCTGAGACTTGTAGATTCTGGCCTTCATATGCAGAGTTCCATCAGCATATTGAATGGCGAGTTAAGAAACGTAAGATGCTATTGAATACTCTTACAAAAAAATTAGTTGACCTTACTGCGTAATTGCAGTACAACAAAATAAAGGAGAACCATTATGGAAAGAAAAGGATTTATTGGCGGATCAGATATGAACCGCATTATGAATGCAGACTGGCATGAACTTTGGCTAGTCAAAACTGGCAGACAAGAACCAGATGATTTGTCTGACAACTTAGCAGTACAGCTAGGCTCATACACAGAGCAGTTTAATATTGATTGGTTTAAAAAGAATCATCCAATGTTAATCGATGTTGTAAACGAACAACAAGAATTTAAAATGCTATGGCAAGACATACCCCTCAAAGGTACTGTCGATGCCATAGTTAAACCAGACCATGCTATCTTAGAATGCAAGCATACATATGAATACAACACTATGGAAAATTGCTTGCGTCAATACATGCCACAGATGCAGTTCTATATGTGGTTAGCACAATCAAGTTCTTGTTATCTATCAATTATATTTGGCAACAGAAAATGGGAATGCGTTAATGTATCAGCAGATAAAGATTATCTAGAAAGAATGCAGGTACACTTATCAGAGTTTTGGAGGTGTGTGTCTGAAGATACAGAACCCTTTCAAACACCAGCACCAGTATCCATAGATAAAGTATTAGTTGATAACATGGTCAGGCGAGATGCAACAGGAGACAATCATTTCATATCATTATGTCATGAATACATTAACTCTCAAGACTTAGCTAAGTCATTCGAGAGTGCTAAAAATGATTTAAAAGCAATGGTAGGAGACAATGAAAGAGAAGTATATTGCGACCTACTTTCAATCAAGCGTGATAAGCGTGGCTCATTACGCATAACATCCAAAGTATAGGAGAACCCAATGACTAAAGAAATCAAAACACTAAACCATGCATTACTAGAGTTTCAAAAACTACATGTATCTGCTGTCAAAGATGGCAAGAACCCACACTTTAGATCCAACTACGCAAGCCTCGAGGCTGTAATACAAGCCGCATCAAAGGCACATCAGTTTGGCATTTGCTTTACACAAGAGATAGATTTTGAATCAGAATCATCTATGGTCTTTGTTCGCACTACATTAATACACGCACCATCTGGTGAGACTCGCTCATCACGCACACCAATACG
>Ga0208767_1000751_pt1 | contig 26561 bp, 51 predicted proteins | sample VirMetDEL_Mar_21_FD_184514 | JGI IMG/M metagenome (GOLD analysis project Ga0208767, IMG submission 184514) | Aqueous microbial communities from the Delaware River and Bay under freshwater to marine salinity gradient to study organic matter... | ecosystem: Environmental > Aquatic > Marine >... | reverse complement strand
CCCCCCCCAGGCAGGCGAGCTGACCCCGAGCGAGCCGACCCCGAGCGAGCCGACCCCGAGCGAGTGACGACGCCACCCCCGCACAGTCCAGCCCGCACCCCTCCGGCCCCACCACCCGCACCAGCCCATCCGCCCCAGCCTGGACTCTCTCGGGGCAGCACGACACCCCCACCGACCCTAGTCGGCAGGGGCCATCGTCACATCATCGCCCGACGCCGAGGCCGCTCATCGCCCGACGCCGAGGCCGCACCGACCCCGCCGCCTCACCACGCCCGCCACGACCGGCCCCATCGGGGACTAGTCGAACGAAGGTAGCAAGCCAGCATGGGGAAGCGCTCCGCAACAGCGGCAGGCAGCCACACATGAACGGCAGCGTCAATCGCCCGCACGAACCGGCAAGGGCTGCCGAACCAGAAGCGTGACACAGGGGCACGCTCATGCATGCTCATGAACCTGCGAAGGTCCGCCATGGACACATCCCAGGGATCAAGGCCGATGCGATCAGCGAGCATCCTGACGCCTATGTAGTAGTGGTTGTTCATACCTTGATCGTAGCACACACCGGAACGAATGCGCAAGTTGATTCCTGCTTGACAAGTGTCACACACGTGTGCTACCATGAAGGCACGCCTTCAGAGTGGAGGCGCAGCTAACCGAGAGGCAAGCATATGATGCAGTACGACTACCACATCGGAGACTTCCAAGTCGAAGTTGACGACGACGCCCTAAAGGCACAAGTCACCAACGTCAGCACCGGCCAAGTGCTCCGCCGATTCAGCGGCGAGTTCGCTTGGGCAGACGCCCGCCGATTCGCCAACGACAAGGGGATCATGCAGGTTCACGGCTGACCCCGACCCCTCACCCTCCGGGGTGGGGGGCCTCGGCCAGTCCAGGCCAGGGCACCAAGGGCTGGACTCTCTTACGGCTGCGGCACTAGCTCGGCCACATCGAAGCGGGCAGGGGTGACGCCGCCGACCAACAGTTCGGCCACCTGATCCCACAACACGCCAGGGTCACATTCCATGGCAACATAGGTTGCTGCTTGTAGTCGTTCAATGATACTCATACCCGTAGGCTACTTGACAAATATCCGGCAGCGTGCTATCTTTCGTGGTAGAATACCCGATACTTGACAAAGACAACGAGATCAGGTAGGATGAACGACATGAAACTTACACAGACATCGAAAGATGGGCTTACCAACTACTACTGTCTCAAGTGTGACCTGAAAGTCGGGGCACCTAAGGGAGCAACTGTTTGGTGCAGTAAGCGCCATCGCATGACAACGAAGCAAGAGATTGAGGCTGCCGAGCAGCGCCGCCTCAAGCGAGAAGCAAAGAAGAAGGAGAAGGCCAATGGCTAAAGGAATCGGAAGCGGAACGTACTCGCCCACCCGCATAAAGCGTCGGGGCGTGCATGCCAAGGCGGGAACATCCCGACTGAAGCAGTCGAAGAACTACAAGAAGAAGTATCGGGGTCAGGGTAGGTCCTGAGAAAAGTTCAGTTGAAAGACTTGACAGACTATGTTGAGTGATGCTAAGATGGCCTCATGAAGAAAGAACTTGCAACACTCGCAGCCACAGCAGTTGCGGCCATCTCACTTGTGGTGGTCGCTGATGCGGCACTTGACAATGCCACAGACTACGAGTGCGAAGACGTAACCGTCACCGTTCACCCCGGCGACACCCTTTGGGGAATCGCCACCACCTACTGCAACGGCCACATCGGCAACGCAGTTTACGACATCGGGACGACCAACGAAGTCGGCACTCTCCAAGTCGGTGACACGATCACCCTTCCCTGACAATCTAGCCAAGTCGAACAGGTTGCAAACTGTTCGGCGTGAAGCCCAGGCGAGCAGTATCCGGCACAGCGTCCGGCAGGTGTGCGAAACCCGAGAGGGACCAGCACCTGAGAAAGCAGCTGAGGGATAGCGTAGGCGAGTGACTAGCCCACCCTTCGGGGTGGGTTTTTCACGTTCTACGGCGAAGCGACTGCCGTGCCCTTCGTGCATCCTCCAACTGAGCTAACCGTGCAAGCCATTGCGCCTCTTTGCGTTCTTCAGCATACCAAGCATGCCGATCAACTTTCCGGTGAGGCTTGCGGGTCTGACCTGATGAAGTGTCGTTTTTGTAATGCACGGGGTAAACTGCTCCGTTCTATGTTTGGGGTAGGATACTACTATGATACCACGAACAGAACAGGCGACAAGCACAGGACGAGACTTCGGTGGATGGGCGTGGCTACTACTCGCCATCTACATCACCATCTACGATGCACTCGCCATGCGAAGCGGGAAACACTCCACGATGAGCGCCGCTTTCTACACGTTCTCATCATCGAAACTGGGCCGACCATCCCTCATCATCTTCTGGTTCTACTTGACAAGCCACTTGTTCAGGTGGATTCCCAAGAGATACGACCTGTTTAGGCGTTGGTTCGGTTAGCCCACCCCCGGAGAGTCCAGGCATGAAGACTGAGCGAGACTACCAGCGAACCCGCCTTTACCGGGCCGAATGGGAGCTGATCGACAACTATGAGCTGCTAACTCTTGTCGAATGCTGGGACTTTTTGGCCGAAATCATCGAATCTCCTTGGTTTCAGACCGACTTTCCATCGACGGCGGGCTACTTGGCGGGGTCAGCAGCCCAGGCTGGACTGTCCGGCCCCCAAGAACACCGCCCCAACAACCGCCTCGTCTACCTGCACAAAGGAGATCGACGGCGGGGACTGAAGATTCGGCCTGGGTATCGACGCCGATATGCCGAAAGTTGGTGCTCAACTATCACCCTTCCGTTGTGGAGCCGCAACAAACTTACGCTGATTCATGAACTTGCGCACATTTGTTGCTGGTGTGATGCCAAAAACGGTCATCGAATGTCAGCTCACGGCAAAGAATTTGCGAGAATCTACTTGACAATCGTGATGCATGTGTTAGGCGACGACGAGTATGCTGAACTCCACGAAGCGATGCTGCAGCACAAAGTGCGAGTTCACCCCGGAGTAGTCCAGCGGGCAACAAAAAGCCCCCGACAACCGTAGCTGCCGAGGGCTTCTGGCGGATCAGGCGTGTCGAAGTTCAGCGACGATCCGGTCGTGGTCGTCGTAAGTGCCACGAACGTCGCCGTGACCGTCGGGGAAGAACACGCATGTCTCGTTCAGTCGGGCGGTGCCGATGTCATAGTGAACTGATGACACTTTGATAACGTCATCGGTGCGAGGCACGGGAATTTCCGTGATCCGCTGGGGCCGATGTTCGGTCTTCGTGTAGTCGTATTCCATTACTTGTCCTTTCTGTCTGATCCCATCATAGCATGGGCGTGGGCATCCGTCAAGACGGAATCGCATGTTTCGACGGCGGCACGGTGAGCGGCGTGACAGCCGCAGGCCATGCAGTAAACGTCGGTATCGTCTGCGTACCACTTGTGTCCGTTGTCTTTCATGCTCTTACTGTAGCACATGAGTGTGACAACGGGAAGCCGTGGGAATGTTACAGTTTGGTTACTCGGCTTGCAGGATCGTCGGGACCTGTGCTAAAGTAAAAGTAGAAACAAAAGAAAGGGGAACCATATGGTTCATGGTGGAAACGCCGACAACCGTGTCCACCGAGCTGAAGTCCGCAAGAAGATCGCAGCAAGCGGTCGATGCCTGTTCTGCCCTCCTCACGGTGGCGAGAACTACGGCTACGGCGGTGATCGGCACGGCAAGTTCTTCTGGGATGAAGAAAACATGAAGTTGGGCTTCCGAGCCAGCAAGCCCAAGGCGAAGAAGTGAAAGAACCCCGGCCCACAAAGGGTCGGGGTTTTCTTCGACCCTCGCACAGTTCAGCCGAGGCCCTCAAGCCTGGACTCTTCCGGGGTACAGCAAAGCCCCCAACCCGGAGGCTGGGGGCTTCACTAACCGAGAACCGGAGAGGTTATCACCACACGGAATCAAAGGCGACTTCGCTACCAGAGCTGGTCGTCGTGAACGCCTTTCCGTAGGGAGCGCCGATGTGCTTCGCAACTTCCTGCGCCCTCTCGGGGGAATGAAATTCGTGACGGTCGATAATAGAGTCGCTACTACCGCCTGTCATTGACTCGTACCATACTTCCACGGTACTGCCGATGACCTCAATATGGGCTACGTGCCCTCTCATCATGTGGTTTCCTTTTCCTGTTGGATAGAGCCTTTCTCTATCTCAGAACGTATCTTACCACACCCGCACTCCTCTTGTCAAGACATTCTTTCGTCTTGACACCCCGTGGGTAGTTGTGGTACAATGAAAGTACTCACAGAAGGAACATTTCCTTCGCACTAGTTACTTCAAGAAAGGAAGTACGCAAAGAAAGGACAACCACTTTGAAAGAGTATGAGAATCTTTACCCCGGAAGCATTGTGATCGACTCTGAAGCAGGAACCCCCGTTTCAGTTAGATTCTATGTTTACAACGACGGACCCGCAGGCGACTACGAGAAATTTACTGAGCCTGTCGATCCCTCAATCACGATGGAACACTTGGTCCAGCATCTTACAAGAAAGTATGGCCTAGAGATCAAGTACTGATCTACGTCACTCCTAAGCATGAGGCTAAACTGCCAGAAACCCCCGGCTTCACCCCCTCCCTCTTTCGGGCTGGGGGTTTCGCTTTGCCCCGAGACAGTCCAGGGTGGGGCGGCTGCGCCTGGACTCTCTCAGGCTCACGCCCCCGCTCAAGCCAACTGGGCCTGCAGGCAGCCTCCGACACACGGCTGCTCGGTTGTCAACTCCTCGGCAAAGATTTTTAGCTCAAGTTACAGTTCCGTTACAGTTGCCGCAAAACCCTTGACAGGCCATGGGTAGGGTGTATAATGGGGGCACAAGCAAGCAGTTCCGGCCAAGAGGCCAGGGGCGAGAGTAAGAGTCTCTCGGGGAGCTGCCGAACAGAAAGGCAAGGCAACATGGCTGAAACCCACGAAGCCCCTCGCACACTCGCAACAGTCCTCTCAGGCGGGCGTTTCTTCTGCGGAACGCTGGTCGCCAAGGGCGAAGTCGAAGCGACCGTGCTGATCGATACCCCTCAGGGTGGAGCGATGCATGTGTCGGGCAAGCTGATCGAATCGCTCGGCTGATGCAGGCGAAGCCCCCGGTTCTTCGGAGCCGGGGGTTTTTTCATGCCCCGAAACAGTCCAGGCCCCCGGCCCCAGGGCTGGGCTGCCCGACGGTGCCCAAACCCCACCGGTCCCCGACGCCTCGGCCCTCGCTGACCCGTCCCCGCCCGAAGAAGCAGTTCGAGTCCGCCCGCCGCAGCTCCGGCCACGCCGACGCAGCAAATGTTACAGTTTGATTACTCGGCTTGACACGCCACCCCGACCCATGATACGATGGGTTCACGGCTACCACCTTCGTGAAGATGAAGGATCGACGCTCTATTGGCGAAGCTAGTTGCCGCTAGCGACGCTAGGGGCGGTGGTGGGAACCCGGCTGGTCGGCGGCAATCGACCGAAGGGAGTGAGGTTCGACTCCTCGTAGCCGTGCTACACAACTGAAAGGATACCGATGGATTTGATCCCTTCCGGCATGACTCGTCGCCAGTTCTGGCGGACGATAGCGCTCATGTTCGTCCCCGGCTTCATCACCGTGGCGATGATTATGATGGGCTTGACAATCGACATAGGGTGAGATTAGGGGGCTTCGGCCCCCTTTTCTTGCGTTTTGGGGGCGTTCGTGCACCCTGGGCGAGTCCAGGCTTGGGCACCCTGCGCTGGGCTGTTCGACGGTAGCGGCTAGCCTGCGGCTCGGCTTCGGCTTGGTGTCAGCTCCGGCGCTCCGGGTGTTAGGCTGACTTGACAAATCAAGGTCCGCCGGCAGAAATGCCGATTGTTAGGTGAGCCTAACTATGCGGCCAATGTTACAGTTTCGTGACTTGGCTTGACATCCCGCCCTCCCGTGTGGGATAATGTATTTAGATTTTTGACAACTGAATAGAAGGGAGGTGAGACTACATGTCGATTGTCACCCAGCTACTCTCTACGGAGTGGTGGGACAACGTGTCCGCTGAGGACATGCTTGCCCGTCTGGAGCGTGACTACCGTTTCGCACTCGGTAACCTGTCTCTGCGTGAGCAGCACCAAGTGTGGACGGACATGGCGACCGTTCGCCAGTACGTCACTCACAACGGCTGAGTCTCAACTGGATAAGTTCCGGCGCTCGTCGGGGGCGTGGCAACAGCAACCCCGGCACCAACCCCCGGGCTTCGGCTCGGGGGTTTTCTTTTACCCCGAGACAGCCCAGGCAGGGGCGCTGAGGGCTGGGCTTGCCCGGGGTGGCCCCGTTGGGGTCGGCTGGGCACTCCGCTGGGTGCCCGCTGGGTACCCGCCCGTTAGGCTGACCTAACTCGGCCCGCATGAGCCCTTCGGCGGCATTTGTTAGGTTGACCTAACGATGCCATCGCCCAGATAGATTGCACCTATCGCTAACAACTATCGAACTAGGCTTGACCTACGATGTGCACCGATGCTATGTTGTGGGTAGATTCTTGACAACTGAAGAGAGAGGAGGTGAGCAATGACTGACCTCGCCTATGCGCCCTACTTGCGGTCCGCTATGGAGGCTTTTGCAGAGGACCACGGGAACGCCGTGATCCGTTATGTGATCGCCCTGTGCGACTACTGTGAGGGCCGTGGCACCGAAACCCTTCGTGGCTTCGACGTAACGGACCACATAGCGGAGGACCCCGATTTTGGGTTCGCCTACGCTGATGGTGACTACGACGATAGGTGCAGCGACTGCCGGGGCAATGGCCGTTACTACGTTCTTAGCGATGAGGACGCTACGGCTGAAGCCCGCAGCTACTTTGATGCGTGGATGACCCAGGTTTGGGAAAACCACCAGTTGGAGCGGCAGGAGTGCGGCTACGCATGGTGACCGATTGATTGCTCGGCGCTCCGGGGGAGCGTGGCAACAGAATCCCCCGACCAGCCCACCGACTGACCATCGGTGGGCTTTGCCATACCCCGAACGAGTCCAGCCCTGGGGCTGCCACGGGCAACGGACACGACCCCGAAGCAGTCCAGGGTTCGGCCTGCACGGCTGGGCTTGCTGGGGGTGACGGCTGGACATGCGGCACGATTTGCACACCGCTGACCGATTGTCAACCCCGCTGGCCGATTCGCCGCTTGTCAACCCGCCGAATGTTACAACTTCGTTACGTGGCTTGACCTACGACGTACACCTATGAGATACTGGGGTGGTTACTTCACAACTGAATAGAAGGGAGTTGTCCCATGGACACCTACACCGGCCCCAACGGCTGGATCGGGCAGACCCTGCACACCTCTACCGGTACCGTCAAGGTTACCGAGGCCGCTTACGCTAGCGGCAGCGCTTACCTGACGGCATGGGTTGAGGTCACCGATACGGCTGATGGACCCGCCTACGACGTAGACGGTAAGGCCATCCGCACTTTCATCATCGACGGACCCCTGAACGTCTTCATCGACGGTTTGGCTCCTGAGGGTGAGATCGACCTGAGCCTCTTCATGGTCTGAGGCAAGCCCTCATCGGCTTCGGCTGGTGGGGGCTTTGTCGTGCCCTGGGCGAGTCCAGGCTGGGGGTGCGGGGGCTGGGCTTTCCGGGGGTGCCCGCTGGGTCGGTGCCCGCTGGGTCGCTGGTTCGGTGCCCGCTGGGTCGGTGGGTCGCTGGGTCGGTGGGTCGGTGGGTCGGTGGGTCGGTGGGTCGCTGGGTCGCTGGGTCGGTGGGCAAATGTTACAGTTTCATGACTCGGCTTGACACGGCACCCTCACCTGTGGTTCAATGGTAACGAAAGCACGGCAATCCGGCCAGTAGGCCAGGGGCAGGGGTGGAAGTCCCCTGGGGGTTGCCCGATCAGAAGGGAAAGCGCCTATGCGTACCGAGCAACTGGTAAGCGAGGCACGAATCAAGCCCTGGGGCGTGTATGCGTCCGGTAAGCGGTGGCACGCCTACCGCAACGGCGACGGTAACGTCGTCGTCCGGCATCACGCTACCGATATGGTGGAGATCACGCCTAGCGGCGAAGTTCTCCCCATCTCTCGGGGTTACGGTTCAGTCTCGGATAAGCAGGGACTAAACAAAGTTTTCCGCTACGAACGTGCGTTCGTGACGGTTGACGGCGAAAGGGTTCCTGCAACCTACGGCACCGTTTTCGGGTGATGGAAAGGGTCGGCCCTACGGGGTCGGCCCTTTTTGCGTTCTCGGGCACCCTCGAAGAGTCCAGCCCTAGAGCTGGGCGGCTGGGCTTGCCCGCCGTGCCGCCGCTGCATACTCGCTACGATTTGTCAAGTGGTTTTGCAAGTTTTTTTTGTCAAGTGCTTTTGTAAACTTTTTGTGTTGCAGTTGTGTTACAGTCCGCTTTTGGGCTTGACACACCTATGCCCCGTGATAGACTGAAGACGGACCAGGGATTTGCTCCGGCTGCCTTGGGAAGCCTTTACTGGCCTTGCCTCGTAGGCGCACAATAGGAAACTAGCGTCTTCGATAGTCAGACCCGGTGACCCACACCGGACCATTTGGCGAGACTGCCTCCAGCATACTTTCGGTAGCGAAGTGCACCGCCCGAAGGGTCCTGGGGGCGGTCGTAATTATGCCCTTCTGAAGCCACCAACCCCGAAACAGTCCAGGCTGCCGCTGCCCCTGCCCACCCCGAGCAAGCCCAGCCTCGGGCTTTTTGCCGCCAAATCGGCCTATTTCGCCCCTGCCTGGACTCTCTCGCCCCTCCCCGCCCCTGCAGCCACCAACCCCTAAAAATCGTTTATGGTATCCCTATGGTATCCCCAACCGAACATACGTTCGCACGAACACGTGTTCGCCACGTTAGGCGAGCTTGATTATCGTTATTAGGCGAGCCTTATTATCGACGTAAAGCGAGCTTCATTATCGCTATTAGGGTTACCTAACATAGAGTGTAAAGCTGTCTTTACATTTTCTGTAAAGCACACCTAACACTAAATGTAAAGCTAACCTAATACGTTATGTTAGGTCACCCTAACAACGAACATACGTTCGCCCGAACAGGCGTTCGCTTTGCCATCACTCAAATAGATAGCACCTATCTCTCAGAATTATAGAGAATTGGCTTGACACCCTACCCCGATCCGTAGTACTCTCCTTGTAGATACCGAGAGACCCGGAGAGGGGGTGAGAGAATGAGTACACCTACCAACAAGCGGTTCTGGCTTGATTGCGTCGATTGGGACGTAGTCGAAGACCGTGGCCTGTTGACCGAGGACGATTGCTGGGAAGCAATCGCTGAAGCTACCGGCCAGGACTACTCCGAGATCGCAGACGGCGATCTGCTGGAGTGGCTGTGAGCCTCGCTTCGTAATCGACTAAGCTCGGCGCTCGGGGGAGCGTGGCAACAGAATCCCCCAACCACCAGGGTGTCACACCCGGTGCGTACTATGAATATGAAGACCGAGAACCTAGAGAGAGGGGGTGGTCGATAAAATGATCGTTATTATCATCATCGAACCACCGTAGCCTACGGGCTATACCGTTCGACATAATCGAATAAGCTCGGCGCTCGGGGAGCGTGGCAACAGAATCCCCCCGACAGAATCCCCTAAATAACTAACACACACAAATCGATAATAGGCCGATCGGCCCCCGCCAGACCCCCTCTCCCCTCTCCTGGCGGGGGTCGTTCTATGTCCACGGTCAGCTAGTCCAGCCCTGGGCACCTACCGCTGGGCTGCACGAGGGTAACCCACTACTACGGCTGGGCTGTTCGGGGGTGGCCCGATACGCCGAAGCAGGCGGAGCAGAAACTAATATTTAGTCACGAAAACTAAAAAATAGTTGTAGTACGCCGTTTGTTACGAACGTGTTACAGTTCCGGCTTGGGCTTGACACGCCGTGGGCACCTATGATTGAATGTATCTACAAGCAAGGCCACCCCGCCAAGAAGGACAGGGGCGAGAGTAGAAGTCTCTCGGGGGAGGCCCGAACAGAAAGGGTGATTATGGTTGACCATATCATCAACACGGACCATCCTCGCTACACGGCCATTCCCCTGTGCGGTAAGAGCCTGTGGGACGATCTCATCACCGAAGATGAGGCTCGGACCCGTGGCGGCGAGTACGTCTGCTGGGAGTGCCTGAGCATTATCGGTGCCTCTCCCGAGGATTCCTGATCCCCAACCCAGAAAGGACGACAACTATGTCGATCTTCATTCTGATGGCAACCGCCATCGTGTTCGGCGTCTGGCTTATCCCCAGCCACCGATGAGCTAAGCCTCCGGCCCGAAAGGGTCGGGGGTTTTTCTCATGCCCCCAGACAGTCCAGCCCTGGGCTGCCGTCAGCTGGGCTGCCCGACGGTGCTTTTTGGTCTGCATGCCCTCGCCTGGACTCTTCCGCCCCCAGCCGCAGCCGCTCCGCCGATCCGCAACAAAACCTCTATGGTGTCCCCATGGTGTCCCTGCGTGCGAGTGCGAGTGCGAGTGCGAGCCGAATGTTACGACTGCGTTACGACTCCCGTTTAGGCTTGACAGACGACGGGTGCGTGGCGTAAGGTGGGGACCGACATACCAACTAGTCAGTCCGCAGCGAGCGAGGCACCCCAGCCGGTAAGAGTCCGGTGGCAGCGGCAGGAAGGGAACTAATGGAAGCGATGACAGAAGGTAAGCGTGCCGAATGGCACCACGGCCCCTACATCGTCACGGCAGACTGGCACGGTGGCGCATACATCGAGCTAACGATGCCTGACTGTATCGGCCCCACGGAGGTCATAAACGTCTGGGACTACGAGGCGGGAGAGGCAACGATCCCCTTCACCTACTCGGCACTTCAGGACGCACTAGACACATGGTGCGAGCAGGAGTTCGGAGAAGGCAACCCCGACGGAGACTACAACCTCCGAGCCTACATCACCAACGCTAGTTACTGAGAGGAGGTAACTATGTTTGCAGTCATCTACGCAGCGGCAGGATGCCTGCCTGACACCGACTCGGTGGAGTTCTACGGCTCCGCCGACGAGTGTGAGGCATGGGTTGAGGCCAATGCCCAGGACTATGTGCGACCTGATGTGATCCACGACCTGTATGGTCTGGAGATCATCGAAGTCAGCGACGACGAGGCGCACAACTTCTGGTGACACTCACGGACAAGGGTCGGCCCACAGCGGGTCGGCCCTTTTTCCGTTTTCGGCGCAGGCACGGCGGGAGAGTCCAGCCGCCCGCACGCCCGAGCGGGGCTGGCTGCCGGTAACTGCTTTTGTTTCGACTTTTTGCACCCCTGGCAAGCCCAGCCGCCCGCACCCCAGCCTGGGCTGTTCCGGGGCAGCCGGAAGCCCTCGGCTCCTATTGGAACCGAGGGCCTCACTTACGGCGGTGGCACGGTGGTCATGCCTCACCTCCCGAGCTAGGTTGGTTGGTTTGCCGGTATTCTGTTTCCACGCTACCGGCTGGCGCAGAGTCTGACTCAGTAGTCGTCGTCCCAACGCTCGCCCGCATCCATGGGATCAAACCATGAGGGTGCGAAAGGCGAATCGGGATAATCCCGACGAAGCTCCTCCTCACGCTGCAAGCGCAAGTCCCAATGGAAGTCACAGCGTTCGAACGCCATGCCGGAGCCAGTCAGGGACATACGGTACTCAACTGCGCCAGCGCAGTCGCCGCTACCGTATTCCAGACAGTCCTGATGAGTCATACTCACCTCCTCTCTGAGGTCTAATCGGCGGCTCCCCGCAGGACTCTCACCTGCGCCCCTGGCCTACTGGCAGGGACCCGCTTGCTTGTGACTACATCTAACCACAGGTCGGCACGCCGTGTCAAGCCAGTAACGAAACTGTAACATTCCCCGTGAAGTTAGGCTCACCTAACAATCAGCGTAGCAGTCGGCTGCCCGCTATGTGTTAGGTTGCCCTAACAACCGAGGCGGCGACGGCGGCGGCACCCCGAGAGGGTCCAGGCTCGGGCGCAGGCGGCGGCACCCTGAGGGAGTCCAGGCTCGGCGGGCTGCTCAGGTGCGACGGCGGCTGGGCTTGCTCGCCCTCCCGGGCTTTAGCTCAAACTAAGCCCTATGGTGTTCCTATGGTGTACCCAGCGAGAAAAGCCCCCACCCCCGAAGGGGTAGGGGCCGATTCTCAGGACTCCTCAGTCACCGTGATGCGGAGGTGCTCCTTCTGGGCGAACCAGTTGACCTGAGGAATGTTGTTCATCAGGTAGAGCAGCACCCACGCCTGAGCGGCGTCTGCTGAGGTGGGAACCCCTCGCTCCATGACAAGGTCACGGTCGAACAAGGGGTGGGTAGCGGTGATGACGTAGGTCACGGTCGCTTTCCTCTCTGTGTTGGGTGGCTGCCCTGGAGACTTCTACTCCAGCCTGTCCTTCTTGGCGGCTGCCACTTGCTTGTGTAAGTATCTAACCACAGGTCACAGGGGCGTGTCAAGTCAATCAAGCGATTTCTTGGAAAATAAAAAATATCCCAGAAATCCCGATTCCGGCTTGACACCCTACCCTGACCTGTGCCATAATCAATACACAAGCAAGGCACCTAGCCAGTAGGCCCAGGGTCGAGGTGAGAGTCCCCGATAGGTAGCCCGAACAGAAAGAGGTACTCAGACATGAGAAACCATCAAGCTTACCTTGAGGCTCCCTACGCAGCCAGGGACGCTATGGAACAGCTCCACGAAGTGTGGCTGGACGAAGTAGCGGAACAGGACTACGAGGACCTCATCGTGACCGGCGACATTGACGGCATCATGGACGACGAGAACGACGTATTCACGCCTGTCTCGTTCGAAGTGTTTGTCACCAGTCGTCAGGGCGAGGGCGCTTTCGAGGCGTGGCTGGACGGCCCTCAGTACGACTGAGCCGGAAAGAGGGCAGGGGCTTCGGCCCCTGCCCTGCCGCTTTCATGTACGACTTGACAACCTCTCACAAAGTGTGAGATAATCTCTACAAGCAACTGACCAAGGAGGTCACAACCAAGGAGGAAACTATGACTGAAAGATTCGTAGTCGAAACAGCGAACGCAAGAGATCGCAACGGCCTAATGCAGGACGAATACTGGGTCTATGACCTGGCAGACCACAAACGCATCATCAAGATGCATCGCCACATTGACGCTCAAGTGTATGCGGACCAAATGAATGATGCCCACAGGCGGGTCCGCATCGAAGCCAAGTGAATGCGGCCCACGGGCGGGTGGGGCTTCGGCCCTGCCCACCCCGAGCAAGCCCAGCCCTGGGCATCAACCCCTGGACTGCCTGACCCCCGTTTACAGCGGCCCTCTGCCGGGGCGGTGCCACGGTGCCTGCCTGTGTTCCAACAAACACTCTATGGTGTCCCTAGCATGAGAAAACCCCCAGCTCTTTCGAGCTGAGGGCTGATCTCACTTGTTGTTTTTAGGCTTACTTCCCCGCTTGTTGTATTTGCCTGCCCCTCCAACGTATTTGGTGGGCTTGCTCTTGCGGCGAGTGCGCTCCTTGTAGGGCTGCATGGGCCTTCCTTTCGGTTGTGTCAGTCCTTTTGCATCAGCCAGCCGCCGATGATGAGTGCGCCTGCCATGAGAATGAAAATCGACATATGTCGTCCTTTCGGGGGGTTGGGGGTTGATGTAGCCATCATAGCACCTGCGTGCACCCCATGTCAAGCCGAAAGATTTATTTAGATATTCCTTGACACGGTGCGTGCACCTGTGGTAGCTTTATGTCACGACATACCAACTAGTTAGACCTAGTGAGCGAAGCACCCCAGCCGGTAAGAGTCCGGTGGCTAGGCAAGAAGGGAAATAACATGAGCACCTACACGCTGAACGGCGGCTACTCGTACTCTGGAGGCATCGACATCGAAGCCGACAGCATTGAGGACGCAGCCGCCGAGTGGTACGACCGGTGGAGTTCCAACGGCATCCGCAAGGTTGCCGGATACTTGTGGCCCGTCTTCGGTGACTGCGAGGACGAAGACTACGCCGTCATCGACTACGCAACCGAAGAAGTGATGACCCGCAAGGAAGTCATGGAACTCTTCGAGGTTCGCTGATGAGAATCGGCCCCCGCTTCGGCGGGGGCTTTTTCATGCCCGGAAACACCCCGAGACAGCCCAGCCCTGGGCGGCTCAGCCGGGGCTTGCCGACACCTGCTCCGCCTGCCCCCGAGTCGGGACGGGCCGAGGGCGGGGCGTTTAGCCCTATCAACCCTCTATGGTGTCCCTACGGGTCACTCGGCCTCATCTCGCTGATGCAGTCGCAGCATCTTCGATAGCGTCTTGGCTTCATCTCGGTCAATGACCATCGTGTGCAGCAGGCTCTTGTATGCGTCCCTCCGCATGTCATCAATGATCTCGTACACTTCATACTCTGAGAAGTCGCTGTCTTCCTCCACAATGTCGATCAGCATGTCGGCGGTGTACGCTGACAACCCCTCCTCTATCATGTCGATAGCGGAGAGGGTCAGGTAGAACCGGTCGCTGAGAGGGAGATGCTCGCAGTCGCTCCGGCTGGTCATCAGTACCAGTCCCTGCGGTTCTGCTTGCGGCACGCCTCTCGGCTGGCCTTCTTGCGGCGGTCTGCGAACGTGGCAGCTCGCTGGCGACGACCTTCCCGCATCTCGGCAACATTACGTTCCCAGTTCATGCGGGCCATCGCCTTGCGTTGGTCTGCTTCGGTCCATTCGACCTTGATCTTGCGCTTAGCCATCTCTGGCTCCTTTCGGTTGGTTTCGCTTACGGTCGTAACGATAGCATACCTCACCGGAGCGTGTCAAGTCGAAATATTTGATTCTATGTCTTGACAGCCACCTGCAAAGTGTGAGATAGTGTTTCTCGTAAGCGATTGACCGAGGAGGTCACTAACATGGAACAGGATAACTACGAGGCAGCACTACAGCGTAAACGTGAGCTTGCGGCTGTCTTCGAGGCTGAGCGTGCTGAGCGTGAGGCTGAGATGGACAAGTGGATGGCCGAGCAGCAGGCTGCTGAGATTCGTGCCGAGCGTATGAACGATTGGATCATGGGCGGGGGCGATCCCGCTGATGCTGGTCGCTTCGCTATGTACGAAGAGCACGGCTGGCCCGAACTCATCGACCCCGAGGATGGGGTGTGCGAGCACGGCATGTCCGCTAGCCTCTGCGTAGGACCTAGCCACTATCCTCTGGATATGTGAGATAAATACTTGACAGGTGTCACACCCCTGTAGTACCTTACTAATAGAAAGCAACCGACCCAAGGAGGTCACCGTGGAAACCACCACAGAAACCATCAACATCAACCCCACCTACACAGAGCTGATGCTCGGTAGGCTTGTGGTCAATGCCCGTGAAGAGCTTGCGGCTGCCAAGGCCAAGGCTGACGAGGCCGAGGCTGCCTTCCGTGCTCTGGGCATCGACTCCGTGCTCTTGCACGACGGCACGAAGGTCGCCATCGTGGAGCAGAATCGTCGCACCATCGACCAGAAGGTCGCCCGTGACGAACTGCCCGAGGGCCAGCACCAGCGACTCAGCAAGCGAGTCGTGCAGCAGGCGCTTGTGGACGAGGCCGTCAAGAGCGGTTGGCTCAAGCAGGCCGTCGTGAACAAGTTCACGAAGGTCACCAACGTCAAGTCCGTGAAGGTCACCAAGCCCAAGCGATGAGACTGGTAGGGAGGCTCCGATTTGACAGGAGCCTCCCTATCGCCTATTGTACCCATACCAACCCCAACGACCTAGGAGGTCAACATGGAAACCAACACCCCCGCCGACTGGGCGGACTTCTATCACGGAGAGGTGCTCACCGAGGCGGACGACGCCCATGAGCGTTTCACCGAGGACCGTGACGCTTGGCTGTTTGAGGACAGCGACGACGACTACAGCGATCTCGAAGAGATGGCTGCGGACTACGGTTACGAGCGTCCCGAAATGCAGCGTATGGACGACTGCAACTACGACTTCGACAACTACGGATTCGGCTACGCCGACTGAAAGGAGATACATCATGCCTAACTGGTGCGATAACACAATCATGATTGAGGGCGATCCCGATACGCTCTCGCAACTTGATCTCATCATGAGGTCAGAGGGCTACGAGCACGCCGACGACGGCACCGACATGGGTCAGCCCATGCGGCTCGTTCCCATGCCCGAGGTGCTCAAAGGGACTCGTTCCCCTGCCCCCGAGGGCGACTACGACCCCGAGGGTAGGATGATGAAGCTAGTCAACGACCCCGATAACGACTACATGACTCACGAACGCTACATGCAGGAGTCAGTCGAACACTACGCTCTCATCGAACGAGCCGAACGAGCGAAAGCCGAGACAGGCTACGCCGACTGGTACTCATGGGCGACGGCCAACTGGGGCACGAAATGGACGATGGGCGTCAGCAACTACGTCTACAACGCCGACCAGGGGACCATCTACATCGATGGTCAGACAGCGTGGGCGCCTCCTGCCGAGCTGCTGCGGACGATCAGCGAACGCTGGCCCGTCACCATCTCGCTCACCTATGTTGAGCACGGCATGGACTTCATCGGAGCGGCGGTCTACAAAGGCGGCTGCGAGTACGATAGCTGCGGCTCGTTCAGCGATCACCTGCCCGAGAGCTTTGACTGGGACAGCGACGAGGCGTGGGACATTGAGCAAGACCTTCGGGACCAGCTCATTGACCACCACGAACGGCAGGCCGCTATCGAAGCAGGGCTAGCTAGTCTCTGATTTCTAGCAGACCTCTATGGCGTCCCTACGGAGGGGGAGGACTTGACAGTCCTTCCTTTCTGTGGGATAATGAAGTACCAACCGACAGAGAGGAGGATAACTGATGGACGTATCAGAACTTTGGAACAAGGCACTTGACATTATTCCCACCGCTTTGGTGGGGGTGGTGTCAGACGGTGAAGTCGTTATTTACACAGGCTTGCGTATCGAAGAAGGCGAACTTGTAGAATACGACCGCTCGGAAGACTGAGCGTAAAAGGTGAGGTAGGATTTGACACCTGCCTCACCTTTTTGCTATCATGAGGCATCAACCAAACGAAAGGAGCACCCACATGGGAGCAACATTTGTGTTCGCTACAGCGAACATCACACAACCCAAAGAATACTGGCAGAACTATCTCGGAGAGATGGACGACGGCCAGATGCAGGCATTCATCGACTACAGCGATGAGATGTTCCAATGGACAGACACCCTTGACCCTCACTCCGCTCAGGACGTTGCGGAGTGTGTCAGCGAGGCCATTGAGGTGGCCTACGATGACTTCAGGCGAGATGTAGGCTACTGGCAGGAGGGCGACACTCTGTACGCTATTACTGGCGGTCTTAGCTGGGGCGATGACCCCACCGACGCCATGCGTGATCTTATGATGTTCGACTACCTGCAAACCTGGGCTGAAGACCAGGCAAAGGTCTGATCGGCAGGGGGAGGGGGCTTGACAGCCCTCTCCCTTCTGTGTTACCATACAAACCCAACCACGACGGAAAGGAACCAACCGATGAAAGAAGTTATGACCCTCACCGAAGGCCACTACCGTGTCGAATGGATCGACATGGGTGAAAGCATCCACGGCGAGTACGACAAGAGCAACCCCGAAGACGTAGCTCTGCTTCGCTTTGCCTGCTCTACCTTCGTAGACGGCGAATGGGAACCCATGAACGACGCTAGCTACTGCACGGCGATGCCTGCGGACACCGACAACTTTACGTTGTTCGTCGGTTTGCGGCATATCATGGCTACCATCTACGGTAAGGATAACGTGAAGAAGGAGTGCGAGGACTTGTCTTGGATCAGCCCTGACTGGTTCGATGCCTTCTGATGTTTAGCTCTCACTAATCGGCATAGATAAAGCCGACGAGACAGGGCGGGCGTGCGGCCCTGGTAATCGAACAGCACGGAACCCTCCTGAGCATGAGGCAAAACTGCTCACCCCCATACAGTCCAGCACTGACAGCCCACAAGCAAGGTGAGACAGCCCAGCCCTCAAGTCTGCCTCGGGGCTTGCCCGCCCCTTCTCCCAGGCTGGACTCCCCGAGGGTGCGGGGTGCAGTTCAACCAATGCCCTATGGTGTCCCTATGGTGTCCCTATGTTACAGTTGCGTTGCGATGTTACGGTTGTGTTGCTTTGTTACGGTTTTGTTGCGATGTGTGTTTGGGCTTGACCGCTGCCGAGGGCATGTAGTAGAGTGGGGCACCAACCCACGAAAGGACCAACCACATGGAACTGATCCGAGATATTGATGAACACACCGTCGAATGTCTGCTTACCTGCGGGCATTGGAGCACAGGCTTCAGCAACCGCTCTAGCCACTTCGACTTCCCCGATGAAGCGCATGACTGCCCCATCTGTGGGGTAGAGCGTCAATGGGATGTGCGGCTCCAGGCGGCATGCTACGCCGAGATTTTCGGCAACTGATCCCCTGGGGAGGGTGTCTTGTCACACCCTCCCCGTACAGTCCACTCAAGAAACTTTCAAACAAAACTTGACAGGTCTAGGAAACCTGTGATAGAGTTACCTCAGTAACACAAACCGACCACAAGGAGGTCACACACCATGGGCTACATGCTCTCCACCAACAAGCAGTACGACGGAATCAGCGCCATTGACGCTGCCCTAGACGCCGACGCACTGTTCACCCCCAAGACCACCGGCACCATCCTCCCCAACGGGAGCGTGGACGAGAACTCCTACACCGTCTACCGTGAGTACGCAGACGGCACCCAGGCGGTTCTCAAGGCAGGCGCTGGTGCGAACTACTACACCGGCTCCTACGAGTCGCTCCTGAACACCGCCGAGGCTATGTTCCCTGGCTCGGTCACCGGCATGAAGACGTGGCACCACGGCTCCATTCTTGTGTTCACTCAGGACATCGATGAGCCTTACACGTTCGGTGACGGCGACAGCATCACCCGTTCGATCATGTACACGGCCAGCATGAACTCCACGTTCAGCACCCGTGCGATCGGCTTCTCGTTCCGTCCCTTCTGCACCAATCAGGAAGGTCAGGGCCAGCTTCAGATGTCTCAGAAGCGTTCGAAGAACCACGATGAGATGCTTTTCAGCAAGGCGCAGATCATGGCTGAAGCGGCCAACCGTTTCGATGCCTTCATCAAGGATGCCACGATGCTGAAGGGGCTGCAGATGACCAACAGTCTCCGCAACCGGATTCTGGATCAGGTCGCTCCCCTCATCACCGACCCTGACGCCAACCAGAAGGCCGTCAACTTCGCTGAGAAGCGTCGTGAAGGCATCATGTACTTCTACGGCGAGGAGGCCGAGCAGTTCGGTGAGAACGCTTTCAGCCTCTACCAGGCGGTCCAGTCCTACGAGTTCCACACGGGCACGAAGGGCAAGAGCAAGGACATGAAGCAGACGAAGGTCGTGACGGACCCCGAGCAGGCTCAGCCTCTCGCTCTGACGGCCCGTGAGATGCTTCTCGCTGCTGTCTGATTTGACAACATCCTGAGCAAGATGATAAACTGCTCATCAACCCTCAACCGAAAGGCACCAACCATGCAATACATCCTTACTGAGAAAGACAATATGTGGCGAGGCAACATTGACCTCGGCAACGGAGAAACGCTGTCGATTGTCGTAACCCACGAAGGGATCATCTTGGATCACTTCAGCGGCGAAGGCGACGACTGGTTCTCTGACCCCGTCAGCACCGTCGGTATGACGTTCGCTGAGTGGACCGAGTGGATGGCTGACTGATTTGACACATCCTGGGCAAGATGCTAAACTGCCTACTACCGACCCCCCAACCGAAAGGACACGACACATGAAATGGATGAACCGACAGGAGATGGATGACATGTTGGTCTTCTGGAACGCTAGCGCCGTCATGGATGACGTGGACGAGATTCGTCGTGACACGTTCAAGGCTGACGTTCGAACCGGTCAGGCTGCTGCTTTGCGCCAGTGGGCTGGCATCATCACCGAGATGTGCACCGACATTATCGAAGAGTGCGATGAGAAGATCGCAGCTCACGAAGAAAGGAATAACTGATATGAAAGTTTACCCCGAGGAACAAACCACCCTCATCGTCCACCCCGGCACCGGCACGATCATCGATGCCGACGAGGTGGCCCTAATCAACACAGACAACACGGCCATCTGGCCCGAAGAGCACGTACTGATTGAAACGGCAGAGGCCGAAGGCGGTAGCCTCTCTGACCTGTTCATCGTACTCGTCGGCAACGTTGCTGACGGGATTGACTTTGTCGGTCCCTTCCTCAACATTAATGACGCAGCGGAATGGGCAAGCACCTTCGGTGACCACTGGTCGGTCAGCCGCATCACCACACCTGCAGAGGCGACCTGCACTAGCGACGACCCTACCAACCATCAGGGCGACACTTGCCCTATCCATGAAGCATGAGCTGAGCTTAACTTCTATAACACTTCTATGGTGTCCCTACGGTATCCCTACCCTATGACTTGACAGGGGCACCAGAAGTGTGATAGTCTTGACAACACTAACCACCCCAACCAAAGGAGCACCCATCATGGGAGACAGAGCAACCATCCGAATCAAGCAAGCTGGAAGCGACACAGCTATCCATTTCTACACCCACTGGCGAGGCAGCTACGTGAACCAGATCGTCGCTGACGCCCTAGTTAAGGCTGACGAACAAGGCCGCATTCGTGACGACCACTATTGCGCCCGAATCATCTTCGACACCCTCACCGGACTCGAAGGCGGTAGCACCGGCTACGGCATCATCATCGGTGACGACTGCCGACCTTTCGATGTTGAGCACGACAGCCCCAGCATCGCCTGGACCGGATGGAACAAGGAGCCTATCGTTGGCTTCATGGACCAGAACGACAACATCACCTATCACATGCCTTGGCAGGATTGGGTTAATCTACACAAAGCCTTGACAACCATCTGACCCACCTGCTATACTTACACTCGTAACCAACCCCCACCGAAAGGAAACCAACCATGACCACGACCGACACCTACACCTGCTGGGACACCTTCAACGACGTGCTCGCAGCTGGCGTTGACCGAATCATCCTGTTCGGCCCCCCTGGGACCGGCAAGACGTTCAGCGCCCTGCACGTCAACAAGACGCCCGGCCAGGAGTCCCACCGACTCACCTGCACCGACGACATGACCAACATGGACGTGACCGGCGGCTTCTTGCCCAGCGAGAACGGCTTCGAATACATCGAAGGCGCAGCCATCAAGGCACGCCGTAGCGGTGGCCGACTCGTCGTAGACGAGATTGACAAGGCCGGTGGCGACGTGTTCGCTACCCTGCTCAACATGACCGACTCCGCTGAGTCAGCCGAGTGGGAGCATCCCGTTACCGGTGAGAAGACCTACCCTGAGAAGGGCTACACGGTCATCATGACCACGAACGTGGAACAGATCGAAGAGCTGCCCGAGGCACTCACCGACCGCTTCCCTGTCCGTGTCCGCATCGACCGTCCCCACCCCGATGCTCTGCTTACCCTCCCCGCACACTGGAGGTCCTACGCAGACCGCATGGCCGACGCAGGCAGCGAGCGCATGTCGCTCCGACTGTTCCAGTCGATGGCCAAGCTGACCCACAAGATGGGTGAGGAAAAGGCTGCACAACTTATTCTCGGCCCCCGGGCTGGAGCGTTCTTGGAAGCAATCAAGATCGACCAGTTCCAGCAGGTCTGAGACTGACCGCAGGTAGGTTGAAGCCTACGGACTTGGCTCCCTACCTGACCATAGGGGAGGGGGAGGATTGGTTGGCCTCCCCCTCCCCACCTTTCTATTTGACACCAACCACCAACCTATGATACAATCAGAGCATCAGCAAACGAGAGGAGCAACATGACTGATATCATCAACGAGGTACAGAACCGAAACAGGCCCATGCCTGAACTCTTTACCCGACAAGACATTCGAAACACCGGAGGCTGGGACGTTGGCAACGCACGTGCAGTGCGAGGCGAACCCTACATCACTGTAGCTGGCCGCATCATGCGGGTCCCCATGGACGACTCCGAACTCGCTCGTGCCATCCGTGGCCACGAGCAAATCCACGTTAAGGTTTCCCCTCAGGACCTGACCCCCTTCATCACCGACGTGACCGGAGAGGGCGCTATCAGGGCAGCTGAGGAAGCCCGTGTTAACCTCATCGCTAGCATGCTGGGATTCCCCATGAAAGCGCTTGTGACAGGCTCAGAGAAGTTCGACGGCGAACTCCTGGCCGAACACGACCAGTGGGACGAAGCCGTATACGCTGTGGCCGCATCGGTCCACACCGGAAGCCTGAACCCCCTCATCGTCGGCATCCGACGAGTTTCCCCCGAGTGGGCAGACGCTCTGCGAGACATCGCTAAAGAGATCGTCAAGTTCCAGAAAAACCAGATTAAGATTATCAAGCGGAGCATGTATGGCGCTAACCGCACCAGCGACAGCGACGCTCTGCGTCGATACGGCAGCACCATGCTGATGGATCACACCGGCATGATCGCCGGTATGAACTACACCATCGAACTCGCCATGCTTCTGGAGTCCATCGCAGCGATGCCTGCCCCCGAACCTGCCCCCGAAGACGAGGCTGCCTCCGACGAGGACAGCGACGACCAGGGCGACGACAACGGCACCGAAGACGCCGACGGCGACAACGAGAGCCAGCAGGGCGAAGGCGGTAGCAAGCCTGCCAACAAGCTTGGCCAGGAAGAGAACCCTGACGACCTTCAGGAAAAGAAAGATAAGACTTTCGACCGTAAGGCTATTCAGAAGAAGGCCAAGGACACCCTTAACTCTCGCATCGGCACCCACGGCATCGGGCAGTGGCTAGACATTAACGTCAAGCGTATGCCTATGACCCTCACGGTCCCCGGTGCTATCGGACGCAAGCGGGTAGCCTCCAACATGGGGCGCAACCCTCGCCGGATGCACCGCCTGCTCACCGACCCTGACAAGCGTATCTTCGACAAGTACGTCAAGGCTGTCGGCGGCGTCGTCCTGATCGACTGCTCCGGCTCCATGTCTCTCTCGAAAGAAGACGTGAAGGAGATGATGCTAGCGGCTCCTGGCTGCACCGTCATCGGCTACTCATGCACGTGGCAGACAGGAGTGCCCAACACCTTCATTCTTGGAGAGAAGGGCAAAATCTGCAACGAGCTTCCTAAGTTCTGGGGCGGCAACGGCAACGACCTGCCCGCCATCCAGTTCGCAGTGAGCAAGCGGACCAACTCAAAGACCCCTGTCATCTGGATCACAGACGGCATGGTCTACCGGCCCGGTGGCGGCGGCGAGTACGACGAGCGTGAATGCGCAGAGTACGCACGCAAGCACCGTGTCCACATGGAGTACAGCCCTGAGGGTGCCATCAAGTACCTCAATGAACTCAAGCGAGGAGCGGCCTACAAGCCTCAGATTCTCTCTCGCTGGAAGGACCATCTGAAGAAGGTGGCCTGATAAAGATCGAAGGGCCAGGGGAATCCTCTCACCCCTGGCCCTTCTTCACGATCAACCGACTAACCCCAAAAAGTCGATCAACACTTAGCATAGCATAGAAAGGAGGCTACACATGCAAGAACAAAATCTATTCGGTCTAGAAACATTCAATGGTGTCCCTACGGGAGACATTCATAACATGTTTGACTTCTGGAAAGACACATTCAACAAACGATCAACAACAGTTTTAGACGACACCCGCAAAGCAAAACTAGCAACCGCTATCAAAGCATACGGCATCGAAACATGTAAGCAAGCCATCCTCGGATGCTCCATGTCTGACTGGCACACAGGACGAAACCCTGGCAACAAGAAATACACAGACCTGACGCTCATCTTCCGCAACGCCGAGAAGGTAGAGATGTTCGTAGACATCTACGAGCAAGAGACTACAGCCACCAACGAGATGGAAGAGTGGCTAGAGTCATGAAGCACCAACGCATCCGCCACCTCATCAACCTCGTCAAGAGCACGTTCGGAGTACGGTACCACCTGATCGACCTGTCCGACGAAGCTCTCGTCTACATCGGCAGCTACCGCAGCTGCCTCCGCCTCATCCACAAACTAGGCGGAACGATGTACGGCGTAGGAACCTATCAAGAAGTGCAACACATCCGAGGCATCGATGAACAGATTGAACACCTCACCGAACCCGAACGTTACAGTGATGACAAAACTCACAGTCACCAATATACTGACTCAAGTTTTCATCATACTCGCAAGGCCAAGCCTCGCCGCACGGCCCGATCAAACGAGAAGACCCGTCAACATACGAACGGAGCACATCAGTGACCGTCGGGATCGGAGCAGCAGGAGGAGGCGGCTTAGGAATGTCTATGGTGTTCCTAGCGCCCTCTACCAGTATGTGCGAAGCCAAAGTAGACACAGCCACACCCTCACTCTCAGCTGCAGCGTTCAACAACTCTTTAACCCACAACGGTAAGATCAAAGAAACCCTAACGGTCTCATCCGAATTGCTCATACTCATCCAACGACTCAAGGCCAGCTTCCTTCAAAGCCAACACCAACAACAACTCAGTCATCGAAATATCCGACCCTTCCGAAATATCCAACAACAAGTTCTTCAAACGAGGGTCAACCCTAAACGACATACCCACGTTCTTACTCTCAACATCGGCCCTCTTAGACGGACGGCCCGCACGATTAAAACCAAAATCACTCATACAAACTCCAAACTCTTTTATATATACTAGCAAATCTTTCAATACGACACCAATGGTGTTCCTAGCGGGAGGGTGCGGCGCTGGTTGCTGCAGTTGTTCTTATAAAGCAATGTGCCTGGGTTCAATTCCCAGCTCCCGTACCAAACATGTGACTGCTTTCACGAGCAATCGGCTTTACACCCACAACCAAACCACATATACTAAATATGTCAAAGGAGGTGAAACACACCAATGCTACAAAACATTAAGAAATACATAACATCCCGCAAACACAGAAGCAAACACTACAACCGAATCAACGGACTCTACGTGCCGAAAGACCGCAGACTCTGGAGCGACGAACTCGAACGAGAACTCTCAAAAGCTCACAGCCGCTGGATGTAAAAACAAAACATAAACAAAGAAAGGGGACCCTAGCACCAAGCCGGGGTCCCCTTTCAATTTACCATAAGAACGCCCCGCCCGCACCAAAAGCACAGACAAGGCCAGCCAGCCCCGCCCCGGAAAGCCCACACCGCTAAACCCCCCGGGACTCACCAACCCCACAACCACCAGCGGGGCGATCCCACCCTAGACCTCTATGGCGTCCCTATGGTGTCCCTACCGTAGCCGAGTGCCACAGTCCAAACAAAACTCGGCCCACGGATACGACTTACGATGTTCGACAGGATGCGTGCACGTATAAATCTCACGCCACCTATGATCCGCCATCTGACGCAGCCACTCCGAAACCGACAAACCATCAGCTTCCGCAGCAGTCTGCCACTGCTCACGCTGCGACTCAGACACCCGAATCAACACCTGCTTATCTCGAACCTCATCCTCAACCGGCACAGCATCAGCTTCCATCACAGAATCCAAAACCTGCTCCACCTTCAGGCGATGAGCTTCATTCTGAAAAAACGTATCCTTCAAATAATTAGTTGACATCTCTGTCCTCACTTTCATCCACAACCTCAGCCTCCACGACCTCGGAAACACTATCTAAAATATTATTAACAACACTCGAATCCAACACACCCGAAGAAGCCATCAACTCCAACAACGCCAACGACTCACCCCTAGCATCCCCCACGGCATCCCCACCAGAACCCCCAGCACCAACCAACGACGACTGCACATCAACAACCTCAGAACCACCCAACCCAGAAATCGCAACCTCAGTCCGCTCAACATTCATACCCAACAACTTCGCACGCCGATCCATAATACCCAACACAGTAGACACAGCACGCTGATCCGGCTCCACCATCACCTCAGAACCATCATCCAACACCTCACGCCGAAACTGAGTCAAAGGCCACAACGACTTCTGAAGTTCATCTAATCTTTCTAGCTCCAACCTGAGCACCTCAGGATACGACAAAAACGCTTCGCTATTCAACCGCCCCAACTGCCGACGAGTAGCAGCAGCAACAGCAGCAGCCGTCATATTAAACCGCTTACCAATCTCCACATTCGACAACCCAGACTTCTTCAACCCAAAAATCCGAGCATCACGCTCCGCCAAAAACTCCTTAGACAACTTATTCGAATCCATCACAACCTCCACCCATATGATAGCACAACGCTATACACCCACAATCAACTCCGATTCAAAAAACCCCACACCTGAGCCAACGTAAACTTACCCGGCCTCACACCACGCCTCGAAGCCTCCGCAGCCAACTGCCTCGGAGTCAACCCAGCCCACACACCATGCTGATCCGAAGCCGGAAACTCCAACGCATACTCCAAACAATCCTTCCGAACAGGACAAGCCCTACACAAACGACGAGCCTCACTAATATAGCTCAAATCTTTATGCTCCTTCGGGAACATCTTATGGCCCTGCCCCTTACATAAAGCATCCTGTGACCAGTGATATTTTTGGGGTTCAGCAGGGTTTTCGGGGGGTGTTTGGTTGGGTTTTTGGGGTTGTTGGGTGTGTATATTGGTTTGGTTGGTTTTGGTTATTTTGTGGAGTCTGTTCATTGGGTTTTGCCTTTTCTAGTGTTTACGGGTAGTGTAGCTACT
>Ga0208767_1000746_pt1 | contig 26724 bp, 28 predicted proteins | sample VirMetDEL_Mar_21_FD_184514 | JGI IMG/M metagenome (GOLD analysis project Ga0208767, IMG submission 184514) | Aqueous microbial communities from the Delaware River and Bay under freshwater to marine salinity gradient to study organic matter... | ecosystem: Environmental > Aquatic > Marine >... | reverse complement strand
AATAAGATAATATGGGCTGTGGATGTAACGAAAATAATAATATAATTTTAAGTGATATGAAAGAAGTAAACATCGATCAAAAAATTTCAGAACTATATGCAAATGGATTTGACGTGAATAGAATCGCAGCAATGCTATTAGTTAATAAAGAATATGTAGAATCATCTTTAGCGCCTAAACCACAGGTAAAGACGTCTAAAAAACAAAAATCTGAATAATGGGATTTGTAAGCTATAAACAAGTAGTAGATCAATTTGAGGCAGCATGTAATGCTCATGATTATGTAGCATCATTTGCTCATGGTAGTATTGATTATTTAGATGCTAGTTCTCAGAACATAAAATACCCTTATGTATTTTTGAGACCATTACAATCACCAGGATATTCACAAGATACTAGAATTATAGAACGTTCGTATGAATTGTATGGTTTAGATGTTCCTAAATTATCAACTGAATCACCTGTAGATATTATGTCAAGAATGGAAATGACATTATTAGATCTTACAGGTTATTTTATTTGGGGACCTCCATCAAATGATCAATCAACAGGATATGATATTATTATATCTAGTCAAGTACCTACATTAGAAGCATTTAATGATAGAGCATATGGTTGGGTATTTAATATCAATGTACAAACTCAAGGAACGTATAACTATTGTGATTATCCTGCTTAATGGACAATATAGAACAAGCATTAAATGAACTAGGAGAAAGAATAGCTGATGAAATGAAAAATCAGTTGTTTGAGAACAATTCTGTTCAAACTGGTGATTTAGCTCGTTCAATACAAACATTTATAAAACAAGATAGCGAAGCAGAAATATTAGCAATTAGTTTATTATGGTATGGTGAATTATTAGAAGATGGAGGACCAGCTAGACATGCAGGTAAATTTCCACCACCACAACCAATTAAACAATGGATGAAAAGAAAAAATATTAGACCAAAACCAGGAGTAACATTAGATCAATTGGTTTATCTAATATCAAGAAAAATAGCAGATAAAGGAGCTACATATCCTAAAAAACCATTTATTATGCCTAGTATTAATAATGCAATGAATAATTATGGTGAAGCAATGATTGAAAAAGCAGGTGGTGTAGATATCACTGAACAAATAGATGTAGCATTTAAGAAAACAGGAGCAACAGTATCATAATGGCACAAACATTATATCAAATATCAAAGCCAGCAGAAAACAATTGTGTAATAACTACATTACCTCTTGTATTATATAGTGATAATAGATCACAACCTCAATTTAAATATGTTGTTGATGTTTATTATGCTGGCGATACAACACGTCTAACACGTGTTAAATTCGCGAATAACAATGCTACCAACGATGGTGCTGGAGTAATAGATTTAGCGCCATTAGTACAACCATATTTAGATTATGATCAACCTTGGTATAGTACAGGTAGTGTATTTACTCAAAATGTAAATGCTAGAAGATTTAGTTTTGTATGTGGTGAAGAATATTCAGATACAACTTCTGGTAGTGCTGTATTATATGATGGAGATGGTAGTCCAGGAGAACCTGCTTATACAGCATCAGAAAATAATTTAAATTTAGCAGTACAAGAATTTAATGATGGTTATGATTGGGATTTCAATTCATATAATGGAAAATGGATGACTAATCAAACACATACTTCATCTGCATTTCCTAAAGTAGTTTATAATGGTGATTTTGAAACAATGACTATTATAGATAACATTTCAGGTTCACAAAGAATGGAATTTAATTCTATTGAAATAACTGTGAAATCAGGATCAACTACATTACATTATGAAGATATTTTAAGTACACAAACATCATCAGCTAATAATGAAGATATATTAAGATATATAGGGGTAGGACCTCAAAATTTATCTAATTTAAATGCTAATTTCTCAAGTTCATTTACGGGTAGTTGGACTACCTACACAGTTTATACTGACATAACAATTAATGATAATGCTGATGATTTATTTAGTACTTATCATTTTGCAAATGGTGAATGTACAAATTATGATAGAACAAGATTTGCATTTATTAATAAATTAGGTACTTGGGATTATTACAATATAGATTTACCATTAAAGAAAAATACTAAACTAACTAAGAAAACAACTAATAGAACTCATTTACAATATCAAACAATAGCAGGTACTGAAGGTGGTGGTGTACCAGCACTAAATGGAAGTGTATATAATAGAGATGATCGTGGATTAGATTTATACTATACTGAAACTAAAGATGAATTTGTAATTGATACAGATTGGTTAGATGATGGACAAGCAAATTGGTTAACAGAAATGTTTAATTCACCAGATGTGTATGTACAAATAGGAGAATATTTTCAACCTATAAACATTACAACAGCTAATTATGCTTGGAAAATAAATAAAAGAAAAGATAAAATATTTAAATATAATATAAGATACGAGTTGGCAAACCAACGTATTGCAAGATATTAAGATATGGCTATTACAATTACACAAGAACCTACGTCTCCTAACGTTAGTTACACTAAACTAATGTATGTTGCTAGTGGTAGCGGTACTACAAGTAATCCGCAATATAAGTACGTAATAGACGTATTTGAAAGTGGTTCATCAACTAGACTAGCAAGATTAAAAACACCAGCAAATCCAGATGGTATAGGAGTATTTGATGTATCTAGTATTATACAAGATGATTTAGGATATGATGAAAACTGGTATCATCCAGGAGCACAAACAAATGCATCATCATCAAGATTATTCCAATTAAAATTTGGTGAAGAATATGCTACATCAGATTCAGGTTCAGTAACAGTTTATGATGGTCAAGGTGGTGCAGGTGATCCAGCAGTTACTTCTTCAGTAATAATGTTATTTAAAGGTACTTTAGATCCTACAATTTATAATTCTTATAATTTTAATCAAGATCCATTTGATACAAGTTCAATGGCAAGTGATTTAGATAGAGGACCTAGATTATCAGATTCACCATTTGGTTATAGTACAGAACAAGATGCTATATCATTATCAAATAGTGATTTTCATACCATATCAGTACTAGGACAATTAGATTCAGGATATAGATTATTTGCAGCATCATGTTCAGTAGAATATATTGGATTATTAGCTGGTCAAACATCATCATTTGGATTTGCCCAATATGGAGGACAAACACCAAATGATATTATTACAATAGGATGTGGTCCTAATAACTTTAGATCATCAAGTATAGCTGAAGTATCTTCTTCATTTACTGAAAGTTGGGGTACTTATATTGTAGATGTAATTTATACAGGTTCAGGAGGACAAATATCTTCATCTTATTATTTTGGAAATGATGAATTTGATATAGGTACATTTGGTATTATAGGATCAGGTTCAATTACAACATGGCAACAAATTGCTAGTTTACCTTATGATGTTCTAAATCATGGTGGTTTAGGTACAGGTACTTCAGCATTATCTGTTGCAGGAAGATCTAATGGTATTGGTAGTGATATTAATTATTCTTTTAGAGCTTGTTATGAATATGATGGTGCAGCTTGGCTTGAAATTGCAGCACAATATCCTCTAACTATAGCGAATGGGCTTAAATGTTCAGGTGTTGTTGGGGATGGATTAGGAATGGGAGGACAAGTAAATGTTAATTCTCCTTTTTATGGTAGTACATCTGCAGTAGATGATGTTTATAGCTTTAATGGAAGTACTTGGTCATTTTTAAATAACATGAATTATGAAAGAATATTTCATGGTGCAGCAGGTACAGCTAATGATACATTAGTAGTTGGAGGTGATCCAAGTGGTTCAATAAATTTCTCTCAAAAAGCAGAATACTACAATGGTAGTACTTGGTCTACTATTACTGATGCTCTTAATCAATATACCCAAGCAGATGCTATGGGTAATTCAGGACAATCGGTAGCAATGACTTCAGGTAGATTTAATTCTGATCATATATACTGGAATGGTACAGCATGGTCTACAACAACTACTGATCCATTTATACCATTAGTAACAGGTTCAGGAGCAGATGGTAGGTATGTAGGTACTGGTAATGCTACTAATTCAAATATAATGGTAAATGCATCTTTTGCAGCATTAGGTGGTAATACAGCAGTATATTGGAATGGTATAACTTGGAATGAAGCAGAATATTATCCAATAGCTCAACCTTATGTTGATATTCCTCCTCCAACAGGAGAAGAGGAAATAGGATTTGGTGCATCAGCAGGTACACAAGCTCAAGGTGCAATATTCTTTGGAGGTACTGGTTGGGGTAAACCTGGTGATGGTTTAGGATTACATGTAGGTTATTCATTTGGTATTACAGGTGGTGGTAACTCATCAGGTGTAGAACAATCTCCAACATCATATCCAGTATGTTATCCTCCAACTAAATTTGCATTTATAAACAATTATGGAGTTTGGGATTATGTTCAAGTAATTTACCCAATTAATAAAGTAACAGATTTAAAACGTGAATCAGTGTCTTTACCAAACGCAAATTATTCAGACACCACTTCTATTTATGATATAAGTAAACGCGGTAAAACAACGTATTATACAAAACCAAAATCTAAGTATAATATTACAACAGGTTATTTACCACAAGGAGAAGCTGATTGGTGGCCACAATTAATAGAGTCACCTGATGTATACATTCAAGATAATGGAACATTTGTAGGTATTATTGTAACAAACAGTAGTTATAAGCATAAAACAAATCCTAGAGGACAAAAAGTATTCCAATATAAAATTGAATTTGAATATGCTAATAATGATAGAGCAAGAATATAAATTATGAGAGACGTAGTTTTAAGAGTAGTATCAGGCAGTGTAACAACTGATTTAGATTTAGACAACAATATACCTTTACGTGTTGATATCTCATCATTAGAAAATGATAAGATTGGACAAGTATTTGGTGTTGGTTCTCAAACATTTGATTTACCTGGAACTAGGAAAAATAATAAATTTTTTAAGAATGCTAATGATGTAGGAGCAATTGATACTCCTGGATTTGATGGTTTCTTAGAAGCATATGTTCTATTAGATGGTGATACAATTATTCAAGGTAAATTTTTCTTACAAGAAGTAATTTCTAGTGATGATGGATTTATTACTTATAAATGTCAAATTATAGATCAAGCAGTTGATTTTAAAACACAATTAGAAGGACAATTTATATCACAAGCAGATTGGAGTAGTTTAGAACATACAATGTCAGCTGCTGTTATTAAAGATAGTTGGGATGGTAATTTATTAAATGGAGATGTATTTTATCCATTATGTGATTTTGGAACAGATGGAAGTATAGAATATCCTACATTACCTAGAATACAAGTAAATGGTACTACATTTGCGGGAGTTGGTAGTATTGATTCTATTATTTCTCCAATGGCATTACAACAATTTCAACCTGCAATATCAGCAGTATCAGTATTTGATGCTATGTTTGCTCAAGCAGGATACAATTATACATCTTCAATTATTACACAATCAGTAAATAGTCCATTTGCTAATTTATTTGTAATGCCTAAATCAAATGATGAATTAGGACCTGTATTTAGTGGTAGTACTGATAATACAATGGTAGCTGGTTTTTCTGCTGATGATACTAGTAATCCACCAGTTGTTGGACCAAATACATTTATAAGGGTTACAGCATCATTTGATGATGAAATTTCAGATCCAGGAGGTAATTATAATCCATCAACACCAGCTTATACTGCTCCTGTAGATGGTACTTATACTGTTTCATGTCAAATAGAAACAAATGATGTTTCACCTACATCTGGTGCAGATGGTACTGTTGTAGCAGTTTCTTTACGTGTATATCGCTCAGGAGTACTAAACAATATTCTATCAATGGGTTCTAGAGTATTCACACCATCATTCCCAGCAGGTAATGCTACAACAGGTGGTACAAGAACGTTTACTATGGATGAAGGTGATGTAATGATTCCTGATATTAGTTTTCAAAATACTTCACCAACATATTCAACTAACCCAATAACACAATTTAGTGGTTCATTTACATTTTTAAATATGACAGTTGCACCTACTAACTATGGTGGTACAACAGTTCAAATTCAAGATCAATGGGATGCAGATACTAAAACATCTGATGTATTACAAGGATTTATTGAACAATTTAACTTAGTATTAGTACCTGAATATGGTACTGAAAGATCAATTCGAGTAGAAACATTTGATACTTGGATGTTAGAAGGTAGAGAAGTTGATTGGACACAAAAATATGATACTGCAAAACGAATAAGTGTTAAACACCCTATTTCAGAACAAAATAAAACAATAGAAATTGGTAATGCTGAGGATAATGATAGATTTTCTAAAATTGCAAAAGATAACGAACCAAACTTACAATATGGTACTAGACAAGTTATTTCACCAAGTGAGATACCTTTAGGTAAAAGAAAAATTACAACATATTTTGCACCTGTAATTGTTGGTTCAATGATATTATCAGGTTCAGAAACAGCTGAAGGTCAACCAACATATAACTTATCAGGTAATTCAATGTTTGTTCCTCACTTATATAAATTTAGTGCTGGTTCAGCTAAACAAGAAACATTTGCATTTAAACCTAGATTAGGATATAAAATTAGTGATATATCTGCTTCAGCAGCATTTAACAGTACTATTTACTTTGGTGATATTGGTGGTGCTACAGCATCAGCAGATTATTATGCTACAATGGCTAATATTAGTTCTCTTGATACTACATCACCTATAATTTATAATTTACATTTTGATACACAATATATAGATTATACTGCTATTGGTGGTGCTTATGAAGTAGCAGAATCAGTATCACAAACAAATTATGATTTATTCTGGTCTAATTATATTGAAGGATTATATGATGATGAAGCAAGAAAAATAACTCTTGATATGCAATTTAGTCCTGAAGAATATAAAGACATAAGACTAAATGATATTATATTAGTTAAGAATCAGAAATTTAGAATTAATAAAATTAAAGGATTTAACTTAATGTATCCTGATGTTGTATCAGTTGAATTAATTAAAGAATATCCTAAATACAATAACTTAACTGATTTACCAGAACCAACACCTCCACCTAATCCATGTGATAACTTATGGACAGCATCACTTGAAAATGGATTTGCATTCTCATCAGAACAATTTACAGGTAATACAACAGTAAGAGGTATGCAAATTGGTAATTTATCTCCAATTGCAGTAGCAGCAGGTACAATGCCTTATGGTTCAGCTGAATCACCAACAACATCAACAATTGGTGTTACTGATTGGACAGCATCAGTTAACTATGTTGGAGTAGTACCAATAGATGGAGGTAATGCAATTGTAGGTACTGGTAGTGCAGATGATCTAGCATTATTATCAATGAGAAAAATTGATGGTTCAACAGGATTCTTTGTATCACCAGATCAAATGGTAATAGAAATAACTTCTGGAAGTACTGATCCAGCAACTATACCACCTGAAGGATATCCATTCTTCTTAGAAGGTAGAATTGTTGCTTCGTCTTCTAGACAATATAGTGTATTTACTGCATCATTTAGTTCTAATCCAACAGCATCAAGTTCACCAACACCTAATCCATCAACAACTGCTGTAATTAACATGACTGATACATCTCAATGGAATGGATGTATTCAAGATCTAACTGATGGTGAAACATATGAATTACATGTTGAAAATAGATATTTTGCTCCTCCAATTACAGGTTCACAATGTGATTTAGTTACAATTAGTGTTAACAGATCAGGTGATAGTGTTGAATTAGATGGTATATGCTGTGATGGAGAAGTTATATATGAAAGACTTGAAGACTTTGGTCAAATATCTTATTGTATGACCTCTGGAACTTATACAACATATGAAATAGGTTCATCAGCTCAAGTATCAATTCAAACAAGTTCATCATGTCAAGGTTGTGATCAATAATGAAAGAGATATTACAAATATTAGATAGAGATGCTGTTAACTATGTTATAGTAGGCAGCTATGCTCGTTATTTACAAGGTGATCTTTATGAGTATAGTGGTAAAGATATTGATATAATTGTTGATGAAGATGAAAATGCATTTGATCATTTATCTAATTGGAAATCATTAGAATGTAGATTTAATGATAAAAAAGGATGGTATGCAGCTTATTATGTTGTTATAGATGGAAAAGGAATAAAATATCATGTTGATGTATTTAATAGACCATTACCAGAATATGATTTAATAGATGTAGATGGAATCCAAGTAAAAGTTGAAAGTATAGAGGCAACTAAACAATTTTATAGAAATTTAAACATAGATAAAGTAGGTGGACATGGTATATTTCAACATAAACTACGTACAATTCAAGAACTTTATAAGTAAATACTTATTAGCATATGGCAACTACTATTGAATATAATATTAAAGTAAATGATCAGGGCGCATTGACCAGTATTGGTCAAATGGAAGATGAACTGTCCAGATTAAATGAGGAAATAAAAGAAGTAGATGTCAATTCCCAGGCATTCTCTGATTTAGCAACTAAAATTAATAATGTAGAGACACAATTAGAAGGTGCTCAAGCAGGATTAGCTAGATTTACAGCTGAAGATAAAGTAAAAGCATTTCAAGGTTCAATTGATGTATTAGGTGGTTCTATTGCTGGTGTAACAGGTGCAGTAGGATTATTAGGTGTTGAATCTGAAGAATTTGATAAATTAACAGCTAGAGCAGCATCAGCAATTGCATTTGCCTCAGGTATTAAACAAGCATCAGATGGTGCAATCGCATTATCTCAATCATTATCTAAATCAGCTAAAGCACAAAAATTATTTGCTGCGGCACAAAAATTAGTAAATAGTGGTTTAGGTAAATTTAAAATTGCTTTAGCAGCAACAGGTATTGGTGCTATAGTAGTAGCAGTAGGTTTATTAGTAGCTAACTTTGATAAAGTAAGTGCTGCAATTAAAAACTTTATTGGTAGAAGTAAAATATTAACTGGTATTGTTGATACAGCTAGAAATGCATTTAATTCATTTGTTGATGCAATTAGACCAGCACTTGAATTTTTAGGTTTATTACCTGATGAAGCTGAAAGAGCAGAAATAGCAACTAGAGAATTAGCTGCAACAACAGCATCAGCAGCAGAAAAAGAATTAGCATTATTACAAGCTAGAGGAGCATCAGCAGAAGAAATATACAATAAAGAAATTGAATTAATTAATGCTAAAATTGCTGCAACTGAAGATGCAACCGAAGCTGAAGACTTAGCATTCCAGAAACAATTAATTATTGCTAAAGAAGAAAAACGTTTAGCTGATGAAAAAGAAGCTCAACGTAAAGCAGCTGCTGATAAACGTAAAGCAGAAAAAGCAGAAGCAGATGCCCAAGCAGAAGCAGATAAACAAAAAGCAATAGATGAAGAAAAATCAAGAGTAGAAGGTATTGCTGCTATATTAGCTGACTTTAGAGAAAAAGAACGTGATTTAGAAGCACAAACTAGATTACAAAAATTAGAATTAGAAGAAACTAGAAAATTAGAAGATCTAGAACGTTTACAAGCTACTGAAGAAGAAAAACAAGCAATTAGAGATTACTATGCTAAACTAAAAATAGATGCTGAAAAAGAAGACAGTGCAGAATCAGTAGCAAATGCAAAACAAGAAGCAGACGATAAAATTGCAGCTGCATTAGCAGAAAAAGAAGCTAGAACAGCTATTGAACAAGCTAAATTTGGTATACTAGCTCAATTTGGCGGACTGTTAGGAGAATTAGCAGGTGAGAATAAAGAATTACAAATCGCAGCTGTTATTGCTCAACAAGCAGCAGCTATTGGTCAAATAGTTTCGGCAACCGGATTAGCGAATGCGAAAGCAGTAGCTGCTTCTCCTTTAACATTTGGTCAACCATGGGTTACAATTAACACTATATCTGCAGGTTTATCTATTGCAACAGCTGTAGCATCAGCAGTTAAATCAATTCAACAAATTAAATCTACTGCAGGTAAAGGTGGTGGTGGAGGAGGAAGTGCTGCTAGTGCTTCTAGATTACCATCAGCAGGTGCAGGTGGTGGAGCTGCAGAATCACCATTTGAAACATTTACTCCAGCAGGTACATCACCAGAAGCATTAGGTTCACAACAAACAGTTAGAGCTTATGTAATTGGAGGTGATGTAACATCTACACAAGAAGCAGATGCTAAAATTAACAATAGAAGATCCTTGGCAGGATAATAATACTTATTAGTATGAAAGTAATAAAATTAACAATTGACGAAAATGAAGAGCTAGATGGAATTGAAGCAGTTGCATTAGTAGAAGAACCTGCTATCGAAATTGACTTCCAGACATTTAGTAAAGAATATTTCCAATCATATAACGACTATCCACAAGCAGCTAGAGCAGCAGCAGAACAAGGAATTAAGCGAAATAAAGCGCTAAATAATAAATGTGGTACACAGGTCGGCAAAGTAAGAGCTCAGCAGTTAGCTACAGGTAAAAACATAAGTTTAGACACAGTTAAACGAATGAGAGCATTTCTTATTAGACAAAGAGATAACTATGATTTAGCTGTTAAAAGGAAAGATTACGATGCATGTGGTTATATCAGTTATTTATTATGGGGTGGACCTGCAGCATTACCATGGGCAGAAAAAAAATTAAGACAAGCTGGTATATTAGAAAAACAAAATGAAGAAATTATCAGAGACGAAATGGCAAAAATCGGTCCTAGAGGAGGTATCTCAGGTTCTCCTAAAGCACCGAAATCAAGTACACCGGGAGAAGGGAAGCGTGGTTCAAAGCGTAATAAACCAGGTGTTGCTTCAACAACTAGAGGAGTAAAAGTACCTGCTAGAATAGAAAAATCATTACAGAAGAAAGCAGATGATTTTAATGAGAAATATAAGGATAAATTAGGATATGGTACTAGTATTGCTCAGCTAAGAACAGTATATCAACGTGGTGTAGGAGCATTTCAAACATCACATTCACCTAAAGTTAGAAGTGCTGAACAATGGGCACAAGCAAGAGTAAATGCTTATTTGTATTTGGTTAAAAACGGTAGACCACAAAATAAAAAATACACTGCTGATTATGATTTATTACCTTCAAAACATCCTAAATCAAATAAACAAATGTCTAAGTTTGCGGATATACAGATGATAGATGGAATACCTGTATTTAGTGACCCAAATAAAGCATTAGAAGTATCTAAAATGATTGGATGTGAAGGTGTACATGAGCATAAATTAGAAGGAGTAATTTATTATATGCCTTGTGCTACACATACAGAAGCAATAGACCGTAAATTACAAAATTTAAACGATCAAAAATATTTTAACGATCTAAGTAGTGAAGAACAATCGTTACTACTTAAAGCACTGGATAAGACAGGTAAAACTGCGGAATCATTACTAGAAGATGGATGGGTTGAAATGAGTGAAGACGCATTCCATAATCATTTATACTTTGCTATTGTATCAGAACCAGAAAAAGGTAGTTTACAAGATACAGCAGCATTTAAAGTATTATACCAATATAAAGGTCCTAGAGATTCTAAGAATAGAGATTTCTGTAGACAAGTATTAAATAAAAATTTGATGTACAGATTAGAGGATATTAACAATATGTCTTTATCTGGTGACAATCAAGAATTTGGTACTTATGATATATTTAAATATAAAGGAAGTTATAACTGTAGACATGCATGGGTACAAAAATTCTTTAGAAAAGAAACCGATGTAGAAAAAGCCAAACGATCAGCTAAAACTAATTCATCATGGCAAGATGTTTTAGGTGGACCTAGATCACAACAAGCAGCACAAGTAAATCCTAAATCAAGAACACAAGCTGAAGTAGAAGCAGGTGTACCTGAAGGAACATTTGAATTTAGTGCTGTTAAAGGAGAAGAAAAAATATTAGTAGGACCATTAATGGTTGCTGATAAACTAATTCCAAGAATTGATTCTGATGGAAACAAATATTATGTTTTCTTTGACGAAGAAGGTATTAGAAACCTAAGCTATAAAATGCTTAGAAATAAATTAATTGATTCAATAAACATAGAACATGATCCAGATAGAAAAGTATCTGATATATCATTAGTTGAATCATGGTTAGTAGAAGATCCTAAAGTAGATAAATCAACATTATATGGTTATGATTTAAAGAAAGGATCTTGGATGGCTAAATATAAAGTCAATAACCAGAAAATATGGGACGAATATATTAAAACAGGTAAAGTAAAAGGCTTTAGTGTTGAAGGTATATTCAATAACAAAACAATAATTGCAAATAAAGAATAATTATGCCACTACCATTAAGAAATAGAGACGAATCGAGAGAAGATTTTATTCAAAGATGTTTAGGAGATGCTACTATGAAAGCAGAATTTCCTAATGTAAAACAAAGAATTGCTATTTGCAATCAACAATTACAGAAAGATTTTAAATGTAAAGACTAAGGGTCATTTGTTACCATTATTTTCATTATTTTATTTTCTACCTTAGTCAAAGAAACCCGGAGCAGCTTCCGGGTTTCCTATCTCAAACGCTTAACTAAAAAGATCCTAATTCATATAGGAAATGGACTCTTGAATGGCTGCAAGTCCTGGTTTGGAATATTTTTTTACAAATACCATGTATTTATCTCTATAAGATTCTTTCATAACAACAACTTGTTTTTTAGATGATACAAGTGTATAACCATTACCTTCAATGGTATTATCTTTAGTATCAATAGCAACTAATAAATCTTGATAGAATTGTTCAACATCTTGTTTATTATCAAATGATAAATTTACTTCATCATTAATGTAATAAAACTCATTGTTCTGGAATTTAAGTGTCCAAGTATTATTATCAACAGTTAGATATCCAGCTAAACCATTATATGATTGTGAATAACCAATAGTTGTAATTAATAAAAATAATAGACTTAATTTTTTCATTTGTTTGAATCGTTTTTAATTATACCTAAATATACGAACCCTATTTCAGGTAGCCAAATTTATCTCCACTTATTTCTAGGTTTTGTTGATAATCCTAATCTTTCTACAAGTGATTTAGTTGTTTCTAATTTACCAAATATACGTTTAAAATTAGCTCTAGAATTTAATTTCTTTTGATAATATTTTTCTTTATCAAATAAATCTTTAGGATCACATTCTTCAATCATTTCCCAAGTAAAATCTTTTTTATCATAACCTAGGAATGAATGTAATTTATTTATTTTAGTTATATTACTCGATGTTTTAATAGTGGACATATGTGTATTAATACGTCTTATTGGATGCTTAGTAGCCCCAACGTAAATAACGGTATCCACGTACTTAATCGCATATACACCTGATGGTAATTTAGATTGATATTTAAGTTGTACATCAACATAATCATCAACATTATTTTTAGCCCATTTATAAATTGTTTTATTGTATCTACCTGGGTTATTTAATCTCCATTGTTTAGCAATTTTATTTAATTTTTCTCTCATACCGGGTTTTTGACGATATAATTTTTGAGAATGTCTTAGTATTGCTTTACCTTTAGGTGATTGATAATATTTTTTGGCACATGCTTTACATTTGTGACCATATGTACCCCAATTTACAGGATAATAGTGTTCTTTTCTTAAATGTTCCTTACAATCAGGACATTTTTGTAATACAATACCTTTAATTTCTATAATATTTTCCATTTGTTTTTTATTATACATACACTAATATACTATAAAAGTCGCAAAACGACAAATTATTTTTGAAGAAATTTGATATTCATTATACTTATCGTTAGATATATGGTGCAAAAGATGTACCAATATCCAATAATTTTTATTAACTTTTTATTTTCAAATTATGAATCGAGAAGAATTAAAAGCTTTAGTAAAGCAACACTTTAATCTTCAAGATGCATCAACCGAGGAGAATTTTGCAAGCGCAAAACTTGAGGACGGAACAGAAATCACCAACGATAAAGACTCTGCATTAGCAATGGGCGACAAAATATTTGTCAAAAAAGATGGTGAACTGTTAGCTGCTCCTGAAGGTGACCACATCACAGAATCAGGTATTGTACTAACATTAGATGCTGAAAGCATCGTTGTTGGTCTTAAAAAACCAGATGAAGAAGGTGAGGGATCAGCCGACTTAGCAGAACACGCTCCTGAAAAAGAAATTGAAGCTAAAGTAGAGGAAGAAATGTCTTCTGAAGATGTAGCTGAGAATTTCGAGAAGGAAGATGAATCAATGGAAGAGGAAAAAGAAGAGGAAGTCATGGAAGAAGAAATGGCTCCTAAACTCGAAGAAATTATCGAAGTAATTGGTGAAGTCGTTGAAGAAAAAATGATGGAAATCAAAGACAAGATGAAAGTAGTTGAGTCGAAAATGAAAGACATGGAAGAAAAAATGTCATCATTTTCATCTGAACCAGCTGAGGAAAAAACAGTACCTTCTGCAAAATTTTCAGCTGTAAAACCGTTGAACGAAAAACGTTACAACAACATGTTAAATTTTCTTAACAACAAATAATCATTAACTTTTAAATTTTAACTATTATGGCATTTGACGTATCCGCATTATCGGATTTTAACAATGAAGTTGCTGGTAAAATTGTATTAGATACAGTTTATAAGGGCAACACTGCTGAATATGTTTCTATTCAAGAGGGAATTAAATTTCAAGAACCACTTAACTTGATCTCTACTTCACCTTACGCACAGGGTGGTGATAGCGTAACTACGTTCACTGGTTCAATTGATTTTACTCAAAGAAACATTACAGTAACTAAGAGAACATTCTTAGACAGCATGAACTTACAATCACTAACTAGCAAATACTTAGGTATTTCTGCTTTACCAGAAGGATCATATGAAGAGACTTTCTCTTTATTAAATGATGTTACTGGTGATGTAGTGAAAAAAGTTCAACAAGACAACGATAACTTTATCTGGAACGCAGTTTCAGGATCATCTTACTCAGCTGGATTAACACCTGACGGAGATGGTTACTTACAATTAATCTCAGGATCAGGAGGTGCAAATGTACCAACTGGTGTAGGTGCTAACGCAATTACAGGATCTACTGCTTACGATCAGTTAGTTGACATGGTCAACGCTGCTGACGCTAACGTATTAGACGCTGATGATTTAACTTTCTTCTGTGGTACTTCAGTATTCACAAGAATCGTTTCAGGATTAACAACTCAGAATTTATTCCACTTCGACCCAACTTCAGTTGAAAGAAGAGGTTCATTCTATGAAGTGCCACTACCTGGCTTCCCTAACATCAAAATTATTGGTACTTGGGGTCTAAGAAGCTCTGAAAGAGTAGTATTAGGTAAGGCAAGTGACGCTTATGTTGGAACTGACTTAGTAAGTGATACTAACAACTTCCAGTTGTGGTATGACATTAACTCAGACACATTGAGATATCGTTTAAGAAACAAGTTAGGTATGCAAATTGCTCATCCAGAGTATTGGGTATCTAATGATCAAGCATAAGTTTAACCTATAAAACCAGAATATTATGGCATGTGATATTACATCAGGATTTTCGCTCGGTTGTAGAGACAACGCGGGTGGTGTGAAAAACGTTTATATATTATCTGGTTCTATTAGCTCCATAGCTGGAACATCTAATGGTTTGTTAACTGCAATTTCAGGATCTGGAACTTTCTATAAGTTCGAGCTAGCGAAACAAACAGGAGACTTTACAGAAACTATTAATGCTTCAGTAGAAAATGGTACTGTATTTTACGAGCAAGTCGTAAATGCACCGTTCCACAAATTACAATCTTCAACTAGGAATCAAGTTAAAGTATTAGCTCAGAATCCAGCGTTGAAAGTAATCGTGGAAACAAATAATGGTACTGATGACGGAGTAGGGGTATTCTTCCTTGCAGGTCAACAAAACGGTATGACATTATCTGGCGGAACCGGAGCTACAGGAACAGCTTTTGGTGACTTAAACGGATATTCACTTACATTTACAGGTCAGGAACCAATCCCGGCATGTGAAATTTCAGGATCAGACTTAACCGCAATTTTAAGTGGTATTTCTGAAGCCTAAACAATAATGTAGAAAGGGTTGTTTTCGACTAGGAGACAACCCTTTTTCTACTTATATTAAACGGACAATATGCTACAATTAACTACATCTGCAAATACAACTAATGCTATTTGGTTAGACCAAACTAGTTTTCCTTATTCAGAATTAGCATTAGCATTAACTGCAAGTTATTCAGGAAAGAAAAAAGACGTATTTTGTACTGTAACATCTAAAAAAGCAGGTGATTATGGTATGTGGGTCTTATTTGATGTAACTGGTGGTGAATTACCAGGAGAAAGTGGTCAATATGATGTAGATATTTATTATGCGACTGCTTCTGTAGCAGCAACTTGGGGTAACTATGGCGTATTATGGGCAGATGCAAATCAAACATATGCTGACGCTGAATCGACCAATAAAATAGGTGGTAAGTTAATCACCGAAAGAGCATTTATTAGTGGTAGTGATTTTGACTCTATCACAAAGTACGAATACCAGGACGAACCTGTTTATAGTGTATACGATGGATAAAAAACAAAATAAAGTTAACTTCTCAAAAATACCGGGAAGTTATTATAAATCAAAATCATTAAGAGAAAAATATAGCAAACAATTTGTTAGATTTGGAACTGATAATCAGTATCCAGATTACCTTATTGATTTGTATAATCATTCTTCAGTACATGCTGCATGTGTAAACTCAATAGTTGAAGCAGTAAGAGGAGAAGGATTAGTAGCTAATGATGAATCAGTTTTAAAGTACGCTAATAAAATGGGCGAATCATGGACTGACATCTATAATAAATTAGCTTACGATTACAAATTATTTGGCGGATTTGCTTTAGAAATTATATGGTCAAAAGATAGACAACGTATTGCAGAAGTTTATCATGTTGACTTTTCATATTTAAGAGCCAAAGAAAAAAATGAAAGACACATTTGTCCAGGATATTATATCTACGACAATTGGAAAAAATATTCTTACGGATCAGTAGACATAAGTGATTTACCTTACTTACCTGTCTTCAATCCAATGAAAAAATTAGAGGAACCAAAACAGATTTTAGTACATCAACCTTATAGACCAGGACAACAATATTATCCTCTACCTGATTATGTTGGTGCTAACGCTGTTATAGATTTAGATAAAGAGGTAGATAATTTCCATATTAATAATTTAAAAAATGGATTAGCACCTTCTTTACAGATTACAACATTTACAAATGCAACTGATGATGAAAGACAAGCTATTGAAGCTATGCTTCGTCAACAATATCAAGGTACAAATAATGCTGGAGGTTTAATGTATATCGACGTAGATGCTCCAGAAAATGCACCTCAAATAACACCAATACCACAAAATGGAGCTGATGGTTATTATACAACAGTAAACGATATGGTAGTACAGAAAATACTTACTGCACATAGAATTACTTCACCAGCTCTTTTAGGTATTAAAGAAAACACAGGATTAGGGAACAATGCAGAAGAAATTGAAACGGCATGGAGATTGTTCCTTAACACTGTTGTTCTTCCTTATCAACAATCAATACTAACGGTATTAGAAAAATTGTTAGATTATAATTATGAACAGGACATTGTGTTAGGTGTAATGCAGAAAAATCCATTATATGAGAATGATGATAACGAAACAGAAGTAGTTACATCTCAAGAAGCGGATATTCAAGAAGTTGCAGATTTAGAAGATAAAGTAGAAGAAACAATAGAATAATTATGACTGATACATTACTAATTTCGTGGGCTAAAGTAAAACAATATACAGATATCAATGATAGCTTAGATGCTGATTTGATTAAAAATGGTATTAGAGAAGCTCAAGACATATCATTACAAAGAGTAATTGGTACTCTATTGTATGAAAAATTACTTGATTTAGTTTCTAGTGGCGACATTAGTGACAGTAGTAACGCGGCTTATAAAACGCTACTTGACAGCTACATACAAGATATGTTGTTGTATGCGTCTTATTATAATCTATTGGAATATACGTTTATAAGAACAAGAAATAATGGATTATTACAACCTACAGGAGGTGAAAATAGTCAAAACGTAGATAGAAGTTTATATGAGATGAAAAGAACATCTGTTGAAAATAAATTTCAATACTACAGTGATAGATTATCTCGCTACTTGGTTGAAAATATAGATACCTTCCCAGAATTAAGTGCAAACACAGAATTGTACCAACAATTACCAGATTATGGAAGTCAATATAAATCACCTATCGTATTTTCTCAACCAACAAGAGCTAGATATTTAAATTTAGCAAGAAAAATAGGAGTGCCAATTGTAGATACGGCATATCCACAATATCCACCAATTAAACCTTAATACAATGGGATTTACGAGTTTAGAAAATCAATATATTAGTGCCTCGTTTGGACAATTAGTTCAAATATCAGGTTCAGCCTTAGGTGATGGTAATGGAGCTGAATTATCAAGTTCAGTATTAGAAATTACTGCATCACATGCTATTCAAGCAAACAGTGTTACATCAGCATCACATGCTGTAAATGCAGATAGTGCAGATAGTGCTATTAGTGCTTCATATGCAGCAACAGCTTCAGTATTATTAGGAAGTGTTGTAAGTTCTTCATATGCTGATAATGCTTTAAGTTCATCTTATGCAACGTTTGCTCAAAATGCAGATGAGGCAAATGATTTAGTAATAACTGTAAAGAATGTTTCAGGAGGAACTTTAGCTATAGGAACAGCAGTTCATCCAGTAGGTGTAACAGGAGAGAATATACAAGTAGTAACAGCTTCAGCAGATCAACCTGATAACATGCCGGCAATAGCAGTATTAAGTCAAGAGATTTCTAACAATGCAAGTGGAACAGCTATTATAAATGGTAGATTGACAGGAATTAATACAGCCAATCTTATAGCAGGAGCACCTGTTTATGTAAACAATGGTGGATTATTTACAGCAATAAAACCAACAGGTTCATCTTTAATACAAAATATAGGAACAGCAGCAAAGATAAATGCTTCAGATGGAGAGATTATTCTACAGGGTTCAGGAAGAGCTAATGATGTACCTAACATAACTGATGGAATGTTATGGGTAGGTAATTCAGATGGAGTTGCTACATTTACATCAGCATCAAGTTTAGATGTAAGTACTGCAATTTCAGCTTCACATGCTGTAAACGCTGATTCAGCAGATTCAGCAATTTCAGCTTCACATGCTGTACAAGCAGATAGAGCTATAAGTGCTTCAAATGCAGATAGCTTAAAAGAAGGAATAGATGTAGTTTTACAATCAGGTTCATTTGATGTGTTAACTGCAGCTTCAGCATCATTCGGATATATAGAAAGTATTACAGGTTCAGCTAAAATAATTGGTGACGCATTTATCATATTAAATAATGATACACCAACAGAAAGATATGCTGGTTTAAAAGTAATAGATAGTGGTTCATCAGGAGCAACAGCATCAATTCAATTTGATGGTCAAACAAATGATTGGTTCTATGAATACACTGCATCAGGTGATCCATTAAATCATGGTGTTTTATTATTTGGTCCAGAATATGGAACAATAGGATCTCCAATTTATCCTACAGCAAATGAAATTCAAATGGGTGATGGAGGACATCACTTAACAGGAAGTAAATTATATAGTGATTTAAGTAAAATCTATTCAGATTTACCATTTAGTTCATCAGCAGGATTTACAGGTTCATTAAATGGACAAGCTGATACAGCAATTAGTGCTTCACATGCATTAAATGCTGATTTAGCAATTACAGCATCACACGCTTTAAATGCTGCAAATCCTCAATTAGTAGCAGGTGGTGGAACTAATTCAACAGCACAAAATATTGCAGGTGGTGCAAGTTCAACAGCAGCTGGATTTGGTGCTACAGCATTAGGTAATTCAGCAATTGCAGATAATGTTGAATCAGTTGCTTTAGGATCTAGTGCTACTGTAAGATCAAATTATGGTATTGGTATTGGTAGATTAGCAGAAACTGAAACAGGTGATTCTCCAGTAGCAATTGGTAATGCAGCAGTTTCATATGGTAATGCTTCAATAGCAATAGGTAAAGAAGCTAGAGCAGAATCAGGATCCAATTTATCAATTGTAATGGGTCAAGAAGCAAGAACAATGCACAATGCTTCAGTATTAATTGGTGCATATGCTTCAGGTTCAGGTGATAATCAAATTATAATAGGATCAGGATCAGTTGATTATGGTGCTAATACAACATCAATTGGTAATTATTCAACTACAGATGCTTATATAAATGGTACTTTACATACAGATGGAGCTAGAATATCAGGATCTATTTCAAATGAAATACAAGTACTTGATGTATCATCAGGTACAGCATCATTAGATTTAGCAAATTACAATACATTCCATCTTAATATGGGGGTAGTTGCAATTGGAACATATAGAATTGAAGCAAGTACTTCACCAGTAGCAGGTGCAGTTTATAACATCCAAATTGATAATGGATCAGCTGCAAGTTGTGTATTATCAGGAGTAGATGCAGAATTTAAATTCCCAGGAGGTACATTACCAACATTAGCTGAAGGAGCTCAAGCAATTAATATTATGAGTGGTTTGAGTATAGACGGAACAAGTGTGATGATGACAGCATTGGCTGATTTCCAATAGGTAATTGAGTAAATAACGTAAAAGACACATTATATGTCAATATTAACACCAGTAGCAGCATACGCTAGTGCAGTAACAAGTAGAACAGATATTCCTCCAATTTCAGGATCATTAGAAGCATATTACGATGCTACAAATGCAAATTATGCAGATGCAAATAATTGGGAAGATGTTCTATCATTAGGTGTACAATATACTTTTGATACTGGTGATACAGCAAAACCAACTTTTCAAGCTACAAATAATGGTAGTTACGAATATGATGGTAGTACTACATCTTGGAAAATGGGTAGTACATCATTAACTGCTACTATTAATGAATTACCTAAAACTTCACATACAATTTTATCATTAGTAAATTTAGATTCAACATCAGAAGAAGATATTTGGAGTAATGGTGCTCCTCCTTCTAATGGGGTAAATAACATACTATTAATGGTTTTTATTGGTAGAGTAAGGTCTCACGTTTGGGCTGGAAATGGTTCAGGTGGTACTAATGTTTGGTCTACTGATTTAACAGGATATACTTTATTAAATAGTTGGGTAGTAGTAGGTCAAAGATTTGAAATATCAGGTGGTAATGCTACTATTGATTCATTTGCTTATGATGGTACTACATTTAGTGTTTCAGCTACCCAAACTAAAACTTGGGGTCTACCAACATCAAATCCTGTTAACCCAACTTATGCTGGATATAGATCATTTGGTGGTGGTAGAATGGATGGAACTTACTCACAAGCAGCAATTTACACTACTAATCTTTCAAATACTGACATACAAACTGTTGGCGATTATATGATAGCTAAACTCTAATAGATATTTGCTCATTATAATTAGAGGTAGAGGACTTCAAAAATAATTTGGAGTCCTCATTTTTTTTATATAACTTGGGTGTAACAAAGAAAAATAATGTAGTTATGAAAAATTTGGATGATAAACAAGGGCTGATTAGGTATCAAGATTCCATGTTTAAAGATTTAAGAAGTTTGCTAAAAGAACATGGTGATCAAGTTTTAACTGATGCCCAATGGAAATGGGTTTTAAAATTGCTTGAAATAAGAAAAAGGTACACTCTGCTTAGTAAAAACCAAAGTGAAATTCTTAAAGATATTCTAACTAAAGCTAGATGGAGAGTTAGATATAAAGGAAAAGTAACCAAAGCGTCATATTAAAAAATCGACTTTGAAATTTTAGCAGCGTATGTATCCCTGAGGGTTGGAAATAGGGATATAAATAGAGGTTGAGAATAGGTTGGATATGTGAAATAGGGTTATTAAATTTTCACATCAGTAGGTTAGGAGGCAATTCCAAAGGGCCATTTTGGTTTTTATTTTGTTTGAATTATTCGTTTTTATAAGTCCTCCTACCTACTATTTTAAAATTAGAAAAAATTGGCTATATATTACCGCCCAGGAAAGAAGAAAGGATACACTGATGTATCTATGCATGTTGGAAAAGATTACACTGATGAGGAAAAGCATGAGATTATAAATGATGCTATTACTGGAATGTATACTCAGCTACAAGGTAATGCTACAAATGTTTGCACATATAATTCAGATCTATGGGCAGACAATTTATTAGCAGATACACTTGAAAGATATCTAAAACGTCCTATTGATGCAAAATGGCAAATTTTTATGCAAGGCAAACTTGAGCGTTATCTAACCTCAGCAATGTCATTAGCACTCAGATCTTCAACATCTCCATTTTTTCACAAATACAGAAAAGTATATACTAAAGTTGTTGATAAACATTTAGAAGCAGAAGGCGGTGATTGGGAGATAGATAATAAAGATGATAAACAATTAAAAATTGCAGCTGAACAAGCAGGTAAAGCAGTTGATGAATTACACTTCTATGATAGACAATTAATTAGAGATTATTTCTACTCAGGATACAATTTAAGTGAAATAGGACAAAAATATAACATCAATGCTCAACGTGTAGGAAGAGATATTAAGAAAGCATTAAAAAAATTAGATGAAATATTAAAACATAAAATAGAATGGTAGGAAATATATTATATATCGCGTTATTATGCGTTTATTCCGTTGTATTAATCGTTATTACATTGAATTACACTAAGTATATGACTAAAATAAAACAATGGTTAAAAAACAGGAAAAAACAGAAACAACAAAAATTAGAAAACACTATAAAAGACATAGTATTAAGTTATTTAAAAGAGTTACAAAATGAAGGAACACAAGGCATTCAGCAAGAAGAATGGAATACATCTGAGACCGAGCAGGAAAATAAATACATCGGGGAAACGGCAGCGCATCATTCCAAACATAGACGAAGTGAATCATAAGATATATAATGACCTACCTTTATTTCCAGACAAAGAAGAAAATAAAAAGTAGACTATGTATCAGAGAATACGCACATTAATCGCGCAAAGTATATACGATGAAAAATAGTGAACTAGAACAACAATATAAGGAATCTGCTGAGGCAATTATGCAAAATAAATGGGGTTGGACTCAATTTACTGATTGGGCTAAACAACGTTTTGAATGCGGTAGTTGGAAGGCAAATAAATTATGGAATGGTGCCTGGAAACATATTCAGAAAGAAACTGAAAAAGGTATTACATATAGTAAAAATGCTGCATTTGTAGAATTAGAACAATTAAAACAAAGAGCAGCAGAAGCAGGTGATAGACGAGTTTATTTAGATGCTTTAAAATATCAAGGTAAAATAAATAAATTAGAAGATCCTGAAACACAAATAAACATAAATGCAGACAAAATACAACTCAAGTGGGGTACAGATGAGTAACGAAGAAACTAGACGTAAAATTACTAGACGAGATGAAAGGTTAATTCAAAAAGGATTAACTAAATTTTTTTATGGCAAAATTTTGGATGCATTATCTGAAGCTGAAAATGAATTAGTAGCTGAAGAACAATATGAAGGTGCAGCTAAATTAAGAGATAAAATACAAGAATTAGGAGAAGAATTTCAACGAGAAATTGATTTAATATGAAATTTGAAATAAGACCAACTGATGATGTTTCATCAATTATATCTGTTCTAAATGAGGATGATCAGAAAATATTTAATAATTTAAGAGATGAATTAGCTGATACATGGGTAAAAAATCAAGTATTCAGAACTGAAACAGAAGCTAGAATATCAGTATTGAATGATGCAAAACATCCTACTAATGCTAGTAAGTATTGGCAAGCAGTTCGTGAACAAAATTCTATGTTTGAAGCAATTATGGCTTCATCATTTCAACTAAGGCGGTTAGAAGTAAAACGTAAGCGATTATCTAACGAGTTAGACACGTGTACTGATGAATTTCGATGTGAGGAAATACAAATAGAACTAGATGAATTAATGTACACTAGGGCTAACATAGAAAAAACAGTTAAAGATAGAATTAGGGAGATTGATATGTGGTCTCAAATTAAAGCAGAATTAGATGATGGTTCATTTAATACTCAAGATGTAAACGAACATCAATTAGAATCATATAGTCATATTTTAGAAAATAGAGTAAGGGCATTATCACCTAATGCTACAGACGGGGAAAGATTAAATGCTGTAGGTCCTTGGAATACAGCTAAAAAATATATAAAAAATGGAAATAAGTCTCTTTCATCCAACAAACAGCCAGTTATCAGTAATAAATAACTTTGCTGATAGTAAGCACAAGTTTGGTATTGTGTCTACTGGTCGTCAGTTTGGAAAATCATTATTAGGGCAAAATTTATTATTATATTGGTTGTTATCAAATAAAGGAAGCAAATGTGGATGGGTTAGTCCAGTATATTCACAAGCAAAAAAAGTATTTGATGAAATAACAAATGCAAGTTTTAGTGTAATAACAGGTAAAAACAAAGCAGATCTAACTATAAATTTTATCAATGGAAGCACTCTTAAATTTTTATCCTCTGAAAGACCAGATTCTATTAGGGGTTTTAGCTTTAACTATCTTATTCTTGATGAAGCCGCCTTCATCAGGGAATCAGCCTTAACAGAAGCAATATTACCTACACTTACTGCTATAGGTAAAAAATGTTTAATTATATCTACACCTAAATCAAAAAATTGGTTTTATAATTATTGGTTAAAGGGACAACAAGATAATTCTAATTACATTTCATTTACAGGAACATCATATGATAATCCTTATGCTGACCATGAATTTATAGATGAGCAACGAAAATCATTGCCTACGGATATATATAAGCAAGAATATATGGCGGAATTTACTGATGCAGGTAGTGAGGTATTCCGTAATTTAGATGTTGCATGTAGAATTAGTGATTATGAAACCACAAATAAACGAGAAAGATGCTTCGCAGCAATTGATACGGGATTATCATCTGATTATTCAGCGATATGCATTATGTCTGAATCAGGCAGAGTTTTATATATGGAGAGACGAAATGGTGAAAATATTACCACCATTGCAGAAAAATTTATTCAAGTCCTTAGCAGATATAACATTGCAGGAGGTTACATTGAAACAAATGGAATCGGAAAAGCAATGGCAGACCTCATTATCCCAAAATATCGTAAATTAAAAGGATTTACTACTACACAAGATTCAAAAATTTCATTAGTTAGAAATACAATTGAGGATCTAGAAGCAGGTAATTTAGAATTACCAACTAGAGAATTAGAACCACAATTATTTAGAGAGATGTCAATGTACACTTATAGACTATCTCCATCTGGTAAATTATCATTCAGTCATCCTAATGGTGAACATGATGATTTAGTTGATGCTTTAATTATGTGTAATAAAGCTAGAAATACATTACAGGGTAGTAATGCAATTTATATTGGTAAAGGTAATATAACACCTCAATGGCAAAGTTAAATTAATTAGTAAAAATACTTATGAGCATATGGCAAATAAAAAAGTAGAAATAACAATACCTGATTTCTTAAATGTTGGTAACTATAGAAAATTACTAAACATTGAACATATGACTGACTTAAATAAGTTGGTTTATACTATTTCTGTATTAGCAGGTATAGATGAAGAAGAAATTAGAACATGGTCTCCTAATGATATAGGAATTGTAGCAAATGATTTAACTGAAACAATGGCACCTAAAGATATGTTTTATCCAATTATAGAACATAATGATGTGTTATATGGTTACAGTAACATTGATAGAATGAGTCTAGGTGAATTTATGGATTTAGAACGTTTATGTAAGGATCCACAAGATAATCTAGAAGAAATATTTGCTGTACTTTACAGACCAATTACAAAACATAGGATAGGAAAATTAGGATTTAAACAATTACATAATGTAAGGATATTTACTGAAAAATTAGATAATCCATTTAAATGGTATGACATTGAAAAATATGATAATACTATAAGGTTAGAAAGAGCTGAGATATTTAAGGATCTACCTATTGCATTGTTAATGGGTGCTATGAGTTTTTTTTTAACAGTCGTGAACCAATATTTGACAGATACAGGAGTATCTTCCAACAATCCAGTGATGAGGGAGATGAAGAAGACATTGACAAAACAGAACGAAAGTCTTTTTCAGAGCATTGGGGGTGGTTTGCGACAGTATATTCTCTCTCCAAATCAGGTATTCTCAACATCACAGGAGACACCAGTATTGTTGAGTTAAATTTTATTTTTGTATTGAACTATTTATCTATTGATAATGATCACAGTAAAGAAGAAATTAGAATACAAAAGGAAGCAATGCAAAAAGGTAAAATAAGATAATATGGGCTGTGGATGTAACGAAAATAACAATATAATTTTAAGTGATATGAAAGAAGTAAACATCGATCAAAAAATTTCAGAACTATATGCAAATGGATTTGATGTAAATCGAATCGCGGCAATGCTATTAGTCAATAAAGAATATGTAGAATCATCTTTAGCGCCTAAACCACAGGTAAAGACGTCTAAAAAACAAAAATCTGAATAATGGGATTTGTAAGCTATAAACAAGTAGTAGATCAATTTGAAGCAGCATGTAATGCTCATGACTATGTAGCATCATTTGCTCATGGTAGTATTGATTATTTAGATGCT
>Ga0208767_1000743_pt1 | contig 26845 bp, 37 predicted proteins | sample VirMetDEL_Mar_21_FD_184514 | JGI IMG/M metagenome (GOLD analysis project Ga0208767, IMG submission 184514) | Aqueous microbial communities from the Delaware River and Bay under freshwater to marine salinity gradient to study organic matter... | ecosystem: Environmental > Aquatic > Marine >... | reverse complement strand
CCCAACCCTTCAGCTTTCGCGCGCTTTCCGACCATTTGAAAGAGAGAAAGCCGATAAAGAGAGAATGGGAGGCAGACGGAATGGCAGAGGATGCGGTAACAGTTCTGCAGCGGCACAGGAAGCGGGTGGCAGAGCTGCGGGCAGCGAGCAGGCAGGCCCGCAGGGAGCATGCACCCACTGGCACAGCGCTGGTGGGGCACCTGCGTTTAGAGAGGGAACTATGCACAGACCTGCTGGCGGTAGAGTCAGCCATTACAGCTGCCTGCAGCAGCCGCCAGGAGGGGCTGCGCATGCTAGAGGCTGCAGCCATTGCCAGTCGGTCACACGCAGCGGCACAGGCCGCAGAGGCGCAGCGCAGAGCGCTGGAGGCAGAGCAGGGGCAGGCAGTGCAGGAGCTGGCTGACGTGCTGGCACAGGCCAGCAGCGATACCAAGCGCCAGCTGCTGCGGGTGCTAGAGCAGGATCTAGCACACTGATGGGGCTGCTGTGAACGCCACAGCCCTGCTGGCAGGTCTGCTGCGGGCAGTGGATGCAGACCCTGCAGCGCGCTTTAGCTGGCTCCCCTTGCAGGCCGAATATCTGCACAGCCAGCGCAGATATAGGCTGCTGCGGACAGGAAACCAGACAGTGGGCAAGACCACCGTCTCCATGTATGACCTGCTCCTGCATGCTGCTGGCACGCACCCCACCAGGCAGCGCTGGTGCAGAGAGGCTGGGGAGTATTGGGTGCTGTGTGACAGCTGGGCCCAGAGTGTAATCATCCAGGGAAAGCTGCATGGAGTCACCAGGCCAGACCTGATGCACCCCGAAGATAGGTTCGATGCAAGCCAGGGATTCGGACATAAACACCCGCACGTTAGAATCCGCCACACCAGCGGCCTCTGGTCCACCATCCGATTCAAGACGGTAAACCAGAGGACCAAGAGTTTGGCCAGTGCCACCCTGCTGGGTGTGGTCGCAGATGAGCCACTGCCCAACATGCGAGTCTATACGGAGGCCATGAAGCGCATAGAACGGGGCGGCTGGATGTCGGTGTGCATGACGCCAGTAAATGCCCCTGTGGAGTGGTTCCGAGAGCTGGTAGAAGCAGAAGGCAGCCAGTGGGAGCAGCACCACAGAACGCTAACCGCTCGTGAGTTCATACCGGTTGGCCATGCTAGGCCCATCGATGTGCTGGTAGAGGGGCCAGATGGGCCAGAGTTTAGGCCAGCTGATGCAGCCTATATCTCTGCGCTGGAAGCGAAGTGCCACCCATCAGAGGTGGGCATCGTGGTGCATGGGGAGTGGGATCCTCGTCACGTTGACCGCTTCTTTCACCACTGGACAGGCCAGCTGGGCCAGCCTCCAGATGTTGACCTTTGGACCGCTGTGGGCTTCGACCATGGAAGCGGGCCAGGGAAACAGACTGCCGTGCTGGTGCAGGTGCTCGATAGGGGGCCGATGGCCTATCCTAGCGTCTATGTGCTGGCAGAGTGGGCAGACGAAACAGGAAAGCAGACCCCCAGGCAGGATGCAGAAGCCACCCTGCAGATGCTGGCACGCTGGGGCCTGCAGTGGGCGCACCTGGATGATGCCTGTGGGGATAGGGCGCTCACATTTGACCACAGACCGGCTAAGCGCTCAAACATCCAGCTAGCCCGATGGGTGGCCCGCATGACAGGGACCACAGCCCTGCACCCTCCCATCAGAACGGCTAAACGGGGCACAGGCCGTGGTAAGGGCAGTGCAGATGTGCGCAGGCGCTTCCTGCACTATTTGACCGTAGAGCAGGACGAGCAGGGGCACCATTTGCTGACAGTGCACCCAGACTGCCAGCGGGTGCTGCATGCCCTAGATACTTGGGATGGGTCAGACAGGCACCCAGCGAAAGATATTCTGGATGCCCTGTTTTACGCACTTGACCGGTGGACATTCCAGCGCAGAAAGCGCAATCGTGTAACAATCCGCCGCAGCTAGGGGGCTGGCATGCCATCCAGATACGACGATGTGAAACGCAGAGACGAGCAGGCCCGCAGGCAGCGCATCATGGATGGGGAATGGTTGGAGGATGCCTATCGGTATCTGCTGGAGCGGCTAGGCAGCAAGCGTGCCCAGCAGGCATGGGGTGGGCAGCAGATGGTGGATATCTCTACCAACGTGCTGCGCGAAGATGCAGAGAGTAAGGCCACCCTGTATGACAGGCCACCCAGGGTGCGCTGCCTAGTCGATGGGCAGGAAGTGGAGTCAGCCAGCCAGCTGATGGCGCAGCTGCTCGATGGTGCGCAGTGGGCCACACTAATGCAGGATGTGCTAGCGCAGACCATCGGCGTGAATGATTTTTGTATCCGGTACATGGTGCGGGCCACAGACCAGGGGCTGCAGCTCGAACTGTACCCCACCAGCCCTGCCAGAGTGGCCAGCGCAGAAGCCCTGCCAAACAACCCCAGGCAGCCTGGCATGGTGCGGGAAGTGTGGAGGCTGCCCGATGATTCGGAGGGCTATCGAGTCTGGACAGCCGACAGCACCTATCTAGAGCGGCCAGATGGCAGCATCGTAGAGGGCACAGCAGAAGCCCATAACCAGGGAGCCTGCCCCTGGGTGCTGTATCACATCCATGGCAGGCCCCAGCTGTGGCTGCCCTATCTGCGCAGCGAGGTGGTGCACAGCACTTACAGCCTGGCCATGGCCTATACCTTCCTAAACCATAATCTGTTCGAGGCCAGCTGGAGCCAGCGCTTCACAGTCAATCTGGCCCCGATGGGTGCAGACACGCAGGCCAGCCTGGATGGCACTGCTGCGCAGGTAATCGAAGCAGACCCCACATCAGTGCTGCAGCTCGAACAGGTAGACGAAAGCAAGCCAGGCAGCGCTGGGCAATGGAAGCCAGGGGCAGACCCTGACGTGATGGGCAGGGCAGTGGCCAGGCTGCATGGGCGTGCCACCCTGTCTGCGGGTGGCAGTGACCTGGCCGTATATCGAAAGAGTGGAAACGCAGAATCGGCCTATGCCATGGCCATTACCAGAGAAATGCAGAGGGAAGCCCAGACAGCCATGGCACCCCGCATGCTGCCTAGTGACCGGCTGCTGATGCAGCGGGTAGCGCTGGCAGCGAACCTGGCCATCCCTGGGGTTTTCCCCATCGGGGCAGAGTGGCGAGTGCGTTATTTTGCACTGCCGCCCTCAAATGAGGAGCTAGACCGGCTGGCTAAAGCTGTGGAGCTGGGTGCACTGTCCATGGCTGACCTGCAGCTAGCGATTGACCCCTTCCTGTCTGCAGAGGAGCTGGCTGCTAATGCCGCCGTGGTATCCGAGTAAAGCCATGCAGGAGGCTGCCCAGCGTGCGCTGGAGCAGCGGGCAGAGCTGCCACCCAGCCGCAGAGGCATGACCGCTGTGGGCCTGGCCATGGCTCGTCTAATCGCTGGGGGCAAAGCGCTACAGCTGCGCGATGTGCGTAAGATTTTCGAATACTTCCCCAGGCATGAAGTGGACAAAGAAGCGCCAGGGTTCCGCAGGGGAGAGCCTGGGTACCCTAGCAAGGGCAGACAGGCATGGGATGGCTGGGGAGGCGACACAGCCAGGGGCTGGGCCAGGCGCATCCTGGCGCAGTATGATGAGGCATATCTAGCGGGCAGTGATGCCCGCAGGAGGCAGGGGTAATGGCAGAGGAGCAGGAGCAGCAGGCTGCAGAGCCTGTGAAGCGCGACAGAGCAGGCGAGCGCATCCAGGCGCTGGTGGGCGAACTGAAGGCAGCGAAAGAGACTATCCAGCTGCTGCAGGCTGACGCTGTAACGCAGGAGCGGGATGCCCTGGCGCAGCAGCTGCAGCAGCAGGCGGCCAAGCTGGAGGCGCTAAAGCAGAGCCACCAGGCCCAAGCTGCAGAGTGGCAGACCCAGGCCACTATGCTGCGCAGGGGCCTGACCAGTGACGAGGGGCAAGCCGTAGCCCTGGCGCTCTATGGCAGGCTGCCTGCAGAGGAGCGCCCTGCGCTAGCAGAGTGGATGGATGGGTGGCAGGCAGAGGGTGGCCAGACCCCAGCTGCCCTGGCCCCATACCTGCAGGCCCCTGCGTCTCCAGCCCCAGAGCTGCCTGCACCACCTAAGCTGCCAGGCAGGGCACCTGTGGGCGCACCTGGCGCGCTGGGCAGTGTAGACCCTGCCATCAGAGCCAGAGCAGCTGCAGGTGATAAAGAGGCCCAGCAGGCTCTGCGTGACCTGCTAGTCAGGTGGAAGGGTTGACAGCAGGGCAGCGGTCTGGTAGCCCTTAGGAAAGGAACAGCCCCCCCGATTCGCAGGCGTAACCTGCTGCAGTGGGCAGACTCCGAACGTCTCACACTGCACACAGAGGGGCTACCATGGCCACGAATAGCACTGGCTCTTTTTCTAGCATCCTGTCAGCTCAGGAGGCTGACCTTCGCTACCTGCTGACCATTGCAGACCGCGCTGGGATGTTTCAGCATCCTGTCTTTGCGGCGGGCTACCTTGGCCGCGCTGATATGTCTACCACGGTGCAGCGGCCTGTCTACGGCTTGGGCGCAGACCTGATGGCCGCAGAGACGGAGGGTGCTGGGGCCAGTGGTACGGCCATCAGCGACAGCACCGTTAGCGCCACTGTGGCTGGCCAGATTCTCACTCGCGAAAACACCAGCCTGCTGCGCAACGTGACGGGCGAAAGCCTGTCGCCGTCTGAGCTGTTCGGCATGGATATGGCTGTGGCTGCCAGCAGCCGGTTCCTGTCCATGGTCTGCACGGCCATGCAGAGCCTCACCACGAACCAGAGCACCACAGGTGTGGCGCTCACTGCGGCCACGCACTTTGCTGCTGTGGCGAAGTATCGCGCCCTGGGCAGCTTGGGTGTGGGTGCCTCTGGTGCGCCTGTGGCCGTCTACCATGTGAAGCAGGTTGGCGACCTTGAAACCAACCTTTTCACCAGCGCTGGTGGGCAGCTCCAGTATGGCGATGAAGCGCGCCAGATGGCTGCCTTCTCTGGTGGTGCGTTCCGGGGCTTTGTGAACGACGTTGCCATCTACGGCACCACGCGAGTGCCTACGGCTAATGCTGGGGCGGATTACGCTGGGGCGCTTCTCGGAGCTGGCAGCATCGTGTGGGCAGACCAGCTGCCTGCCATCGATGACCCCAGCCGCCAGGCCGTGCTGGGTGCAGGAGAGCTGCCCGCTGGCACTGTGCTCCCGCCCTTGCTGGCAGAGGTGGACCGCGATTCCAAGAGCGGCATCACTGCTGTGGTGGGTCGCATCTTCCTGGGTGTCAGCTACGGCCAGGAGATTGGCTGTAAGGTTATCACCGGCGTCTAATGCCGCTGGGCAGCTGCGCAGTGCTGGGGCTGCGCAGCTGCGCCACTCCACCCCCAGCGTCTAGGCAGAGGTAAACCATGGCACGCGCTAGAACAGCGGCAACGCAACCCCCACCACAGCCTGCGGCACCCTCGATGCCATGGGCAGCGCCTGGCAGTCTTTCACAGACCAGCACCAGGGCAGTGCTGCCTGGGGAGCGTGCGCACTACCTCTATCACATGCCTGGCCAGTATATGGCTCTGGCTGGCTGGTGCGTGCCGCAGCTGCAGCCTCTCTATGCTGGGGAAGCTGGCGTTAGTGGTGTGGAGGCACGCAGGGCACCAGGCCGCAGGGTGTGGGTGGCAGACCCTGAGGCTGCTATCGTGCGCATCCAGCGAAAGGGTGGCACGGTGATTCCACACGAGGTGGACGCAGAGCAGGGGCACCCGTCCTATCTGGTGCCAGTGGGCAGCTCTGGCACCTATGCCCACAGGCTGCAGCCTTTGGTCCCTGGCCTGCCACCCAGGCCAGCGCCTGCAGAGGAGTATGCAGCCTGGCTGCGCAGCCTGATGGATAGGGGGCTAATCGAGCAGCCGCACGCCGCAGAAGTGCGGGCCATCGGGGAGCATCTGCGCAGCAGCTGGGAGGCACACCGCAGCCAGGCCACCAGCAGCACAGACCGCCTGCAGGATGCCTGGCAGCAATACCAGCAGCGTGCGCTAGTGGAGCAGGTCTGATGGGCAGGCGCATGCTTCCGAATGCTGGCAGAATCACAGACTACAGCCAGCGAGATATGCAAGACCCTGCCACCCGCAGGGCAGCGCTGGATGATTACATCGGCAGATGGTGTGGTGCATCCAAGGCAGAGCGGGCAGACCTAGTGCGGGCGGCCTGTGAGCAGGCAGACCGCAGCATTGATGCGGCACAGTCGCAGGCCAGTGACCGAACCTCTGCCCGTGTCTCTGGCTCTGCGGCTGTGCCCTCCACTGATGACACCGGGTTTACCATGCGCAACGCATGGAAAGCCTGGGTCTAGAACACCCACAAGAGAGGTATCCCATGGGTAACGCAGTCAGCTGGGGCGCTCAGCCCTCCATCATCGCAGACCCTGGTGACGCTGGGGCCATTCCGACCACAGAGGGCTGGGGCAGCTGCATGCTGACCACTGCGGGCGCAGAGACGCGCACGCTTGCCATCCCTCAGCGGGAAGGGCAGCGCATCACGCTGGGATTTGACACGGATGGTGGTGACTGTGTGGTCACTGTGGCTGCTGCTGTGAACACAGCGGGCAATACCGTGTTGACCTTCGCAGATGCGCATGACCACATCGAGCTGAGTGCCATCACTGTGGGTGGTGCGCTTCGCTGGTCTGTATTCTCGAATGCCGGTGTAGCACTGTCCTAGCGTTAGGGGTGGCCTGTGGCTGAGACTGTCTACACCGCGCGACTAGTGGAGCCTGGTTACGCCATCGAGCGTGCCAGGAACAATACTCTTACATGCCCGGTGTATGACGGTGTAACGCTCACAGCCCCTAGCTCTGGCACCTGCACTGTCCGCACCACAGATGGCAGCATCAGCACTGGCGCTGTGTCTGTGGTGGGCAGTGTGGCTGAATACACCATCACATCAGCCCAGATGGCTGGGCTCAGTTACAGTGATGATGTGACTGTAGAATGGGCACTCACCATGCCAGATGGTGTGGTGCACACTTTCCGGGCAGAGGGTGCCATCTGCCGTGTCAGTGGGCAGCAGCGGGTGGCCCCTGTGGACCTTTACCGGCTGGAGCCCTACCTAAACCCTGCCTCTGCAGGCTCTGTCTGGTCACAGTCAGGGGTAGACCAGTGCATTGAAGCCCATCTAGAGGTGGAAACAGACCTCTGGCTAGCAGGCCGCAGGCCGTATCTGGTAGTGAGCCAGTCAGCCCTGCGCAGGGTGGAGCTGCTCACTGCGCTGCGTATGTGCTGTGAAGCACTGGCGACCACAGGCAGGCAGACCTATGCCGACAAAGCCCAGCGCTATACAGAGCAGCTGCGGGCCACTAAAGCTGCAGCCACCCTGCATTATGACACTGATGGGGATGGGCGCATAGATGATGCTGCACACCGCAGCAGCGCCCACCCTGGCGGCTTTCGTCTAGGGTCTGTGCGTGCAACGGTGCAGCCATGGCCGTAACTGTTGCACAGGTGCGGCAGCGGGTGGCAGCAGCGCTGGAGGCTGCTGCAGGCTGGACAGAATCCGCCGCAGTGGGTGGCCCGCAGTGGGCTGACACAGGCGAAGGAGAGTCAGCCCAGAGTGGGCACTTTGCAGTGACCTGCCCAGCGACCACAGCGGCAAACACCACAGATGGGCAGCTTGTGCCCCAGCGGCCTGTGCCCCTGACTGCGGCCACAGAAGTGCGCATCGATTGGCGCTATCGGCTGCGGGCAGATGCGCAGGTTAGTGACTATGACGCAGCCCTTGCAGGCGAGCAGGCCCTGAGGGTGGCCGCTGGCTCTGCAGATGCCACTGGTGGGCTGCGGCTGTATGAATCGCTGGTGGTGCCTCCCCAGCGTCAGATTCTACAGGACGAGCAGGGCCTAGCCATCGCAGTGCGTGGTGTGCTGACCCTCACAGCGGTGCACCCATTCGCCAGGAGCTGAGCCGATGCCATCTGCCACTGTCCCGTTGACTAAGTATGACCTTGCTTCCCTTGTGTTTGAAGATGGCACAGGGGTGGCTGTAGACCTGGATATTGTGGGGTATGCAGACCACACCCTGACTGCAGACCGCATGGTGCAGCTCTATGAGGAGATTGCCATCTACGCTGGGCAGACCTATCTGGGCAGCCGCAGGGGTGCGCCGGTGCCTATCGAGCTGACATTCTCCACCTACATGCAGAGCGTGGCCTCTGCTGATGTGACGGACGCAGCAGGCAACCCCTGGGATTTCATCGCGCGCACTAACGGATTCAGCGGTAACACGAACGCCAATACGTCCGGTTACGATTTTGATATGATTAATCTAATCGCCACCCTGACCACGAATGGCGTAACGCAGACCCTGACCTATGCGAAGTGCAGCGCCAGGGGCCAGTGGTCGAATGACGAACCTAATAAGATTGACTGGTCGGTAACCTGCAGAGGCGGCGTTACGCGCGCCTGAGGGGGGTAGTGATGGCAGAGGATACCCGCACACTCCAGCTGGGCATGGGGCAGGCGCTGTGGCGCATGCCCTCGATGGTGCACCGCATGGAGGTAGTGGCCCGCAGTCAGCATATGCTGACCCATGGCCGCATGTATGCACTGGTGGCTGGGCTGCCTCCTGCTGTGCTGCAGCAGTGTGGCCTGACTGGCAACCCTCAGCAGGATTGGCAGACAGCTCCAGAGGCACTGCTGCAGCGGCCTGGGTGCACCATTGTGCACATCGAGCAGGCAGCCAGCGCAGCCTGGGCAGCCTGCTGGGAGTGGTATACCGCTATGGCAAGGGCTGCAGCAGAGGCCATGCCAGAGGGCAAAGAAGTGGGAAACGACGAACCCCCAGCAGCGGAGACGGCTGGGGCCTGACTCGGGTGTGGCTGTGCATTGCCAGGGAATACAGCACCACCCTGCAGGAGCTAGGGCAGCTGCACCCCATCGAGCTGGGGCACATGCTGGCAGACTGGCAGCAACGCATGGAGGCGCAGGCCGATGCCCATCACCGGAGTAGACAAAGCCATCAGCGCGCTGGAGCGCCAGGTCTACGAAACCGCATACCGTAGAGGCCAGGGCAGGGCTGCCCGCATGGTGGGCCTGGCCAGCGCTGGCTGGCCAGTGGGCAGGCCAGCACGCAGGCCCCACAGCCGAGAGCTGTTTCGTTTAGAGGACCGCTCTAACGGGGTGGACCTGGTGAAGTTTGTTATTCAGAACGATGCGCGCGACCCCAAAGGGGTGCCCTATGCGTTTTTCATTCGCTCGCGAAAGGTAAAGGGCGCAGGGCGTAAGAATGCCTGGGTGGTGCTGGTTCGCACCCCCACGCTCAAGCTGGTAAAGCAGCTGGCTATAGACACTGCACGCGACCCACTAGGGAAGGGCTAAGCCATGGCAGAAACAGCCCTGATAGCCATTGACATTGACCTGGCTCGCGTGAATCAGAAGCTAGCCCAGAGTGGCGAGCTAACTAAGAAAGAAGCCAAAGAGATAGAACGCGAGCTGAAGCGCGCGTATGCACAGGCAGCCAGAGCCGCTGAGGATTACGCAAAAGAGGCGAACAAAGCCACCAGCAAAGCTGCCAGGGATGCAGAGCGGGCAGCTGCTCAGGCCGCTAGGGCTACTCAGCAGAGCTTTAACGAGCAGGCTAGCGCAGTGCGTGGTCTGTTTAGTGCGGCCATCGGTGGTGTCGGCGGTGACCTGCTAGACCTGGCAGACGCTACTGATGGTGTTTCTGCGGGCATGGCTGGGCTGGGTGTGGCGCTAGGCACACTGGCCATTGCACCTGTGGTGCTGGGTGGGCTGGCGCAGGGTCTGCAGGAGGCTGCTGCTGCAGGGCTAGAGGCCAGGGATGCGCTAACAGAAGCTGGGCTGTCCGTTGACAAGCTGGTGAGCCCTGCAGCGCTGAATGCACTGACGCAATACGAGCAGCAGCTGCACCTGACAGAGCAGGCCAGCCAGGTGCTTAGCGCAGAGCTGGGTGGCGCAGCTGCGCAGGATGCGCAGCTATTTGATGATGCCATGCTGGGCGCTACCCAGGCCATGACAGATGCCAGCACTGCTGCAGGTGGCCTGTTTAGCACCATAGGCACGCTATCTGAGGGTATCGTATCCTCTAGCGCAGCAGGGCGCGCGTTTATCCTGTTTCTGCGCAATGCAGGCGAAACAGCTGCAGAGACTAAGCTACAGGTAGCCCTGCTGGCGCAGGAGCAGAAGCGGCTGGCAGAGGAGGCAGCAGCCGCTGAGCAGAGCATGGCAGACCAGCAGGCCATGCTGGTGGCGCTGGGGCTGCTGTCCGAGGAAGACACAGCCAGCACTGACAGGCTGTCTAGTGCCCTCGATAGGCAGGCGCAGAGCTATGAACGGCGACTAGCAGCCCTGCAGCGGCAGCTAACAGCTCAGAGCGCTGTAAAGGCTGCAGCAGAGGAGCAGGCAGTAACTGTGGAGGCGCAGGCAGGGGCGCTGCAGTATCTAGACCTGAGCCTGCAGGCTGCCACCATAGACGCTGGCCTGACTGCAGAGGCAGCGCAGGAGCTGACTGCGGCCTTTCATGCACAGCAGATGGCTCTAATCCCTGCGGGTGGCGAATCGGGCACCTTCATGGGTTCCTTTGCTTCTGACCTGAATCGCGCCTTTCAGGAGCAGCTGGCACTGGCAGAGGGCATGGGGCCTGTGCTCAGCAATCTGCGCCAGCTGGCCCAGCTGGAGCAGCAGCAGCATGCGGCCAGGGTCAGCCAGCTGCGTGCGCAGCGGTCTGCAGCGGCTGACACCTACGCATCAGCCCTGGCAGAGTATCAAGCCACGCAGTCAGAAATGACGGACGCAGAGCGGGCAGCTGCTGAGGAATCGCTAAAGCTGCTGCAGATACGCACCCAAGGCGAGCAGGCCGCATTGCGTGCACAAGCCCAGGAGGAGAGGCAGGCAGCTCTGGAGAGTTTCCGCAGAGTCAAGGCGCTGCAGATTGCACAGGCTGCCATCGATGCAGCGCGCAATGCGGTAGCCCTAACAGCCTCTTTTGCTTTCGCAGGCCCACTGGCCCCTGTGCTGGCAGCAGGTGTGGCTGGTGCCCAGCTGAGCACAGCGGTAGCCCTTATCAATGCGCAGCCGCCTCCGCGCTTCCACTTTGGAACCACTGCCGCTGCGCCAGGAGGTGGCCCGGTAGATATTCCGGGGGCGGCTGTGCCTGCAGTGCTAGAGGCTGGGGAGGGTGTGGTCAGCCGCAGGGGCATGGCCACCCCAGGCGCAGCAGAGCTAGTGGATGGCCTAAACAGTGGCCGGCTGGGTAGCCTGCAGCCTGATGGGGTTACAGACCTGCAGGCTGATATGCTGGCGCAGCGCCTGAATCGGCCCTATGCTCCCAGCATCAGAGGCAGAGGCCAGGCCGGTACCAATCGCTTCTACAGGGGCAGATAATGGCCACCCGTCGCACCATCCCCTACACTGGCCTGCTGGTGCATGACGAGCGCATCAGGACCGCTGGCCCAGCCAGCACCCTGGATGCCACTGGCAGCAGCTATCAGCAGGCAGGCCCCACAGCCCCTGGCGCTGTGGATGTGGGCAGCGGGGTAGTGCTGGGGCTGTCTGGCGAGCAGTCCAGCAGTGTGTATCTGGATGTGGGCAGGGGTGGAGTGCCAGACCCTGCCAGGGGTGCCAGGCTGCGCTGGGCTGACAGCAGCACAGACACGCTGCTAGGCTGGGCACCACCCAGCTGGGTGCAGTATCTGACTGGCTATGGCTATCTAGAGGGAAGCGTCTGCACAGATATGGTGGCGCTGGATGATGGCCAGGTGGCTGTGGTCAGCACCTACGGCCTGCCCCAGCGCAGCAGATGCGCCCTGTATCAGCCCAGCACAGATACCTGGCTCGCCAGGGCTGACCTGCCTTGGACAGCCTCAGGCGCTGGGGCCATTCCTGCTCAGGCGCTGGTGGCGCTGTGGCAATCACCAGATGATGGGGCCATCTACTGCCTGCAGGCTGATGTGGACGGGGCTGCGCTGCGCCGCACTATGCTGGTGCGTAGCACTGACCTGATGGTAAGCTGGCAAACTGTGGCTCAGGCCAGCTTCACTGGTGGCACGCTGCGGCCCCTGGTGCGCAAGGCCCGCTGGTATCGGCTGCCCAGCGGGGTGCATGTGCTGGTGGTGATGGCAGACAGTGCACTGCAGGTGTGGCGCAGCACCAGTGGCGAAGATTGGAGCCTAGTGGGGCAGCTCACTGACCTGGCAGACGACAGCAGCACCCAGCTGCCTGCAGCTGATGTGGCGCTCCTGCCTGATGGGCGGCTGCTCTATGTGTATGCCGAAGAAGTGGTAGACCAGAGCATTGTGCGGGTGCGGCTGGCTGATGCGCTCGCAGACCCAGCCACTGCTGCTGTGGTCGATGCTGTAAACCTGGCAGGCGCTGTGGAGTCTGTGGCCATCTGTCTGGATCAAACAGGCAGGGCCTGGGTGCTGGCAGGCGAGGTGGGCCAGGGTGTCAGGGTGCTGCGCAGCATCGATTATCAGAACTGGTTCACAGACGATGGGCTGCAGTGGTGTGAGACTGGAGACGGACTAGAGCAGACCCCCAGGCGCACCATCCAGCTAGATGGTGGCCACCTGCTGTGCCTGGCAGATGCGGGTGGCACTAACTTCGCTCCTATTTTCGCGCATCTGGGTGGCTGGTCTAGCATCGAGCCATGGAGCGTGGCAGCTGGCCTGTCTGCTAGGGATTCAGACCGCATCACCTGGGGAGCGGCAGACACTGCGGCTATCCCATGGCAGGGGCAGACAGTGCCCCAGAACGTGACGCCGCCAGCAGCCTACTGGAGCACCACCACCACAGGCACCAGCAGCGACACCCCCAGCGCCTTTCGCCGTACCATCACCACCACAGGTGGCACTCACATCTATGAGACGGCCATAGCGCTGGGAGACAGCTTTATCGCCTTTTTCGATGTGGACCCAGACACAGGCGGCAGCACATCTAGCGCACAGATTGGCTGGGAAGTTCAGCAGAACTTCAGCGTTACAGCGCACATGCGCTACACCTGCAGGCTCTACACTGGAGTAGGCCAGAGCGCCAGACTGGTGCGCTGGGATGGCACCGTAGTGGCCACCCTGAATCTAGACCCCCAGCGGCTGCAGTTCCTGTATCTGAATGAAGGCAGTAACCGGCTAGAGGTTTACTACCGCACCCCAGGCAGTGCGGCCTGGGTCAGCTGGTACCAGACGAACAGCCCATATGTGGACACCAGCATTATCAGCGGCCTCACCAGCTATGTGCGCTGGGGCCATCTGGCCACAGGCACAGCCACTAGCCACTGGCGCATGGTGGCTGCTGTAGCCAATGACCTGGCGAGCATGGCACAGACGGCCAAGCGCGACCAGTGGCGCAGCACAGGCAGCACAGCTGCAGCCAGGGCAGAAGTGCTGGGCAGGCCGCTGGGCCAGCTGCCAGGCCAGCTGGGCAGCGTGGCAAGTTACCCCGCAGTGACGCTGCTATCAGTGGTGCCCACTGCGGGTGTGACTGCTACGGTGCAGCCAGCCTATGCGTTCCCCATTGACCACCTAGACCCTGTGAGCAGCCCCAGCCCCAGGCAGGTGTGGCGCAGCACAGACACATCAGAGCAGCTGCTAGAGTGGGTGCTAGATGCGCAGCTCGATAGCGCAGGGCTGACCCACTGGGGGCTGTATGTGGCTGGGGCTAACTTCCGCACAGCAGTGCTAGAGCGCTGGGATGGGGCAGCCTGGCAGACCTGGGCCAGCCTTGACCTGGGTGTAAGCATTACCTATAGCCGGACAGGCGACACCATACAGGCCACATCTGGCAGCCCTCGATGGATGCCACAGGGCACAGCCAGTGGGGTGCAGCTGGGCAGCAGCATTCAGCGCAGAGTGGCCTGGCAGCGCAGCGGATACGGGTCAGATGCTCAGGTGCGCATGCGGGCCAGGCTGGAGGGTGCACAGGCCACAGACCCAGCCAGTGGGCTGGGGTTCGTGCTGTTCCCACAGGGTGTGGCTGCTAGCCTGTCTGCCCAGGATGTGCGCAGGGTGCGGCTGCGCATTCCTGCCAGCCAGCCCACTCCCACAGGCTACTATGAAGCAGGCACGATCGCGATCGGACCCATCTATGCACTGGGCAGCCCTGAGGATTTTGGCAGCGGCCAGAGCACTCTGCTGGATGTGCAGACCCAGCAGCTGCCTGGCTATCAGGTGCGACAGAGGCGCAGCCCACCCCGCAGGCGCTGGAGCTTGCAGGTGGCTGAAAGCAATGTGGCCGGATTGCGTGACAGTGTGGCCGGTTATCTGGCACCCGATGGGGCCAGCACTCTGCCCATCGGCCTGGAAGGCGACACAGCACCACTGCTAGAGGGGCTGCTAGCGCAGGGGCTGGATGCTGCGCCTGTGCTGGTGCTGCCTGCACCGCCGCAGACAGAGAGCGGAGTTAGCGGCTACACCACCAGCGAAACCAGGCGCAGCGTGCTGTGGTGGGGCAGGCTGCAGCAGGTGGCCTGGGATAATGTGGTGGGAGTGATGGGCTCCAGTGAGCTGCACAGGGTGGCCACGTTGACCATTGACGAGGATGTGTAAGCAGTGGGCAGCCTCCTGCTAGAGCTGGACACAGGCGGCCAGGTGCTGCGCTACACCACAGCTGCAGCAGTGCAGACCGTAGGCGGCCAGCAATACCAGCCAGGGCTGCGGGTAGATGCTGTGCAGGTGCATGCGCTGGGGCAGACCGGCTGCACCGTCACAGACCCCCACAGAGACTGGCCAGCGCTGGTGCTGGAGCTGCCCACACCACCCCGATGGCTGGGCAGCCTTTACTGGTCAGACGATACAGGCCGCATCCAGCTGCAGACAGGGGTGGCAATCGTTGGAGCGCTGGGCAGCCCCAGCAGCGTGCTGCCTCTGTCTGTGGACAGTGCGACAGTGCCAGGGGCCAGGCAGGTGCCAGACCCTGCCACTGCCACCATCACAGCGGGCGACTGGCCCGCAGGCGGCCATGGGGCTGCCAGTTACGAGCAGGATACCAGCAGCATAGGTGCAACGCTGCCCAGGGTCTATGGTGCGCCAGGGCTGTCTGCCATGGAGGCTGGGGCCAGCGTGGGTGGCCCCACAGGCACTGCCTATAGGCTGGAGGCTGGCACGCTGCCTGCTGTGTATGTGGACGGCTGGATAGCTGTGGCCAGCCCTCCCACGGCTGCTAGTTCTGTGACCCTCTACGATGTGAGCGCTGGGCAGTATGAAGATGGCACCTATGCCACAGCCCAGCCCACTCTGCAGATAGTGGAAGATGCGCAGGGCAGGCAGGTGCAGGTGTGCACGCTGGCTGGGCTGCCCTACACAGGTAAGCCCATGGGGGCGGAGGCTGGCACCCGGTATGGGGTCAGCTGGAGCACCAGCGACCCAGCCACCAGCAGAAGCGCTGCCTATGTAGTGGCAGACCTGCTGGAAGCATCTGGCAGGCCAGTAGATGCTGCCCGCATGCAGCTGGATGGGCTGCTCTATGACGTCAGTATTGAAAGCCCCACAGACCCACTGGCATGGGTGCTAGAGCAGACCGCTGGGCTGCCTCTGTTTATCGGACGCAGCAGCCTGGGTCATTATGCGCGCCTGGTGCCCATCGACAGGGCAACCGCAGACCTGCAGCTGACTCTGGGGCTGGCAGACAGTCACAGCGGCATTGTTCCTGCAGAACCTGCGGGCATCGTGTCACAGGTGCAGGTCAGTTACGCCCCCATCGATGGGGAGCTGAGCCGCAGGGTCTGGCTAACTGCCACAGGCTCAGAGGCAGGGGCCACAGCCCACCCCAGCTGCCAGGTGGCTGCGTCTGCTGGCTATGATGGGCTGCTGGCCGCAGAGCTGCCCGCTGTGTGTGACCCAGCCACAGCCAGCAGAGTGGCTGCCCTGCTGGCCATCGAATATGCCACCCCAGGCCCAGCGGTTAGCCTGACCATCACAGACCCAGCCAGCCTGCGCAGGCTGCTGCTGCTGGGGCCTGCCTGTCTGGTGCAGGTGGCATCAGATGGCACAGACGATGGGCCAGACCTGACAGGCTATCGCATCGCGGTGGATGCTATGACGGTCACAGATAGCAGCCTGACACTGGCAGGGACGGTGCGACGATGACCACCAGCAGACCCCCAGCGGGCAGCACAGCCAGCGCCCTGCATGGGCAGCGGTCTGACCCAGGGCTGGGGCTGGTGTCAGCAGGCAGCCCTGTGCTGTTTGAAGACTGGGCCAGAACTGGCACTGCCACCACAGACTATGGCGAAAATGCCTGGAGACGGAACACAGTAGGCAGCGGGGTGGCCAGCGTGGTGCTGCAGGCCCCTGCCAGTGATGATGCTATGGGCATCGTGCGCATCTTTACCAGCACCAGCGGCAGAGGGGCCACCCTCGATGGTGGCAGCACTACTGTGCTGTATCAGCCACCTGTGGGCATGGTGTGGGCCACTAAGGTGGCACTAAGCACCACCAGCAGCATGGCTGTCTGGTCAGGCATGGCTAACAGCACCACACAGCTGCCAAACACTGCCAGCGCTGCCCGCTTCCTGGGTGTGCGGTTCGATGCTGCAGGGGCAGGCACCTGGGAAGGTGTGGTGAAGAATGGCAGCGGCACCAGTGAAAGCACAGTCACACTGGCTGCAGCCGCTGCCTATCCTACCTGGCTGCGGGCAGGGTGGGAGTGTGTAGACGTAGATGGTGCGGGCACTAAGGGTATCCAGTTCTTTACGTTGAACCTCGATAGCAGACAGCAGCTGTACCGCACCAATGTGGGCGACCCCATCACTGCCAATCTGCCCACCTATGTGGGCCTGCTGGCGCTGGGGATGCAGATCACAGCGCAGGGCACCCGCTCTGCCTACAGTGATTGGTACTGCTACGGTGGGAGGGTGGCACGATGACGAGGGGACCGCTGTATTACTTGGATGACAGCCACCCGCTGGGGCAGCTGGCCCGCAGTGAGCAGCTGCCCTGCTGCAGCCTGGTGGCTGCTGTAGTGCTGGAGTGCACAGGGGTGCACCCTGCGCCTGCTACCCTGCGTGCCTACAGTGCTGCAGCTCCTCACTGGTGGCAGCGGGCTAACGTCTACAACCCCCAGCACCCCTGGTCAGCCATTGCAGCTGCGCAGCAGCGGCTGGGTGGCCCGCAGGTCTATGTGGAGCAGGTGGGCCCAGACCTTGACGCACCAGCCCTGCAGCTGGGCTGGCATACGGTGCAGCGCTGGAAGCGGCTGGAGGAGGGGCTGCCTGGCCCTGCTGATGATGTGGTGGGGCCATCGAGCAGCGGCCATACCTATCTGGTGCACCAGGATGCAGATGGGGCGCTAACAGTGGTGCAGAGCAGTGTCAGCCAGGGGCTGCGCATCGACACTGGAGGCCGCTGGGAGGGCACAGCAGGGCTGGATGGGTATGCAGTAATGGTGCATTACTGGCCAGGGCTGTGAGGGTGGACCCCATCACAGCCCTGGTGCTGCTAGGGGTGGCCATCGGGAGCGGTGCCATCGGCTGGGCAGTCAAGCCTGATGCAGCAGCTAAGGTGCTGGAGCAGCAGGCCGCAGCCATCGAGGCCATGCAGGCAGGCCAGGCGCAGCTGCTGGAGCAGGCTGCTGCGCCTGTGGTGATAGACGCAGAGCTGCGCAGCCAGCTGGCTGATGTGCCAGTGCAGTGCCTGCAGGAGCTGGGAGGCGACCCACTAGGGGTGCAGTGCCAGTGGGCTACCTGCCTCCAGTATGGCCAGAGCGCAGCACAGCGGCCAGAGTGCAGCGCAGTGCGGGATGTGCTGGTTAGACGTCTAGAGCAGGAGGGCTGCAGCCATGCCCATGATGCTGGCCAGTAGGCTGGAGCTAGAGGCCCGCACCATTGTGGGGGCTATCGATGACACAGCGACCCAGCAGCATGCGCAGCAGGTGCTGGCAGAGACTGTGGCCACCCTGCGAGAATACGAGGCAGCGCGCCCCATTGCCGACTGCCTAGACGACACCATCAGAGTGCTGGAGCGTGTGACGGTGCGACTCGATGCCACACCACGCAGCGCTATAGGTGCAGCGCTGGGGCAGATAGAGCCCAGGGCATGGGTGGGCATCATCATGGCACTGGCCACAGCGGCAGGGGCGGCTGGTGGGCTAGAGATTGGTAGTATGGTGATGGCACCTGTGGAGGTGGCCCCATGAGTGAAACAGACCGGCTGGCGCTTAGCAGGGGCACCCTGGCAGGGTGTGTAGATGTGGCCCAGGTACAGGCAGCCAGGCAGCGAGCAGCACAGCTGGAGCTGGCCACCAGGCCAGAGGCAGCAGACTGGCCGCTGCGGGTCTATCTGCTCGCTGGCACACTCGCAGCCGCACTGGTGTGGCTGGCGGCTGGCACCTGATGCTGGGGCAGTGGGGTGCTCGATGCGACGAGGCACACCAGCTGGGGCTGGCTGTGCTGTGTGATGCTGCAGGCGACTGCATCGAACTGCCAGCAGACCTGCTGCGCCTGGTGGGTGATGTGCTGCAGCTCGATAGCGGGCAGCCCTGGCCGGATGGGCAGACGCTGGCAGAATATCTGGCCGCATGAACGTACTAGAAACCCTGCAGGCCACTGGCGACCGGCTACAGGTGGCCTGCCGTAGTGCGGGCCAATAGCGTCAGGGCTGCAGGCGTCAGCCTGTAGCGTATTGGCTTGCCCTCGATGCGCTCAGCCAGGCCCCTGCGGCCTAGAATCTGGTAGATGCTGTGCCATCTGCGCTGGGGCTGCAGGCTGGTGTGGGCTGTCAGCTCTGCGCAGCTGGCCTGGCCACCTAGCTCCTGCAGCAGCTCTAGATGGTCAAGCTGGGCAGCTGTTGCATCATAGAGCACCAGGCCATGACAGGCAGCCAGGCGCGCTATGTGTTCGATCTGCATCGTGCTATCCAGGTGCGCGCTGCCCGCTGGCTAATGCGCATGGCAGCTGCCAGGTCTGCGGACGCTAGGCCAGCCTCTACCAGCAGCCGCATGCGCAGTGGGTAGTCTGGAGCTGTGCAGGCTCTGGGCAGGCGACAGAGGGCACCAGACAGCACCAAATAGCGAACAGGTACACCGTGCACCTGCTCTAGCTGGCTGGGGCTGGTGCCTGCATCCAGGCTCTGCTGCAGGTCAGCCAGCAGCGCAGAGGATAGCCCACTGTTCTGCTGGGCCACCCTGCTGGGCGTCTTTAGGCGCGCGCGCCACCATCTGCAGTGGTATGGATGCAGCCTGTAACGCTGGCAGATGGCTGGATTAGGCATCCAGCCCTGGCGGATAGCTCTGCGGGCATGCCTGCTCACACTGGCCACACTGGATGCGTGCATCAGCCCTGCATCCATCACAGCCAGCACCTGTGCCTCTGTCAGTCTAGGCATGGTGCACCATCTGGGCTAGGTCGCACTGCTCGTCATACGACAGCAGCCCCTGAGCTGCATAGAGCATCAGCCCTGCGGCATAGGCAGTGGGTGTGCCTGCTGTGCCATCGAGCTGCCGCAGCAAATACCAGCACGCATGAACCTGCCCCAGCGGGTGGTGCAGTGCCAGCTGGGTGCAGCTGGGGTCGTATTCCTGCACAGCATCTGTGAGGGTGCTGATAGCCACCCTGCGGGCAGGGCACACCACCAGGAGCAGCACATCAGGCTGGGCCACATCATACACAGGGCTGCCCATGCGCAGAAGGTCATTCACAGTGGCAGAGACTCCCACGGGCTTACTCTGCATGGGTGGCCAGGTAGTCTGCCCCTTCCGGGGTGGTGCTCCACTGCAGCACCACTGCCCTGCCACCATTGTCTAGCCACTGTGCCAGCTGCCTGTGCTGGTGGGCTGACATAGCGCTGGGCCTGGGGCGCTGGTGCGCCTGGCACCAGTGGGCCAGGAGGTCATAGTCCAGGGGGTGCTCGCCTTCCCTCAGGCTGGCCTGCCACTTCCGCCAAGCTGGACTGCCCCTGTCCACCCCAGGCTGGGGCGCTGGCTCGTCTGTGCTCCCATCGGTATCCTCTCCGCTGGGGATGCCCAGCAGGCACTGCCGCACATATCTGTGGGCATAGCTGAGGCACGCCCCAGCGGCCTGTGCAGCCTGCATGCTACGCGCCTGCGGCATGGGCAGCAGCAGCTGACCACTGCGCCACTGCCCACTGGTGTGGGCCAGCACATAGACCACACCGCACTGGCCATCTGTGGTCACAGGGTGGCAGGTCAGGGATAGGCCCGCATCAGCCATAGCCCTGCGGCCTGCTGTGATGACGCTTTCTAGGTCCGCGTATCGGTTCCTTAGGTGTGGGTTAGTCTGGTTCTTTTCCGCGCTGCGCAGGGCGCGCTGCGCCTGATGCAGCCCAGCGGCTAGCTCTGCCTGACTGGCTGACATTGCCACACCGTGGCCGAGGTTAATCGCTTCCATTACTCTGCTCTCCACTGGTCAATAATGGGCCATGCCCGTTCGGTTTGCAGCACTGCAGCCATCAGCTCCACAGCCCTGCTGCTGCGGGTTCTGATGGCATCGTAGCGGCCATCGCTCCAGTCAGTCAGGGTGCAGCCAGGGCTGACCTGCACAGGCAGGCCCAGCAGTCTGGCATGGTGCACCAGCTCTGCGCTGCCAGGGCTGACCACCTGGCAGGCATCCAGGGCATGCACCCAGGCTGTGGGGCTGCGCTCCAGCAGCGCCCACAGGTGTGGCAGCTCTAGAGCGCCCCAGCGCAGGCAGGCCACCCGCAGATGCCATAGGGGTGCCTCTGTCCATGCCGCCAGCCCTGTGGCACCCATTACAGAGAGGGTGCCATCGAGCTGCCGCAGCAGGTTTCCTTCTGTGCTGCGGGTCAGCAGCGCAGCTGTCTGGCCTGCATGGTGCAGGCCCACAGCCACTACCTCAGCAGTCCAGGGCTGCTGCGCCCTGCGCTGCCACAGGTGCGCCAGCTGGGCAGCGTCTGCCCCTAGTAGGCCGTGCCTCCACTTCTCTGGGATGCTGCCATCGATGCCAGTGCCAGCAGGGATGGTGCGCACATCGATTAGAGACACAGCCATGCAGCCCCCAGCATGACCGCAGTGGCGTAGCGCATCAGCCTACTGCCCTGCTCCTCTGTAGCCATCGGCACCAGTGGCAGGAACACTGCGGCCATCAGAAGTGGCCAGCATCCTGCTGCATCTGCAATCGCGTTACCCATACTCTGCCTCCGTTGTTAGCGGCATGACAACGATAGCAGAGCCTGTGCCAGCGTGCAAGGTGTTTGCATCTGTTGACGGCTGCTGCTAGGGTGCCAGTGTGCAAGGAGGCACCATGACAGAGGATAGAGATAGGGTGGGGCTGCGGCTGACTCCAGAGCAGACCCAGGCCGTTAGGGAATATCGCCAGGAGCTAGAGCAGCTGCATGGGGTGCAGCTGACCCTGGCAGCCACTGTGCTGGCTGTGGTAGAGCAGTGGCGACAGCAGAGGGCTGGCCAGTGTGGGTGACCGGCTACGCATCCACGCTTGACCCCAGGCCCCATGCTCGCCAGGTCAGCTGGCTGACCCTGGTGCGCAGCCTGCAGCGCTATAGGCCACACTGTGGAACTAAGGCAGACCGGCTGCAGAGCGCACCCCTGTGGGCTCCCCATCGGCTGCGGCAGGGGCAGGCCCGCAGCAGCGCTGCTGTGCTCGATGTGTGGGCGCTGGTGCTCGACTATGACGATGGGCAGACGCTAGAGGATGCACTAGCGCTGTGGCCTGGTGCAGAGGCCATGGCCTATACAACGTGGAGCCACAAAGAAGATGCACCCCGGTGCAGGCTGGTGCTCCCTCTGCGCTACCCGGTGTGCGGCAGCATCTGGAGGCGAGTGCATGCAGATGTGGTCAGGTCTGCAGACCCTGCCTGTAAAGACCCTGGGAGGGCATACTATCTGCCCGCAGTGGGCGCTGGTGGGCCACATCGCACCCGATACAGGCCCGGTGACTGGCTAGACCTTCGCACTGACGTAGAGGCTGCAGAGGCCAGGCAGGCAGAGCAGGAGGCTGCCAGGGCTGCGCACATCGAGCAGGTGCGGCAGCAGATGCGGGCACCCTATAGGCCAGAGGCGCTGCGCAGTGAGCTGGCCCAGCAGCTGCGCACAGACCCTGTGGCCAGGCAGCGGGTGGCAGAGCTGGTGGGGGCGCGCATCATGGGCGACAGAGCCAGGCAGGCCACCTGCCCTGCCTGTGGGCGCGCTAGTGTCTGGTGGGAGCTGCAGCCAGCTGGAGCAGGCTGGGCACGCTGTAATCATCAGGCCAGCTGCGGCTGGGCAGGCAGCCTGCAGGAGCTGACTAAGGGGGTGCCAGCATGAATGACGACCTAGCCCGACGCGCCGTAGCCTGTAAGCACTGGCGGTGGGCTCCGGGCATGCAGACTCTGCCGCTGCCGGCGTACGGCCTTCCCGACCTCTCCGACCCCGCCACCGTCGGCTGTCTGCTGGCGCTGGTGCGGGAGGCGTGGGATTGGCCTAACGCTTTTGCCTGCCACGACGAGATCGGCTGGTATGTGCCTAATGGCCAGACCGGCTGTAGTGTCGAATGGCAGATCGAGGCTAGCGACGGAGAGCGGCACGACACCGAGGCCGCAGCCCTCGTGGCCGCGCTGGAGGCTGCGCCATGAATGACGAGCAGCTAGCCCAGGCGCTGGGCAGGGCACCTGATGTGCGGCTGGCAGAGGCCAGGCAGCTCCTGCAGCAGATGGCAGACGAGCTAGAGCTAGCAGATGGCACCCAGACCAGGGTGGGGGTTTTGGCTGCAGTGCTGGCAGACCCTGCCAGGCTGGAGCTGTGCCGCTGGGCCAGGAGGCATGACCCAGACCAGTGGGCAGCCACCATGGCTGTGCTGCGCAGCCATCGGGGCTGTGGGGATGTGTGCGACCGGCTAGAGCGGGCAGCTGCGCACCTGCGGGTGGCCAGGCCAGACGATTGGCAGCCACCTGCAGGCGCTGGCAGTGTGCCGCAGGGCTATCAGGTGGATGGCGCTGGCGTCTGGCAGGTGGATGCAGACGGACGCCTGCACAGGGTGGCCCGCAGGCCCATCTATGTGGTGGGGTATCTGGTAGATGTGGATGGGGGTGGCCACTATCTGCGGCTGCTGTGGCAGCAGGTAGGTGGGGCATGGGCAGAGGCTGTGGCACCCTATGGGGCCTGCATCGATGCCAGGGGAGTGCTGGGCCTGGCAGGCAGGCATGGGCTGCCAGTGTCCAGTGCCTCTGCTCGTGACCTGGTGGGCTATCTGGAGGCTGGCGCAGTGGGTGTGCCTGTGGAGCGCTGTGCAGCGCGCATGGGCTGGATGCCTGGGGGCTGCCTGATAGGCAGGAGCTGGCTGGGCAGCGGGCAGGCGGTGCGGCTGCTGGATGATTTGGCGCTGCAGCAGCTGGCAGACGCCTATGGCACTGCAGGCAGCTGGCAGGGCTGGCTGGATGCTGTGGCAGTGGGCGCAGACTGCCCTGGGCTGTGGCTGGCCATCTATGCAGCTGTGGGCAGCATCCTGCTGGAGCCGCTGCAGGTCAGTGGCTGCTATGGCATCGACTGGAGCGGAGAAACGAGCAGGGGCAAGACCACCATCCAGCGGGTGGCTGCCAGCGTGTATGGGCAGCCCAGCCAGCATGGTGGCATGCGCTCCTGGAAGGTCAGCCCTGCAGGGCTGGAGGCGCATGCTACCACCCTGCGGCATCTGCCTGTGATTCTCGACGATTCGAAGAATGCACGCAGGGCAGAGGATGTGGCCTCCCTGGTCTACATGCTGTCAACGGGCGCTGGGGCAGTGCGAGGGGCACCAGGCCAGGGTGCACGCAGTGTGGCGCAGCGGCCTGTGGGGATGTGGCGCAGCTGGCTGGTGTCCAGTGGGGAGCAGCGGCTAACCGCCTTCAGTAATGACGCAGGAACGCGCGCCAGGGTGCTGTGCCTGGTGGGTCCACCCCTAGACACAGGCGAGCAGGCCCAGCGCATCACTCTGGGCACCCAGGCCCACTATGGCTGGCTGGGCAGGCGCTGTGTGCGGGTGGTGCTAGAGCAGCTGCCTGCTATCCGCCAGCATCACCAGGAGGCTGTGCAGAGGTGGACTCAGCGCCTGCAGGCGCATGGTGCAGTGGCAGGCAGGCTAGGGGAGGCCATTGCCGTGCTGGAGGTGGCCAGGGCAGTGGCAGAGGCCGCTGGGCTGCCCGCTGCGCCCATGGATGCCCTGGTGTATGCAGAGCTGGCAGCGCAGGCTGGTGGGGCTGATGCAGACCAGGCCGCTGCTGCTCTGCGCAGTGTGTATGCAGAGGCAGTGCGGCAGCGCACCAGCTGGTGGGGCAGGCATGAAAGCAGGCCAGCAGATGGCAGCCCCATCGTGCCACCCAGGGGCTGGCTGGGGCGCTGGGCTGATGGGGGCACACTCGATGTGCTGCCCGATGTGCTGTCTGCCATGCTGCAGAGGCATGGCTATGACGCTGGCATCGTGGACCGCTGGGCAGAACGGGGCTGGCTGCATGGCCAGCGCAGAACTGGCACAGTGCGGCTGGATGGGCAGCCCGTGCGCTGTGTGCGGCTGACCCCAGAGGCACTGCAGGTGGCTGCGCTCGATGGCTAGCCCCTGCTGCGCCATGGTGCGCAGTGGGCCTGGCTGGGAGCTGTGGCGCAGCTGCAGCCCTCTGCCTCCAGACAGATGCAGGGGCAGAGCAGAAGCACCCAGCCACTGGCTGCTCACACGCAGGGGCTGGCTGGCCGTTTCTGCCCAAATAAATGTTGATGGGCTCGATGCGCTATCACTGCGGCTTTACGGGTCAGACTGGATGCCGCTGGCAGATTAGGTGCAGAAATATCTGGACGTCTAGAGCTGCTGCTCTATTATCTGTTCATGGCCGGCACGCTGCTGGCTACGGAGGCAGAGACTATGGACGCACAGCAAAAGGCAGACGCACTGCAGGCTGCAGCAGAGCTGATCGCACGCATTGCACGCACACCAAATGGGCAGCAGGTGGGCTGGGAGACAGTGGCCACAGCGCAGGCACTACTAGAGGCGCTAGGGCTAGAACAGCTCGACACTTGCGCCAACTCTGTCAAGATTGCAAGGAGTTTGCTTAAGTAGCATCGAGGGTAACAGCCGCACCCAGAGCGGCTGGCACTGCGTAGCAGCGCGCACCTGCAGGGATGGTGCATAGCCCAGCGGATGGGCTGGAGGCAGAGACTATGGCGAGAATCGGAAACAAAGGAACGCAGCTAGAAGCCAGCAGCAAGGTGGGCAGGTTCCTGATGGATAATGTTAGCAAGGCCGCGCTGGCAGACCTGTATCTGCAGGCGCTAGCACTGCAGTCAGGCTGCGCAGACTGCCCTGTCACCCTGCAGCAGCTGCAGGCAGACGCAGACCACACACTGCTGCTGCGCGGAGACAAGACCATCAGGCAGCATGTTGCCCGCTATCAGCGCGCTGGGTGGCGTCTGCCTGCAGAGTGAAGGGTAACAGCCGCACCCTAAGCGGCTGGCACCTTTCGAGGCGCGCACCTGCAGGGATGGTGCAGGCCCCAGCGGATGGGGCAGGAGGCAGGGGTAATGATTAGAGAGGAGCTAGATGCACTGAAGCGCAGCAGCACTGCAGAGCTGCACCAGGCCAGGCAGGTGCTGTGGGAGCTGATGCAGGGGCAGCCTGTGCTGGTGTGGCAGCTGCTGGCTGTGCAGCGTGCACGCATCGAGGTGGAGCAGGCTGCCCGCAGAACCGCACCACCAGCCCCAGCCAGCAGAGCCTGGAAGCCACCAGGGCAGCCCCTGCCAGGCCAGCACACTGATGCTGCGGTAGCTGCTGCCCATGGGGTCACAGCGGCCACTGTGAGGCACTACAGGCAGCGCATGGGCATCCAGGGGGTAAGGGGCAGGGGCAGGCCGCAGTGGGCTCCAGACCCCAGCATCAGCCCCCTGCCAGGGGAGGCCAGCGCTAGAGCTGTGGCCGCTGCCCATGGAGTCAGCCCCACCACTGTGGCTGCCTACCTGCGCAGGTGTAACCAGCTGTAACCGGCTGTAACCGCTAGTGGTTACACTGTTACGCCAGGTTTCTCCTGCACTCTCGACAGGTGTAACCGCTGTAACCACTCTGGCGAGGGGTATACATGTGTCTGGGGAACTACTAGTGTCTGTGGGGAGTTAGACCGCTCCCCATGTATATATAGGTGAGGGTGTTACACCTGTTACATGGTTACACGCGGGCAGGTCTGCAGGTAGTTACTGCGCTTTCGATGTAACCACGAAACCCAGAAACGTAACCACGCGGTTACAGCCAGGCAGAGGGGCAGCATGGGTGGGAAGCACAGCAGAGGCAAGGGGCAGCGAGGGGAACGGGAGGTAGTGCGCTGGTTCGCACCACTGCTGCCTGATGGGTGGCAGGTGCGTAGAGCGCTGCCATACGAGCAGGGGCATGACCTGCGGTTCCTGGCTCCAGATGGCACCAGGGCACCAGGGTGCTGGGCCATCGAGGTGAAGCGCTATGCAGACTGGAGCGTGGTGCAGGAGCTGCAGTCAGGGCACCCCAGCCAGCGCTGGCTGGGCTGGTGGGAGCAGACCCAGCGGCAGGCAGAGGCAGCGGGCAGGGCACCCATGCTGTGCACGCGTGGTGATAGGCAGCCCTGGTGGGTGTGGACCCGCTACGGCCTGGGAGCTGCCAGGCCCAGGGTGCTGGTGCTGCTGCCTGATGGGCAGGGTGTGTGCGGTACACTGCTGGAGCACTGTGCAGAGTCAGTGCAGCAGCATCTGCTGGAGGGGCATTGTGAGTGGAGCGATAGAGCAGGCGCTGAGGCTGCAGGAACTGGCGCACCAGATAGCAGAGGGAAAGCCCTGGGATAGTCCAGAGGAAATGCTAGCTATCGGGCTGGCAGACCTGCTGGATATGCTGAGGGTTCTGGCACCGAAACCGCTGTAGATGCAGTGTTTATGCGTCTCGACAGCCCAAGGGCTGTAGATGCAGTGTGAGTGCGGGTCTATGGGCGGCGACCCCAACCC
>Ga0208767_1000741_pt1 | contig 26869 bp, 31 predicted proteins | sample VirMetDEL_Mar_21_FD_184514 | JGI IMG/M metagenome (GOLD analysis project Ga0208767, IMG submission 184514) | Aqueous microbial communities from the Delaware River and Bay under freshwater to marine salinity gradient to study organic matter... | ecosystem: Environmental > Aquatic > Marine >... | reverse complement strand
ATTCATTTGAAGGTTTGGCTGTAGAGACTCAAGCGAACATAGCTAGAGTTAACGAGTTACGCCGTGAGGTGTCTGCATTGCAGATCCAAATGAACGAACGCCAAGCCCTGTTGCAAATGTACATCAAGGCTATCTCTGACTCTGTGCAGCCTGTAGAAGAAGACGAAGCTGTCGTTCAGTAATGGCCGAAATCTCCTACATGATGCACCCGCTACCGTCAGTGTTTCTGATGGAGCTAGACATTCCAGAGGGCTTTGTTACTCAACTCAACGAGTACCTTGATGGCCTCCTTGAAGAAGAAGGGCGGGTTACAGCAGCGGATACGCTCGTTGGTCAAATCAGCGAGGGAGAACAGCTTAGAATGGATCACAACCATGATCTTGTGTCTGGCTTTTCTAAATTCCTGTGTGCTATGGGTGCTGAGTATATTAATGCCTTTATGAAAGGTTCAGGCCAAATGCTTGACGGTGCCAGAAACGTCGAGATGGATGAGGTGTGGTCGGTACATAGCTATGCAGGTGACTACAATCCGATTCACGACCACGGCACAAAGACGGTGATGGGCATAAGCTGCACGACTTGGACGAAAGTGCCACCACAGATAGAACAAGGCCCACGGCCCGGATCTGAAGACTATGGCCTGTACAATGCGTCTGGTGAGTCTGACGGGTGCTTGTGCTTCAACTACGGGCAAAGCTCCTCTTGGGACAAAGAGCGGCTGAAACCTACGCAGAACATCGTGGTGCGCCCACAAGTAGGCAAGCTGTACATGTTCCCGCAGTGGATGCAGCACATGGTTTACCCCTTCCGGGGTGAAGGTGAACGCCGCACTGTAGCGGCCAACTTGAATTGTTTTAGAGAGGAGATAGCCGCATGAGCTTGATGGAGATTGTAACCACGTTGACTACCTTGTCAGTCATTGCATCTGCTGTGTGCGCCGCCACGCCCACCCCAAAAGATGACGCATTTTTATCAACCTATGTGTATCCAGTGATTGAAGCCCTCGCTTTGAATGTGGGTAAAGCAAAAGAATAACTATGTGCTATCTAGCGATGGCAGAGGAATGGGGCTTGGATAAAGGTGATAAGGCATTGAACCAGATCTCTACTCACGAGCAAGTGTGTGAGCAGCGTTACCTGCGTATTGAGGAACGCCTTGCAAGTGGGTCTAAGCGGTTTGATGAGCTTGAAGCAAAGATGGACACTGTATCCAATAGGCTATGGTGGATTATTGGTTTGATTGTAGTGAGCATCTTGGTGCCACAGTTTTTAGGAGGTTGATATGTCAGATGAAGGAATCCGAGTCCCAACGTGGGCATTGCCAGCGTTTTTAGCTGTACTGTCGGGTGCTGTTGTATGGGGTGCTAGTCAGGCGCAAGCACAGGCTACACAAGAAGAAGTGGATCGTATTGAAGCTGTAGTAGAAAAAACAGTTGAAGAGGCACAAGCCACGGGAAAATTAGCAGCAGTCAATGCGAGCAAGATCGAGGCTATCGTCGATTCATTGGCGGAGCAGAGCGAGACAGCGAAAGCATCCGACGCAAAACTCCAGCAGCTAATAGAGATAATGCTGAAGCAGAACTAGAGTACAACCCCGCCAACCCGAATCTGTTTTGTGATTTGCGGGAATGGCGGATGTTGGAGCTAGTCAATCCTCCTGCATACCGTCACTGCCTTGCGCTGGCATGGTTACGATACAACCACCGCCAGTGTGGATATGGCGCACAGATCTACATACAGAACACGATGCCGCGTGTTTTAGGCACAGCACATCAACTTGATGTAGAACTGCTTACTTGGGATATTGTTAAGCCAAAGTCTGTCAAGGTGCAGGCTGTTCAGCAGAAGCGGAGGCTGTGATGGATGTCCCACCAGTATTTCCCAACAGCGTTAACGCACCGTCAGAGGTGGTGGTCAAAGACAAGATACATAGGCTGCTGCGGTTAGATCAGATCAGTCGCACTCGCACCGACAAAGTAGAAGCCACAACGCATTACAGTGAAACGTATTATTACTATAAAAATGGCCAAGTTCTTTCTACTATTGTAAAGGTTGAAGATCAGTTCTCATTGGACATACGCGCATGACCATGATGATTTTTGTATTAATTGTTCTTGAGCGTGGGCAACCCACAGGCGAGGAGTTGTACTTTAGAGAACTGACCTCGTGCTTAGAATACTCTAAGGCGCTTAACGCTCAGTCTGTAGGCAAGATAAACGAGCTACTGAGCAACAATAGTTATTTCAAGACTTATTGCCGTGTAAGAGAAATACCTACCTCAGAAGCAGGTACCAAGATACTGTTTCGTGATCCAGCTAGGAAGGATGATGACTAATGAGTCCTAAGAAATTAGAGCCTAAATCGCGGTATGCTCAGTACGACCTAGATGGAGATGGGGTCGTGAGCGATGAAGAATTGGCACGAAATCAAGAGCTTGTTGAAATCGAACTGCGTGAAGAGAAAGCAGATAGTCAACGACGAATGGCTTGGGTGTCTCTTAGCAGTATGGTCGTTTACGCTTTACTACCACTTATGCCATTTATCCCTGAGTCCCGTTTGTCCACTATGGCTTCTCTGAGCGACATGCTGTTTCTTAGTCAGGCAAGCATTGTAGGGCTATACTTTGGCGCTACAGCGTATATGGCGAAGCGGTGAGCGATGAAAGGCGAGTTACATTGCGCTGCGCTGGTTGCAAAAAGCCGGGAGCGGTGATGGATTTTGTACATTTGAAAGTAAAACTTCTTTGCGGCAAATGTTTTGCCCGATATAGCGGGTGGGCGTGATGAGCATACTCGGATCAATCATTGGCCCAGCTACTCAGTTACTAGATAAAGTAATTGAGGACAAAGACGAAAAGAATCGTATCGCCTTCGAGTTAAGCACGCTTGCAGAACGCCATGCCAATGAGTTAGCCAAGGGGCAGCTAGAGGTTAACAAGGTCGAGGCTGCTTCTAAGTCTTTGTTTGTCGCTGGATGGCGACCTTGTATCGGGTGGGTGTGTGCGCTAGGGCTTTTTTACAACACCATCCTTTCCAATATACTGGGCATCTGGGTTGAAGTGCCTGAGATCGATACCACGTTGCTCGTTCCCGTTATGATGGGCATGTTGGGTCTCGGCGCAATGCGATCCTACGAGAAGGTTCAAGGCGTAAGCAGGGAGAAGTAATGGGTATTGAGCTAATAGGAATGTTGAAGCGTCACGAAGGTGTGCGTAGCCATGCGTACAAATGCTCAGAAAACATGATCACTGTAGGTGTTGGGCGCAATATCGACGAAAACGGCGGTTTAGGACTGTCTGAAGAAGAAATCGAGTATTTATTGGCTAACGACATCCGGCGTGTGCGAGAAGAGCTTGACGACACTTACTACTGGTTTGCCGCCCTCAATGAGGCGCGAAAAGATGCCATGATCGACATCTGTTTTAACCTCGGTCTGACACGATTGCGCGGCTTTGTAAAAGCGATTGAAGCAATGAGCCGCGAGCAGTTCGACATTGCAGCCGATGAGTTTATGGACAGTCGGTGGGCTACTCAGGTAGGCAATCGTGCGTTGGAAGTGACTGAAATAATCCGTACAGGAGACTATCAGTAATGCCGTTGCAAAAGTTTATCTTTAACCCCGGTATCAACAAAGAAGGCACAGACTACACTGCAGAAGGCGGTTGGTTCGATGGCAATTTGGTGCGGTTTCGTAAGGGCTTGCCAGAGAAAATAGGCGGTTGGCAGAAATACATTCAAGCCTCATACGAAGGTACTGGCCGCAAGCTGTTTGGATGGGTCGATCTTGACGGTACAAAGCTCTTGGGCCTCGGCACACGGAACAAGCTGTACATCCAAGAGGGCTCTTCGTACAACGACATAACACCGATACGGGCCACCACGGCTGCTGGAGATGTGACGTTTGCTGCGACCAACGAGTCCAGCACACTTACGGTTACAGATACTGGTCACGGTGCTGTCAACGGCGATTTTGTGACGTTTTCAGGTGCCGCAACCCTTGGAGGCAACATTACTGCGGCTGTTCTTAATCAAGAATATCAAGTCCTTACAGTACCCACCGCTAACACCTTCACAATTACGGCAAAAGACACCGATGGTGTGGCCGTCACGGCAAATAGCAGTGACAGCGGCAATGGTGGCGGCTCTGTTGTTGGAACATATCAAATAAACTCGGGGTTGGACGTGTTTGTAGACGGCACCGGTTGGGGTGTTGGCACGTGGTCGTCAGGCACATGGGGATCTACGACGTCTTTGGGGGACGCGAACCAACTCCGACTGTGGTCTATGGACAACTTTGGTGAAGACCTGATCTCCAACCCACGTGCGGGCAGTATCTATTATTGGGACAAGACAAACGGCTTGAACACAAGAGCCGTAGCTTTGAGCTCACTGACCGGGGCTAACGCTGCGCCGACTAAAGGTTTGCAAGTTATTGTGTCGGATGTCGATAGACACGTGTTGGTGTTGGGCGCCGATCCGTTGACGGACGTTGCCGGAACAACCCGAACAGGCAAGATCGATCCGTTATTGATTGCTTTTTCAGACCAAGAGAACGCAGCAGAATGGGAACCTAGAGCAGACACTACGGCGGGATCACTGCGTTGTTCGGCAGGTTCAGAGATTATTGGTGGTCTGAGGGCTCGCCAAGAAACTCTTATATGGACGGACGTAGCGTTGTACAGCCTGCAGTTTATTGGCACTCCGCTTACTTTCGGACTCAACCTCGTCAACGAGGGCGTCAGCCTTATGGGCCCGAATGCCGCTGTAAATACCCCGTCTGGCGTGTATTGGATGGATAAAAAAGGCTTTTACATGTACAACGGCGGCGTTTCCGTTGTTCCATGCAGTGTGCATTCGTACGTGTTTTCTGACATAAACGAAGGTCAAGCCTTTCAGTTCTTTGCGTTTGTAAACAAGCAATTCAACGAAGTCGGATGGTTCTATTGCTCTTCCGATAGCGATGCGATTGACCGGTACGTGGTTTACAACTATTTAGAGCAAACGTGGAACATCGGACAGTTGTCTCGTACAGCGTGGTTGGACGAGGGTATCGTCGCTTTCCCACGCGCGGCGGGTGCAGATTCGTCGGTAAATTACCTATACCAACACGAAACGGGTAATGATAACGACGGTAGCCCGATGGACAACGTGTTTATTGAATCGGCTGACTTTGATATTGGCGATGGCGAAGAGTTTCAGTTCATACGCCGTATGATCCCAGACGTTAAGTTCAACGGAACCGGCGGCAGCGATCAGGCTATAAACGTGGTGTTGAAAGCACGCAACTTCCCCGGCAGCACACTGACCACGGACCAGACCACTAGTTTCACGGCTACGACCACAAAAGTAGACATGCGGGCGAGAGCACGACAGGCCGCAGTGCGGTTTGAATCTGACGATGACGCCTCTACAGACGTGCGTTTGGGTGTCGGTTTTAGGTTGGGCGCGACTCGTTTAGACCTGCAAGCTAACGGTCGACGATGAGTAAGCTTTTACAAGGCAGACTTCCGTTTGCGGCTGGACAAGCCGTCGACTCCAACACCTATAACAAGGCTGTACGTTTATTAGAGATCAGTTTAGACTCAGTCGATCCGGATTCTACGCCGCAGTTTACGAATACGAAGAGAGACCAACTAAAATTCGCCACAGGGGATTTGATTTGGAACCTAACTTTAAACCTGCTGCAGGTATACGATGGGGCTAATTGGATCAGCCTGTCGCAAGAGTTGCCGTACACAACTGACCCCTTGGAAGCGCAAGGACTTGTAGGTAGTGTACAGGTAATAAATAAGGGCGCGATTGTTGTAACCGTCGGATAAATTATGGGACAAGCTGCACTTCAATACGACGAATTTGACGATATTGAACCGATAGAGGTTCCTGCTGGCGGTATCGCTTCGTTTTTGACCGCGACTGAGGGCTCTTGGGCCACGGACGACGAAGATGACTTGCCTCAAACGGGCATTGCCCAAGTCAAACGCGTAGCCGATAAATTAGCAACGTTTGGTCGTCACGAAGACGAATACATGATTCACGCTGCAGAAGGCGAAACCGTCATACCGATGGAGGTCTTCCGCAAAAACCCAATTCTTAAAGACCGTATCTTCCAACAAATGCGCGACATGGGCATTGAGCCCGAGCGTTATGTGGTAGGTAACGAGCTTAACTCTCTGAACCCGGTCACCGGGCAACCCGAATTCTTTTTGAAGAAGCTGTTCAAGGGGCTTAAAAAGTTTGTAAAGAAAGCTGTCACGGTCGTATTACCGATCGTTGGTGCTGCTTTCCTCGGACCTTTAGGCGCGGCTGCCGGATCAGGCATAGCCACCTTGATAAATGGCGGTAACTTGAAGGACGCGTTGAAGTCAGCGGCGATCAGCGGGCTCACAGCCGGTGTGATGAACGGTATCAGCGGTGGTATGTCGGCGGCTAGTGAAGGCGGTAGTTTTTTTCAAGGTGCTAAAGCAGGCGCATTTGGTGAAGGAGCGTTTACGAGAACAATGAGTGAAGCGGCTTCTGCTGGCGCGGCAAACGCGGCACAACAGGCCGCAGCGGCTTCTACCTTAGAAAATATCGTGACGCCACAAGCGGCTTCGAAAGCGGCGTCAGCACAGCAAGCTCAGTTTACTTACATGCCGGATGGCACGGCAGTTCCTGTTCGTGCTGCCTCAACCGCAGCCCCAGCCACCACAACGGCTGCGAATACGGGTTATTACGATGCGGGCAAAGTTACTTTTGACCCAGCTACAGGCACTACAACGACTGCAGGTGCCGGTACGGGTTATTACGACGCGGGCAACGCTACTTTTGACCCAGCTACAGGCACTACAACGACTGCGGGTACAGGTACAGGTACAGGTACAGGTACGGGTGCCGATGCCGCAGCGGGCACAACAGCCTCTGCGGTGCCTACCGCAACTGAAGCGCCCAGCGTAATCGACAGTTTTAAAAGAACCTTTGGTATTGGCCCAGACCCCGTTACCGGTGCCGAAAGAGGCATGGACTTGTTCGGCGGCCCGCGCGATTTATTTATGCCCGGTGCCGGGCAACGTGCGCGAATCGCAAGGGCTGCGGAATTGGCTGGTTTGAAGCCCGGCACGCCTGAGTTTACTAAGTTCGTTGCAGACGGGATGAAAGCAAGTGCGAGTTTAGCGCCCAGCGCGATTCGAAAGTATGCACCGGGTATTGTTGGCTTGGCGGCTTTCGACTCATTGACTCGCGAAGAACCAGAAGATTATAACGTCGCTGAACGAGTGACGGGTTTTGATCTACGAGAGCAAAACCCTTACACGTATGAGCTTGGCCCCGGCACCATGCGGCTGCCGTCTAGTTACACAATCCAAGACGTTTCTGATCAATACAAGTCTTTGCAAACCCCGGTTTATCAGCCGGTGGCGTACTCGGCAGCCGGTGGCGAAATAGAAAACTTTCCTCGCATGAACGGCCCGATCGAAGGCCCCGGCACTGAAACCAGTGACGATATTCCGGCTATGTTGAGCGACGGGGAGTTTGTATTTACGGCAAAAGCTGTGCGTGGCGCCGGTAACGGTAGCCGCCAAAACGGAATGAAGAACATGTACGACCTTATGAGCAAGTTTGAGAGAATGGCGTAATGGCAGACAATACCTACACAGAACAGATAGTTCGTGAAGCGCCAGAAATCGAAGCGTACAAAACGGGAATCTACAACGACGCTTTAGACTACGTCCGACGTTTACAAGAGTCAGGCATCGCACCGCCTACGCAAGCTGTTGCAGGCATGACCGCTGACCAGATAGCGGCAGGCGACATCATTCGAACAGGTATTGGTGGCTACGAGCCTTTCCTGCAGGGTGCTTTGCAATCCACACAAGCCGGTCAAGACATCATCACAGGTGGTGCGTTGCCCGGTATACAGGCGGCTTTACTTGCACAACAAGGCGGACTTGGCACCTTACGAGATGCACAGACCCTCGCAGCAGATACGCGCGCAGAGCCTTACAGCTTCCGCGATCAGGCCATACAAGGACTTTCTAGGGCTGCTAGTGACATTACGGGCGCTGCGGCTGGTGTGCCTCTACAAGTACAGGCGGCACAGCAAGGACTCTCTGCGGCAGACGTCGCCGCTCAACGTGCTGCAAGCGACACAGCAACACGTTTGGGACTTGGTGCTGAACAGGGCAGGCAACTCGCTGCCGATGTAGGCATCGGGGCTCTTGGCACAGCCGGTGCGCTGGGTGGACAACTTGGGGCTGCTACCAGAGGTGGCTTACAAACAGCCGCCCAAGGACAGCGAGGTTTACTTCAGTCAAGACAAGATATTGGTGGCATTAGGGGCGGACTTACCGACGCGGGCGCACAGTTTGACCCCAGCGGTATAGCGGCGTTTATGGACCCGTACACACAACAGGTAGTAGAGGCTGCTCGACAAGAGTCTTTGCGTACCGGTGAACTACAAAAACAACAGGCTCGGGCACAGCAAGTCGCTGCCGGTGCCTTCGGCGGTTCCAGAGGTGCGGTGCAAGCTGCAGAAATTGATCGTGCAATCAACGATCAGATTGCTAGACAAACTTCAGGACTGTTGAGCCAAGGCTACGGACAAGCACTGCAAGCGTCACAACAAGCCTTCGAAGCAGGCAAAGGACGTGAATTACAAGCGGCTGGTCTTGGTGGTCAGTTGGCGCAGTCCGAAGCAGGGCTCTCGGCCCAAGGCGCACAGTTAGGCATGTCTGCGCAACAACAGGCGGCTGCAAACGCACAGGCACAAGCACAAGCGGCACAAGCTGCTCAACAGCTACGCGGTTCGATTGGTTTGCAGGCAGGTCAAATGGGTCAGCAAGCTGCGCTACAGGGCGGTCAGCTTGGATTATCTGCTGCAGAAATAGCCCAACGTGGCGCGCTACAGGGCGGTCAATTAGGCATGCAAGGTCAACAGTCATTGGCTTCGATGGCGGGTCAAAGAGCCGATCTAGCACGGGCAGGCGGTCAACTCGGACTACAGTTTGGTCAACTAGGTCAAGCCGACGTGTCACAACTCGCGGCTCTTGCAGGGCAACAACAACAGGCTGCTCAAGGTATTGGCGCTTTGGCAGGTCAAGCCGGTCAGTTAGGCGGACGTCTGGCCTCTATGGGTCAAATACAAGCAAGCTTGGGTCAGCAGGCGCAGCAACAACGCGCAGCCGACGTGTCTCAGTTGATGGGCTTCGGTGGCACACAGCAACAACAAGCTCAAAACGTGCTTAACGCACAGTATGCAGCGGAGCGTCAAGCGTATGACCAGCCGTTCCAACAGCTAGGTTTCTTAGGCGACATGACGAAAGCGTTGCCATCATCACAAAGTGCGGTCTTTCAACAATCGGCACCTAGTCCGGGCTTTGCCCAAACGGTCGCTGGGTTAGGTGTGGGTGCTGCTGGTTTATCGAGGGCGTTTTAATGAGCGTAATGAATAGACCTTTGTTTCGTGCAAATGGTGGCCCTGCAAGCGGTGGGCGCTCCGAAGCAGAAATACGCTCAGAAATACGTGAGCTTGATCAACTGGTCAAAAACGAAGTTATTTCGCAAGCACGCGCGGATCACGACATGAAATTGCTTGTACGAGAACTGCAACAAGCACCGCTTATGATGATGGACTCTGTAAAAAAGAATAAAGAAAATCTGGGTCGTTTTTTAAAGGGTGGCGCTAAAGGCCGACTTGAAAAAATAAATAAACGCGAGTCGCGTTTTGAACGCGACCTGCTGCAAGATTTAATAAACCAACAGGGGGTCAACCGCGCGGAAGGCGGGCCCGTAAACGGTTTTCCGGACCTTAGCGGTGACGGCAAGGTCACACAAAAAGACATTCTTATGGGCCGTGGCGTGATTGCCAAGCAAGAAGGTGGCCCTGTCATGCCACAAGAGGCTGCGGGGCAGGTGCAGATGGCCTCTGAGGCCGAAGGTCAACAGGTCGGTTTAGACTACGTTGCAAAGACCTTGGGGGGTATCGACAACGCCGAAGACGTTGAAAGCATGATTAATGCCATACGTGGCAATGACATGCCGATTGAAGCACGGCGCACGGAACTGGCTGGGTTTGTAGGTCAGGACGATGCTATGGCAACGCCTGAGTCTGTTCTTGCGATGGTGCAACCTACGATCATGTTGTCAGAAGAAGGCGCCATGAACAGTGGTATTGGCGATCTGATGCAGGGTATGACCTCAGACATCGACATGGCGACTGAAGGTGGTCAGCCCACGGACATGGGCCAAGGCGTTGGTCAGTTGATGATGGCCGGTGCGCCAATGGACGCGGCACCACAGCAGTTCGCTAACGGCGGTGCCGTACAGCCGGTATACATGGCTGACGCGGGCGATCCGTCGATGATGCAGCTTTTCCAAACAGCTTTGGGTAATGTTGAAAATCCAACGGCTCCTACTCGGACTACTGTGGATTTGGAGTCCGCGTATGCTGACTATCTCCCTTTTTTTCAAAACATCGCACAAGTAAATGAAGAAGACCGAGAGAAAGATCGCGCATTAGCCTTAGCTAAAGCAGGATTTCAATTTGCTTCCGGTCGAGATTCGGCAGGTAAAAACATTGCCGGGTCTTCCATGCTGTCGCAACTAGGAACTGTCGGGCAGGACTACGTTGAAGATGTCGGCAAACTCCGTACAGATGCACGCACACAAGATCGTGCTGTACGGACGTTGGCGGCACAAAGTGCTATCGAAAAGCAACAAGCGGCCACAGCGGCACAAGCTGCTTTAGACTTGCAAACTTTGAAAGGTCAACAGGCTTTACAAGAAAAAAACGTAGGCTTGCTTGGGGACATGATCAAGCAGGCTCAAATTAACAATAAAGTTGAAGTCAGAACGATCAAACAACCTGACGGGACCGAAGCCATTGGCGTTTATAACCCCGCAGACAACAGCTTCAAATTGGTCAGCGACCAAACGGCAGCTAGTCAATACATGATGAGCTTGGACTCTGATGGATCGATGAGGGCCGGAATTTCTAGAAATTTGATTGGATTTGCAGACGGCACCCTCGACGGTTTGGATGATGGCGGACGAGCCAAAGCTGACATGTTCACATCGATCAGCACTTTGTACGCTCCAAAGAGCGGTGCGGAAAAAGGCACCGTGAACCCCATGCCGTTAACTGTCGCCAAAGCTATCGTCGACAGACAAAAAGCCGGTTTTGAACTGAACCTTAACGGAAAAATTATCGACGAAGCTGAATACTTGATGGGTAACACGGGTGCAGCTTTGGAGCAACGGATGAAAGACATCCAAGCAGAGGGGGCTCAAACCCAACAAAACATACGAGCATACGTGCCCGCAGGTGCTGACATGGAAGCAAGTTTCGGGGCTATGAGTGGACTGAAGAGATCTTTGCGATTCGTCAATGACCAAGTGAGGGACTTTAGTGAGGGACTTATTGGTTTGGATTACGGTGGAGAAGACCCGTCAAATGTTGTCAAATCTGATACCTATCTCACCACTCTGCAGGGCGAAACGCTTAAATTACGTTTTGCTGATTTTGGCAGTGCGCCCAGAATTAAAAGTATTGTTGACGCGATTCAAGCAGAGGTGGCAGGCATTTTACCCGGTGCTGCTAAGACAGACACTAAAGTTTTGAGCGTTGCGCGCGCGTTGCGAGGTCGTTTGCAAAACATGGAAGCTGAGTTGAAAGGCGTGTTAACCGCTCGCGATAGTAGCAACGATGAGATCAAGCAAGCTCGCAACTTGCTCAAATACGACATGCCCGTGCTTCTGGAAAGTTATGAAAACCTTATAAACAGTCTTGGAGAAAGCGTTGAAGGGGATCGCGATCCCGGCGTGCCTCGTTTAACAACTCCCACGCCGGGTGCCGTAAGCACCGATGCGGAAGATGCGCGTAAACTAATTTATGGCCGTTAGGTATCACAATCATGGCTGAAAACCCTTTAGACCCAACGCAAGCTGAAGTCACACCGGTCGGCGCGCCAGATATCCCGACGCGTCCCGTTCTTACTTTTGGTGATCATTTCGTACCAATGTTACGACGCGGCAAAGGCTTGTCTGCAGCGGTTGAGGGCATTGTGTCCGTGATGGATGGCCCCGGTGTGTACGAAGATCTGCGCAACAATGCCGGTATGAACGACCTAGAAATTATACAAAGACACGTTCAACTACCAAAAGTGGACGTGCCGATCGAAAGCTTGCGAGCAGAGGGTTTGTCAAAAGACGACATTGTAAATAGCTTTCTTACCGACTTGTATCTAGACCTTGACGATGACTTATTAAAAGCGGGCATCTCTAAAGACGAGTTCTTCGCGACCTTTGTTAAAGGCCGCGAGCTTACCCCGGTTGAGGCGCGATTAGAGGGCACGGGTCGAGGTTTGGTTCTTGGCACGGGTGCAACGGCAGGCGGCCTGACAGGCGCAGCTATTGGCATGCAAACGGGTAATCCTTATCTCGCTGCTTTCGGTGGCTTAGTTGGCCTTGGTCTCGGGGTGGTCGGCGCTCAAGAAGTTGAAGAGGTTCTTTTTCCTTCTGATCCGGTGCTTAATGACGAAGCTTTGGCAACAATTGAGGCGTATAAGGTTTTAGGCGAAGGCGCGACAGGCATGTTTGCGCCTGCTGTGGGGCGTCGAGTTGCAAAAGCTGCTGTCAAAGCAGCGCAACCTACGCTGGGTGATCAAGCAGGGTTTTTAAACCGTCTTGGTCGAGCAATTATGACTCGACCGTACAATCAGAAACCTAACCCGCTTTATGGCATGGAGGGCGTTAGCGACGTCATTAGCTCGCAAAAGTTTTTGCCCGTGGATGAACCCGCCCTGTTTAAGATGTTTCAAAGCTATAACAGGTCGCCTAGACAAACGCTTATGCAAGAGAGTCTTGGCGTGGCTGGGGCGTCGGTCGGTGCCAACATTGCAATGCGCGGTGACCCGAACGATCCTTACGGACGTGTGGCCGGAGAAGTTGGCGGCGGTATGCTTACTCAATATCTTTTGGGACCTTTGCGATTTGCGCCATACATAGCTGCTGCAAAAGAAACTTTGAACCAAGATTTGATGAAGCTCGCGGAGGACACCACAGCTACTGGTGCCGAGAGCCGCGTCGCATTTGCCTTGGTTCAATTGCTCCAAGAACGTGGTGAAGATCCGCAAGCCTTACTAGAGGGCTTACGTGACCCATCGTTCCGGAACATTTTAGGCGAGGCTGTTGAAGGGTACGGGCAGGACGCCACACGGCCCTTGCTTCAAGCACAGCCCGGTTTAGATGCCCCAACCTCGCGTGCAATTACCAACAGCGTGACTTTGGAGTTATTGGAAGCAAAGCTGCGTCAAACCAGTAGAGGCACCGCTGGAGACAACTTTGACGTGCGCATGCAAAACGCTTTTGACGGTCAGTTAGAAGCTATTGATAACTTGATTGTAGCGTTGACGGTAACGGGCAAAGATAACCCCGCTGCCGTGCAACTTGCAGCGGGATTGCGCAAAGAATACTTCGAAGATGTGGTGTCAAAACGATTTACAAACGCACTCGCACGCGTCGATCGAACTGTTCAAAACATCAACCCCAACAGTGCGGACGCCCGAGTTGAAGCCAGTAAAAAGGTAGATGAAATCTTGCAAAGAGCTTTTGCTGACGTGCGAGCTCAAGAAAACGAGTTGTATAAAGACATCCCTCAAAACATTAGGGTTGGCACCGATAATCTTGTTGCGATGGTCGATCAATACAAAGACGACTTGAGCATCGAGCAGTTTGAAAAAGAGTTTCCCGATCTAGCTCGCAAAGTAGCTAAACGATTCAGCAGGCAAGAAGATGAAACAGACGAGTTAGGTGACGCACTTTTCCCGACCGGAGACGTACGAGATACGGCAGCGACTGTTGCAGAAACAGCAGACGTTGAAGAGGAAATAATTACCTTTGGAGAAATGGACCGTTTACGACGTTCTTTTCTTGCACAAGCAAGAGCAGCGGCCAGCGGCGAAGCTCCGAATCCGGAACAGGCGCGTGTTTTTGGTGATATTGCTGAATCGATCCGAGTGGACATGGAAGATTTGCCGAAACTTACAGAGTTCAACGGTGCGGATATGGCGACGGACACAGTGCTCGCTTTAGGAAAGGCCAAGGCGTACGGCAAAGCTATGCGCGACGTTTTCCGACGCGCTTTTCCAAACGTCGCTTTACGTGACAAGCGCAGTGGCGAAGATTTTGTCGTGCCCGAGCTTTTATACAAAAAGGTCATACAGGGCGGTGATGACGAGACTCGCTTGCGCATGGACCAAATGAAAGACGCGGTGACGTTTTTGGCGACACAGTTGACTCCCGAGGCACCTTTTGATTTGGCGCAATCTGCTATCCGCTTGAATGATCTTTCTGACGCAAACGAGATAATCATGCGCTCTGTTGCGAATTCCAAGATTGTTAAAGAGGGGCGGATCGATCAGGCGGCTTTAGATCGTTTTGTTCGTGACAACGAACGAACTTTGGATTTGTTACCGGCTTTGAAGGCGGACCTTTCAAACGCAGCTACCGCAGAAACCTTGTTACGAAGGGCGCAAGACCGGGCTGACACTAATTTCTTTGAAAACCGTTTTGAGACAGAAGAGATCTTTGACCGGCTTACTGGCGAAACGCCATCGACTGCAATAAACCTTGCGTTGTCGTCACCCAAACAAGCAACTCGTAACATTCTTGAGTTGGTAGATAAAGTCAGGGCGGACGCTGCTAGAACTGGTCGAGTATCTGTGGAAGAAGTAAATCGCCAGTTGCGAGACATGTTTTTTATCAACGCCAACGCCAAAGCTGGCGGCAGGACAACAGCAATAGGTGATAGCGGGTCCGCGCCCGTCGAGCGGGTTGCACCTAATTTTGGTGACATGCGAGCGTATTTCTTTGAATCCACGGCAGAGTCGCCTTCTTTGATGAATACGCTGGTAAAAGCGGATTTGTTCACAGAAGCCGAAAAGGTGCGTTTAAATAAGGTGCTAAAGGCTGCAGAGGCTGCACAGAAAAGACTTACGGAAGGTGCGGATCTAGTAGAAGACTTAGAAACACCCGGCGACTTGTTGACTGGTCTACTTGTGAAATCTACAGGTGCCAGCTTAGGTACTAGAATAGCAGGACTGTTGCCCGGTGGGCAGTCTACTTTGATCGCTGCTTCCGGTGGTTCGCGTGCCGCACAAAAGTTGATGGAAGCCGTACCGGTTACGACTACCAATGAGATATTAGAAAAGGCCATTGAAGACCCGGATTTTCTTGCGTTGTTGCTTGAAAAGGGTTTACTGGTCGAGCCCAAGGGTGGCTTCTCTCCAAAACAATTGGCTAAAAACCTTTTGAATGTTCGTAAGATAAACGTGTACCTTAAAAACGCTTTAGGCATCACCGGCACGGAAATGCTCGGCGCAGAAGAACTGACAGACGAAGAACGCACGGCGATGAACCGTTTCGAAGAAAGTCCTTTTGGTACGCTGCGTCCAAGACAATTGACACCTATCGGTAGGCCAGACAGCCGTGCAATCATGCCAAGACAACAAGCTGCTCCAGCGCCACCACCAGCACCACCAATAGCGCCACCTGCACAAGCTGCGTTGACCCCGCCATCTACTGACAGGCAACGGTACGCGGCTCTTTATCCGAACGATCCCGTCTCTGCATTGATTGATGTGCAAGGCATAGGGGCGTTGCCCCAAGCCCCTCGGGTCTAAATAAGCCAGCTACGCGCCTCTTCGCCCAGCACTTGTTGGGCGAGGTTTATCTTGCCTTTCAACGCTTGAATAATCTTTTCGTCTACAGTCTTAGGGCTGACCAGATCCACGTATAACACGTGATGTTCCTGCCCGATCCGGTGTGCGCGGTCTTCTGACTGCAGCCGGATCTCAAGGTCGTACGAATTGTTGTAATACAGCACGTTCGTCGCAGCCGTCAAAGTAAGTCCATAGCCCCCGGTGCGTGGATTAGCCACAAAGAAACGCGCTTCACTGTCCGGCTCTTGGAAGTTCGCCACAATGTCGGCCCGCTCTTCAGCAGGCGTGGCGCCGTAGAAAGTGACCACGGAACTTGGGCCATAGGTGTCTTTCAGTGTTTGTTCTATGGCTTGGATGTCGTAAACGTAAGATGCCCAGATAATGACCTTACCCATCATCTCACTGATCACTTCAAGCATTTCGTTCATGCGGTTGCTTGGCAGCGCCTGTATCTCACCGTCGTCTGTGCGTAAGTGACCACAGCAGATCTCTTGCAGACGCATGATCTGTGTAAGCACGCTCTGGGTTGTGGATAACTCACCTTGTTCCAGCATCGCCAGTGCGTATTGACGCATTTGCTCGTACGCTTGCTTTTGTTCTTTTGTAAGCTCAACTGACCGCTGGGTGTAGATCTTGTCTGGCAGATCGAGGCAGTCCTCTTTCAGCACGCGGTGGCTGAAACGTTCGAGCCGTTCGTTTAGCTCTTCTAGATTCCGATACCCAACGATCTTTTGAAAGCTGCGGGCGCCAAACTTACGTTGCTGCCGTTGGGCATAGCGGCCTTGAAAGGCGTAATAGCTGTCGAAGCCAAGGGCTTTCGAGCCTAAGAAACCACACTGCGAGAACAGGTCCATAGGATTCTTTGTGATAGGTGACCCTGTGAGAATGCGGCGGTACTTGGCTTTCTTACCCAACGCGATGATGTTCTTGGTGCGTTGCGCTGCTCGATTCTTGATGGACGTGCTTTCATCCACAACCACAAAGCTGTCCGGGTTGTAGTCCAAAAACTTACTGGCGACGTCTTTGCCTTTCTTTGTAGACAGGGCTTCAGTGTTCATCACAAAGATTCGAAGAATGCCCGAGGCTTTGCGCACAGCCACGTCCCGTAACTCCGCTTTGAACTTCTGCGTCATGTTTGGCTGCCAGAGCACAACCTTACGTTCTATGCGGTCAGGCAGGTGTTGCGGAATTTCTTTGTTTACCCAGTTTGCGTACACGCCCTTCGGCGCAATAACCAGTGCGGCTTCTACCTGTCCGGCTTCATACAACGCGGCTAAGGTGTCGATCGCTACCTTTGTTTTACCTGTGCCCATCTCCATGAATAAGGCGTAGGCGTTGCGCTCCCACGATTTGTCAAAGGCAACTTTCTGGTGTTCGTAAGGCTCAGTTTTAAATTCGTACATTTGATTTCTTTTTCGTTGACATAAAGGACAATATAAGATTAACCTGCGTTTGGGAAGTGTCGAAAGGCGCTTAATTCATTAAACACGACCGAGGACAACGAAATGGGTCTACTTGACGAGATGGAGGGTGACAGCAATAGCTCACTTGAAGTTCCAAACGATTCTGGTCTTGGCGCAGTTGCAAAGCTTGCCGAAAAAATTATCGCGCAAGAGAAGCACGTCAAACAACTAGAACTTGAACTAAAAGGTGCGAAAGCATCGCTTTTGAAGATGACAGATGAAGATCTGCCGTCTGCGATGCAGGAACTCAACCTTTCTACGTTTAGTTTGCACGACGGGTCCAAAGTCACCATAAAGCCTACCTACGGCGCACGCATCAGCAAGGACAACGAGAACAAAGCCTTTGAATGGCTACGTGCTCGCAACGAGGGTGATCTTATTAAGAACACCATCACCTGCCGGTTCAACAAAGAACAGGACAATGAAGCGTCTGCGCTGTTTGCTGACCTGCAAAAGCAACAACTCGATCCCGAACGCAAGGCGGAAATACATAGTGCAACTCTACGCAGTTGGGCTAAGGGCCGCATTGAAGAAGGCAAAGAGATTGATATGGAGCTTTTTGGTGTCTGGGTAGGCCAGCGTGCAGAAATCAAGAGAGGTTGATAATGGCTAGTAAAGAAGTAAGTGAAGAGAAGAACAAGGACGTCGCAGTAGTCGACGCCACCATGTTCGAAGCGGATGCCGGTGTTGGCATGCAGATGGATCAAGACGATCTGGCGTTGCCATTTCTAAAGATTCTGTCTGGCAATGACGAGATCCTAGAGGTCATCGACGCAAAGCCGGGTGACGTGTACAACACGGTCACGGGTGCGATCTACAAGAGCAAGGAAGGCTGCAAAGTCATCCCGTGTCACTATGAGCGTCGGTTTTTGATGTGGGCACCACGGGGCAGTGGCTCTGGCGCACCGCTTCAAAACTACGGCATAGAGGACGAGCGCCCGGAAACTAAGCGTGACGAGAGCGATAACAAAGACTACGTGGTTGGTGGCGAGGGCGAGTACCTTGAAGAAACACACCAGCACTATGTTGTTGTCGTAGAAGACGACGGTACGTTCAGCACTGCGCTGATCCCGATGAAGTCCACGCAACTCAAGAAGAGTCGCAAGTGGAACAGCATGATTGCGTCACGCACCATGCTCAATGCGAAGGGTGAAGCGTTTCAGCCGCCGCGTTTCTCACATGTGTACAAGATGTCCACCATCAAAGAAGAGAACTCCAAGGGTTCTTGGCATGGGTGGAACATCGAACTGGACGGTCAGGTTGGGGACGCGAACGTCTACCGGAGTGCAAAAGCGTTCTACGAATCCATTCGTGGTGGAGAAGTAACGGTCAAGCACACCGCTGACGCTCAACAACCAGAAGGGGATGATCTCCCCTTCTAACCGCTATAGGCAACCCGGTGTCTCAAGGCCCTGCATGCCGTTCTCAACCGCAGGGCCGTCCGGGACCTTGGAATTATAAATGATAGATAAGTTTTCAACGATATTCGATGGATTACGGCTGGCATACGGCACGTTCAAGATCGAAGATCGCAACGCAAAAGGCAAAGCCACCGGTAAAGCGATGATCGTCCGTGAAGAGCGGACTGAAGAAACGTGGCAAGCCCACCTTGATGGCACGCAGTCTGTCGGGATCATCCCGATTAACGAAGACAACATGTGCCGCTGGGGTTGTATCGACATTGACGAATACAACTTCGACCACACCGCACTGATCAACAAGCTCAAGAATCTAAAGCTGCCCCTAGTCGTCTGTAGAAGCAAATCTGGCGGCGCTCACGTCTTTTTGTTTACAACCGACTTCATACCCGCCAAAGACATGCAAGAGGTCTTAACGCGCCTCTCTGTCGGTCTGGGGTACGGTGGCAGCGAGATCTTCCCAAAACAGATCGCATTGAACCTAGATAGAGGCGACGTCGGCAACTTTTTAAACATGCCGTACTTCGACCATGAGAACAGCCTGCGCTACGCGTTTAACCCAGATAGCAGTGCTGCAACCATAGAAGAGTTCTTTGAACTGGTTGCTGAAAACGTCCAGACACGCGAACAGGCGTTGGCCCTGATCGTCGAGCAGGACAGTAGCCTGCCTGTTCAGGACGGCCCGCCGTGCCTACAGACGCTGTGTAAAGACGGGATTGGCGAAGGCGCACGCAACAACGGCCTGTTTAACGTCGGCGTGTACCTACGCAAAGCTTTCCCAGATACGTGGGAGTCAGAGATCCTGACGCACAACATGCAGTTCATACACCCGCCTCTGCCGCTGGGTGAAGTAAACGCGGTCGCCAAACAGCTACAGCGCAAAGACTACGCATACAAGTGCAAAGACGCTCCGATCAACTCGGTCTGTAACAAAGAACTGTGCATGACGCGCAAGTTTGGTATCGAAGCGGTGGTGTCAGGCGTTCAGATCGCCAACCTACGCAAGTACAACTCCGTACCTCCGGTCTGGTTTTTGGACGTTGAAGGCAAGCCACTGGAGATGGGCACAGACGATCTGTTGAACCAGATGGCGTTTCAGCGGGCATGCGTCGAGCAGCTTAACTTCTACCCACGCACCATGAAGAAAGACATGTGGGAGACACGCATCAACGCCCTGCTGACTGAAATGCAAGAGACAGACGGGTCGATCATCGAAGTGTCCGAAGACGTCAGCGTCAACGGTATATTCAACGAGCACTTGGAAGAGTTCTGCACTGGGCACCAAGCGGCTGAAGAGAAAGAACAGATCCTGCTCAAGCGCCCTTGGACGGACGAAGAAAAGAACGAGACATACTTCCGGCTCAAAGATCTGGAAGGCCACCTGCTCAAAGCCAACTTTAAGCATTTCAAAACGCATCAGATTGCACAGCGCCTGCGAGACATCAACGGCGAAGCCACGCAGCTACGGATTCAAAGCAAGGTCGTGCGACTGTGGAAGATCCCAGCGCACAAGGTTACAAAGACGGTCATTCGCGACCCACGGTTCACGGCAGATGAAGAGGTTCCGTTTTGAAGATTGAGAAAGGGCTAGACATCCCGTCCAAAGCGGGCTGGGGACGCTGGGTCAAGCTGGTTAGAGACATGGAAGTCGGCGACAGCATTGAAGTGCCAGACGGCAAAGAACGTAACGCTTTACGCAAAGCGATGGTCGATGCGGGTTACAAGGTCGTACAACGCAAGAACCATAAAGACTCAACAGACGATCAAGTCCTCGTTCGACTGTGGCGGGTTAGCTAATGCAGCGAATCTTCGGCCCGCCGGGCACCGGCAAGACAACCACGTTGCTCAATCTGGTCGACAAAGCATTGGCTGACGGTGTACCGCCCACGCAGATCGCGTTCTTCGCGTTTACACGCAAGGCCGCCACCGAAGCAAAAGAACGGGCTGCCGCACGTTTCAACCTCGATCCAAAGACTGACCTGCCTTTCTTTCGAACTATCCACAGTCTGGCGTTTCATCTGACCGGACTGAAGTCTGAGCAGTTGATGACCGCCCAGCACTACCGTGAAGTAGAGCGCAAGATTGGGATCGCACTGGTAAGCGGTGACGTCCCCATGTACGAGGTCGAAGAGGATCTAAGCAACAGCCTGCGTAAAGAGTCACCGATCTTACGGTTGATCACCCTGTCCCGGCTCAAGAAGTCAGAGCTACAGACCGAGTACAACGCAAGCGACCTAGAATATACGTGGCTTGAAGTGGACTACGCAGCACGGGCCTTGGCCCAATACAAGAAAGAGTTTGGGGTCTACGACTACACAGACATGCTTGAGCTCTTTGCACAATCTGCCCATGAGACGTGCCCGTCGTTCAAGCTATCCATGTTGGACGAAGCGCAGGATCTAAGCCCGCTGCAGTGGGACATTGCCCACGCCATCGATGCAAAGTCTGAGCGAATGTACTGTGCAGGCGACGACGACCAAGCGATCTACAAGTGGTCTGGGGCCGACGTGGAGCATTTCATCAACCTGCCCGGCGGCAGCGAGGTGCTCGAGCAAAGCTTCCGCATCCCACGCCTTGTGCATGAGGTGGCTGACCGTATCTCACGGCGCATCCGTAACCGGTTCCCGAAGTCGTATCTGCCCAAGACAGAAGAGGGTCGCATACAAAACATCTCGACCTTTGCAGAACTGGACATGGATCACGGCTCTTGGCTCTTCTTGTCGCAGGCGGCGTACTTTTTAAACCCGGTGCGCGATCATCTCAAAAGCCAAGGCTATTTCTTTGAGATACAGGGGCGACAAAGCTTACGGCTCAAAGTTCGCGAGGCGCTTGAGGCATGGCGGACATTGCAGCGCGGTAACCCGATCACATACGATCTGGCAAAGGTGCTGTACAGTTACATGACAGGTAACGGCGTGCGTGTTGCACGCGGTCACAAAAAGATTCTTGGGGAAGAAGACGATACGTTCACGTTCGAGGAGTTGCGGGACACCAACGGTTTGTTGGCAACGCTCGATATGTCGTGGAACGAGGCGCTGGATAAAGTACCGGGTGTTGACGTCGCGTACGTTAACGCACTGGTACGCCGAGGCGAAGACCTCACAGCACCTCCACGTATCAAACTATCAACAATCCACGGCGCAAAAGGTGGTGAAGCAGACAACGTGGTGCTGTTTACGGATTTGACGGTCGCTGCAGAGCGGTCTATGGATTCAGATCCAGACAGCATGCACCGCGTGTTCTACGTTGCGGTTACTCGCACAAAGCAGAACCTGTTCACTGTCTTGCCAGAAAACTTTTATCGGAGCTACACGTTATGAGCGATTACTTTGAGGTCAGTGTTGGCGACCGGAAGGAAAGGGTCTATTACAAAGACATTCCAGACGGGTCAGCAGGCATATTACCGGATATGGTGAACTCGCCGCCTCATTACGCTGATTCCGAGATCGAGTGCATAGACGCGATGGTCGCGGCCTTCGGGCAAGATGCTGTCGCTACTTATTGCCGCCTCGCTGCGTTCAAATACAACTGGCGTGCAGGCAAGAAGTTCGATGCAGAAGAGGATCTAAACAAAGCTATCTGGTACTTGCGCTTCGCGAAGGGTGATGACCCAAGGAACGACGATGTTAGTTAAGGATTTGGTTGTTGCGCTTTGTGAACGACAAGAAATAAAAAATTTCATAGAACAACATCACTATTCAAAATCCATCAACGGCGTGAAGTCTAGTTTTTGTTTTTCTGTGAAGCACCGAGGTGCTTTAGTCGGGGGCCTTATTTACGGTGAAATGTCTACAACTGCATGGAAAAAATTTGGGGAAAAAGAGTGCGAAGTTTTAGAACTACGGCGATTAGTTTTGTTAGACGAATGCCCGAGAAACTCAGAGTCACGGGTAATTGCGAAATCTCTGCAATGGATCAGAAAAAACGTGAAACATGTGAAAAGAGTGGTGTCTTATGCTGACCCTAATCACGGTCACACAGGAGTAGTTTATCGCGCAACTAACTTCACGTTGCATAGTATGAGCGCAAAGGATTACGGGTTCAAAGATAAAGAAACCGGAAAAATACACCATTCGCGTGCTTTGAGAACAAAATACAAGGGTGATTTTAAACCTTTTGTGAAAGCACTGAGAGCAAAATTAGCCGAAGGTGGTTTAGAAAAAATTGTTCTTCAACCGAAGTATTGTTTTTTGTATGACTTTAAAAGGAAAGACTGTGCAGAAAGAAACTAGGCTGCAGTTTCCGCTGTTTACACCAAACGCGGAATGGACTGCACCGTTTGAGCTCAAAGACATAACCGACGCAAAAGAGATCGCGATCGACCTCGAGACACGCGATCCACACCTCAAAGAGTACGGCCCCGGGTGGCCTCGCAAAGACGGTGACGTCGTCGGTATCGCAGTCGCAACCGAAGGTTGGGAAGCCTACTACCCGATCGCGCACCTTGGTGGCGGCAACCTCGACAAGAACGTGGTGCTGCGCTGGTTAAAGAAGCAGTTATCCACAGGCTGCCCGAAGATCATGCACAACGCCCCATACGACTTGGGCTGGCTGAAAGCTTTAGGCATCCCGGTCAACGGCCCAATCATCGACACGATGATCATGGCGGCGCTGTTGGACGAGAACCGCTACAGCTACAGTCTCAACGCCCTGTCCTACGATTATCTGGGCGAAGCCAAGTCAGAGAAGCTCCTGACCCAAGCGGCAGTCGACTTTGGTGTCGATCCAAAAGCCGAGCTCTGGAAGCTGCCTAGTCAGTTTGTCGGGCCCTATGCCGAGATGGACGCGCGGTTAGCCTTTGATTTGTATAAGTTTTTTAAGCTAGAGATTGCCAAGCAAGACCTCAACACGGTCTGGAATCTCGAAACGCGGCTCACGCCTTGCTTGATCGACATGACCTTCCGGGGTATCCGGGTGGACATGGATCGCTGCGAGCGGACAAAGCAGGCGCTGATCAAGCGCGAGAAAGCGGTGCTCAAGAAGATCGAAGCGCAGGCCGGTGGCAATGTTGAGATCTGGGCCGCATCGTCACTTGCGAAAGCGTTCGACAAGCTGAATATCAAATACCCACGCACAGCGACCGGGCAGCCTTCGTTCACCAAGTCGTTCTTGAGTGACAACCCCCACGAGTTTGCAAAGATGGTCGTCGAGGCCCGCAACCTCAACAAGGTTCAGGGCACGTTTGTGTCGTCGATCATGCGGTACGTGTCAAAAGAAGGCCGCATACACGGTCACATCAATCAGTTGAGATCCGACGATGGGGGCACCGTCAGCGGTCGCCTGTCCATGTCCAACCCAAATCTGCAACAGATCCCGGCTCGTGATCCCGAACTGGGACCTATGATTCGCAGTCTGTTTCTGCCAGAAGAAGATGAGCAGTGGGCTGCAATCGACTTCTCGCAGCAAGAACCACGGATCTTGGTGCATTACGCACAGATCTTCGGCAAGTGGAAAAGCAGGCCGCTTGGCGGCGCTCAAGAGTTTGTAGACGGCTACAACAGTGACGCGAGCATGGACTTCCATACAATGGTCGCTGAGATGGCCCAAATCCCGCGTAAGCAGGCCAAAACGATCAATCTGGGCATGATGTACGGCATGGGTGTAAACAAGCTGGCAGACCAGCTAGACGTCGATGTCGACACTGCCAAAGAACTGACGAAGCAGTACCACAACCGGGTGCCTTTCGTTAAAGAGTTGATGAATGGCGTCTCACGGGCCGTGGATCAGAAAGACGACGGCTCGATCCGAAGTTTAAAAGGCCGCAAGTGCCGCTTCGATATGTTTGAGCCGCTAGGCTACGAACTGAAGAAAGCACTGCCGAAGAAAGAAGCACGCGCCCAGTACGGCGACACAACGCCCCTGCGGCGTGCGTTCACGTACAAAGCACTGAATCGTTTGATACAGGCGTCTGCGGCTGACATGACCAAGCAAGCGATGGTCGATCTGTATGAAGCCGGTGAGCGTCCGTTATTGCAGGTTCACGATGAACTGGGGTGCAGTGTGCGCGATTTAGAGCACGCTAAGAAGATCCGAGAGGTGATGGAAGCGGCGATCACGTTACAGGTGCCGAACAAGTGCGATATCGATCTTGGGCCTAGTTGGGGTGAAGCCGTCGAGGTCTAGCCCGCCTTCGGTCACGCGGACGGGAACGCGCTACTTGGGCTGATTGATCAAAGCCCTGACCTAAAGCAAAACCCCACCTGATAGGCCGCACGGGTGGGGGACGTGTTGGAAGGCTGTGATGTTGCCTTGGCCTGATAAGGAGACGAGTTAGACCCGTCAGTCGAGTACACCAAGATCTCGCGCTTCTTGCAACCGATCTTCTTGCCACTCTTTAAAAATTTTCCGCAGTTGACCACTGATCGAGCGATCTTCTTCAAATGCGATCTTTTTGATGTCCCGATAGACCTCTACAGGCACCAGAACCGATTTCCATTTTGATGTATCCATGCGCTATTATCTGATCCTATAAGACTGTATGTCAAGTAATCTCGGGGTTTGTGGCCTCGTGTACCGTTTCAGGCCACCCGGCGCTCGGATCACGGATTTCTAGCGAGTAAAAGTCTTGCCCAAGGTGCTTACGCGCCTCTGTCGTGGCAATCTTCACTGCTTCCTCTGTGCTTTCTGCGTCGCACGCAAAGAACTTGCGTGTGGTAATCAAGATCTCAAGATCGTGATGCTTCATAAACCTTCACCGTTCAGATACTTGTTATGGCTTTGCAATGCGACACTGTCCATAGGCATCGATCGCATCGTCATACCAATGATTTTGTTCTGTTCGAACTTCATTTCCATCGCATCGTTGATTTGTTCCAACGTCAAACCTTGGTAAACCTCAGTCTTGTACATGTTGGAAGGTTCTTGAAACGTCAAGATCATCTCCCAATTCCGTTGTGCGTTCATATCAGTTCAACTCCAATCATCAAAAACAAAAAGATCGCCATGCAATCGTAGCCACAGCGATCCCAAGCTTTAGTCACACGACTCACAATGTAATCTTTTGCCGTCTTCATCTTCGACCTCGTATAGTGGCTCGCCACAATCGTCACACAAAACCTCATCGTCGTCATATGGGTTATCGAAAGCCCAATCCGGTCGTTCGATCACAGCCCACGGCTCCTGTACCACGGCTTACCGCCCGGACTCAGGACCAGATCGTACCGGTTCAAGATGTTATAGACGCTGTGAGCCGGTAACCGCAACTGCCTCGCAAGCGAGGCTTTCGACAATCGCGGCTCTTTGTCACGCGCCAACAAGACTTTGAGTATGGTCGTGTCTGGGATGGTGGCCTTTTCCGTGCGCACCTTTTGCATTTTCAGCAAACTGTGCCGATCGCTTTCCAACCGGTCTGCGTAACGTTGCTGGCATCGAATTGCTTCAATCATTCTTTTTCTGGCTCTTCCAATTGCGGCGCTGAACATTCTGCGTAATGAACTGTCGATGCTTTGTAGTGCCAAACCAATGCCCGGCTTTGATCAACCGTATAATCACCGTTTCGAACGTGCATTTCTTGCCCATCTCGCCACTGATCCGAAGATTTAAATCTCTGACCTCGCGGATGGTTTTGCCGTCTGTAAACGCCGACCACTCTTGCTCGTGGACGTAATGAGACAACGTCTTCTTCGGTGGCGGCTTTCTTCCCAGATCGACCTGCCCGTTGTTCACGAACCGCATGACGACCGAGTCGCACAGGCTTTCCCACTCGTTGATCGTGTATGCCGCAAAGCGGCTCAGATCGAAGTGCGTGGGGTCTGTGTCGTCTACCGGGTTGTCTTCTACATACTCAGCGATCTGTTCCTCTACGGACGGCTCCGGTGCCTTCTTTGGCTGGATTGGAATGACCGTCCGCTTGGACTTTTTTGGCTGTGGCCCCTCTTCGTAGACCTGCACGTCCATTTGGTGCCCGTCTAAAAAGATCAAACGCTTCACTTTCACGTCAGCGACTTCTGCACCCTCGTGATATTTCCACCGGTGCGCCTGCTTCAGTTCGTTCAACTCGGCGTTGAAGACTTGGTCGTTGCCGAGGTTTCCCATCCAGATTGCCTGTATGACATGTCCCCGGATCTGCTTCTCTTCGAGCTCGATGATTTCCCAGTACCGTTCGACATTGTCGGGTTCCGGGCGTTTGTCGGTAAACTCGAAGATCATGCCTTCACGTAGCTGGTGATATTTCATCCCACTTCTCCACGCAGTGCGAACTGAACCTGCACTTCTACCTCTTCGTCAGGAAACTGGCCGACACCGTTGTAGAACTCTTGTATTTGCCCTGCCAACCAAATCGCGTGGTTCATCTTTTCA
>Ga0208767_1000740_pt1 | contig 26897 bp, 41 predicted proteins | sample VirMetDEL_Mar_21_FD_184514 | JGI IMG/M metagenome (GOLD analysis project Ga0208767, IMG submission 184514) | Aqueous microbial communities from the Delaware River and Bay under freshwater to marine salinity gradient to study organic matter... | ecosystem: Environmental > Aquatic > Marine >... | reverse complement strand
AAGATACTTCCAGTGGAACAACAGACATAACCTTTCGTTTAGTATGTCACAGTGGTTTTACTTCAATGTGTTTTAGCAGAACAACGTCAAACACATCTGGATTGAATCCTTTTACTGTTGTTTTGCAGGAAATCGCTGCGTGATGAAGATGTCACAGGAAGTCACACCAGAGTTGCGTGTAGCCTTGGAACTTGAGGCTCACGAAAAAGAATGTGCAGTACGTTATGCGTCTGTAGAAGACAAACTATCTGGCTTAGACAAGCGTCTGTGGCGTTTGGAAGCTATGATTATGGGGTCAACGGTGGTTATCGTTGGCCTAGCATCTTCCCTGTTGATGAAACTATAAGGAACTACGATGGAACCTATCAGTACTACCCTCGCAGGGATTGCATTAGTTAAACAGAGTGTGGACTTTATTAAGACACACATTAGCACTGTTCAAGATATTGGACAAATAGCAAGCCAGATTGATGACCTGTTTACAGGTGAAAAACAAATCCAACAAGCCAGAAACAAGAAGTCTGGTACAGGACTTGGAGATCAGTTTGGGGTAGATACTGTAGCTAAAGAAGTCATAGACGCTAAACTCGCAGCAGAAAAGTTGCAGGAAGTAGCCACTATGGTTGACATGAGGTTTGGTCACGGTACATGGAAGAGTATCTTAGCGGAACGTGCTAAGAGACTACAGGAACAACGAGAAGCTGAGGCTAAGGCTAGGCGATATAAGATACAGAAAGATAAAGAATTTGAGGAGACTATGAAAACTGCTGTGTTAGTTACTGCTATCCTAGCAATAGCCATAGGTCTTTTTATAACCGTTATGGTTTCTGTAGCGAAAGCGATGAGTTATGTTTAAGACACTAGTACTAGCTTGCAGCCTGTCTGTACCCACGGACTGCTGGGAGTTTCACGATACACGTGGCCCCCATGCAACATACGAGCTATGTCAGAAAAGAGCTTACACGATGGGTAACGATATTATGGAAATGCAGGGTAGGGATTTAGAACCTAAACAATTTAAGTGTCTTCCATTAAAGGGACAACAACTATGATATGGTCACTTATGCTAACTGCTTGTATGCAATCAACCTGTGTAGAACAAAGTATACAATGGTTTGAAGACAAGCAGGAATGTATAGAGTATAAACTTTTACATGAAGAACTACCCAAGGATGGTAACTGGAGTACAGTTGATTATGAGTGTACACTAGTAAATGGGTTAGAAACTTAAGGATAACAGCTATGATGGGTGTATTACTACAGGGATTGTTTGGCGTAGCCAGCAGTGCCGTAGAGGGCTTTGTTGAGACAAAGAAAGCCAAAGCAAAGCAGAAGCTTGTTAAGATTGAGGCAGAGACTAGCCTTATGGAAAAGAAAATCTCTGGTGAGATAGACTGGGATAAGGCAGCAATAGATGGTGCAAAGGATAGTTGGAAGGATGAGTATCTTACAATTCTGTTCAGTATACCACTGCTGCTATGTTTCTTACCCTTTACCGTGGAGTACGTAGAACGAGGCTTTGAGGCTTTGTCTATGACACCTGACTGGTATCGTTATACCTTAGGTATCATCGTATCAGCAAGTTTTGGTATTAAGGGTGCAACTAAGATGTTTGGAAAAAAGTAATGAGCTTATATGAGAATATAAATAAACGTAAGAAGGCTGGTACTAGCAGACCTAAGAGTAAGTCTACTGTTTCAGCTAAGTCCTATGCCAATATGAAGGCTGGCTTTCCTAAAACAAACAAGTATAAGAAGAAAACATGAGCTTAATTGAACAACTTAAACGCCATGAGGGACTCAAATTAAAACCTTACAAATGCACAGCAGACAAACTTACAATCGGTGTGGGAAGAAATCTAGAGGACGTGGGGATATCGGAAGAAGAAGCAGAGATGCTACTACAGAACGACATTCAACGAGCCACTGTGCAGATACAAACAGAGTTTCCGTGGACAGAGCAGCTAGACGAGGTACGTTTCGCAGCCCTTATCAACTTTACCTTCAACGTAGGGATAGGAACAGTGGGCAAGTTCGTAAACGCAATGGCTCTGCTAAGGGACGGAAGCTACGATATGGCAGCAGACGAGTTTCTGAACAGCCGCTGGGCTAAACAGGTAGGCCAGAGAGCCGTAGATGTAACGGAGCAAATCCGTACAGGAGAGTGGAAGTGACAGAAAAACAACTGATAGACAGCTTGCATGAGGCTGTCACCCAACAACTGCTGCTACGTGTGCAGAGTGGGGAAGCTACAGCTAGTGAACTATCAGTGGCTGTTAAGTTTCTTAAGGACAATGGAGCATCCTTGGATGTTATCATGGCAGAAAGCCCTATGGCTAACCTTCTCAATGATCTACCGTTTGAGGTTGGAGAACAGTTACAATGAAACAGGTAGCTCACAAGTTAAATGAAAGTTCAGAAGTTACCATACCCCTACGCAACTTGATTAGCATGATTGCTTTTACAGCCGTATCAGTTTGGGTTTATTTTGGTTTGACAGAGCGAATATCTTTCTTAGAACATAATCTTGAATTAACTATGCAAGAAGTAGAAGAAAATGATGACTGGATCGACAAGTTTGAGCCACCAAAGTCTGTGCAGGATACGGTCAGGCGGGTACATGATCTGGAAATTGAGATAGAAAAAATTAAATTAATGGTAAATGGGGTAACCAAATGAGAGGGCATAACGCAAGCCTAGCGTCTAAAAGCGTAATACTACCTGCTGATCAGTCATGGGTAAAGCTGCTCGACAGTAATGCTAGTCGTATGTATTTATGTATACAAAATGACCACGACAATCACTCTATTATGATTGGTTTTAGTAATGACACAGTAGCCCCCACAACAGGCATGAACCTAGACGGTTCTACTACTGTAGGTGATTTAGCATCTACCTTTCAGTTTAACGTAGCACCTATTAACGCAGTGTGGGCTAAAGTAAACGATGCACACGCACACACTATTGAAGTAATTTATGATGACTAATGTACCTGAAGCCTTAAAAGACTTTAGAAACTTTACATACTTGGTATGGCAGCACTTGGGATTGCCAGAACCTACCCCTATTCAGTACGACATAGCACACTATCTTCAGGACAGCCCTAAGCGTTGTATTATTGAGGCTTTCCGTGGTGTAGGTAAGAGTTATATTACTGCTGCCTACGTTGTACACCAGCTACTGCTAGACCCACAGCTTAAATTCATGGTTGTGTCAGCGTCTAAGGCACGTGCTGATGACTTCTCTACCTTTACACAGCGTATTATCATGGAACTGCCTATATGCCAGCACCTAGTCGCTAAGGAAGGCCAGAGATGGTCTAAGATAGCCTTTGACGTAGCACCTGCTAAAGCCTCTGGTAGCCCCTCAGTGAAGTCTGTAGGGGTCACAGGACAGCTTACAGGTAGCCGTGCAGACATTATCATTGCTGATGACGTAGAAGTCCCTAACAACTCTATGACACACATGATGCGGGAGAAACTTGCAGAGACTGTCAAGGAGTTTGACGCTGTTCTTAAGCCTGACGGTAGGATTATATACTTAGGAACTCCTCAGTGTGAGATGTCCCTGTACAATGCCCTACTTGCACGTGGTTATAAGATGAGAGTATGGCCCGCAAGATACCCTACCCTAGATCGCGCAGAGAAGGCCTATGGGGGCAGGTTAGCTCCTACGCTGTATGATTCCCTACAAACTAACCTAGAGGCCGTGTATGGGCTTCCTACAGACCCTAAACGGTTTGATGATGACGATTTACTGGAGAGAGAACTAAGTTATGGTAGAAGTGGCTTTGCTTTGCAATTTATGTTGGATACTTCACTATCTGATGCAAACAAATACCCCCTTAAACTAAGTGACCTACTTGTATATAGCTGTGATAAGGATACTGCACCTGAAAAACTGGTGTATGGTATCTTTAAGACCCTTGAAGACCTACCGAATGTAGGGCTAGCAGGGGACAAGTTCTACGCTCCTGAGGACACTGTAGGACGTACAGAGTATCAGGGTAGCGTACTAGCCATTGACCCCTCTGGTAGAGGCTCTGATGAGACAGCATACGCTGTTGTGAAGATGCTTAATGGTTTCCTGCATGTTGTAGATGCTGGTGGTGTTGCTGGTGGCTACTCAGACAGTACACTACAACACCTGTGTGACTTGGCTAAGATACACAAGGTTAATATGGTACTAGTAGAGAGTAACTTTGGTGACGGTATGTTTACTGAGCTACTGAAGCCCTACCTACTCAAGACACATCCAGTGACCATAGAAGAGGTACGCCACAGTAAGCAGAAGGAACACAGGATCATTGACACCCTAGAGCCTGTTATGAACCAGCATAGGCTTGTTATAGACCCTAAGGTTATCCAGAAGGACTATGACAGTGTACAGTCTATGCCCCCTGAAAAGGGTATTAAGTACATGCTAACCTATCAGATGACACGTATAACAAAGCAGCGAGGAGCGTTAGCACATGACGATAGACTTGACGTTCTTGCTATGGCAGTGCAGTACTGGACAGACCAGATGGCTGCTGACGCAGATACAGAAATACGAACAAGAAAAGAGGAACTCCTAGACTTTGAGCTTGATAAGTTCATGTCACACCTTAACATAGGTCAGAAGGAGAAGGATGTAGGGGGCTGGGTGGTACTATAATACCGTTCCGAAGGTTCCCCTATTGACTAGACCCCCCTAAGATATATATAGTAGGTAGTAGGTAGTAGTATCTTTAAGTACCTTTAGGATGTTATAGGATACTTAGGACTACTACTTACTACTTACTAACTCCTTATTAACCTGCTAAAAGAATAAGGCAGTAGTGTGTATGACCTAAAATACCCTAAAAAATCTGAGAGGGTATATAATATAAGCAAACGCGCGACTCCCCCCATGATGCGCGATGCCTTACAATCTTAGCCACGCCTAACATTCTTCTGGAACCATCAGAAACCTTGGCATCCTTTACAATCTTAGCCACGCCTAACATTCTTCAAGTTCTTTAAGATTTTAAGCATCGCCTGTGTCTCTCTCTCTATCTGTTCTTGCTTTGTTCCTTAAAATCCTACGAGTCCTAGAACATACCGTGAACAAACCACTAGACACTTTAAGTATATATAAACCACTGTCAATTTCTTGACGCTGTCAACATTCTGACGCTACAAGTGTCAAATATCCGTTATTGTTTTTATCATTTTTTTATGGTCTACTCTAATCATCGAAACGACAACAGCCTAATCACTAGCGACAAGCCCTTGCGGTAGCTACAAGGTGAAACAAAGCCAGACACGATGCCAGCGGGTTAAGTTTTGATAGAAATAAAAGAATAGCCTACCGAATACGAATATGACTTGACTACCGAATAAAACTAGAATACGCTTTAGAGACTAAAGGTTACGAAGCACCTAAAGCTTGCAGTGTACTAGCCTAAATGGATAGCACTATAAAGGATAAGGTTTGCAGTCCTTGCCAATAGCGTTTGCAAGGGAAGCCCAAGCCATAGACAGTACCGCTAGGCTATGTGCTGCGAGGATGCTAGGCCAAGCTAGGGTGGAGTCCGATAGCAAGGACAAATCCCTAGCTGTTACAAGGTGCAATGGTGTACCTATAACGCTAGGAGTAGTAGCATGAAAACCAAGACAATTAAAGTACTAGGTAAGACAATGGCAGTATATGGCAAGCGTCCAAGAGTTAACAAGTACCGCTTCGGCATGTCCAGTGGCTCAACATTTATGGGCTTTCATACAGGGCTTGTGAGCCGCTACTTGTCTTTTCCTATGTTAGCAAAGCGTAAATTTGGTGGTGTCAAAGACATTCAACAAGTCTATTGACAAGCCAAGGGCAACGGTATTATTCTCCCTAAATATCGTTGTACCTTGTAACAGCTAGGAGCAGTAGCATGGAAATTATTATTGGTTTTGCATTTATGCTAGGCATTACAGGCTTTGTATTGTTTATTGCCGAATGGATAGCAACGATTTGTAATGATTACTTTGGAGGGTAACAATGTCAGTAAGGAATATCCTTTACTGGTATGGGCAGTCTAATGAGACTGAACGTGCCTTTGACTGGTATAGTGATGCACTAGAACAGTGCCGCAAGATAGCAGTGCATTATGACATGCCTGTTTATCGGGTGGTGTCAGTAGTAGCAGCACTATCGCCTAACAATAAGTGGGAACGCAATGTAAGTAATGCCTATGACTTGATAGGTGCATACTTGCGGGGTGACCATATGGAAACTGTTAAGGTCAGTACCTATAACAAGATGAAAGAGAAGGCATGGTTCCTACTATCTGATAGGCCAACCTATGATGAAACCAAGGTAATACTATCGGGTCAAAAGATAACCTGCTTCTTTGAAAATATCATGGGCGAGGATACCTGCACCATAGATGGGCATGCTAGGAATATCTTTTACAATGAGCGAGTAGGTCTGACTAATGACAAGACCAACATAGGCAAGAAGGAATACAGGCTACTACAGGCGGCATATGTACATGCAGCCAAGAAGGTAGGGATCAAAGCATACGAGATGCAAGCCATTACTTGGATGGCATGGCGTAGGCATCACGGTATTAGCTAGAGTTTCAAACATGAGCCATGACTAGGGGCTTTCATGTGGTATGTAGTAAGACTTGACCAAGTACCTAGTCCGTAGCATTAACGCTACGCTAGAAAGGAAGGACTACCACCTAGGCAAGTGGATAAACTGCCTACATATATTTATGTATTTTATAGGGGCAAAGTGTTACGGCAGCACGTCAGGTTCCAACCCTGAAAGAGTGGGTTCAATTCCTACTGCCCTTGCCAATTTAGTAAGAAGGAGTTAAGACTATGAGAACCACTAAACATATGCTAGAGAATAGACTAAGCAGGATCAACAGGCGACTGGGTGTTAGCTATGCGCTAAACAATGCGCCACACTATGGTGGCTGGCAGCTAACCTGTAATGAGGGTAGCACTATCATTCAGCATAGACTAACACCACGCGAGATGCTAACGTATCTTGATGGCCTGATTGTAGGCATTGACATGATGGAAGGGGCATATAAATGACACTAGAACTAAACACAAAGGACTATGATGAGCCTAAGGAATACCTAAGGGAATGGCTAGGGGTACTACCAAACTGGGTGCATGAGTTTAACATGCTGAATGGTGATGACATTGTATCCTTTATGGATGGACGCTATGGGTATGGACTGCACAAGTTTGAGGGTGAAGTCTTGTATGATGGGGCATACCGTAGTCAGTATGATGAGGATGAAGACTTGGCACATATAGGAAGGATGGCTACATCTTTTGGCTATGTATATTTCTATCCTTATGGTATGGTGGCACTGCCTACTACTGATGGACACTATGTAACGAGGATGGACTAATGGGAATGTATATAGACACAGCCTACCCTGACATAACTCAGGACGCTAGGCTTTCAAGTATCCTAACCAAGATGAAGGCACTAGCAGTCCAGATAGAGGACGCTGAGTGGGAAGGGCAGGATGTATCAAGCATGAGGCAGCAGCTATCAGGTCTAAAGTCTAGACATGATGATGGTGTCACATATGAACCACTGTTTTGAGAGGGCTTGTTATGATAACACCTAGACCACCAGAAAAAACATGGGCAAATGCCAAGCTATATCGCTGTGACTTATACGACACACGTTATCCTGTATGCGGCACACGCCTAGTGTGGGTCAATGTAGGCTGGAAGTGGGTAAGACTATGCACACCAGTACAGCATGACAAGTGGAAGATCAGACGCAGTGAGTGGGACAAGATACCACATGAACTATTTGTAAAGGAGATTTGTAGTGACTAGATGCACACACATACACCTACCACCTGACAAGGGCAACGACTACATCCTGTCAGTATCACAGTCAGAAGAAGACTATCTTGAGGTACGCCTGATGGTCTATGTACCTAACAAGCGGGGCTATGTACTAGAGGGCAACACACTACAGGTCTATGATTTACATGAGCTATTTGAGATAGTCTATGAGGCCATCGAACATGGCGAGTTGTCTATCTTTATGAACTACTATGAGATAGAACTTGACAGTAGTAACGACAACGTGGTAAGACTAGCAGTAGATAATGACTGGCCTGTTGACAGGGCTGATGACTAATGAAGATAACACCAGTACATAAAGCAGTGATGCAATCAAGAAGGAGACAGTCGATGCAGGATGCACAGATGAACGCTTGGAAAAACTGGGCTAACAAACGTAACACATATGATGATGCCTATGTACTAGGTTATGGTGCAGGGTATCACAAGGACAAGTATGTTAACTCATATGATAAGGATACTGAGGCACAGTATTGGATCAAGTTCAAGCATGGCTACACAGCAGGTAAAATGTTACGAGTAAAAGAAGAAGGGGAAAGTATCTAATGATTATCTTGACAGTATTTGTAGGGTTGTTTATGTATGACAACGCAGAGTTCTTTGCTACAGCACAGGATAATATCCAAGCTGGGTATGAAGTGAAGTATGTAGGTAAGCAGAATGTAAATCCTGACGTACCTAGCCTGTCTGTAGGAGACAAAGTATTCTTTACGATGGGGAAACCAAAATGAGTATGGGGTTTAAGACCTGCCCTTACTGTAACAAGGGTGAGGCAGAAGCAGTATACGCTATTGATAATAAGATAGAGTGGTTCTGTATTGAGTGCCTAGCTGAGTGGTCTGAGGATGCTGATGAGTATGAGATCATTACTGCCCAGCAGGAGTGGATGATGCGTTACTATGGAGAAGAGTGATGAGCTTAGTATTATATGGTATATATTTAGGGATGCTAGCAGTAGCAGTATATGGTTACCGTACTAACTTAGAAGAAGTTATTGGTAAGCAGATGATGCTAATGATACTGATGATGGTAGCAGGTGTAACAGGTATCCTAACTAGTAATCTTTAGGGGGGCTTAACCATGAGGGGAACTTTAGAAACTCAGTTATCACTAGAACAAGAGATGATAACAGCAGGTATAGAACGATACCGTAAGGATTTAGACAAGGCTATTGCCAGTAAGTCTGAGTCTCGCACCCAACATGGACAGGTCATTGTATCACGCACTGTTAGTGCTGTTGCAGCAGGAGTAAAGGAACTAATAGACAACCCTAAGTCCAACAGGGATATAACTTATGGTCTTATTAAAGACATGAAGGTAGAAGAGGTAGCCTACCTGTCACTGATTACCCTGATAGATGGTATCTCACACAGGCAGGGGCTACTGTACCTAGCACACATCATTGGTGGTGCTATTGAAATGCAGGACAGACTTGACAGGTGGGTAGCAGATGAGGGTGACGTAGCACGTAACACTATCAAGCTGGCATTGAAGAAGTCTAGTAATGCTAGACGCTATGGCCTGACACACAAGATGAACAAGGATGGGTTCAAGCATACTGAGTGGAACAAGTCTGACCGTATCCACGTAGGCTGTAGGATGATAGATGTAGTCGTAAGAACTACAGGTCTAGTAGAGTTACAGAAGCAGAGGTCAGGCAAGACCAAGACTACCACAATTGTTAAGGCTACAGCAGAGACTGAGGCATGGATCAATGGCTTTAGGCAGTACACTGAGACAGCAAGGCCACGCTTTGCACCCTGTCTCATAGTACCTAAGGACTGGACAAGCGTAACAGGTGGTGGATACCACAGTGATTACATACCAGAGCTACCGATAGTGAGGCGAAGATGAGTGTAGGTGAACAGTTAAGAAGACTAGAGGACGCTGAGTTAGGTCAGGAATACTCATGCCTTAACGCACTACAGCGTACTGCATGGCAGATCAACAAGCCTGTGCTACAGGTACTGCGTACTGTATGGGATGGTGGGCAGCAGTGGGGTAAGCTACCTGCAAAGGATGACCTACCTCTACCCATGTATCCCTTTGACAAAGACCCTAAGGAATTGACTGGGGCAGACAGAGAAGAGTTTGTGCTATGGTCACGACAGCGTAATGCTATCTACTCCCATAACAACCGCACCGTGAGCAAGCGCATACAGGTTGAGCGTACACTGCAAGTAGCTGAGGACTATGCCAAGCATGATGAGTTCTATTATGTATGGCAGAATGACTTTAGGTCACGCAAGTATGCTAGCTGTACCTTCCTCTCTCCTCAGTCAGCAGACTGGAGCAAGTCACTCCTTACATTTAGTAATGGTGTGGCTATCAACAACTGGGATGAGGCACGGTGGTTGTGTATTCATGGTGCTAACCTGTATGGTAACGACAAGATCACACTAGACCAGCGTGAGTCATGGGCATGGGACAAGTCAGATGAGTTTGTTCGTATTGCTGAGAACCCTTACGATAATCTGCTGTGGCTTGATGCTGACAAGCCTTACCAATTCCTAGCATGGTGCTTTGAGTTTGCACAGCTAGTACGGCAGGGCTGGGGTTACATCTCAACCCTACCTGTCTCAGCAGATGGCAGTTGTAATGGATTACAGCACCTCTCAGCCATCCTAAGGGATGAGCGTGGGGGTAGGGCTACCAATCTACTACCTGCCGCACAGCCTCAGGATATCTACACTGAGGTAGCAATGGAAGCTATGGCACGTGTGATGAACGAGGACACAGAGATGTCACGTCAGTGGAAGAGGTTTGGTGTCTCTCGTAAGCTAACCAAGAGGCCAGTGATGATCGTACCATACTCAGGTACTAAGCACTCATGTAGAGCCTACATCCAAGAGGCTATGGAAGAACAGATCAACGATACAGGTGACAATCCCTTTGGTGAAGACCTGTTCCCTGCAAGTGTATACCTTGCTAACTATGTATGGGATGCTATAAGTAATGTGATCGTTGCAGCAAGCAGGGTGATGGACTATATCAAATCAGTAGGAGATGTATATGCTGACGTAAACAAACACATGGAGTGGGTCACACCCACAGGCTGGCTAGTGTTACAGTCATACAATAACACAACAACCAAGCGCATCAAAACGCACATCAATGGCGAGATCGTCAAGCTTAACATGCTTGAGGAACAGTCAACAGTATCACGCAGACGTACAGGTTCAGGCAGTAGCCCTAACTTCATCCACTCTCTGGATGCAGCAGCTATGACTAAGACCATCAATGCCTGTGTGAACCGTGGTATCCTAAATTTTCACATGGTACATGACAGCTACGGCACACACAGTAGCCTGATGCCTATGATGTCTGACCTTATACGTCAGGAGTTTGTTAGGATGTACGAGCAGCATGATGTGTTGACTGAGTTAAGAGATCATGCTATACAAACTTTAGGTACAGAGGATGTCCCTCTGCCACCAGCACTAGGTGACTTAGACATACGCAAGGTACTACAGTCTGAATACTTCTTTGCTTAGTCTAAAGTTCCCCTATTGCCATTTAACCGAAAGCTTAAGGAGCTTACATATATGGAAACGAAACACATGAAGATACAAGGTTCAGCAATGTGGGCAAAAGTAATGGAGCCTGATACAAAGTTTGTACCTGAAGGACAGTACACTATCAAGGTAGTGATGCCTGTCACAGAAGCAGCAGAATTGTGTGAACAACTAGACAGCTACGCAACCCAGAAGCTAGCTGAAGTTGTCAAGGAACAGCCGAAACTCAAAGCTGTCCTGTCCACTACTCCAGCCTACACCACTGAGTACGATGAAGATGGTAACGATACTGGTAACGTCACGTTCAACTGTAAACTCAAGGCAGTGCAGGTACTACGTGATGGAACCAAACGAGTACAGAAACCCTTTGTCTGTGACTCAAAGGTTAAGCCTATCAACCCCGACACTCTAATCGGTAATGGTTCTAAGGTGATTGTTAAAGTACAGCCCAACCCTTACATGATGCCAGCTACTAAGACTGTTGGTGTATCCCTAAAGATGCTGGGTGTACAGGTCATTGACTTGGTAGAGTACGGTATGCCTACCACTAACCTCTTTGATGAAGAGGATGGTTACATTACCCAAGCAGTAGTGAAGGATGATAACCAAGAGATGTTCAATGATGTAGATGATACCGCTGATGCTAAAGACCAAGGGGACTTTTGAGGCAAGGGTCATCGAAGACCTTAACGAGCGTGGCGTTTCATACCAGTACGAGCCAGACAAGATGGCCTACTATGTGGAACGTCACTACATCCCTGACTTAGCAGTAGGTAATATGATCGTAGAGCTTAAGGGTTATCTTAGACAGGATAGCCAACGCAAGATGAAGTCAATCAAGGCACAGTATCCCGACTTGGATATCCGCTTTGTATTTCAGAAGGCAAGCTCTACCATACAGGGTGCTAAGAAAAGAAAGGATGGGTCTAAGATGACCTGTGGTGAGTGGGCAGACCGACAAGGGTTTGTCTGGGCAGAGGGTACAATACCAGAGGAGTGGTTGTAATGAGTGTCATTGACACAGTAGAAGAGATTGTATCTGAGGTTGATCTACAGGCTGAGTTTACTAAGAACGGCCTGAGCTTCTCAGTTTACATGGATGACTTGGAGTTTCACGAAGCAGTAGACTATGATGACATGGCTTACATGATGTGCCAAGATGCTGACAAGTACCCTGATCCTGAACTAGCTAGGATTGCAGATGGGTTCCGCATGATGTCTACAATCTTAGAGGAAGAGTTGGATGCAAGAGGATAGTGAGTTCATCAGGCATGAAGCCTGTCCTCACTGTGGTAGTAGTGATGCCAATGCTTTATATAGCAACGGTAATCACTACTGCTTCTCTTGCCAGACACTAACCCCTGCTGATGGGCAGGAGATACAGGAGATGGTAATGCCGAAAGCAAATGCTAACTTCCTAGAGGTCACGCCCCAAGCTTTCGGTAAGCGTAGGATCAGCGAGGCTACATCTAAACACTGGAAGTATGGTGTGTCTGAGTATCATGGTAGTAAGGTACAAGTAGCCAACTACTATGACGATCACGGTACACTACAAGCACAGAAGGTACGCTTTCCAAACAAGGACTTCACCGTTATTGGTGACTTAAAGAAGGCTGGCCTGTATGGTCAGAACCTATGCCGTGATGGTGGTAAGATGATTACTATTGTCGAGGGTGAGCTTGATGCCCTGTCACTTAGCCAAGCCTTTGGTAACAAGTGGCCTGTCGTTAGCATACCCTCAGGCATAGACAGTGCTAAGAAAGCTATTGGACGTTCAATCGAATGGCTTAGTAAGTACGACAGCATCATCCTTATGTTTGATAATGATGAGGTAGGTCAGGCTGCTGCACTTGATGTAGCTTCTATCCTTCCACCCAACAAGGCTAAGATTGCCAAGCTTCCCCTCAAGGATGCTAGTGATATGCTACAGGCTGGACGGACAGAGGAACTAATCAATGCAGTGTGGGGTGCTAAGACATTCCGGCCTGATGGTATCGTGTCAGGCATAGACCTGTGGGATGTGGTTACATCAGTAGATGAACGTGCCTCTATCCCATACCCATACACCGGACTCAATGAGAAGGTGGGTGGTTGTCGTAAGGGTGAGATCGTTACCCTGACAGCAGGATCGGGCATTGGGAAGTCTCAGCTAGCACGTGAGCTAGCACACAGTCTCATTAAGAATGGTGAGACAGTAGGCTACATAGCACTAGAGGAGAACGTAAAGCGTACTGCACTAGGGCTTATGTCTATTGAGATGAACAGGTTGCTACACCTACAGAGTAACGAGGATGTATCAACAGAAGAGATGAAGGAAGCCTTTGATGCTACCGTAGGTTCAGGCAGGGTGTACCTGTATGACCACTGGGGTAGTACCGACAGTGACAACCTACTATCTAAGATACGCTATCTTGTACGTGGTTGTGGTTGTAACTTCATTGTCCTAGACCACATCAGTATCGTGGTGTCAGGGCTTGAGGGTGGTGATGAGAGGCGTATCATTGACAACACCATGACTAAGCTACGTGGTTTAGTTGAGGAGTTGAACTGTGGTATGATCCTGATCTCACACCTCAAGCGTCCATCAGGTGACAGAGGACATGAGGATGGCGCACAGACATCACTTGCCCAGCTACGTGGTAGTGCTGCTATTGGTCAGCTATCCGATATCGTTATCGGACTTGAGCGTAACCAGCAGGACAAGGACAACTCTAACATCAGTGATGTCAGGGTGCTAAAAAATAGATGGTCAGGAGATACAGGCATAGCCTGTCACTTGTCCTATTCAGCAGATACAGGAAGGATGACTGAGACATACTGGGACGATGAGGATGAGGTAGAAATAGACTTTTAACTAGTGCGGAGACACGGTATGAAATACATATGGGATATAGAAGCAGACAACTTACTTGATGAAGTAACTCAGGTATGGTGTCATGTCTTCAGAGATGTTGACACTGATGAGGTACACACCTTTGACCCAACACAGACGCAGGAAGCCTTGGACTTTATGGACAAAGCAAAGACACTCATTGGTCATAATATTACTGACTATGACCTGCGTGTGATAAAGAAACTACATGGCTACACCTACAAGGGTGAGGTTATTGATACGTTGGTATACTCTAGAACAGTATGGCCTGATGTAAAAGAGATTGACTTCAAGTTAAACAAGAAGGGTAACTTCCCTCAGAAACTAATAGGCAGTCACTCACTTAAGGCATGGGGCTACAGACTAGGAGAATTAAAAGGTGATTTCAATAGTGGCAGCGAGAGCTTTGCAGCATATACCCCTGAGATGCTCGACTACTGCATCCAAGACACAGCAGTTACAAACAAACTGTATCATAAAATTATGGAGAAAAATTTTAGCCAATCGGCACTAGACCTAGAAGCTGAAATCCATACCCTACTACTACAACAACAAGAGCATGGCTTTGACTTCAATGTACAGGAAGCTCAGGCTCTTTACAGTAGGCTAGCACAACGTAGGTCTGACATTGAGGATGAGTTAGTCAGTACCTTTGAGCCTACTATCATTGAACTAAAAACAAAGACCAAGACTATTCCATTCAACCCCGCATCACGTATGCAGATTGCAGACAGACTAATGAAGCGTGGTTGGAAACCAAAGGCGTTTACTGACAGTGGTGAACCTAAGGTAGATGAGACTGTGCTGTCTGGTATTGATATGCCAGAGGCTAAGTTACTGAATGAATACCTACTGTTGAATAAACGCATAGGCCAACTAGCTACAGGTAAGCAAGCATGGCTGAAGATGGAGAAGGGTGGAAAAATTCATGGACGTGTCAATCATATGGGTGCTGTCACCTCTCGTTGTACTCATTCCAATCCTAACACAGCCCAGATACCTAGCGTTGGTGCGCCGTATGGCAAGGAGTGTAGAGAACTATTCATCTCTCCTAGCGGGTATAGTCTACTTGGTGCTGATGCTTCTGGTCTTGAGTTACGCTGTCTCGCTCATTATATGGCTGCTTATGACGATGGATCGTATGCTGATGTGGTCTTGAATGGTGACATTCATACTGCTAACCAGATGGCTGCTGGTCTTGAGTCACGTAATCAGGCTAAGACATTCATCTATGGATTTCTTTATGGTTCAGGTGATGAGAAGACAGGCAAGATCATAGGCAAGGGTGCGAAGGAAGGTAAGGCAATCAAGCAGAAGTTCTTGAAGAAACTACCAGCCCTCAAGTATCTTAAGGATGCAGTATCTAAGGCTGCTGATGAACGAGGCTGGGTCAAGGGATTGGATGGACGTATCATTCCTATCCGACACAGCCACGCTGCACTAAACACTCTACTACAGAGTGCTGGTGCTATAATCTGTAAGACATGGTATGTGTTTATCTCACGTGCCATTAAGAAAGCCAAGCTGGACGCACAGATTGTAGCGTTCATCCATGATGAAGTTCAAGTAGTAGTAAAGAAGGGACAGGAAGATGAGACAGGGCGAGTTATTCTTGAGTGTATGCGGGACGTTGAAAGACACTTCAACTTTAGATGTAGACTTGACAGTGAGTACAAGTACGGAAGTAACTGGGCAGACACCCACTAAGACTTGTAACCATTGTGATGTAGAGTTAAATGATAGTAACTGGTACGAGGGTTTTCAGAAGAACAGGCGTTATATGTGTAAGCCTTGTACTAGAGCCTACCAGATACCCATTGAACGTGCTAGGAACTTAATCAAGAAGATTAAGAAGGGAGCCTTAGCTAAGTTTGATGCTGTCAAAGAAGGTGATGTGTACATCATAACTAATACCGCTTGGCCTGATTGGGTTAAGATTGGTAAGGCTATCCTTGCTGAAGATAGGTTGAAAGATTATCAAACCTATTCCCCATTTAGAAACTACAAACTAGAACACAGTGTATTCTTTTCTGACAGAGCAGAAGCTGAACGTGAAGCTCATGTGATGGCTGAACTAATTGGAGAGAAGAAGAACGAGTGGTTTAACATCACAGTAAAGCAAGCAAAGGATATCATCAATGGACTTTGATTTTGTATGGAAGCTAATACTAACCTGTTCGTTTATGAGTGTTAGTATTTGTCTAAGCATTAAGTGGATTGTTGAGGCATACCTAGACTACATTCAGGTACAGACAGGGCTACATATCCTAAGGAAACATGAAAGAAAAGAGGAGATAGATGATGACCCTACTGCTTATTGATGGTGACATCATTGCTTACAAGGCTGCTGCATCTGCTGAGACACCCATCAATTGGGGTGATGGTCTGTGGTCACTACATGCCTTTGAGCCTGATGTCGAGGCACGACTAGAGGATCAGATACACAAGTTAATGGATGCTCCTGCTCAGGATTGTATCATTACACTAAGTGATAAGGCTAACTTCCGTAAGAATGTAGCACCCTACTACAAGGCTAATCGTAAAGATACACGTAAGCCTATGCTACTTGGCTGGGCTAGGGAATACCTTACATCTAAATACAATACAATTATGTACAGGAACTTGGAGGCTGATGATGTTCTTGGAATACTGGCTACTAAAAATCCAGATACTATTATCTGGTCTGAAGACAAAGACCTACTCACTATACCAGCAAAGCATTGGATTAATGGTGAACTGGTTACGATCACTGAAGAAGAAGCTCACTACAATTTCCTTTTCCAAACTCTGGTTGGGGACAGTACAGATAACTATAGCGGCTGTCCAACTGTTGGCCCCAAGACTGCTAATAAACTTTTATCATCTGGTTGTACGTGGGATACGGTGGTTGCTGCGTTTAAGAGTAAAGGTTTATCTGAAGACGTAGCACTAGAGAACGCAAGGCTAGCACGTATCCTACGTGATGGTGAGTACAACACAGAGACAGGAGAAGTAAAGCTATGGCAACCACCTTTGGCATCCCTCTAGGGCATGAGCAATATATGAAAGCTAAAGCAGAAGAGCTAGATAATAAAGATAAAGACATGGTTAATAGTCCTGCTCACTATGCAGAGGGTGAGATTGAAACCATTGATTACATAGTAGATGTACTAGGTGAGTATGAAGCTATTAGCTACTGTCATGGTAATCTTCTCAAGTATACAGGTTCACGCTTGTGGAAGAAGGGTAATCCTATTGAAGACGCTGAGAAAGCTGCATGGTATCTGGATAAGATGATTGAACTAATGAAGAAAACTAAAGGAGTGAACTGGTAATGATGAACTTCTATGAGTACCAGATTGGTGCATTGAAGACAGCCGTGTATCCTAAGAAGTATGCTGTATCCTATGCAGCCTTAGGTCTTGCTGAAGAGGCAGGTGAGGTGGCAGGTAAGATTGCTAAGATGATGCGTGATGGAATACCAATGCAGGATCAGAAGCAAGCTATTGCAGCAGAGATGGGTGATGTACTCTGGATGCTGGCTGCACTAGCACATGACTGTGGCTTATCACTACAGACTATTGCAGAGATGAACGTAGAGAAACTAAAGAAACGACAAGAAGCTAATACACTACACGGAGAGGGTGACAACAGATGAGTAGCAATTACCTACCAACAGACTACCAAACATTCATTGCTACTAGCAGGTATGCACGATGGCTAGAAGAAGAGAACAGGCGAGAGACATGGCCTGAGACAGTGCAGCGATACATCAACTACATTTCTACCACTGGTCTACCAGCTAAAGACCTAGAAGAAATTGAAGAAGCTATCATTAGCCTTGAGGTCATGCCTAGCATGAGAGCCTTGATGACAGCAGGTGTAGCAGCAGACCGTGACAACACCTGCATCTACAACTGTAGCTACTTACCAGTAGATCACATCCGTGCCTTTGATGAAGCTATGTTTATCCTACTGTGTGGTACAGGTGTAGGCTTCTCAGTAGAGCGTCAGTCTATTGCAAAGCTACCTGAAGTACCTGATGCACTAGACATTAGTGATGATGTCATTGCAGTTAAGGACAGCAAGGAAGGCTGGGCTAGGGCTTTGCATAAGCTACTGTCACACCTCTACTCAGGTGACATCCCTAAGTGGGACTTGTCTGCTATCCGTCCAGCAGGTGCTAGGCTTAAGACCTTTGGTGGTAGAGCTAGTGGGCCTGAGCCTCTTGATGACTTGTTTAAGTTTGTTGTGGCTAAGTTTAAGGGTGCAGCAGGACGTAAACTAACTAGCATTGAGTGTCACGACATCATGTGTAAGATCGGTGAGGTTGTAGTTGTGGGTGGTGTACGCCGTTCAGCTATGATTAGTCTGTCTAACCTCAGTGACGGACGCATGGCACATGCCAAGTCAGGTAGCTGGTGGGAGAACGAGGGTCAACGTGCGTTGGCTAATAACTCTGTAGCCTACACAGACAAGCCTGACATGGAAGGGTTCATGCGTGAGTGGTTATCCCTAGTAGAGTCTAAGTCTGGTGAGCGTGGCATCTTCTCACGTGTAGCAGCCGACAAGCACGTAGAGATGAATGGACGTAGAGAGACAGGACATGAGTGGGGAACCAACCCTTGTTCTGAGATTATCTTGAGGCCGTACCAATTCTGTAATCTAACAGAGGTTGTTGTTAGGCAGGGTGATGACTTAGAAAACTTACGGCGTAAGGTTCGACTGGCTACCATCCTTGGCACAGCACAGTCTACCTTCACTAAGATGCCGTACTTACGTAAGATTTGGCAGAAGAATACAGAAGAAGAACGTCTGCTTGGTGTATCACTAACAGGTATCATGGACAACTACTTACTATCTAAGACTGTTGATAGTAAAAAGTGGTTGAAAGAGTTGAAGGCACAGGCCATTGATGTCAACCGTATCTATGCTGACAAGCTTGGAGTACCTGCTTCTGCTGCTATCACCTGTGTTAAACCATCTGGTACTGTGTCGCAGCTAACTGATACTGCTTCTGGTATCCACGCAAGGCATAGTGAGTACTACATCCGTACTGTGAGGGGTGACAACAAAGACCCACTAACACAGTTTATGAAGGACAGTGGTATCCCTGCTGAACCATGTGTGATGAAGCCAGACTCTACCACAGTGTTTAGCTTCCCTACTAAGTCACCCTCAGGTGCTGTCACTCGTAACGATATGACTGCATTACAGCAGTTAGAACTATGGAAGAACTACGCACTACACTGGTGTGAACACAAACCATCTGTGACTATCACAGTCAAGGATGCAGAGTGGATGGCAGTAGGTGCGTGGGTCTATGAGAACTTTGACATATGTTCAGGTATCTCATTCCTACCACACAGTGACCACAGTTATGCACAGGCTCCCTATCAAGAGATTGACAAGGAACAGTACAAAGAACTTAAGAAGCAGATGCCTGAGTCTATTGACTGGGCTGCTCTATCCCTGTATGAGAAGGAAGATACTACATCTGGTAGTCAGACACTAGCCTGTACAGCAGGTGCATGTGAGTTGGTAGATATCTAAAGTACCCCTATTAGCGAAAGTTTGATAAATGAAAGTATTAGGTAATGATTTCAACATCACTGACGGACTATTAAATACGTTATTAGAACTGTATCCAAACAAACTTCCGCATAATCAAATTACCCCTGAGGAGCTTGGGTTCCTTAGGGGGCAACAGTCCGTGATACAGAAACTAGTTGAATTACAAAACCAAGATTATGAGGAATTTTAAATATGGGTGGAATGTTCAGACCTAAAATGCCAGCACCCCCACCACAGGTAGCACGTCCAGTTACAGCAGTACAGAAGACACCTGACTTGGAGATGGCTGACGAAGAAACCCCAGCAATGGGTATTAAGAAGAAGCAAAAGGGTAAGAAACAATTAAAAGTTACAACTGATACATCCTTACAAACAGGCAGTACTGGTTCGGGACTACAGATAGGGCAGGGATCATAACATGGGTGCTGTAAAGAAACCAATTAGAAAAATTGCACGTGCTGTAAAAAAGCAAGTTAAGAAAGCAAGCTATGCTGTACAGGGTGGTAAAGCAAAAGCACGTGGTACACCTAGTAAACCTGCTTCAGTTACTGCTGCACCATCTACAGCCGCAGCTAAACAACAAGAAGAAGAAGTAGCAACTACAGTAGAAACAGGTGCAGGTGTACAACGCCGCAGACGTAGGGGCAAGAAGGCTCTCGTTTTAGGTCAGGGTTCAGCACAGGTAGCTGGTGCTTCTGGTGGTACTGGTTTAAATATACCTAAGACTTAAGATCACAAGTGTTGATTATGAGGTACAATAAATGGAACAAGATGTAGGTACAGTAGCTAAACGCTACAGCCAACTAAATGGAGAGAGAGATACTTTCCTAGAGAGAGGCCGTGAGGCGGCGAGGCTTACTATTCCTACTCTTTTGCCTGAAGAGGGTCATAGTAGTTCATCTATCTATGCGACACCGTATCAGGGCATTGGAGCGAGGGGTGTAAACAACCTTGCATCTAAGCTTCTTCTCGCCCTACTACCACCTAACAGCCCATTCTTTAGGTTGACTATTGATGACTTTGATCTACAACAGATTGCAGGTGATAACCGTGGTCAGGTAGAAGAAGGTCTAGCACGTATTGAACGTGCGGCAATGCAAGAGATTGAAGGTAAGTCAATCCGTGTACCCACCTTTGAGGCACTAAAGCTGCTTATCGTTACTGGTAATGCGCTGGTATATATGCCAAAGGAAGGTGGGATGAAAGTATTTAGACCAGACCGTTATGTTGTTAAGCGTGACGCAATGGGCAAGGTACTAGAGATTATTACCAAAGAGACTATGGCTCCTCAGACACTACCTGATGAGGTACGTGAACAACTACCACCATCAGAAACACCAGTTAAGAGCCATGATCTATATACAAGAGTGACTCGCACACCCAAAGGCTTTGAGGTTATCCAAGAAGTATCTGGGATATTGCTTGAGTCTACTAAGGGTATGTTTAAGGAAGATCAAAACCCCTTCATTCCACTACGGTTTATTCGTATTGATGGTGAGGACTATGGGCGTGGCTTCATTGAGGAATACATTGGTGACCTACGCAGCCTAGAAGCTTTGACTAAAGCTATCGTACAGGGCAGCGCAGCTTCAGCAAAGGTGTTGTTTCTTGTACGTCCTAACGGTACTACAAAGACTAAAGACCTTTCTGCCGCACCTAACGGTGCGTTCCTACAGGGTGACAGTAATGATGTGTCTACCCTACAGGTACAGAAGGGTGGTGACTTCCGTGTAGCTCTTGAGACTATGCAGATGATTAACGACAGACTTGGTGCTGCCTTCCTACTTAACTCCTCTGTACAAAGATCAGCAGAGAGAGTGACAGCAGAAGAAGTACGCTTCATGGCACAGGAACTAGAGACAGCCCTTGGTGGTGTATACTCTATTCTGTCTCAGGAGTTCCAACTACCATTGATTAACCTACTTCTTAACTTGCTTCAGAAGCAGGGTAAGATGCCTAAGATGCCTAAGGATAGTGTCAAGCCTACAGTAGTAACAGGTATTGAAGCACTAGGCCGTGGGCAAGACTTAAACAAACTAGCTTCATTCTTACAGTATCTTCAGCCACTAGGCCCAGAAGTTATTGCCAATGAAATGAACTTAGGTGACTACATTGATAGACTAGCTGCATCACTTGGTATTGATACCTCTGGACTTATTAAGTCAGAAGAACAGAAGGCTCAGGAACAGATGATGCAACAGCAAATGATGCAACAACAGATGCTGGAACAGGCGGGGGCAGGTGCATTGCAGAAAGCAGCACCAGCAATTGCGGGAGCAGTTGACCCAGAACAAGTACAACAAGCTATGGAGCAAATGAGTTAAATGGCTGAAACCGTAAACACTTATCAAGAACCTGCTGCTGAATCTCAGGAGCATGTAAACGAAATGTTAGCTAAGGTAGAGGGAACTCAACAAGACCCTGAACGTCCTGAGTGGCTACCTGAGAAATTTAAATCAGTTGAGGAAATGGCTAAGGCATACTCTGCATTAGAGGGTAAGCTAGGCCAGCCTCAGCAGGAAGAACAAGAAGAAGTTGATGAAGACGTAACAAACCACAGTGCCTCTGAAGTATCAGAGGTTCTTGGTGCTAACGGCATTGACTTTGACGTACTACAGCAAGAGTACGCAGAACTGGGTGGACTGTCTGAGGATGCTTATGCAGCCTTGGAAGAAGCTGGGTTTCCTGAAGCTGTAGTAGATCAGTGGATTGCTGGGCAAGAAGCTATGTCCCAACAAGTACAATCCGAAATGCACTCCCTAGTAGGGGGTTCAGAACAGTATCAAGAACTAGTAGGCTGGGCAGCAGATGCTCTACCTGACAATGAAATTGATGCTTTTAATGCAACTATGGAAACGCAAGACCCTAACTTGATTAGGCTTGCTATTCAAGGTCTTAATGCACGGTATCGTTCTGAGGCTGCACCTAACCTTATTGAAGGTAGTACAGGCGCAGTATCCACAGGCGGGAAGTTCTCTAGTAATGCAGAATTAACTGCTGCTATGGGTGACCCTAGATACGCTAAAGACCCCGCCTACAGACAGCAGATTGCTGATAAGTTGGCACGGTCTAGTCTGTTCTAACATTGTTGCATGGGGTTGGGGGATATATTGCTTCCCCCTTCCTTCTAGTTACATTACGGTGTGCCTAGAAGGGATCACATCCCTAACACGAAGCTAAACATAGCAAACGATTACCCCTGACCCCTTGCGAGGGACAATCTTGGAGAAAGGATGTAGTGTAATGCAGAGTGTATTTCAACTCAACATTATACTCACTAAGGAGTAATTTAAAATGGCATCAGCCGCTTCAAATCCGGCCTATAGCGTAAGCTTCCAAGGCCAAAATAATAATACAGGTGATGTACGTGACCTGTTTCTCAAGCTGTATGCAGGGGAAGTCCTAACAGCCTATGAGGAAAAGAAAGTCCTTATGGACAAGGTACGTACTCGCACAATCTCTAAGGGTAAGTCTGCTTCATTCCCAATGACAGGCCGTGCAACTGCTGAATACCTGACCCCTGGAAACGAAATCACAGGCGGGGCTATTCGTGCAGGTGAGCGTATCGTAACAATTGACGATTTGCTTATCTCAAGCCAGTTCATTGCTAACATTGACGAAGCTATCAACCATTACGATGTACGCTCAATCTACTCTAAGGAAGCTGGTATTGCACTAGCTAACGAAGCAGATCGAAACGTAGCACGTATGCTTGTTAAAGCTGCACTATCAACTAACGCAACAGCCGCTGCTGGTCTTATCCAAGACTACAAGGCTTTCACTGAAGAAGACTTCACTGGTAACGTCACTGTTGGTACAGCTACTGCTGACCTACTTGACCCTGCAAAGCTGGCTAAGGCTATCTTTGATGCCAAGAAGACTATGGACATTGCTAATGTTCCTTCAGAGAACGCAGTTGTTGTTCTTCCACCAGCACAGTACTATGCACTGATGGATGTGACTGATGGTTCTAAGCTGACCTACATGAACTCAGACTTTGGTGGCAACGGCTCTATTGCTTCAGGTATGGTTCCAGCTATTGCAGGTATTCCTGTAATCATGTCTAACCATGCTGACGTATCTGCTTTGTACAAGAACTTCACAACAGGTAATGCTGATGAAGGTAAGACAGCAGACAACGCACCACTGGCAAACACTGCTGGTTCAGGCCGCACAACACACTATGACCTTCCAACTGCTGCTGTAGATGGACGCGACATGGTTGCAGAAGCTGCTCTGATTAAAGGCTTTGTCTTTACACCAGAAGCTGTAGCTACTGTTAAGTTGCTTGACCTTGGTATGGAGTCTGAGTATCAGATTAACCGTCAAGGTACACTCATGGTTGCTAAGTACGCAATGGGACACAACGTCCTGCGTCCTGCTTCATGTATTGCATTGATTGATGCAAACGCTTAAATAAACTTGGGGGTAGCTTAACGGCTACTCCCTTTTTTCTTTGGAGAATGATATGCCAAATGTAGCAGGTAAAGAATACAAGTATACTAAGAAGGGTATGGCACAGGCTAAGGCTGCGGCTAAAAAGACTGGTGCTACCATGAAGTATAAGAAGAAGAAATGATATGGCTATTACACATGCAGGAGAAACATTTAAGGGTCTGCGGATACCTAAGAGTTCCCCAAAGGGTAAGAAGTCACATGCTGTATTGGTAGGCACAAAAGAGAAGCCAGAAATTATTAGATTTGGTGAACGAGGTGCAAAGACAAACCAGTCAGACAAACAACGTAAAGCTTTTAAAGACAGACACCGTAAGAATATAGCCAAGGGGCCATCAAGCGCAGCTTACTGGGCTGACAAGGTTAAGTGGAAAGCATAAGGTAACAACATGGCAGGAACAACACAATTAGATGCAGTCAACATTATGCTTTCTGCCATTGGCGAAGCACCAGTTAATAGTCTCTCCTCTGGCTTGATTGAAGCAGAGATTGCAGAGACTATACTTAACACAGTTGACAAAGAAGTACAGTCTATGGGCTGGCACTTTAACACAGAATTAAACAAGAGTTTCCCTAAAGATACTAATGGTGAGATTATTCTCTCTACTGATATTCTTAGAGCAGACTCAACACTAAAAGCCAATGCGCCTAATCTAGTGCAGCGTGGCCTTAAAATGTATGATAGGACTAATCATACCTTTAATGTAGGTACTGATGCAGCCCTTGATGTTGTAGTACAATTAGTCTTCAGCGATGTACCAGAAGTAGCAAAGCGTTACATTGTACTACGTGCTACTCGCATCTTCCAAGACCGTGTAGTAGGTTCAGATACCCTACACTCCTTCCAACAGGAAGATGAGAACCGTGCCTTTATTGAGTTGCGAGACTTTGATAAAGCAGCAGATGACCACAACATCTTTGACAACTATGACACCTTTAGTATTATTGATAGGCAGGGACGGAGAACAATCTAATGGCACTCATCAGTCAATCAATCCCAAACCTTATTAACGGTGTATCACAGCAGCCACCCTCACTACGCCTAAATACTCAGGCTGAGTTACAAGAGAATGGTCTGTCCAGTGTTGTATCAGGTTTGTCTAAACGCCCAAGTTCACAGCATGTTGCTGACTTAGGAGTTATTTCAAACCTAGACAAAGCGTTTATCCACACTATCCGTAGGGATGAGAATGAGTTTTACTCTATGGTTGTGGATACTGCTGGTACTATTAGGGTGTTTGACAAAGATGGTGTAGCTAAGACTGTTACCAATAATGCTGCGTCCTACCTATCAGGATTAACAAACCCTAATGAAGAACTAGCTGCTGTCTCAATTGCTGACGCAACTTTTATTATTAATAAGAATACTACAGTAGCTAAAGCAGCTACGGTATCCCCAACACGTAATCCAGAAGCCTTGGTATATGTAAAGAACGCTGACTATGCTTCTACATACCGATTAAAGCTTACTAAAGGTGGCAGCACAAGTACAGTACAATTTGCTACTAAGTCTAGTACACAGGCTTCTACAGCACTAACACAGAACGCAGAACGTGGCGCATCAACAGACTTGATTGCGACATATTTAAATACATTTTCTGGCAGTGTTGTCAGTACTACTTACTATGATGGTATTACCAACGCATCAGCAGTATCAGGTTTAACATTGACAAGATATGGCTCTGTTATACACGTTCAGTCTACCGATGCTACAGACTTTGTAGTAGAGGTAGGTGACTCTCACGGTGGAGATCATCTTAAAGTATTTAAGGATGAGACACCTGACTTTAAACAGCTTCCTGTAGAGGGGCCAAACGATTTTGTTATTGGTGTCTCAGGTGATAACTCAAAGGCACAGGATGACTACTATGTTAAGTTTAGTAATGGTGTTTGGAAAGAAACAGTAGAGCCTAATATTGAAATTGCACTAGACCCTGCTACTCTACCTCATAAACTTTCTAAGCTTGTCAACGGAAACTTTGAATTTAATCCCGCTGCTTTTGCAGATAGAAAAGTAGGAGATGATGACACTAACCCATTCCCTTCATTTGTAGGGTTTAAGTTAGCAGATATTTTCTTCCATAAGAATAGACTTGGAGTACTAGCTGACGAGAATGTCATATTTAGTAGTGCTGGTGAGTTTCTTAACTTTGACTTCTTCCGCAAGTCAACGCTAACCATTATTGATAGTGACCCCATTGATGTGGCAGTGTCCTCTAATAAGGTTAGTATTCTTAAACACGCAGTACCGTTTAACGAAGCACTGCTGCTCTTCTCTGACCTCACACAGTTTAAGGTAACAGGTGATCCTGTACTAACCCCTGAGACTGTTGACGTATCTAATACTACAGAGTTTGAAACAAGCCTACGAGCTAGACCAGCAGCAGCGGGTAAGTATGTTTACTTTGCCTCTAAGCGTGGTGCGTGGTCAGGTATGTGGGAGTACTTTGTAGATAGTGACACTGATACGAATGATGCTACAGAGATTAGCTCACATATTCCTGAGTATCTTAACGGTGAGATTATTAATATTCAAGCCTCATCAAATGAGGATATGATACTAGCACAAACCGACAATGATCCTACAGCCATATACGTGTATAGATACTACTGGTCTGGTAGAGAAAAGCTACAGGCTTCTTGGTCA
>Ga0208767_1000739_pt1 | contig 26929 bp, 33 predicted proteins | sample VirMetDEL_Mar_21_FD_184514 | JGI IMG/M metagenome (GOLD analysis project Ga0208767, IMG submission 184514) | Aqueous microbial communities from the Delaware River and Bay under freshwater to marine salinity gradient to study organic matter... | ecosystem: Environmental > Aquatic > Marine >... | reverse complement strand
TTTCAATGGCGTTTACAGATGGAACTGCTACTCCAGCCGCAGGAGCAACAGTATTGCCAACAGGGGTTGAAATGATCGCAAGTGTTGGTAATATAAGATCAACTCCTTGGGCTAATGTTGTTACTGGGGCAAGTAACACCTGGACTAAGGTTGCGGCATAATTTATGAAATTGAATTTTTTAAAATATAGGTATATAAATTAATCATGGCATCCACTTATTCAGATAGACTTAAAATAGAACTTATGGAAACAGGGGCAAATGCCAATGTTTGGGGAACTAATACAAATAACAATTTAAATGTCATTGAAGCATTCGGTGCAGGTTATCTTGCAAAATCTGTTGCGGGTTCCGCTGATGTAACTTTAACAACAGCAGACGCAGATCCTAATTCAGAATCAGCAAAAAAAGTTATCGAATTTACAGGAGAGTTAACTGGGGATATTAAAGTTTTCATTCCTGCTGTAGAAAATAACTACATATTCTTTAATAATACAACAGGATCTTTTACACTTACTGTAGCACCTACAGGTCACGCATCTAATGGAGCTGCTATTGTACAAGGTTCTCACACAATTCAATACTGTACAGGAGATACAGTAGTAGATCTTTTTGCAAATTCTTTAGGAACTGTCAGTGTTAAAGGAAACGCAAATGTAGCTTCAGATGTAACAGTTAAAGCAAATGGTCAGTTAAGTGCAACTTCTTTTACAGGAAGTGGTTCTGGATTGGATGGCGTTGTAACACTTGATCCAGGAACACAAATGGTTTTTTTAGAAGCTTCCGCTCCGACAGGTTGGACACAAAACACAGCTTCAACTCTAGCAAACGCTACTCTAAGAGTTATTACATCTGGCACAGCAGGAACAGGCGGTGCAGATAGTTTTGAGACAGTGTTCGCATCTAAAAGTGCTGCTGGTGATCCCACTGCAAATGATTTATCTAGTTTATCAACATCAGGCGGCACAGTGGGTAGTACTACTCTTTCGTCACCACAGATGGCAAGTCACACACACAGTCACACAGCAGTTCAATCAAACTTTCCTACAATTATAAATGCTTTTGCAGCAGGAGCTTCATTAAGCAATAGTCATAACTACAATAACAACGCTGGTGGAGGTGGTTCTCATAGTCACCCTGTGGCAGGTACTGCTTCTTTTACAGGAAGTATAGCAACATCATCCCCTGTAAGTCTTTCTGTACCTAATATGGATATTAAACATGCAAATGTAATAGTTTGCAGTAAGGATTAAAAATGGCAAGTACGTATTCAGATAGATTAAAACTAGAATTAATGGAAACAGGTGCAAACGCAAACACCTGGGGGCAAAACACTAATACTAATCTCGAAACAATTGATGCATTTAATGCAGGTTATTTATCTAAATCAGTGGCGGGATCTGCTGACGTAACTTTAACTACCAATAATGCCGATCCTAATGCTGAGGCATCTAACAGAGTTATTGAATTTACAGGAGCTTTAACTGGGGATATTAAAGTCTTTGTTCCCGCAGTAGAAAACAATTATATATTTTTTAACAATACTACAGGATCTCAAACACTTACAGTGGCTCCTACAGGACACGCTTCTAATGGTGTAGTTATCACTCAAGGTGCTCACACTATTCAATATTGCACAGGAAATAAAATTATAGATTTATTTGCAAATTCTTTTGGTAATCTTTCTGCAAAAACTCAAATTAAAGTTGGAGATAATATTAAATTGAACGCTAATGGTGTTGTTGAGGCAACAGCTTTGGTGGGTAACGGTGCGGGTTTAACGGGTGTAGAAGAATTCGCATCAGGTACGGAAGCGTTGTTTGTACAAACAGCAGCTCCCACAGGTTTTACTACAAATACAAACTCAACTTTAACAGAATGTTGTTTACAAGTAGTTACAGGAACAGGTGGCGGTGCAGGAGGAGCGGATGCTTTTAGCACTACGTTTGGAGGTTCAAAAACAGCTACATCATCAGGAACTCCTTTAGATGTTTCTAGTTTGACATTATCTGGAATAGCTGCAGGTAATCACTCATTAAGTACACCTGAAATTCCAAGTCATAACCATACCACAGTTGTGGTAGCTAACCCTGAGCCATCTCCTTATGGAGATCAAAGGGGACCTCAAATTAACGGACAAGGTGGTAGAACTGTGGCTGTTAGAAATTCAGGCGGTGCAGGTGGATCAGGTGCTCATGGTCACCCTTTAACAGGTGTTGCTTTGAGTGGAACAATATCTGCTGATCTATCTTTATCAGTACCTACTATGGACTTAAAACGTGTAGATAGTATAGTAGCAACAAAGGATTAAAACATGACAAGTAATTATTCAAGCAGTTATAAATTAGAGCTCCAACAAACAGGAGCAAATGCAAACACCTGGGGCAATAACACAAACAATAACCTAGAAACGGTTGATGCTTTTTCAGCAGGGTATTTAGCTAAATCAGTAGCAGGTTCAGCAGATGTTACATTAACATCAAATAATGCTGATCCAACCGCTGAGGCTTCAAATAAAGTTATAGAACTCACAGGAACTTTAACAGGAAACATTAAAGTTTTTATTCCTGCAGTAGAAAACTATTATTATATATTCAATAATACCGCAGGTTCTTTTACCTTAGATATAGCACCCACTGGGCATGCTTCAAACAGTGTTGAAATTGTTCAAGGTTCTCATACAATATTATATTGTAAGAATGGAGATGAGGTTGTAGATCTTTTTGCAAACTCTTTAGGTAACTTAAGTATTAAAAATTCATTAACTGTAAATGGTGCCGTGTTTACGGCAGCAAACGGAACTGTTGATGCAACCACATATTCTGGAAATGGAGCTGCTTTGACTGGGGTATCAAGTATTCCTTCTGGTACAACCGCTTTATTTTTTCAAGGTGCAGCTCCTAGTGGATGGACTCAAAATACTGATGCTTCAATAAACACTACTACTTTGAGAGTGGTAACAGGAACAGGTGCTGGAACAGGCGGAGCAGATAGTTTTGCAACTGTATTTAATAATTCTAAAAATACTGCTTCCGGAGCTTTTACTTTTGACGATGTAAGTGGTGCCACAACAGACACCTCTGGTATGTCTTTGGGAGCCACTAGTATTGGTGCTCCTGCAATGCCTACTCATACTCATACAGATTATAATCAACCACAATTAGTAGGACAAAGAAACTTTTTTGATGTATCACGTGGTGGTAATGTTCAGTCTAGTAGCACTGGTGGAGGTGGTTCTCATAGTCACCCAGTTACAGGTGGAACTCTTGGTGGAAGTGCAAGTGCTACCACTGCTTTAGCAGTGTCCAATATGGATTTAAAATTTGCAAATGTAATTGCATGTTCCAAAGACTAGTGATAATTTTAAAGTAATAAATGCCAATATTCGATCCAGACGGAAAGTGCCCTCTTTTAAATAAAAAATGCATAAAACATCAGTGTATCTGGTATAATATGTTACAGGGAAAAAATCCTCAGACAGGTCAAAACGTACAAGAATGGGGATGTTCAATAGCGTGGCTCCCGTTACTTTTAGTTGAAAATTCAGGAAAACAAGTACAAACAAACGCTTCTATAGAGTCTTTTCGTAATGAAATGGTTAAGGCAAATATGGTTACCTTAGCTTTAGTGGAAACACAAAAAAAGAAAGAAGAAGGTAACAAAGAAAATGGTAGTATTTGGGGCAATATTTCTGCCAGTCAAGATGCTCTTGCAAATGGAGAGGATGTTACTGAAGATATTGCATTGCTATCTAATAAAAAAAATGATACAAAAAGAAAGGTAAAAAGGACTAAAAAAAATGCCAATAACAATAAACAACGTAACAATAAATAATCGACTTACTATTATTAACGATGCTGATGTAAATAGAGAAAACCCTAATAATGGGCCTAAAGAATATTCAGGCGATACCGAAGTAGATGTATTAATTGATGGTACTGCTTATTTAAATATAAACGGTGCTGATATTGTTCCAGATAATGTTCACGCTTTACAATATAAACCAGCAACAAATTCTGGTTGGATAGAGTTTGACGGAACAGGGCCTAATCAAGATATTGGCCCATCTGATATACCTGCTTGGGCAAACACTATGGTCACAAGATGGAATGGTGCAAAGGCATATGAAGAAACCTACAATTCAACTTATCAAACAGAGTTTGATAATGCTGTAGCAAATCTTGATTCAAGTTCTGAAACATATGGATCAGACTTAGCCAATGCTCAAGCTTCTGCTCAAACCACTGCCGTATCAGCTGCTACCACTGCAAAAAATAACATCTTAAGTGCTTAATCTTAAAAGTTCGGTATTAGATTACTCCATCACAATTAAAAAGGTGATGAAGGAACCTTTGATTAAATTAATTAACGAAGAGATTTACTCTAATGTTGATGCTTTTGAAAATGGTGCTGTTTCTAATGGTGAGAATCAAAATATTAGATCGGTGAAAGTAAACGGACTTTTCGAAGATGACATAGGTTCTTCTGTGTCCAGAAGATTTATATTCAATGATTTAAAAAAATTTACTTCATCTTTAGAAGACTCATATAGGGAAAGTGTATGTAGTTTTTATCATTCAAGAGATAATTACTTTCAATTTTTGTATTATGATTCAAAAATGAGAGGTCATTATGATTATCATACTGATTATGTGAAAAAACATCCTAGAATTTTAACTATTATAGTCGGATTAAATTCTGTTGACGAATATGAAGGGGGAGAACTTTTCGTTCAAAATCATATGAAGGGTGTTAAATTAGACAAAGGAGATGCAATAATGTTTCCCTCAAATTTTATGTATCCTCATAAGGTTGCTCCTGTTACAGAGGGAGAAAGAAAAGTTTTAATAATATGGACCCAGTAGCTTTTTTTAAACAAAACAAATATGTATATGTACCACAAATGATAAGTGGGGAGCTTACTAATTTTATATATAATTATTTAATTTTAAAATCTTGTACTAATGTTGATTTTAGTCAAGATACTAAAAAACCAAGAATGGATTATCTAAGATACTGTTATGCAGACTTAAGCACTGAGACTTTATCAAGTGTACTGTGTGAAAAATTAAGTTTTATAACTCAAAAAAAACTATGTCCTACCTACACTTACACAAGAGTTTATAGCAGAGGTGATGAATTACCTCCGCATACTGATAGACCTTCTTGTCAATACTCAGTAACTATTAATTTTGGTGGAGATCCTTGGGCAATTAGTTTTGGTCAGTTTAACAAAGATAGAAATCTTAACGATGGATATAGTTTACTTACTTCAGTTACTTTAAAACCAGGAGATGGTGTAGTTTATATGGGCGAGGAGTTAATACATTGGAGAAACAAATTTAATGGAGATCATTGTGCACAAGCTTTTCTTCACTATATTGATGAGGATGGTCCTTATCATCCAGAGTGGGCGTTTGATAAAAGACCTAACATTGGTTATAGGTAATAATGATTGATTATTGTGATGATATTTTTGATAAAAAATATTTAGATGAAATAGCAAGTGAGTTAATTAAAGCTCCCTGGTATGCACAAAATGTTGCTAATAGAAATTCTTGGCCTTATCAAGAAAGAGGCTCACACAGATTATTAGGTGATTATTTTTTTCATAGACTTAGTGAAGACGATATAAGATACAATTCAAATAGAAATCTATCTAATAATTTTATAAATGCTTTTAAGGCTATTAATCAAAGATTAAATAAAGATTTACGATTAATGGAATGTGATACGAATCTACAATTTAAAGGTATGGATGGTAGTTTTCACACAGATGGAAGAGATGATCAAATAGCTTATATATTAATGTTAAGTAATGAGATTGTTGAAGATATTGGTGGTGAATTTATAAATGAAACTATGAATTTTACTGTCCCTTATAAATATGGTAGGGTTATAGCAATAACAGCTAGTGATAAACACAGAGCTAATGCTTTTACTCAACCACATATCGCTAGAATATCAGTAAAATGGTTAGGAGAATTAAATGCTTAATAAAGAAGAATTAAAAAACAAAAACTTTAGAATTTTTTTAGGAATGCCTATGTACGGAGGTATGCTTACAGAAAACACAATGCATGGCTTACTACAATTACAACAATGGACAATGGCTAATAATGTAGGAATGCGTATACAAACAATGGGTAATGAGAGTTTGATCACCCGAGCAAGAAATACAGTTGTTTCCATGATGATGGACCATAAAGATTTTGTTGCTACTCACTTATTGTTTATTGATTCTGACATAGGGTTTCAGGCTCAAAATATTGAAAGATTGCTTTCTTTTGATAAAGATGTTGTGTGTGGTATTTATCCTCGTAAACATATTTATTTTGATAAAATAAAACAAGCTTTACAAGAAAATCCTAATGCTGATGCTGAAGAACTTGAAGTAAAGTCTTTAGGCTATAATCTTAATTTTGATGATCCATTAAATGTTAAAATGGAGCATGGTTTTTGCAAGGTGCAAGAAGCAGCTACAGGTATGATGCTTGTAAAGAGAGAAGTTTTTACAACCATGATGAAAAAATTTCCAGAACGTAAATATGATTCAGATCAAATTGTAAATGGTCAGTCTTATAGCTCTGACAATTGTTATGATTTATTCTGTGCAGGTGTATATGAAACAGCAGGTAAAAAAAGATATCTATCAGAGGATTATTATTTTTCAAGATTATGGCAAGAATGTGGAGGAGATATATGGGCTGATATAGCTATGCCTCTAACACATTTTGGTAATAGGGCATTTAAAGGACATGTAGGCTCATTATTTAAACAAAAAACGGATAATGATTGAACAAGTAGTTTACAAAGAATCAGTTTTTTATAATGATTATAAAGGTGATGCTAACGTCATACAATCACACATAGATCATATTTTAACTTTTGATAAGGGTAGAAAAATTAGTAATGCAGGAGGATATCAAAGCAATTTTATTACTTTTGGTTTTAATGATTTATTACAATTTGCATTAGATAGTTTTGCAACCATTGGTAAAAAGGCACAATTGAACACCTTTTGGTTAAATATAAATTCAGGTAATGATTTTAATTACGTACATGTTCATTCTTTTGAAGAGTGGTCAGTAGTTTATTATCACAAAGTTTGTTGTGAAAAAGCAACTACAAATTTTCATCATTTAGTTCCTGCGTTAATACCTGATAAATTTAATTTCGTACCAGTAGAAAGACGTATGATTTTTTTTAAAGGAGAGCTGCCTCATTCTGTTAGCCCTTGTGGAGAGGCAAACCATCAAAGGATTACACTAGCTTTTAATTTTCGTATTCTACAAGAGTAATGTTAATAAATTATGCTTATACCTCACAGGTATTACCTAAAGCAATACTATTAGAACCAGTCAGGTATTTAAATTACTATGAGATAGGAAAACCTTATATTAACTGCCCTGCTATAACAGACTTTTATAAAAATGTTTTTGTTATACCAATGCCTCTTGATTTTTACTGTAAAATTGCACTTGATCAAGAGCAAGTAATTTTTAAGGAATCAAACTTACAAATAGAAGTTGCTAGAGCCTTTTGTCAGATACAAGGTAGTTCTGATTTATCTTACGATATGCAGTTCTCTCCATTAGAAATTACATATTGGTCTGATGAAGATTGTGTCACTGAAGCTTGGGGACCACCGATGAATAACCTCTTAAATATTGGTGGATGTTATAATATTAAAAATTGGATTAGACCTAATCACTCAGCATATTTAATACCAAAAAAAGCTACTGAGTTAGTTTTAGATTTTAAAAAAGGTAATCCATGGCTATTTATAAAGTTTAATTCGGAAAAGAAAATAGACCTTAAATACAATTATGATTTAGCTATCTTGGAAGAAGCAAAAAAAATGGCTCGTTCTAGTAGTCTAATATCTGGTGTTAAAAAATACTTTAAAAAATTTAATAAAATCAGACCTAGAAAACTTACAAAATAATAGTATATTGACAAAATGCCCTTAGTTAATTTTAGACCAGCTCCAGGTATTAATAAAGAAGTCACTGATTACACAGGCCAAGGCAAGTGGACAGACGGTGATAACGTACGTTTTTTTCAGGGATTACCCCAAAAAATACAAGGATGGGAGAAGTTTATTGCTACAACTCTAGTAGGAGTGGCTAGAGATCAACATGCTTGGGTAGCCTTAGATGGCACAAGATACAATGCTATAGGCACAGATAGAAAATTATACGTAATACAAGAGGGATTAGCTTATGACATTACTCCCATTAGACGAGGACCAACTGCATTAACTAATCCTTTTACAACAAACGCAACAACCTCTGTGGTAGTCACAGATACCGGTCATGGTTGCGTGCAAGGGAGCTTTGTAACCTTTGATTCATTTTCAGCGATAGATGGACTAGATATGAATAAAGAGTTTGAAGTAACTTCTGTAGTTAATTCCGCTGCATATGTAGTTACTCATACAAGCACCGCATCTGGTTCTACAGCAGCTGGAGGAGGAACAGGTAATGCTACCTATCAGATAAACTTAGGTCCAGAATTTTCTGTTCCTGCTTTTGGTTGGGGAACAGCCACTTGGAACACTGCTACATGGGGTACACCTAGATCAAGCTCTAATGTAACACTTGAAGCGAGACAATGGTCATTAGATAATTTTGGTGAAGACTTAATAGCCACTGTTTTAAACGGTGGTACTTTTCAATGGGATACTTCAGCAGGTGTTTCTACAAGAGCTGCTGCTGTTACTAGTGCTCCAACGGCTTCAAGATTAAGTTTAGTGTCAACACCTGACAGACATTTAATGATTATGGGAACAGAAAGCACGATTGGCGATACAGCTACTCAAGATGATTTACTTATTCGATTTTCTGATCAAGAAAATATTACCTCATATCAACCAACAGCAGAGAATACTGCTGGTTCACTACGTATTGCTGACGGATCACGGATCATGGCAGCGGAACGTTCTAGAGGTCAAATATTAGTATGGACAGATACCTCACTACACTCACTACAGTTTATTGGTCCACCTTTTACTTTTGGTCTTAGACAATTAGGTCAGAACTGCGGAATTATTGGAAGTCATGCGGGTGTTGATTTAAATGGTACTGCTTATTGGATGTCGCAAGATTCTTTCTACCTGTTTGATGGTGCGGTGAAAAAATTACCTTGCACAGTAGAACAATTTGTTTTTAATAATATTAATCAAACAGCTGCAGAAAATGCTTTTGCCGGGCATAATGGTGAATTTAATGAAATACTATGGTTTTATCCTAGAACGGGATCTGATCAAATAAATGCAATTGTAGCTTACAATTACTTAGAGCAAACTTGGTGGACTGGAACTCTTGCCCGCACATCATGGATTGATCGTGAAGTATATGACAATCCAGTGGGAACTGAATATCTTGCTAACACAGTTGCAAATAATGAAACAATATTAGGATTGACTGATGGTGCAACTCAAATTTATTTACATGAGACAGGTAATGACGCAGATGGTCAAGCTATGACTGCTTTTGTTAAATCAGGCTCGGTTGAAATTGGTGAGGGAAATGATATACAGATAGTACAGAAATTAATACCTGATGTTCAGAATCAATCAGGTGTTTTAAACATGGATTTAGAATTTAAATATTACCCTAACAATACTCAAAGTGTTACCAAAACTACAACATTTAGTGATACAACAGAATTTGTAAGTCTACGAGGAAGAGGAAGGGAATTTACTGTCAATGTTGTTTCAAATACAGCAGGAACTTCTTGGAGATTAGGAACTCAACGTTTTGATATACAGCCTGACGGAAGGAGATAAAATGTTTTTATTATGGCACACACTTTTAATAATTGGTTTTTTAGGAGTAGCTTTCACTCTTGGATTTTTAATGGGGAAAAAATTTAAAAAATTGACATTATAAAATTTTATGAAGAAAGGAGATAGATTTGCTTAACCCCATCGTACAAGAAAGCTTTTATAGTGCAAAAATAGAAGAAAATGTTTGTAAAAAAGCATTAGATTTTATTACACCTCATCAACAAAAGTTTGAAGAACAAACTTGGAATTGTAAAATTAGAACATCAAATACATTAACGCATAATATTCTTAATTTACCAGATCTACATGAATTAAAAATGCATGCCTTAAGTCATGTTTCTAATTACATGTATCAGACAAAATTATTTTTAGATGGATATATTAGAGAGTCTTGGATTAATATATATGAAAAAGATTTTTACCAAGAATTTCATACTCACACAGGTCCTATACATAGATATATATCGGCAGTTATTTATTTAACAGATGAAAACTCTGAGATTGAATTTAATATAGAAAAAAGAACTAAAATAAAGCCTGAATTTTCTCAAATCTTTATATTTCCAGAGCATTTACCACATAGAGTTATACAAAATAAAAACGATAAATTAAGAATAAGCTTGGCTTTTAATTTTGTTTGTTGCGAAGTTTGGGATATAATTAATCTATAATGGCTAAATTAACATTACAGAGATTTCCTGACGCTCCCGATCAATATGAAAGACAACAATTTTCGGAATTAGTAAGACAATTGGAAGAAATGATTCAACAATTAAACTCACAATACACAGAAGACACAAAAGAAGAAGCAACACGAAGAGCTGTCTTTTTTGCTATAGGAGGAGTAAGTGAATAATGTCTGATCGATTTAGAACCTTTACAGCCAATCCTGCGAACACAGGAGCGAATACTTTATTTACTGTTCCTGTAGCTAATGTAGCTGCAACACCTCCCACTCCAGTGACCACTTTTATTGCAAAAACAATTGTTCTACATAATGATTCAGGATCTGGAACTCTAGATGCCGTGCTAACTTACAATGATGGAAGCACTGATTTTGAAATAAATAATGTTGCGGTGGCTCATCAAGCTACAAAAATCATCAATGGTACATTTGTTTTTGAGGAAGGGGATAGCCTAAAAGTCACTTCAAGTTCTGCTAACGATTTGGTTATTAAAGTATCCGTGTTAGAGATCAAAGCACAACAATAGTTTGAAAACAATAAAATTTTCTTCACCCTTAAAAGGTTATGTTGCAGAACCAAAACCTTCTTTACAATTTATTCCTGAAACATTTAAAAAAATGCCAGGATTATTAAAAAACAAAGAAGTATATTCAACTGTTAAAAAATGTATTCCTTTTTTAGATGCTTTTACAACTGGCTACATAATTCCTTTTCAGACAGACATTGATTATATATATGATAAAAAAATTGATGAATGTAGATTTGATTTAAATTTAGCCATACCTAATGAATTTCTTGAATATCTTAAGGTTGAAGAACATCATTCTTTACAAATTTCAAAAGAGCTTAGAAACCCAAGAGCAACAATAGACATAGTTTTAAAATTTTCTAATTCTTGGACAATAAAAACTCCTCCAGGCTATAGTTGTATATTCGTTACGCCTTTTAATCATCCGTTGCCTTTTGAACTTGTAACTGGTGTGGTGGATACTGATTTATATGAATTACCTATAAATTTTCCTTTTTATTGGACAGCAGATCCTAAAAAAGACCATGTGCTTAAACAAGGAACTCCTATGGCAATGGTCATTCCTTTTAAGAGAGAGGATTGGAAAATAGAACTTAGTAATGTGTCTGATAATGAAAAAAATAAATTAAATCTAAAAAGACTAGGATATTTTAGTAAAGTTTTTGACAATTATAAAAGTAAGTTTTGGACAAAAAAGTCATACAAATAACTATTGATTTCAAGATTTTAACCTATAAAAATATATTATGGCAAAGATTATAGATGAACCAATTATCTTACGCTATGAGTATGACGCAGAGGGAAATCAAATCCCTGTCTATAGTTGTAAGGTAGAAACCACTATTACTAATACAAGAACAGGTGTCGAATATGAATCTGAGGATCACGCAAACAATGACGTTGCCGATCCTAGCACCGACACCACTGATAGTGAAATTAGACGAGACGTAAATGTTATTGCACCAAAATTATTTACAGGTGCCGTAATAAAAGAATAAAATAAAAAAGGAGAGAGAATGTCAAAACCATGGTTTGAAATACCAGGATACTTTAATTATATGGAAACATATGAGATGATTGCTCATAAATTACCCGAAGGAAGTAAATTTATAGAACTAGGATGTTTGCTTGGAAAAAGCACCAACTTTCTTGCATCACGGCTCAAGGAACATAATAAAAAATTTGAATTTCATGTTGTAGATACTTTTGAAGGCACGGCAGGTGAACATGATCATATGAGATCTTTTTATGATGAGTTTATGGAAAATTGTGGACATCTTGTTGAAGAAGGATGGATTACAAAAGTACATCAAATGAGAACTGATGAGGCTGTTAAATTATTTGATGACAAGTATTTTGATGGTGTCATGGTTGATGCTGATCATAAATATGAAGCAGTAACAGAAGATGTTATAAATTGGTTGCCTAAAATTAAAGATGATGGAACAATGTTTGGTGATGATTATTATATGCAATCTGTAGAAATGGGATGTAAAAAGGGTTTAACTGATTACTATAAAAAAGCAGTGCATTTAGCTGTTATGATGGGCAAAGAGTCTACGTGGTATCACGATAAATCAAATGATCCTGAAAGATGGCTTAAGAAGATCCCTTAGACTTACTTTTTTTTAAAAACTCTACATCTTCTACCCAGTTGCCTGGTATAACTGTAATACGAGATCCAAATTCTCCACATTCATCGGCAACTAATACTATCTTTTGATCATCTTGATGAAATAAATAACCTACTGAAGTACATTCTGCTAGCTTTGCTTTACGAAAAATGTCTGCCCATTCATGCCATCCTGTCTCAAGAGCATCATGAGCATCAAGCCATTTAACCAATACTAAGGGGCAATCGGTTAATTTAAAGTCTTGGAAGTTACGAATTACTTTCATTATTTTTCTTTGTAATATACCTTAATTTTAGGTATAAATATATAATTAAGGGATCTTAAATGACTGAAAAAATACAAGCACAAAAATTAGCAAAATTAGGTAGATATGAAGATAGCTTCTTGGCTCACGTGGCAGAAGACGAAATGGTCATTCCCTCTGATTTACTCAAATTAAACCCTGATTTAAAAGATGCTATATATAAAGAATTTAGAAAAATAGGACTTGAACCTTCTCGTTTCAGAGTTGGGAGTAAAGCAAACTCTATTAATCCAAAAACTGGTCTTCCAGAGTTTTTTATTAAAGGTATTAGAAAAATTATTAAAGATATCTTACCTGGTGATTCAGAAAAGTATCTTGGTGAAGCAGTTGGTATTTTAACAGGAAATCCCTTACTTGCTGCAGGAGCTACTTTTTTTGAACCTGAAGCTCAAAAGTATGGGGTAAAAGATTATATAGGTGCAGGAGCTAGTGGATATTTTTCTCCTGGTATTGGATCTCTTGGTCAGGTTGCAAAATTTGGTGCAGGAACACCATTAAGTTTTTTAACAGGAGCTGGTAAAACAGCAGCTACCGATTTTTCTTCTTTTCTTTTTGGAGATACTATCGCATCAGGCGGTGCACCCGGTAGAACAACAGCAACACAAGGTGTATTAGGTTCTGGTGGTCAAATGTCTTTTAAAGGTGGATCAGTAGGTGAGGCTGTAACTAAAGTCACAGATAAACTTGGTTTAACTGGAGCTGTTGAAAGTCAAGTAAAAGGTGAAGTTGGTAAAAATATGAAAAAAGGTTTAACTTTTGAAAAAGCATTACAACTAGCATTAGTAACAAAACTTGGTGGTGATTACTTAAAAAGTGAAATACCTACTGATGAAGAAGCTATGCCTAAAGGTTTATTTGAGGTTGTGGAAACAGATAAAGTGTTAAGTGGTTTTGACAAACCCACACCTATTAGTTATGCTCCAGTAGATCCAAGAGTCTTTGTAAAGAATGGAGGACTTATGAGTTTAGCTGAAGGTGGTTTTCCAAGAAAAAATGGTGAGATCGAAGGACCTGGCACTGAAACTTCTGATGATATCCCTGCTATGTTATCTGATGGAGAGTTTGTAGTAAATGCTAGAACAGTTCGTGGACTTGGAAGTTTAATGGGTGGTAAAGGTAAAGCACAAGAAAGATCAAAAGGTGCTGAACTTTTGTATAATATGCAGAATCAAGTTGGAGGTAGAGCATAATGGCTACAATACAAGACGTTCAATATACAGGCATTGTTCCTGCCCCTTATATACAATCAAGGACACAAGAACTTTTAAATACAATTTTTGGAACAGGTGGGACAACTGGATTAATTGAGCAACCAAGAGAAATCCCTGCACAACAAGTAGCTGCATTTACTCCTGTTCAACAAGCTATATCGGAAGCTGCTAATACTGCCGCTAGTAATGTTGGTGCAACAAGTTTAGGACTTGGTGCATTTGAACCATACATGCAACAAGCTAACGCTGCACTTCAATCTGCACAAACACAATTTACACCCACTGCTGAAGGTATCCAATCATTCATGGATCCTTACCAACAGTCAGTAACTCAACAAGCATTAGCTGAATTAGATCGACAGGCTGCTCAAGCTGAAAATCAATTATCTGCTTCTGCCATAGCATCTGGTGCTTTTGGAGGTGGAAGAGAAGGTGTACAACGAGCAGAATTAGGAAGAAATTTACAAGATGTTAAATCCAAAAGAATTTTTGAAGATTTACAAAGAAATTATTTACAGGCCCTAGCGGGATCACAATCGGCTCAGGAATCAGCATCAGCACGATCACTTTATGCTGCCCCACAATTTAGAGGATTAGCTACTACGGCTCAACAAGCACCTCAAAGAGATATTGCTTTTTTACAAGGTATTGGTGCTCTACAACAACAGCAAGAACAAGCAGGTTTAGAAGCACAACGATTAAACACATTAGCTCAACAAGCAGAGCCTTTTGAAAGACTTGATTTTGGTGCTGGTATTTTAGGTGGATTACCTTATCCATCACAATCAGTAACATCCTCTCCTTATCAATACAGCCCTTATTCTCAGTCACTAGGATTAGGCATAGGAGCATTATCTGCATTTGGGTAAACCATGGCAAAATTAGAAAATAGAAAAATGTTTGCGAACTTTCCAGGGTTCGAAAAGATTGTATCTAATGTAAGTGATCTTTATTCAGGTATTGGAACTTTACCTGAGAGAACAAAACTTGACATTGCAGGACAATTTTTAGCACAAAATCCAGAAAGTTTTACTGGAAGAGCTAGACCTGGTACAAAGCTTCCAAGTAGTAGTGCAATTCTTGCAGATGATTTAAAAAATTTATTTGGTGGAATTAGTGCGGGTAGACAAACTGATGAATTACTGCGAGCACAAGCAGATCAAGAAAAACAAGCAAAGATATTAGATACCTCCTTAGATATTTATAAAGAAAGTATCCCTGATGTTTCTGATGATAAAAAAACTGAAACAGAGGGTTTTATTGCAAAGATCAATGCTTACAACCAAAGAATTCAAGCAGGAGAAACTTTAGCAGACTGGGAATTAAAAGATTTAGAAAATTTAGAGGGTATAATTCAACAAAAAGGTACAGGTAAGTATGATGTAAAAGATTATATTGGTTTTAGAGATGAAAAAAGAGAAAAAGCTGATGCAGCAAAAGACACTACAGTTCTTTTAGAACAAGCCATGGAAACTTTAGCTGATCCTGAGATGACAACTAACCCAGTGGTGGCCTCTTTAAGTGGTCTTGTAAAAGTAGGTGACGCATTTGGTTTTGATGTTGATAAAACTTTTAAAAGTTTAGGTTTTGATCGTATTACTGCTCCTGCAGCTTCAACCGATACTCTTGATATAATTAATAGAAGGTTATCCTTAGATTTAGCACAAGCTTTAACAGGTAATAAATCAAACTTTGAATTAGAACAATTGTTAGCGTCTACACCTAACTTAGCGGCTGATCCTGAAGCAAACAGAAAGATATTAAATATTTTAAAATTCTATGCAGATAGAACTATAGCTTACGGAAAATTTGCAAATAAAGCTTCTAATAGAGCAGAATATAATGATTTAGTCGATGAATATGATCTTAAAAACTCGAGTCCATTTAGTGCTAGCTCTGAGTATCAACAATTTAAGTCTGGAGATGATGCTTTTTCAGGGATGAATTTAGATGCAGATGAAGGGAGCTACATTATAGAAGGGCAAGAACAATAATGGCTTTACCAGCAGAATATGAGAGAGAAGTCGTTAATCAAGCAGTTGCCCAAGCAACTTCTAAAACAGATAGTGAATTTGTACAAAACGAAATAGAAATTCCAAGAGAAGAATCTAACACAAAAATATATTTACCTGATGACGAAGAGTTAAGAAAAAAAGTTATTGATGCAAGAGAAGATTTAAAAAACTTACGTCAATATTCAATTAAAAATAATTTTAATTCATTTCAAACAAATCAATTAGTTGACGAACTTTTAAATGATTATGGTTTAACGAAAGAACAAGTAGCGGGTATTTATCAAAGTAATGGTGAAAATCTATATAAATCATTTACAAATGGTTTTAATCAAAGGTTAGCAGGTTTGTTACAATCTGGTTCTGATTTTCTTCCATACATAAATTGGACTGCTTCAGATATTGATGAATATTTATCTCAAGAAGAAGAGTACAGACAAAATATTAAAGACTCTATCCAAAAAGGTTTTGAAACTACAAAAGCTATTGATCCAAGATTTACTCCAAAGACATTAGGAGAGAGAGTTGCAGATCGTGTAGCTGCGGGTACCTTATTAGGTATTGAGTTTGCAGCAGGTGGTGCTGCTTTAACAACTCCCAAAATTGCGGGATCTATACCTGCTGGTGCTAACATTCTGAAACAAATGGGACCTGATACTTTTAAAAATAATGTTTATGATACAGGTAAAAAAGTTATTGATGAGATTTTATCACTCTATAAAAGATCACCTGCAACAGCAGCTCTCACTGATGTTTTAGCTACTACAGGATGGGAATTAGGAGAATTACCTGCTGATTTATCTGATAAAAAAGTTGAAGAATTAAGTGCTACTGAAGCAATATGGAGAGGTATCCTACCTTTTGCTAGTTCATTAGCTTTGCCTGGTGCTTTATACGGCTTTCCTAAAGCAACATTAGACGTGATTATGAATATAGGAGATCAAGGATTGTCTCAGGCATTATTTGGAAAATTTAAAAAAGTATTCGACAAAAAATCTGATGCTAAAGCCTATGATGAAGCTAAAAGTGAAATACAACAAAGTATTGAAAATGACTTTGCAAAACAGAATTTAAAACAATCACAAGATATAGAAGACTTAGTTGCACCCGTTATTGCTTCCGAAAATGCTAAAAAAACTGCAGCTGGAGAAGCAGCTGATTTACAATTTAATTTGTCTTTAGCTGAAAGAACACAAGATCCACAATTAATAAAAACACAATCCTTAATGGAAGCAGATTTACCAGTAAGAACTGAAATATTAACTAACAGACAAGAAAGAGCTTTAAAAAACAAGGCAGTATTAGATGCAACAGTAGCTGCTGAATTTCCTGATGCAATTCCTGTAACTCGTAAGTTTAATGATGGCACTATTGAAGAAGTATTAGAACCTGTTAAAAAATTTAATACTTATGTTGATCCACAAAAGAATTTAAATGCAGCTATAATAGATGATGTACCTGGTAAAATTGCTGCTGCTGAAGAACAATTATTAAAAACATTCCCAAGGGTTCCTGATGAAGTTTTAAAAGATGCAGGTATTTTTGTACGTGGAGAACTAGGAACAAAGGCTAAACAAACACAAGATACTTTGTATGATGAACTAGAAACAACCGTAAAAGAATTTAATCCAAGAATTGTTGTTAATGATTTTGTTGATGATGTAAGAAGCGAATTAGCTGTTAAACCTTTTCAAACAGTAGGGGACTTGCCTCAGGAATATACAATTCTAAAAGATTTAACTAAGCCTTTTGATGATTTATTAGCCAAACTTGGTGCGATGTTAGAAGCTAAACAAATTAGTATTGGAACGGGTGAGTTTGATGAAGCAATAAATATACTTAACCAACGTTTACTTCGTAATAAACAAAAAGGTGATGCACCTTTTGGACTAGCTCCACAATATAATCCTATTGATGAAACTTTTACATTAAGTGCAGATGAAGTAGTTGGTCTTAAAAGAAGTATTGGAGAGTCTTTAAATAAAGCACTTAGAAACCCAAACACAAATTCAGAAAAAATTAGACGATTATCTTTACTACAAAATAAAACAGATCAATTACTGAAATCAGTGCCAGATGCAGTTGAACCTGTAGATAATTGGTTAACAAAATATAACACTGAATATAAGGACCTTTATGAACAAGGAGTAATTTTAAAGTTAAGAACTGAAGCAGGTGATGGTAATTATAAGCTACCCAATGAACGTGTGGGAGCTGCTTTTTTAGAAAGCTCAGAGACTTTAGATCAATTTAAAAATTTCTTTGGTAATAATCCTATTGCCATCCAAGGTATAGAAAATGCCTTTTATGATACTATGATTAAAAATATTTTTAGGCCAACTGGTGTTATTGATAATGTCAAGCTAGATAAGTTTAAAGCAGATAACATTGAGATAATAAATAAAATGGATGAAATAATTCCGAACTTTAAAAGTGATCTTAACAGCAAAACTGATTTAGGAATTAACCTTGCAAACAAAATCAACGAACAAAACGGAAGATTGAATGTTGCAGGTGGTATTGAACTCGAGAATTTAGCAAAAGATAAAGAGTTGTTTAGAGGTATTACTTATAAGAATGCTGATGATATGGTGAAAAAAGCCTTAGCAGATCCAGACGATATGGAAAAAATTGTAACTGCTATAGCACAAAATGATCCTGATGGAATCATACTTCAAGCTTTTAAAAGAGAAATATTTAAAGATTGGTCAGCTCCAATTATGGTGGAAATCAGAAAAGGTAAGTATCCAAAATATGATAAGATGAATGATTACTTAGATAAAAACGAAGACTCTTTTAGAACATTTTTTAATTTAGTAAACGATCCTCAAGGTTTTGATAGATTAAAATTAATTACAGATGCCTATGAAAAAACAGGTGCTATACCATTTCCTATAGGAAGAACTGATCCTGCAAATTTAAGAGATGTTGTAAAAAGCGTCTTTGGTACAGGATCACCACAAATACTTTCACGTTTATTTGCTGTCGCTTCTGGTCGTACAGGAATTAAATTTGTTGGTGGTGAATTGTTGGCTAGGATGTTCAGACAATTGAGTATTAGAAAAAGGAATGATTTAATAGCAAAATCTTTGTATGACAGAGATTTTTCTGAATCCTTAGTCAATATGATTGTTGGTCAAGATATTAAATCAAGAGACATAGAAAATATGATTGGATTCTTAGGACAAATTGGTGGAATGATGACTGACGGAATTGAACAAGACATTAATATGGAAGAGGCTGATAGTTTTAAAAAAAGAAGAGAAGAAGAAATTGCAAGGAATGTGCCTGGAGATCAATCACAAGCAAATATTCCAGTACAACCTGTTTTAAGTTCTCCTACCATTAGCCCCGCATCAAGCTTAAATCAAGTCTCTATGGCGTTCTTACCTCCTTTAAGAGGGGGTGGGCAAACATCATCAAGAGGTCAGGAAGTGTTTGGAGCTACTGATACAGTATTTGGCTAGTTTAAAATTTTTTTTAATAGGTTGGGTGTGTATTGGTTTAGGAGTAGATCAAAAATGTTTGAGAATGGTTTCTGAAGTAAATTTTCCAAATTATGAACAATGTAATGAATATTATAGTTTAGTAACAGAAGACCTCCAAGACTTAGACACTGTAGAAATTAATTTTACTTGTGTCCAAGCTGGATTATTGGAGGATGTTTTATAAAGTTCTTCTCATATAGCTAGGTAATGTACCTTCTGCTTTATAATGTTTGTATGCAGCTAACCAATCTTTTTTATATTCAGCTTTTATAAACTCTTTTAACGCCTTATCTGCGTCAGGCTCTAACGTAAAAAAGTTTCCAAATGATTTTAAAATATTCAACATAAGTAAATACTTATTTTATTTTTTATTAAAATTTTATTGTTGTTTTTGCATATCAGCTATGATCAAATATATCCCATAGGGTAGCAACTTATTGTTTATGTATATACGGCAAAAAATCACTATTTTTAAATAGTAATATTAACTGTTGTTACCCTATACTAACCACGATTTAAGTTCTTCACCCATAACTTCAGAGGATATATTTATTTTTTTGCGAAGAGATTTTATTATTTTTTCATCTACAGTTTTTTCTGTAACTAAATCAATATAAGTACACTTCTTGGTTTGGCCAATACGATGAACTCTTTCTTCTGATTGAACTCTTATTTCTAAATCATAAGAATTACTAAAATAAACAACTGTATTACTTTCTGTCAAAGTTAATCCATAACCTGCTGTACGAGGATTTGCTACTATGTATTGCAATTTACTATTAGGATCTTGAAACTCAGTAACTATACCTTGTCTTTCTGAATCTTTTGTATCTCCATAAAAACCCATGGCTGATTCAAAACCATAAACAGATCTTATTTCTTTTAAAATACTCTTGATGTCATGACGATAATTAGCCCAGATAACTACTTTTTGTCCATCAGCTTCTTCTAATATTTCCATTAGAGCTGAGTATCTATTATTTTCAATGGTTTGAGGATCACCATTAGAATTAATTATAAAACCACAACATATTTGTTGTAACTTTGTTATCTGTGCAAGTACGGTTGTAACATTTACGAGATCATCATTAATAATGGTCATCGCTTCACGCTTCATTTCATCATAAGCTTTTTGTTGTTGAGGAGTTAGTTCAACTAATCTTTTAACATAAACTTTATCAGGTAAATCAAGACAATCTTTTTTTAAAACTCTTGAGGAATGTATTTCTAATTTTTTATTTAATTCATCTAAATTTTTATAATCTACTACTTGTTGAAAACTATGAGAGGCTGTTGATCTTGTTTGTAAAATAGCGTACCGGGAGCGAAAGGCATAATAACTATCATATTCAAGAACATTAGGATGTAAAAATTGACATTGTGAAAATAAATCTAAAGGTGATTTAGTGACAGGCATACCTGATAACAAACGTCTTTTTTTAATTAATTTTCTTAAATTTAAAATGTTTTTAGTCTGTAAAGCTTGAGGGTTTTTAATCACAGTGCTTTCATCAATTGCCATTAAGCAGTTGTTTTCCTGTAGCACTTTTTTAGTAAATTCAATACCTTTTCTTGTTCTGAATGCTTCAATGTTTATTACAAAAAACTTTAATTTTTCATTCTTTTCAAACAATTTTCTCAATTGTTTTTTGTTTTTCATACTTGTGGAATTAGACCAAACAACAATATCATGATCAATTTCATCATTAATATGTTTAGGTATCTCTAATTGAGACCAATTTCTATACACACCTTTAGGGGCTACAACAATACCACAATTAATTTCTTTTTGTTGATACGCAATACACATATCATCTATACACACCTTTGATTTACCTGTACCCATTTCCATAAAAAAGGCATAGTAATCTTTGTTGTGAGATTTACTTAATGCATCTAATTGGTGTTGGTATGGTTGAGTTTTAAAGGCAAACTCATTAACACTTGCAAATTTCATATTCTCCCACTATATTATAATAAAGGAGATGTTCAAATGGAAAATCAATCTGAAATTCTAGCACAACTAGAAGACGATATTCAGGATTTTAACTCTACTGAAAAAGATCAAAAGTCACTTTCGGAGGCTGTCAAAAAGCTAATTCAATATGATCAAGCAATTGAATTAAAAGAAAGTGAAACAAAATCTTTGAAAAAAGCAAGAGATAAGGTCTCTGAAGAAATAATACCAGGAATCATGGATGAACTTGGCTTATCTAAGTTAAAATTAGATAATGGTTTACAATTATCAATTGTAAATGATATCCGTGCTCATATTAGTGAAGCTAACAAATCTGCTGCCTATGAATGGTTAAGAGATGCAGGGCTTGGCACTATTATTAAAAATCAGGTTGCAGTGCAATTTGATAAGACACAAGATGCTGAAGCAGTTGCCCTTAAAGAAAAACTTAACGCTGAAGGACTTCCTGTATTACATACAGAAACAATTCACGCAGGCACGCTTAAGTCTACTTGCAGAGAGGCCGTAGAGAAGGGTATTAACATACCAGAAGACCTCTTTGGACTATACATTGGTAAGAAAACCAAAGTTTCAAAAACCTAAGGAGGTAATATGGCGAAACGAAAAACAACACCTAAGAAAAAAGGTGCAGTGGCTACCAAAGACGCAAATACAGAAGTAGCTACTTTAAATATCGATTCATTTCTTGAACAAAACGCAGGAGATGGTTCGCAAAACATTGGTTCTAATGATTTAGAACTACCAAGACTAAAATTATATCATGGTAATGCTAAAGATGCTCCTGATGAAATATCAAAAGCTGAAATTTATCATAATATATCACAGAAAGTTTGGAAAAAGAGTGAGGGAATAAGAATAATTCCTTGTGCTTTTATCAAACAATATACTCATTGGAAAGAAGTTGAAAAAGGTGGTGGTTTTTTAGGAGCCTATGATTCTTCTTCTGATATTTTAACAAAGACCAAAAAAGTAGAGTCAAAAGATGTTTATATAGAAAACGGTGAACTGACTGATACTTATATAAGAACTGATGGAAACTTTTTTGTGTTATTTGAAGATGAAGAAGGAATATGGAAGCCCGCTCAAATATCTATGTTTTCTACAAATTTCAAGAAAGCAAAGTTATTGAATACCATGATTAAATCACAAGTTATGGAAGGTAAAAATGGCCCCTTTACACCACCCGCTTATGCATACATTTACAGGCTTAAAGGTGAACTTGTAAAAAAGGATGCGATGTCTTGGGCAGTTTGGGATATATCTTTAGAAGATTCTGTTAAAGATGTTGAAGTCTTACAGGACGCTAAAGTATTCTCACAATCTGTTACAAAAGGTGATGTAGTAGTCAAACCTGAAGTAGAAGTTGCAGAAACAAATAGTGACAACGAAGACTCAGGTATGATATAAAAAGTTTGGGGGCGGTTTCTTCTTATTCTCTCCTTTCTTCCCCGCCCCTAATTGCCCTACATGATTGATAAGTTTAAACAAATATTTGAAGGTCTTAATCGTGCCTATGGAATCTTTATTATTTCAGGTGAAGTATCTGATAAAAATAAAGTCAAAGGTACGGGTAAGGTTGTTCAAGAACCTATCACCGATGTAAATTGGCAAAAGCATTTGAAAGGAGAGGGAGCATCTCTCGGAGTTATTCCTATTAATGATGATAGTAAGTGCAAGTGGGGTTGTATTGATGTCGATGTTTACCCTCTCGACCACAAGAAAATCTCACTATCGCTGAAAGAAAAAAAGATACCTCTTACAGTTTTTAGGTCTAAATCTGGGGGATGCCATTTATTTTTATTTACAACTGATTTTATACCAGCAATAACGATGAGAAAAAAATTACAAGAATTTGCATCGTTACTTGGTTATGCCTCTAGTGAAATTTTTCCTAAACAAATTGAAATTAGAACTGATAGAGGTGATACAGGAAATTTTTTAAACTTACCTTACTTTGAAGGCGAAAACTCTATGCGATATGCATATGATGAAGACGGCAATGCACTGAAGCTTTCTCAATTTTTAGATTATTATGATGAAGTTGCTGTTGATCCAAAAAAATTCTCAAAGCTGAAAGCTAAGGAAAAAAATACTAGCGATACTCCCCTTAGCGACGGGCCTCCTTGTCTACAAACTATGATGACTTTGGGAATACCAGAGGGTGGTCGTGATGAAGCTCTATATCAATATGCTGTCTATGCGAAGAAGAAATGGAATGATGAGAACGTATGGTCACAAAAAATTGATGAGTTTAATAGAGACTTTATGCAACCACCCTTGAGTAGTTCACAGGTAATGAAGACAATTAATCAACACAAAAAACAAGAGTATCAATATAAATGTAAAGTTCCTCCTATGTGTAATCATTGTAATTCTACAGAATGTTCTGTTCGACAATTTGGTATTGGTGAAGACTATGCTTCTCAATTATCTGATTTAAGAAAATACCAATCAGATGATTCTATATGGTTTATGAACATTGACGGAAAACCCATTGCATTAAATACAGATGAATTATTTTCACAAAGTTTATTTTTAAAAAGGTGTATTGATGAGATTAATATTATTCCTTTTCCAGAACCCATGCCTCAAAAGAAATGGATACGATTGTTAAATGAATTACTTTCAAAAGTACAAGTTATTGAAATGCCAAGAGAGATAACAAAGGTTGGAAGATTTGATAATTTATTAAATTCTTTTTTAGATGAAACTCCTGTCGCTGATACAAGAGAGCAGATAAAATTAGGAAATGTTCTTTTTGAAAAAGATGAAAAGAGTGAACAAACAAAAGCATATTTTAAAATGGAATTTCTCATAAATTATGTTGAAGAAAAGAAAAAATTTAAAGGCATGTCTACAACAGAAATGTCTGCTCACATTAAGTTAAAAAGAAGTGGTGGTCATCACCGATTATCTATTAATGGTAAAACAGAATTTGTTTGGATGGTCCCTTATGAGCGATTACAACAAACAAGTTTTTCTGTACCTGATATGGATGATGGATCGGAGGCATTGTTGTGAAATATAAACCAACTTATGAAAACTTTGGTCATAGAGGTTCTGTAAAATATAAATTGGAACAAGCTAAAAGAAAACGTGCAAGAGAACTTGCTGAAAAATTATTAGGTAGAAATTATTTTACTAATGCTCAAGCTTTAGTTTTAGAAAGTGCAATTGAATTAAGTAAGAAAAGAGACAATGTATAAACAACATCTCAAAGGAATGATTTCCCACCAATTTGCTTTGGTATGGTTAGCGGAAAATGGCTACATCCCTTTTGATAATATTTATAAAATTGGTCCCGTAGATATCATTGGGTTTCGTCATGGCACAGTACATCTCTTCGATGTCAAGACAGAACGATATTATTCTGATAAAGTTAAAGTATCTCGACACAGGGGTAGACGTATTTATTCCAAGAAGTCAGATGAGCAAAAAAAACTAGGCGTTAAATTTATTTACGTCACAGAAAACGGAGACTGTCACATTGTCTAAAAAAATAATTTTCGGACCTCCTGGTACAGGAAAAACGACAAGGTTATTATCTATTGTTGAAGAAGAATTGGCTAGGGGCGTTCCACCTGATCGAATTGCCTATCTTGCTTTTACACGCAAAGCGGCTCAAGAAGCAGTGGAACGAGCTGGTAATAAATTTAATCTTACCAAAAAAGAATTAATTTGGTTTCGTACTATTCATAGTTTTGTTTTTAAAAATTTAAATTATAACTCCGATGAAGTTATGACACCTCAGCACTATCGAGAATTGGCTGAGGTAATAAAAGTTCCCCTCCTCAATGTCACTTCAGCTGATGAAGTTGGCGTATCTGTACACAACAATGAACATCTTCGTGTCTATGATTTATCCAGAGCGAGGGGAACTACATTAGAAGATGAATACAATCGCTTTGGTCGTATTGATGGTGGCTTTTTTAAAACAAAGTACGTCATTGAATCATTGATCAAGTACAAAGAAACCATGAACGTGAAAGATTATACAGACATGCTTATGGATTTTGTACAGATCGGGACATCGCCAAAGCTAGAAGTATTAATTGTTGATGAAGCACAAGACTTGTCGTGGTTACAGTGGAACGTGATTAACAAGATCATGGCTCACGCCACACGAGTCTATGTAGCGGGAGATGATGATCAAGCTATCTTCGATTGGGCGGGAGCTGATAGTGGTCGTTTGGTTGATCTTGATTGGGAAACAGAAGTGTTAAATCAATCATATCGTGTACCGCAAACTAATCATGAAGTAGCAGATCGTTTAGTCCAAAGAATTCAACATCGAAAACAAAAGCTTTGGAAACCTAGAAAGTATCGAGGTTTTACGCAATCCTATGCTTATAAACTCAATGCAAGTAGTTTTGATCATGGCGAGTGGCTTATCTTAGCTCGTGCTAATTATTTATTAGATAATATAGAACACGACTTAAAACAATTTGGACATCACTTCATTCGAGGTAATCAACCAAGTGTCAGCACCAAACTTTTAAAAGCAATTGAAACATGGGAAAAACTTCGCACAGGTCAAGATGTAGATTTTTCTGATGTTAAGGATTTGTATTACTATATGTCTGTTGGTAATCGTGTTAAGCGAGGACATAAATCTTTAAACATTCAAGTTCTTCCGGGACAAATGTTTTCAATGAAAGACTTACAACAAAATCACGGTTTAGTAGCTCATGCGAACTATCCTTGGCATCATGCCCTTGATAAAGTAAGTGAGAATAAATCTTTGTATGTAAAGACGATGCTACAAAAAGATGAAACAATGTTAACAACTCCGCCTCGAATAAAACTGAGCACGATTCACGGATCAAAAGGTGGAGAAGCTGATCATGTGATGTTATTAACAGATCTGTCAAAGAAGACGGAAGATAAACTGCTATCGAATATTGATAGCGAAAGGAGAGTATTTTACGTGGGAGCAACAAGAGCAAAAAAATCATTACACATTATTAGAGCCGAAGGCAGTAGAGAATTTACGGAGATATTTCAATGAGAATAATTTATCAAGACGGAAAACTATTAGTAAGTTTAACAAGAGACGAAGTAACAAAAGTTAATGATGAGATAGGTAATCCTGTTGAATTAGACATTGGTAATCTACCGATGCTTCATGAAGATATTACAAAAGCGGCAACTTATTATTTAAAACACATTCAAGTAAAAAAAGAATTATCTGAAAGCAAACATGATGAATGAAAACAAATTTCCCAAAGCAAAAACAGCACCTCCTGAATGGATGCCTCCTCAAAGTGTTCCAGATTTATCTTCGGCTTCTTGTAT
>Ga0208767_1000738_pt1 | contig 26934 bp, 7 predicted proteins | sample VirMetDEL_Mar_21_FD_184514 | JGI IMG/M metagenome (GOLD analysis project Ga0208767, IMG submission 184514) | Aqueous microbial communities from the Delaware River and Bay under freshwater to marine salinity gradient to study organic matter... | ecosystem: Environmental > Aquatic > Marine >... | reverse complement strand
TATAAACAGTTCATTTATAGATACATCCAAAACTTGGAACAAACAAAGAAAGTTTACAGGTAAATGGTTAGCTATACGATTAATTGCTGACAATTCTGATAAAAATTTAATAAATTTGTATGCGACCAATGTTGCTGCAAAAAAATTCTATAGATAATTATGGGTAAATCTAATTACATGGAGCGTATGCGCCAATACCAAAAAGGCAGCTTTAAAGGAATGACTACTGCACAGCGTAAAGATCGTTATATACAAGACATTGGAGAACAGGTTTACAACGAGGCTTACGATAAAGCGTTTGAAAAAGATAGAAATAGCACTTACGGTCTTTTTACAAGGCAATACATTCCCTATAAATTAACATCAGAAAGCGATAAAGTAGCAAAGCCAATAGCTCTTAAAGCAAAAAAATCTGCTGTAACTAAAGCATCGGATAAATTTGACGAAGTCACTAGATACGACGACATGCTGGGGCGTGCTACAAATCCTTATCAGTACCAACCAGGTGGCATGCGTATGTATGGTGATCCTAAACTAGGAGACCAAACATTCTCTAACATAGTATACCAAGAGTCTGAAGCTGGTAAGCAAGAAGCTTTAAAGAAACAAATGGAAGAAGCCCAAGCAGATAATACTGCAATGGAAGAAGCTAACGCTGCGCTGCAACGTGACTATGCAATAGGCAATAGAGTAGAAGCTAGTGGTCAAACTGCATTACAAGCAGGAGCTAAAGGCTTATTAAAAGCAGCAGATCCTTTAAAAGGGCAAACTCCTAATTGGACAAACGCTATGATACCTAATGCAGCAGGAGAAACTGCAAGCTTATCAAGTGGCACAGCTGCAGCAGCTAAAGGGGCACTTACGGATGCAGCTACGGGAGCAGTTACAGACGCAGCAACTGATGCAGTTACAGATGTAGCTACTGATGCTGCTACTAAAGGCGCAGGCAAGCTAGCCACATTTGCTTCTAAATATGTAAATCCAGCACACGCTAAAGCAGTTAGCCCTTACGCAATTGCAGGAACTATTGCAGGTCAAGGTATTAAATATCTTTCTGACGATGATGATGCGACTACTATGAACTTTGGCGAAGGTACTGGAAGCGTACTTTCAGGAGCAGCCTCAGGTGCAGGGTTTGGTAGTATTTTAGGGCCTTGGGGAACTGCAGGAGGAGCCATTATAGGAGGTTTATATGGATTAGGTAAAGGTCTATACCAGCGCAACAAAGCTCGTAATACTATAGGAGGAGCTGAAGATGAGAAGACAGCTGAGTTAAATACTATAGGAGCAAATATGCGAAGAGAAGGCGTTAAGTCTAGATCTTACTCTGGATATGATTTTGGTCGTACTCTTGCTAAAAAGGGCGGACCTAGAATGTATCCGGATGCAGAGTTTGATATAGATAACTACCAAAGAAAATCTAAATATCGAGCTCCATTAATGGGTAATAAAAGACGGCTTAGATATGGAGATTTGGACACAGGAGGCGCTAATGTTGATCATCTTAATTTAGACCCGCGTCTAGTTGATTCTAGCTATAATATTGCAAAAGATATAAATGTGCCAGATTTTAAAGTAGATAATTTTTTAAGTAACTATTTGGATAAATCTTCAGCGGTAGCTTTTTATAATGAAGCCCAGAACCTTCCTTTCGATCGTTCAAAACTTACCCCTCTAGACTATCACCACGGAGAAAAGTATAGCGAACAAATAGCCCCCATGGATACGGCTGTTAAAGGCCTATCTTCGTTATCTGATGAAGATTTAAAGGGATTAGAAGCAGAAATTTCTAAGTTAACAAAAGCGTATTCACCTCTTAATGACGAAAAAAGTCTTTTAAGTAAAATAGGAAAGGGCACTAAGATTGCTATAAATCAAGATTGGTCTGGTATAAAACCTTACAGAGAAAAAGCAGGTCTTTCTAAACAAGATATTATTAACCTAGTTCAACCTAAAGAAGACTCTAAATTTGGAGAACGGGCAGCACTCTCTGCACTAAGAGCTGCAATGGGGATGAAAGATTTTGCATACGGTGGGCCTAGAAAGTATCAGAATGCAGGGTTTGATATGTCAATGCTTGCAAATAACCCAATTAAAAATGTCCCAGCTTCTAGCCAAAAACCTATTGGTAATCCTAATGCACCTGTTAGTTATATGGATGTTGTTAAGGGTGCAGGTGAAAAAGCAGCAGATTACAAAACTAACGTAATTGATTACGCTATAGAAAATCCTCTTGATGCTACTCAAATTGCTTTGGGAACTGGAGCACTAGTAGCTAATAAAATTCCTACTCCTGTTACACAAGGTTTAAGTAGTGTATTTGATGGAGTTAATGCAGGGATTAGTACGTATCGTTCTAATAAATATGCAAACGAAGGCAAGATGGGAAAAGCTGGAATGTATGCAGGATTTGCTGCAGTAGATGCACTTGCAGCTATGCCAGGGTCAATGGGAGAAGTAGCTAGTTTAAATAAAATGAAAAAGCTTTATAACTTAACTAGGCCAGTAGTTAAAAATGTTGTTCATGATGCGCAACACTTTTCTCATGAACTTTCTCCTCTTATTACAGGGTATAAAAGTGTAAATGCTGGAAAGGAAATTTCAGATGCTGGTGATGCTTCTACTATTTATAAAAATAAGTTTAAAGCAGGTGGTGTAAAACTGCCCGGAGGAACAATGAACCCTATACCTGGATCTGATGCTGTAGAGTTTAAAGGAAAGTCACACAAACAAGGTGGTATTCTATTAGACGAACAGACAGAAGTAGAAGGTGGGGAAACAATGGATAAAGTAACTATGAAAGATGAGGGACCAAGTGATTACTTTTTCTCTAAGTATTTAAAATTAGGCGGGCAATCATTTGCACAACGTCATAAACAACTACTTAAGAAAGGCGGTACACAACAAGATATTGATGCGTTAGCACAAGTTCAAGAAAAAGCAGCAGGTAGAAATCCTGGTGTTGTAGAAATGGAAAGAGGCGGTGTTCGTAAATACCAATACGCAGGCCCTTATACTTACACTAATCCAAGAATATATGGACCTTTTGCACCGGTAGATAATACCTATGTTGATGTAAACACAAAGCTTCCTCCTTACACATCTACTTATAATGAAACTGGATATAATGAAACTGGATATAACCCAGTACCACAAGGTATGGGCTTCTCTAATGAGATAGCAGGGTATCAGGGTGACGACTTTAGACTTCCAGTAACATCTACTGAAGAAAGTAAAGAAGCTACTGTGGTGCCTACAAACACTTCGAAAGGAACAGCTACAGAGACAGCTACAGAGACAGATACTAGGGAAGAAGAAACTCCTATTACAAGCATTAAGCCAAAACCTATGCCTAAAATAGTTGATGATGCTACTCCAGTAAAACTTGAAATAGTAGAGCAGATTCAAGAACTTGAGACTAAAAAAGAAACTCAAGGTCTTACAGACGATGAAAGAAAAGCTCTTAATAAATTGTACAGAGATGTACCTATGGGAGCCTACGCAGCAGGGGCAGCACAAATGATTCCTGCGGCATATGCATTCTTACGCAAAGAGAAAGCTCAAAAGCTTATGGGTCCTGCTGGCAGAATTGGTTCTCCTAAGTTAGAGAGAGTTGACTTTAACAAAGAAAGAAGTCAAAACGCAGCAGACTCTAGAGCTTTAACTAAAAGCATAGAAACTAGTGGGTCAGGACCTGCAGGTATTATTGCTAAGATGGCTGCGTACGGTAAAAAACAAACAGGCGATATGCAAATTGCAGCGTCTGAAAGTAGAGCTAATGCAGGCATTCAAGCACAAGAAGCACAGATGGCACAAAGAGCTAATATAGCTAATGTCCAAAATGCAATGGCTGTTGATCAAGTAAATACTCAGATGATAGAATCGCAAAGAGTAGCTGATGAAAATAGAAGATACATGGCATTAGATGCTGCTGCTAAGAGTGGTGCAGGTCTTATGGGAGATGTTCTAAGTTATAAAGCTGACGAGCGCTTAGCTAGAAGTTTAGGTACTATGGGTATCTACGAAAGAGAAAGATTAGGAAGATCGTTACTTGGTAAAGTAAACCCTAGAACAGGAAAGTTTTATACTAGAGAAGATATTTCTGAAATCTACAATATTAACCTAGATGATCCAGGAATAACAAAAGAGGCTGAAGCAACTAAAAATAAAGCTAAAGAATAATGCAAAGATACCAGATAGGACCATACCAGTCGGTTTATAGAGACCAGGGTAGTGTCAAAGTAAATGAGACTTTACGTCAAAGATTTGTAGAAAACTTTGCTGCAGACGATATGTTAGCAGGAGCTGTAGACCAAATGCAGGCTGCAGACTTTGCCGGCGATCAAGCGCTTAAAAAAGATTTAGAAAATAAAACGCGTGAAAGTCTAGAAGCTAGAGCAGCTCGTGGGGATTTTGAATCTATGGGCATGGATGTACTAAAGTCTGCTAGAAGCTTTCAAAGAGACTATTCTCCTATACAGCAAAATTTGCAAAAGTATCAGCAGTATCAAGCATCATTACAAGAAGCTAGAAACAAAAAGATTGGTGAGGGGGGTATTTCTGAAGAGACGTACCAAAGAGCTTTACAAAAGTCTAGACACAACTACGAAGGCTTACAGCTAAACGAGGATGGCACACTAGATGAGAGTAGCACTTTTAATGGGTTTAACTTTGTAGGCGATGTAGACATCAGCAAGTTAATGGACGAGGCTATGAAAAGTTATAAGCCGCACGAAGGTGGAACTGACATAAAAAAAGTTGGTCAAGGCATTTACTCTATTCGACGTGGCAATAAATATGAAATTATACCTCAAAAAGATGTAGATGCAATTTTTAACGATGTAATATCAGATCCAAATGTGCAAGCTGCATTAAACCAACAAGCAGAGCTGCGTACTTTTGATATGACTGATGAAGACATTCAAAAGAATTTACTTACACAATTAGACGGAGACCCTGAAGACGATGAAAGTACAGGACTTAGAGGAGCATTAGCAAAAGCTATTGAAGATGAAGATGAAGAGACTGCAGCAGCTTATCAATCTTTAATTGATAGAAACGAAGAGCTTCTTAATGGTACCGGCGTAGAAACTCCAGAAGAGATGGCAGACTTACGCAAAGCTTTTGCAAAACAAGACGTTAAACGACAAGAGTTAGTAAGAGAACAGTCAGCTGCAAGTGCCAAGTTTGTGAGAGACAATCAATGGAATACATACGAAGAAGACTACGATGCTTTATGGCTAGCAGGACAAAAGGCAGAAATGGAAGCATACCTACCTACTGTTCTTACTGATACAGGAGTTTCAGAAATAAATAATCCTGGTGGGGCTACTTTGGATAGTATTGATGGCTATACAGGAGATATGGCCAAGAAAGAGGTAAGTATTATGCAGGAGATTACTGGCACACTAGGCAATCTTACAAACTTACAAGGACAGCCTTTAACTGCTGATGATATTATAAATGGTAACTACAGTGCAGAGGTTAAAGAACAGTCAGGAGAAATGCTTGACAGATATGAGCAACAATTAATACATGTCCGTACCCAACAGTCAATTCAAAATACTAGAGTTGCAAAAGCTAAAGAAGTTGTAGGTTATAACGAAGATCAAATAGAAGGAGGACTTTTACAACAAAAATACAGCTCAGTAGATGCTAATGAAATTTTAAGTTTTGCAAAAGAGTATTACAAAAATTCAGATATGACTATGACTCAAGTTGTAAATTTACTGAGAAATCAAAGAGCTGCAGCTGAAAAAGAAAACCCTGGGAATGTGTACGAAGTGCCAGAATCTATAGAGTTTGCCAATGCTTTGTTTAATCATTTAGGAAGAGGACATAAAGAAGGAAGTACACTACGTGATAGTAGAAATGGCGCCCTTATTAATGAAATATTAAGAAAATCTGACAAGGTAGATAGACAAGCAGTAGACGCTCTAAATAAAGAACTAGCAAAAACATCTAAGATAAATGCAGCTAGTATGGCAAGTACTGTTGCTCCTGGAGCCAACAATAGAGAAGCAAAAGCTAACACTAAAGCTATGAAAGATACATTTGTAGGCAAGCCGATGGATGAAAATTTTAAAATTTACTACGGAGGCACAGTAGATGAAACTAAAGGTGGTGGAGCTTCTACTATTAAGACTTTCATGGAAGAGAATAATATGACGGAGACTCCAACAGTTAAAAATATTAGGTATCCTGTAACTGCTATTGGAGGTTTACAAACTGTAGTATTTAGTGTACAAGGTAAAGATAATGAAGGAAATGTAGTTAGTAAAGATATTTTAGTACCTGCATCTAACTTCCGTACTTCAGGAATGGATCAAATGTTTAATTCTCCCCTATATAGAATGGACCAAGAGCTTGATATGCACAGAGTTGCTGGAAGTCTTAATCCTACTATAGAATACAGAAATAAAGATGGTGTTGTTACAAGTGCTATTCGATACGAATTAAAAGAAGGAGGAAAAGGTAATGATGTTGCTTACATTTTAGATGCCAATGGAGAAATATTAAAAACTCTCCCAGCAGATAGCCCTACAGTTGTAGCAGAGATTGAGCACGCGCATTCTAAAGGATACACTTTCAGAACTAAGATATAAACTATTATGGCAGACCAAAAAGTAAGCTTGCTCACAGGAGAGCCGATGAATCCTGCTGATGCTGTAGATACTACTACAGGAACAGAAAGAAAGATTAGTCTTCTTACAGGAGAGCCTATGGACTCAAGTCCTGGCCCAGGAGTTACAATCGGAGGTCCTGCAGGGTTTACTTCTAGTGCAATGTCTACTAGTGACTATAACATTAGGAGAAAAGATGACATAAGTAGGTATAAAAAGTACGACGTGCCTCTAGGTCAAGATTTAGACTGGGATGAAATACGTGCACGTAATCAAAGCACTGCGCAGAAATGGGGTTACGGTATTTCGAAAGCATTAACAACCACAGTTGGAGCAGTTGCAGAAAATACTCTTGGAGTAGTAGCTGGTTTAGGATCTCTAGCAACAGGTGGTTCATATTGGGATAATGTTGTCGGTAGGAATATAGACAACATGAATGAGTACATGCGGGAACATATGCCTAACTACATGACAGAGGCAGAGCAGAATATGGGTACTCTGCAAAGAATGGGAACTGCTAATTTTTGGGCAGATACTGTAGCAAACGGTTTAGGTTATTCTGTAGGCTCTCTTGCAACTATGTTTATCACAGGTGGTGTAGGAGCTGTAGGAATGCTAGGTAAAGGTGCGACATTAGTGGGCAAAGCTGCACAACTTAGAAGTTTATACGGTGCTAGTAAAGCTATTGCAACAGGAGCAAAACTTGCAAATATTGTAGGTAAAGGAGCTAAAGGGGCAAAAGTGTTAAAATCAGCACAAATGTTAGATGCAGCATTAATGATGTCATTAGCAGAATCTTCTGTAGAAGCACGAGAAACATACAAAGGTTTACAAGAAGATCTTACACAGCAATACCTACAAAGTGATGAGGCAAGAAGTTTAGGTATTGAATATGCATGGCAAATACCTGATAACATACAAGACGACATAGAAAAGAGTGCTGTAGCTGCTGGTAATACAAACTTTGGGTTTAACCTGGCTGTAACTTCTGGTACAAACATGTTTGCATTTGGTAAAGCTGCGCTTGGATTTAAAGCTGCAACAAAAGCATCTAAAGATGTTGCTTGGGATGTAGCAGCTAGAAAAGCTATAAATAAATTATCTGATGCTAGTCCACTTAAAAAAGCACTTATAATTGGGACTCCTATAGCTAAAAATGGAGTCTCTGAAGCTGTACAAGAAGGAGCACAGTTTGCCTCTAACATCTATTCTACTGAGCTATACGCATCTAAGTACCACGATGGTGGCGTAGGAGATAGATTAGATGCATTTAACAAGTCTATGTCTGAGACATTTGGCAGTCAAGAAGGTAGAGAGTCTATGCTTGTAGGTCTTCTTACCGGTATGATAATGGGTGGTGCTGGAGCAATAAAAAATAATGAGTATAAAGCTAGAAACGAAAGTGCTCAGGCATTAACAAACATTATTAATACTGGGTACTTTGACTCAGTTCTTGCAAAAGCTGAGGCAGAGCAAGGCGCATCTAGTGCAATAGCACGAATGCAAGACGCATTAGAAAAAGGTGACATAAAAAGATTTAAGGATAACCAACAAGATCTAATCATATTCCAAGGAATGCAGGCATTAGATCACGGTGGGTTTGAAGTAATGCTAGAAAAGCTAGAAGACTCTAAAAGTCTAAGCGATTCAGACTTTGCACAGATGTATGGCTATAGTACAGAAGCTCTTGCAGAGGGAACATCTTTCTCAGAAATTAGCGGTGGAGAAAGTAAAGCGCAGGTAGTAGACAATCTAATAGAAAAGATGCGGTCTCTAGAAAATACCTACCAAAATGTCAACGAAAGATTTCCTATAAGAGAAAAAACTAAAGGTCTGCCTAGACTTCTTATGTCCCAAGAGCAACGTGATGCAGAAGACAAAGCGTACAGAGAGCAGCTTGCTACCCGTGACCATCTTATATACAAAAGTGCACACATTGTAGATAGAACTGCTCGGCAAAAAAGTATTGAAAACAATATGCAAAAGCTTATTGACAATGATCCTGTATTGTCAGGTTTAGGTATAAATGTAAAACAAAAACTAGAAGAAGCTTCTAAACCTAAAGAGGATTTTGAGTTTACTGAAGATGATCCAGACGGTTCTAAAAGAATTGAAAAAAGAAAGCAAGATACTAGACAGGCACTTGTAGATGTGTTTAATCAAATGCAGGAGCAGGTGAAACAAGAAAAGCCTGATGTTATAGATCAGTTTAGTACAATGGCTTTTAACTATCTGCAGCTAGATGCAGACACTAACGCTGCAATTAATGCATATAATAAGCTTGCCTCTGACCCACAGTATAGAAAAGCTTTCCAAAACAACTTAGATACTGCACAAGCTGCTATGGCTCAAAGACGTATGGAGCAGAAGGTTACTGAGATAATTGACCAATCTGAATCGTCTCAAGCAATAGCTGACGCTATAGAAGGCCTAGATACAACTGATGAGCAAAAGGCAAGGCTAAGAAAAAAATTCAAAGACTTAAGAGCAAAAGAAAAAGCAGCTGCAGATGAGTTTTTACAATCTTACCAAGGTTCTAATATGACTCCTCAGCAGGTTCTTGATGATATGAAAGCCAAAAAGTTAGATGACCTTACTCCTATTGAAAGAGCAGGGCTATCAATGGCTATTGCAACACAAGAAAAATATATAGAGTCTTTAAAAGAAGCTCAAACTCCTCAGACAGAAGAACAAGCGGCAGAAGAAAGGGCAGCAGAAATGCAAGATGCTGGAATAGATCCTTCAGAGCCTGACCCAGCTTTAGATTTAGAAAACTTAGACGGTGTAGAGGCTGTAACTGACGACGGACGTACAATAAAAATAAACGGCAAAATTTACTACAACCAAGAGTTAAATCCTTTAGATGCTATAGAAAGAACTAGAGCAGGTAGAATTAAAAAAGTTAGGTTAGTAGACGAGCAAGGTAACAGACATACGTTCTGGAAAGCTGAACAAGTAGATGCTATTGCATACCACATAATACTAGCAGAGTCAGCAAAAGTTGAAGGTCAGCCTACCTTAGAAAGAGAGCAAGCCTTAATAGAAAAAAGAGCTGCAGAAGAAGTTCTAGAAAAAGTTGCTACTAAAGGTAAACACGGTCCTAAAACTACAGAGTCTCTACATCAAGAAATATACGATTTAGAAAGGCTGTTAGAAGCTGCACAAAGAGCGTATGACAACCTAAAGCAAATATATATAGTTGAAGCAGGTGCTACTAAAGAAGACCTTAAGAATGATCCTGAGTTAGCTCCTATGGCTAAGAAGCTTAGATCTCTTAGGTCGCAGCTTGCAGCCCGTAAGCGTGTACTAAAAGCTAGAGGCGAGTCAGTAGTTCCTACACCAGAAGCAACTCTCCGTGCAGAAAATCGAGCACAGGAGATGATAGATAAGTTAGAGCTGCAGGTAGACGAGGAAAGACAGAACTACTCTAACACTAAGTTACGAATAGAGCAGATAGATCAAGAGCTAGCAGAAATGCAAAACGCCCCTAGACAAGAACAGCTGTCTAGAGAGTTTGACGAAAGACGGAGAGCTTTGACTGAAGAAAAAAGAGTTGCGCAAGAAATACTAAAAGAGATTGAATCTGAAGGTAAAAGATTGCAGGCTTTAATTAAATTGTATACGAATAAATTAAAAAGATTAAAAGATGAACTTAGTGAACCTCAAGGAACTAGAGAAGAGGCTGAATCCACAGACGCAGAAAATGCTCAAAGGCAAAACACTGAAGCAGAGAATAGAGATCTTAGAGAATCTTCTAAAGCAAAGAGGTCTACTATAGCAGAGAAAAGAGCTGATATAGAAAGAAGGAGAGAACAAAGTTTAATTCCAAACCCAGCCTATGAAGAAGGCTATACAGGAAATAGATTTTGGATGTATACAGGACCAGATGGGCAGCAGATTGAGCAAGTATCTACTACTGAAGATATTGTAAACGATATACATGCAATGTATAATGCAGAGCTAGATGTTTTAGAAGAAGAGTCTAAAAGAGCTATGCCCACAAACGATCAGGTAGAGACAGAAAAAGAAGTAAAAACTGGACCTAGAAAAGCGGAGAGCCAACCTGGAGCCCCTGAAGGAGTAGTTGTAGAAACTATAAACTTTGATCAAGACCCTGCAGAACAAGAAAGTCAACAGCAAGAACCAACAGATGAGTTTGGGGCTGCTAGAGATGCTGCACAGAAAGAGGGTGCGACAGCAGATTTAAATGCTGCGCAAGATCAAAAAGTTGCTAGACAGGTAGCAGTCATTAAAAATATTTTAGACGAAAGTGAATCTGTAGAAGATGCAATTGAAAAACTTTTAGAAGGAGGGCACATTGTTTCTTTTGATGGACAAGGACTTGTGCAAATTGCACCTGGAGACACTGCAGCCGATCCTTCGAGAGACGCTATTTACTTCAAAATAAATGGTGTAGTTATTCCTATGTACCGAAGTAGTAAAGGTACTAGTGACAAAAAAGCCGGAGAGTGGTATCCATTCTTCTTCAAGTCAGAAAATTGGGTAGCTAAAGGTCTTGCAAATAACTACAAAGAGGGATATGGCAATCCTGAGTTAAAGGCTATAGCAGATGCTTTAAATGATAATGTACAGTACAGCACACCAAAAGCAACATATGAACTAGATCCAATAGCTGGTATACAAGCAGTTTTACCATCTCTATCTGAGGCTGAAGCACAAGCATTATATCTAGGAACTTACGGAGAAATTAATTCTGCAATGGTTGACATACTACAGAATTGGAATAGCAACATTGGAAAGTTAGATTTAAGCTCTGCAATTGAAAATTTAAAAGCAGCAAAAGTATTTAACCCTAATGGGATTGGAGGAGAGATTCAAAGCCTAGAGCAGGAGTATGCTATATTCGATAAAGCTATTGCTAAACTTGAGCAAATGGCTAAGCCAGAGTCGCAAATTGCTCCACAAGCAGATCCTGCTTTTCCAGGTGTTAAACAGGTTGGAGATACTTTGTATGAAGTAAAAGACAAAGCTAATGTTTACATAGTAGATACTACAAAAGGAACTGTACAAAACAAAAAAACAGGTAAAATTTTAGAGGGAGGAGCTACATCTACAGTAGGTAATAGAGTAATTAGTAAAGCTTTAGCTTTTGAAGAAGCAGCACAAAATAGGTTTAGAGAAATAAGATCTGCAACTGCAGTCCCTCCACCTGAAGACAATGTAGGGCCAAACTTATCTGTTAAAATGGCAAAAGACTCTGCAGAAGCAGGTATACAGCAAATTACAGATAGACAAGGTAACGAAAGATACGTTCTAGTAGTTACTCCTAACGGTATAGCAGAAACTAACTATGATGACTTTAACGGCACACCTTTAATATCAGACACTAACTTAGCTGTACATGCTCCTATAGGAACAGAAGTAGAGTTTGAGATTATAGAAAACAGTTTCTTTGTAGAAAAGTATGGAGAAGATGCAAGTCCACTAGATCATGTAACTGATGTGCCTGTGTATGTTAAGATAGATGGACAAAGAATAGGTAAACTAGAAGCATCTAACTCTACAGACAGAGCAAACATTGTAAGAAAGCTAGCTGCAGGAGAACGAGTAACTTCTACTATATCTAATAAGTTAGTAGGTGCTGCATCTGTTAACCACACAAGAGTTACAGAAGGCGTAGATAGCCCTGTACCTTATTTCAATAACCCTTCAGATATATTTAATAACGAAGTTTTACAAGGAGAGCCATTAAAGATAGCAGTAGTAAGTGATGCGCTAGGTGCAAAGTCATGGCTATCAGGTGATCCAAGTTTAGATTCTGACATTGCAAGTAGTAGAGGACCTAAGAGCTTTAACAATCTAGCTTCTGGTCAAGTAGGATTTGTTGTACAATCGCCGGATAGCGGTGACAGCGGTACAAAGGTTATAGTAGGCAGCACAGCTGCACTGACGCCTGCAGCACAAAATGCTGTACTAGATAATCTAAAGAACAATAACTTTGATAATGCTAAAGAGATTGTAGCACACAGTAAAGCGGATGATTCTGTAGCTAATCCTTCGTACTTAAGCTTTGGGGAGTTTAAAGATGGACAACAATACTTGGTATACAAGAGCCCTGCAACTGGAGAGCTAGTACGTGTAAATTCTGAGAACATAGCTAAAGCAGTTAACAATGGTAATCCTACGTTTAGCTTTGTAAAATTCAATAAAGACACTGGTAAGTTTGCAGTAATACCTAATAACAAAAATCTGTATGAAACCATGGCAAAAGATGGTATGCTAGCAGACTTTAAGAATTTCTTAAAAACTAAAAAATTCCAAATAAATGTAGATAGGGCAAACTTAGATGCTCCATACACTTCTAGAGTTACTAACACAGAATACAGTTCATACCAAGACTATCTATTCAGTCCTACAGAAACAGGAACCATAGACGGAAGATTTGGACATAGTTCTATTGTGGCAACAGATGTAAGTTTAGTAAATGGTAGTATCTTTAACAATCCTACTGTAGAGTTTAGTCTAGGAGATATACAAGACGATGCCGCAGAGGTAGCATCAGAGCTAGGAGCAGATAAAATTAAAACTGACATACCTAACTCTAAGATAGACGAGCTTTTAGGAGTAGATCGTTTATCAGATATGTCACAAGATGAAATAGATAACTGTAAAACCGGTTAAGTAAAATATAAAACATGGCTTGTAGACCAATAAAAAATAAAGACGGACAAATTACTGGTATAACTGCTGCTAACGGACAGCGGTCAGAACTCTTTGACTCTTTATCTAACGAAAAAAAATTAGGCCCTGGCCTTGCATATCAAACTTATGCAAAGCTAAGACTTAAAAAGTTTACAGACTGGTTTGGAGCAAAGTGGGATACTCCTAGTATACAACCAACACAACAAACTAGTAAAGTTGAAGGTGTATCTGAAGTTAGTCCTGCATATGGCGTTGTCACTGCAAATAATAATCCAAATGCAGCTAAAACAAAAGCAAATGTTGATCTAATTGCTCCTCAAATTAAAGCTCAAGCTTATAAAGAGAATATGTCAGGTACAGCTAATGACATGTTTATGTATGGATTAAGATGGACTAGAAAAAGTAAAGCTAAAAAACCATTAGAAAATAAAAGTTACGCAAATAAAGGTAAGTCTACATCAGACCCATTAGCTAAAGATGCTTATGTTTATGATACAGTAGATCAAAATGGGAATGCATTACCTCCTTTATCTGATCTACAGCCTATCATAAGAGAGTTAGAAGATTCTTTAGGTCTTGATATGTCTAATTATGACTCTGTTATTGGTAATATATACTTACCAGGTCAGAGGATAGCAACTCACAGAGATACTACAGAGAGCTTAAGTGCTAGAAATTACCCAGTTGTTGTTTACACTATAGGTAATGATAGTGGTATAACAATTTATGAAAATGTAGACAGTAAAGGGGATGCTACTGGTAAAGTTTCTTTTGGTTCTGATAAGAAAACAGTTATACCTACTAGAAATGGATCTATATATACTTTTGGTATGGATGGTAAAGGAAGGTTTGAATTAGCTCATGATACTCCTAGAGGTATTAAGAGAGATAAAAAGTTTCCTCCAATCACATTGCCTAATGGAAATGTAGTTACCAACTATACTATTACCCTTACTTTTAGAAGAGCTGCAGATTTAAAGCCTGGAATGCCAAAATCTCCTACTACTATTCAACCAACACAACAAACTAGTGAGGTTGAAGTTGTATCTAGAGTAAGACAAGAGTTAAGTAGTTTACAACCAAGTAATTTAGAAAGCAGCATATTCACAGATAAAAACGGTGAGCCTAAGATTATATCTGGTAGTGGAAGGCTTGAGGTAATGAACCTAAAAGGAGAGATTAGACCTTTGTCTGACTTTATAATATCTCCTCAAGGCATGGACCCTAAACTAGAGTTAGAAATATTAGACATAGCATCTGATATAGTTACAGATACTCTTAGAAGAAATGATGAGTTTAAAGCAAAATCTTTGTTGTCTCCTACAATTGCAGATGGTAAGATTGTAGACAACGGTCCGCTAGCAAAGATTATGCTTACTAAAGGCTTTACTAATCTACGTTCTACAGGTGTAGCAGGACAGTCAATAGCATTTGATATATACAACGTGTACAAAGACTTCGGCTTTGATAGAGCTCAAGAAGAAGCAGCTAAAAGAGGGTTTACACTTGCCTACGCTGGCAAGATATTCTTTAAAATGTACGACAATTGGAATGACCAGGTAGATTCTAATGGCAACGTGGCTGTGTTTGGATATAGATCTAAACTACGAGATAGGCTAGAAGAGCATAATATACAGTTTAAAGAAGATACAGAAGAACTTGTAGAAGAAGACGACACACCTGTAAGAATTTACGGCATATCTAGACTGCAAGAAAATCCATTTACTAAACTATCTGCACAAGCAAAAAGCGCATTAGCAGGCATAAAGTACAGAGACCCTAACTCTATATTAGAGGCAGAAGTTAGCATGACTGTAGATAAAGTGTACGGTCTACTTACAGAGGCAACAGTAGGCTCACTAAGCTTTAATGATATGCTGGGTAAGTTAAGCTATATGGCTATTTACAGACCAGAAGTTAAGCCTATACTAAAAAGACTTAATGACGCTACAGATCAGCAAAAGGCAGCAATCTTTGCAAACTTTTCAAAAGCGATCAAAGATTTTTTAATGCTTAAAATAACTAGAGAAACTAAACCTGGTATTGAAGGCGAACCACCTGTAATAGAAACAAAGACAAGCATGTTTAACCCTAATGAAGGGTCAATTGCTAAAAGATATAGAAGTCAGTACAAAGAAAACTCTGTAGAAAGAGAGGCTAGAAACCCTAGAGCTCTATACAAACAAAACGAAGATGGGTCTATAACCCCTATAGAATCTAAGATACGAGATGCAGAAATTGCAATAGGAAAAATGCAAACAGCTAGAAACCGTGCTGCACGAAATGAAGTAACTGCAGAAATGACTGACGCACTAGCTGAATACATGTGGGCATTAGGTATGCAATACGGGCCTACATTAGAAACTACAAAAAATAATTTAGAAAAACTATTTAGAAACGGAGCTTTTATAGATAACAAACTTGTAAGTGGTAGAGGTTTATTTGAAATTTTTATAAATCCTACTATTGATAGAACTAAAAAGCCTATAGCAAATTTATTAGATAAAGCTAAAAAAGGTACAAACATATACGATTCTGAAGGAAGCACTATTAAACGTATTGCTGCCTACGCACCATTGTTTGACCCTCAGCAAGTAGGATCTTTTATCAGTGGTACAAACAAACAGTATTGGCCAATAAACCAATTTACACAACTAGATGAAATAGTATTAAGTCTACAAACTGGGGATGGAACTGCAATGTTAGAGAAGATGAGACAAGATCCTTTCTACAATCCTCCAGGAACATACAAGAATCATTCTGTACTAATAGCCGCACTAGCTGATCCTGAATTTAGGAACAACATATTTAAAGTAGAAACATTAGACTCTGTAAAAGAGCCAGGTAAAACAAATGACTACGACAGCCAGTCTGATAGAGTATCGCTAATACTTAGACTAAACGCTTTTGCAAATAATGCAAATCAAAAGTACACTAAACTTGCTGTGCCTACAGAAGCAGATAGAGGTGTGCTACACTTTATTACTCAGCCTAGATACGATAAGCTAGAGGTAAGTAGAGAGGAAATAATAAAAGGCCTGATGGTGCAAGATTACATGCGTAAAACTCAGGCAGAGGCACAGGTAAGCAAAGCAGAAGAGACAGGCAATACAAGTCAACTAATAGAAGGTTATCATTTTGACAAGACTCCTTTTGATAGAAGAGGTAATGCATTTACATTAAAAATGTCACAGATAGATAATTTATCTGACCCAGAAATCATAGGACCGCTGAGAGTATCTGACTTAGTAGAAGAATATCTATCAAGAGACAGTCAAGGTAACCCTGTACTCAAGCCTGAAGAGATGCAGATTCTTGATAACTACTTTGAAAACCAAATAGAAAAAGTAAATAGATTCTTAGAGAGGGCAGAAAAAGATGTAAAAGCTAAAATAGCTGATACTAAGATAAATCTGCAGCAAGAGGTGCATAGCGATATGTCCACAAAAGCCACCTTTATAAAAGACTTTGTATTTAACGACTTTGTAGGTAGAGCAGAGATGGTAAAACTATTGCGTGGTGGACTTACGCATGCAAAAAACAAAGCGGACTTCTACAAACGTATGGCGCTTTTAACAACGCCGGGGCAGAAACTGTACTTAAACAATAATACAGAGTCTGACTACGGCATGATGCCTACGTATAATGAGTTAACAATTGAAGACTTTGACTTTGTAGATACAGAACTGGCAAAGAGAGTTGCAGATAGACAAAAAGATAATTTAAAAGCTGGAATTAAAACAGAACTAAAAAGATCTAATGAACCAGAAGAAAGCGCAGAAAGAATAGCAGAAACAGTATCTTCAGAAATATCTGAAAGCTATTTACCTGCTACATTAAGTCCTAAGGGAGAAGGAATTAAAAAAACAGATGCGCAAGGATTTATAAGCATTGACATGTATCGTGGCATTCAGATGGGGTTAGGAAGCTGGACACCATTAGATGAGCAGGCATATGAAAACGAAAAAGCAGGTTTAGGCTATGTAGATAACAATGGAGATGCTAGACTTATCTATCCTATAAAGCCTTATCATGAAGAGCTAACCTTGCGTAATGGCACAATGACGATGACTATGAATAAGAACTCGTACATGACTATTACAAATGCCATAGCAAACGAGTTTCCTGAGTTTAAAAAAATGCACAATGCGTTTGAAAAAGGCATACATGTAATTAATCCTAAGACTGCAACAAAAGGATCTAAGATTAATGTGCAAGATGCACTAGCTGTAGAAGAATTAGATGTTAGCAATCCTATGGTAATGGATTCTAATAAACTTAGAATACCACAAATAATACCTACAAAAAAATTATACAATATCTTAATGTCTAGACAAGTTAGAAAAAATTCTCTTGCAAACATTAAGATGAATGTAGTCTATGAGAACGGAATGACTGGTAGACAGATATTTGAAATTTACCACGAATCTATAGCTGCTAACATTGCAGAAGACACTAAAACATTAGAAAACGAACTAGGAATTACAGAGCTACGAAAGCAGACTCCTGGGACTGTAGAGTATGCAGAAGCTAAATACAACTATCTGCAGAAGATTAAAAAGAAAATATACGAACAGGTAAAAGATAAGCAACTATCTAACAACTATGTAAAAGCTCTAGACATTGTGCCTGATGGTAAATTTAACTGGAGGTTTAGAGCACCGTTATCTTTCCCTAGCTACGAGCGTAAGTTCCAGCAAATCTTCTTAAGTATATTTAAGAATGGCATATTTAACCAGCGCATAAGAGGTAAAGAGCTTGTACAGATTGCAGAAGCTGGGGGACACATTATTGATAGCGAGCTCAAAATGTACGATGGTACAGATAGAGCAGAAGTTAGAATCAAAGCTAGCCTGCTAGGACTGCCTGCTGACACAAAAATAGAAGACGTAGATCCTAAACTACTAGAAGCTATTGGGTATCGTGTACCACACCAAGGAAAAAACTCTTCTCTGCCTATTAAGGTGGTAGGATTTTTACCTGAGTCACACGAGAAAGCAATTATGGTTCCTGGTGGTGTTACAAAACAAATGGGATCGGATTTTGATGTCGATAAAATGTACATCATACAGCCTGAAACAGAAGTTGTAGATGGTAAACTGCAAATAGTTAAACCTAACTATAGCGATAAAAATCCTAACAGAGCTCAAAGAGATGCTAGAATCTATGACATGCTAGATACTGTTCTAACGTCTAAAGAACATTTAGTAGAAGTTCTAAAGCCTCTAGACAATCCTGTGTTAGAAAATTTAGCAAGTAAGCTAAGAACAACATCTACAGAGTATGGCATAAACCACCCACTTGTAGAAATACAAATGGAAAAACGTAACAAGACAGGACAAAGGCAAACAGGTGTGTGGGCTAATTTCTTAGCTGGGCACAATGTTTTAACTACACAGCCACTATCTGTATCTAATACTTTTACAATAGACGGAGCTACGTATGACCAAGTAGGAGTAATAAAAGATATAGAAGGTAGATTTATTGATCAGATGATGTCTATATATCTAAATGCCGCAGTAGATGCTGGTAAGAAACCTATACATGTAGACATAAATGACAACTTCATGACTGCTCCAGTGTCAGGTTTAATGCTAAGTATGGGAGCTAGAATAGAAGATGCAGTGCACCTTGTTTCTCAACCCGGTATAAAAAGAGCAGTAGAGATAGCACAAAACGAGGAGATTTCTATAAATAAAGGAGTAGATAAAGCTTTACAGGAACTTAAAAAAGTAGCTAAAGTAAAAGTTGCTGAAGGAGGTATGTCTAGTATGGAAAGTGGACAGCTAGAAGAAGATGCACAGCTAAGCTATAAAGATCTTACAGAGCAACAAGCACTACAACAAATAAAATACTTAAAGAATTTTAAAATATTGCATACGCAGGGGCAAGAACTGCAAAACTTTAATCAGCTCATAACTCCCGATACACTAGAGAATGTAAATGAAATGTCTAGTTTAGTAGCCTACAATGAAAATAGAAGAGAGTTTATAAAAAATGCACAAGGACTTATACAAGGGACAGGAGCTTTCTTAAACCTAAACAAGTATCCAATATCAACTGCGTATGATACTATTAGACAAACATCACTAAATGCAGCGGCAGAAGCAGGGTTTATAAATAACAGTAGAGCTTTTTATGAGTTTAAAGAAAAACTAAAACTAAGACTTGGTAAAACTAAACTAACTGCAGCACAGCATAAGTTTATAGACACTGCTTTATTTTTAAAAGTGATGGCTAGTCCTGAAAGTCCTCTTGCAAAATACATGTCAGAAGAAGCGTTTACAGCTATGTATACTAATCCTATAAACAATATAGGTACAAGGCTAGAAAGAATGCAACGTCAGTATCCTAAACTTGCAAACAATCCGTTTGTGCAAAAGCTAAGACCTAGCAAAGCTAATCATGATATTGGACAAACTGTATTTACAATAGACTTTGATACTACTTATGAAACTACAGCTGCAGACAAAAACATGTTTACAGAGGGATTGCTAGACCTTCTAAGGAATCCTAGAAAGTTTGCTAATGATCCTAATAGCATTGATGAAGTAGATGATATTAAAAAGTTTGGTAGAATGTTAGTATCTAACCAACTGCTAAGTTCTGGGTTTGCTCCTGGACCAGGTGCTTATATAGACTTGGTGCCGATAGAAGTGTTTGATACAAGAATAATGACAGCAGATCAGTCAGACATCACTCCTCTAGAATTCTTTACACAAGAACAGAAAAGTATGAATCTGATGGGATACTTTGAAGGATTTGAAAACGACTTTGTAAGACAGTTTGGTACAGCTAGCCCTGGAGGAACACCATTACTAAAAACGTATAAACTAACATCTTTTAATGAAACAGAGTATGTACCTAATACGGCAATTGGTAGTAATTTAGGACTTCCTGCATATTTTGTATCTTACTCTCCTAATGGGCCTGTTTTATACATGTTAGAAAATAAACAGGAGTTTTTATCTCCATACAAAAAACTACAGCCCTTAGGACAAAAAAATAGAGTACATGAAATTCTTAGTAATAGAAGTAATTCTAAAAGCTTGATTTCTAGTAATATTGGTGTTGTAGAGCAGCCTGCTACTAATTTTGGAGCAACTCCGGAAAGAATTAAAGATGTGCAAAATGCAATACAAGAAATGCCAGAAAGCGTAGAGCAGCCTATAAAACTTTGTAAACTATAATCAATGGCGTGTAAATATTATTTAAACGGTAAAGTAAGCAAACTGTATACAGAGTTATACGGGTACATAGATGATACAGCTCCGGAAAAAAGGAATCCAAGAAGGATTTACGAAATACTGCGAGATAATGGGATAGTTGCACAAGATAATAAAAAGTATTATGTAGTACAAGGCCCTGATATGAGGAATCAAATGCCTAGGTTACGAGAGCTAGACAGGATAGACAAGCAGTATCCAGGGCTAGTTTCTTATAAGTTTCTAAAAAAGACACCGCCTACCTATAATACAAAAGCAAATAGGCTGCATTCTTTTGAAATAAACGAAGAGATACTAAAGTCAATTCCTGAAAACGGGACAATACAGCCTGAACAATCTTTTACAAAAAGAGAAGAGTTAGAAAACTATCTGCTAGAAAGAGAGATAAACTACAAAAAGACTATGACTGAAGAAGAGTTAATTAGTCTAATAGCTTTATCAGAAAACACATCAGACCAAAGTCGCATGTCAGATCTGCTACGAGAAGAAGAGCAGGCAACGCAGAAAAAAGTTACACATCTCCAAAACGCATTTGCAAAAGCAGGTATACAAGTAGAAACTGTGATGGATGAAACTCTAGAGGTTTTAGGTCAGGTAGACGCTAAAGTAGCTGGGGAGCCTGTGACAGTAAGACTTAATGCTGAAGGAATTAAGGAAGATACAGTGTACCACGAGTTTGGGCACATATACATAGACATGCTCGGTGTAGAGAATCCTGTAGTTGCTAGAGCAATTGCAGAACTACGAGGCACAGATCTGTACAGCCAAGTCCAACAAAAGTACCCTGAGTTGTCAGGTGAGCGGTTAGATAAAGAGGTGCTTGCTACAGCTATAGGTATGGAAGGAGCTAAGCTTACTAGAAAAAATCCTAGCAGGTTGCAAGTAATAATAAATCAGATCTTTAGAGAGTTTGCAAAAATGTTAAACCGTCTAGGTATAACTGCAACACCTTCTACTGCAGCAACATTAGCTCAAGAGATGTTCTTAGGGCAGCTGCGGACTTCTGAAATGATAAATCCTATAAGTTCTTACAGACAGCAAAGTAAAGGAGAGCAGAACATTGTAAAACTAGGTAACGAAATACGTGTAAGAGTAGAAGCAGAGCTTAGATCTATAAAGAATATGCCTGAAGAAACTGCAGAGCAGAGAAAAGCAAAAGAAAAAGCTTTAGAAAAACAAGAATCACTAAAGAGATCATTAACTAAGATAACAAAAGTAGAACACCTTGTAAACTTTGTAAAGTATAATGCAGAACACATATCTAAACTAGAAGGCAAGTATAACAACCTGATAGAAGCTGCTAGCAAAAACGATATAGAAAAAATGCCAGCATTGCTATCAGAAATGTACCAGATGAAAAGAGAGCTAGACGCACTAGATACTCTAAAATCATTAAGAGGTATTATAAAAGAGAAGCAAAGAGAGGCAGAAGCTAGCCCAATAAAGCAACCTGAAGTAGATGTAAATAAGCTAGCTACTATGGAAGAGCGTATAGCTGCAATGTTAAATGTTGCAGATGAGTTAGAGTATAGGTATCAAAAAGATATTATACCTATGATGGCTGATAGCTTAATCCAGTATCACAATGTTAATGTAGATACAGAACTGCAGTCTATAATAGACAACATAGAAAATAAAGGTAGATGGAGAAGTGCACTATCTTCTACAGATCCTGAACTCAGAGAGTTACGAGAAAGAAGAGATGAAGGTAAACTAAGTGAAGAAGAGTTTGTCGAAGAGCGTACTAAGTTGGCAGTGCAAAAGGTTAAAAACAAAATGATACCTACTCGTCAACACTTGATAAACGAACTAACTGCTGCTTACAAAGACAAGTCTGGGTACTCGTACATGCTTGACCCACTTATATACTCTAACGATCAGGCCATACAGTTATTTGCTAAGCTATTAAGAACTGCAAACATTAAAAAGAATGATAGAACGTTAGATTTTAAAACAGATCTAAATGAAGCCTATACTGAATTTGCACAGGGGCAAGGCCAGTTTAACGTAGAAGCTCTTAATGATGATCTAGTAGAAGAGATAGAAATAGCTGCATATAAAGATGGTAAAAAACAACCGATAAAAGTATTGTCTCTTGTACAGCCTACAGATTTAGCAAAGTATAACGCTGCAGAGGCAGAAATGTATAAATCTTTAGATAAGAAGTATGGCAAGCCGCGAAGAGAAGATTATGAAAGTCAAGAAGATTATGATACTGTGATGGCAAATTGGAAAAAAAATACTACCACAGTTAAAATGCACATTGATGCAGTAGACGCATGGCTCTCAAATAACTCAGAAGGCATAGAAGGCTGGAGAGAAGAGTTAAAAAAAATGGACTCTGCTAGAGGAAGGCAAAAAGCTCTTTTAGACAAGTTAAAAAAAGACGGTAAAAAAGATACAGTGCAATATGAGCTTGCTTTTGCTAAGCTAGAGGCAATGAACCTGGAAAGATCTAGAAATATTACATCCAAAGGAACTCCTAAAGGGGCATTAGCCAAACCTAAAATGTCTTTGTATACAAACCCTAAGTGGGCTAAAATACAAGCAGACCCTAGACTAAAAAAATACTACGATTTTGTTATACAAGAGATTAGAAAAGGACAGGACATGATAGGTAGAGATAGGATGCATAAAAACTCCTGGGACAAATACTCTTACCTAATGCCTAGTATTCGTAAAGAGGGTATAGATAGACTTAAGGAACAAGGAGTTTGGAAGTCAGCCAAAGATGCATTATCAGAAGCGTTTACATTACAAGCAACTGATGACATGTACGGTAAGTACAACAGTATATCTGGAGAGCTAGAGAAAAGTGTACCTGTATATTACACTAACATAGTCAACTCAAAGGATATATCTAGAGATATAGCTAGTAGTCTATACCAGTTCCGTGACATGGCACACAACTTTGCAGAAAAGTCACAGATAGTAGGCACTGCAATGGTAATGCGTGATCTTATGCTAAACAGAGAAGTGTTAGCAACTGGGTCTTCTGGAGGTATGATAATGAGTCAACTTGCAAAGCAGTTAGGTATAAAAACGCCACAGCTTGAAAAAGGAGAGTCTAACACAGTAAAACATTTAACAGAGTTTATAGATCAGCAATTGTTTGGTCAGCAAGAAATAAAAGTAAACTTAGGTGGTGTAGATATGAACAAGGCAATAAATAGCCTAAACACATTTACAGCTATTAGTAACTTGTCATTTAACTTTTTACAAGCAGCTAACCAAACTATCCTGGATAACTTAACTAACCTTCAAGAAGGAATAGCCGGTGAGTTTTACAGCGCAAAAGACATTGCGTGGGCAAAAGCAACCTACTTATCAGAAGGAGCAGGCATACGTGACATAGGGAAATTTGTACCTAAAAGCAAGTTAGGTAAAGCTATAGAGTTATTTGATGCCTTGGTAGAAGTTACAGACAGAGAAGGTAAAAGAATAGTAGGAGGTAAAGGTCGTAAGCTAGCAGATATAAGTAACCTTATGTCGTTACAGGCAGCTGCAGAACACGAAATGGCTGGAACTAGAATGCTTGCACTGTTACATGCAACAGAAGCGCTAGATAGTAATGGCAAAGCTATAATGAATGATAAAGGCAAGCCTGCAAACTTGTGGGATATGCTAATTATTGATGAAAGAGGTAAGATGAGCATCGACCCTAGAGTAGCAAATGTAAGTAAGAATGATATTACTATGCAGCTAGGAGGTATATCTAGACGTACTAACCAGACAAAAGGAAACTTTGACAGATCTATGTTAGAGAGACGTTGGTACGGTAAAGCCATAATGCTATTTAGAAGATACTTTAATCCTGGATTCCGTAGGAGATTTGGCCATGGTGAGCCTATGCATGTAGATGAAGAACTTGGAACTGTTACACAGGGTATGTACATGTCATTTATAACAATGTTACAAGAAGCATACGATGCTAAATCTTTAAATGTAAAAGCTGTTTACGATGACATGACAGAGATAGAAAAACAAAATGTCAAGCGTACGTTAATGGAGTTAGGATCTATTGTAGCAGCTATGGCTATTGTAGCGGCATTGTCCAAAATAGATGACGATGATGAAACCTGGGTAAGTAACTTTATGTTGTACCAAGCTAAGCGCTATCAAACAGAGATGATGCAGTGGAACCCTGTATTTGGTTACAAAGATATTGTTAGGATGGCAAAATCTCCTGCAGCAACTATACGACCTTTGGAAAACGGGCTAGGGCTGATAGAGCAAATTGCATTTTACGAATTGCCGTACGCAGTTGGTTTACCTATAGACCCTAAACATATATACTACCAAAGAAGAACAGGTAGGTTTAACAAAGGAGATAGAAAGATTAGAAAGAGTATTGAAGATTTGCTACCAGTTGTAAGAGGTATTCAAAAATCTTTAACTCCTGAAGACGCAATTAAATGGTTTAGTAAATAATTAATAAATTTGTAAAATGGCACAAGAATACAGAACAGAGCAAGAAAGAATGCTCGACGAAATTAGAAACAGAACAGTAGATACAGTACGCCCTAGAGCAGCTATCTTAATTGATGACACTGGCGTATATGCAGGTCCTTTCTTTGCAATTAGCGCGATAGAAGATGCAGCAATTGATGCAAGTGATTGTGACATGAATTTTATAGAAGGCATGTCAGACTTTACATTACCAAAAGGCATGACTATCTATGGCACATTCCAATCTATTTCGTTAGATAGTGGTAAAGTAATAGCATATCGTATATAATGTTAGGATTAGGCTCTTCAATCGTAAAAAGTAATTCAGCAGCTTTTGTAGATGCTCTGGCAGGATTAGCTATATCTCTTAGTCTGCGATTAATACCTGGAGGTAGCTACTCAGGCCCTGCTATAACAGTTACTACTGATGGAGTAGACAGTCAGGATATAAACTTTAGCGGTAGCGATCTAGATACCGCAGCTTTAGAAAGCTTTGCCGGTAGCGGTGATGCTTACGTTAGCACCTGGTATGATCAAAGTGGTAATTCTCACAATGCGATTCAAACTACTTTTAGCAATATGCCAAAAATTGTAAGCAGTGGTTCTACTATTTTAGAAAATGGTAAACCTGCTATGCAATTTAGCGGCTCTCAATATTTATATGTTTGGAAAAATTCAGCAGCTCCTGCAAGATTTAGAGACATGGGGGATGCTATTACTGCTTTTATAGTTGAAAAAGCAACTGCTATAGCTAGTGCTGGAAACGAATGGTTTAATGCTTACACTATAGCCGAAATAAGAAACAATACTGCACACGGCTCAGCAAGAGCTCCTCTTAATATTGGATATACTAGTTCTAAATTTGGATTTGGAGCAACAGATTCTTACACCTCAGGAGACGAACTAGTACTATCAGGAACTCTTACATCTGCTCAAAGGCTTTCTACATCAATTGTAGATGGAGATGATTTAAATGTATATTTAGACACTGTAAGTGCTATTGATCATACTTTCTCAGCAGCTGCTAACTGTAGAAGTCTTAAATGTGCCCAAGCAGGTTTTAATACACTTACTACATTTTCAATTGGTTCTCGAAGTTCTAACACCGGAGTTTTAGGGTTTAATACTTTTGAAGGAACAATGCAGGAGATTACACTGTATAAATCAGTAGAAACTGATATTAAAGCAGCAGTAGAAGCAAACATTACCAGTTACTACTTTTCTTACTCTTACTTACTTGACGATTACAGCGGTGCAGCAGCGGCTTACTCTTTACGATTATTAGACTCTACCTATAGCGGTAGTGCTGTAAGAGTGCGTAGAGCTTCCGACAATACGGAGCAAGATATAGGCTTTAGTAATAACGAGCTTGATACTTCAAGCCTTGAGACTTTCTGTAGCGGTACGGATGGATTCGTTACGACTTGGTACGACCAAAGTGGGAACGCTAACAACGCAACGCAAACGACTGCATCAAATCAAAATCAAATAGTAGCAAGTGGGACTACGATAACCTTGAGCGGAAAGCCATCAATACAAGGAGGAAACGGACAATTAGCTATTAGTTCCATACCTGCAAATGATTTTAGTATTATTCATATAAATGAGGGTTTGGGATACATAGCAAATATAGGTGGATACATCCGTATTAGTGATTATTTGAGATACAATTTTGGCGGTAATGATTATGTAAGTAACACCGCATTAGCATCCAATTTGTCTTTATATAATGGTTCAAGAGATGGCACATCATTGACATTAAGAAGAAATGGAAGTGAAATGAATAACTCACCTTTTACCTCAAATACAACGGCATTAAGTGTTACCGCTTTATTTGGACAAGGTCTTTTTAATTATCCAGGCAAGGTTTCTGAATTTATAATTTATGATTCTAATCAAGGTTCTAATATGAGCGGCATAGAAACAAACATTAATGACTTCTACTCAATCTACTAATTATGTACTACACCTCA
>Ga0208767_1000737_pt1 | contig 26949 bp, 33 predicted proteins | sample VirMetDEL_Mar_21_FD_184514 | JGI IMG/M metagenome (GOLD analysis project Ga0208767, IMG submission 184514) | Aqueous microbial communities from the Delaware River and Bay under freshwater to marine salinity gradient to study organic matter... | ecosystem: Environmental > Aquatic > Marine >... | reverse complement strand
TACCTTGTAGTTCTGGTTTTTCAAATGTGCTGTAATATACGTCACCATATAAGTATTCACGGCGTGCAACTGTGATAGGATGTATGCCTAAGTCTAGTGCAAGTTCACCTAATGTTTTACCATACTTAATTTCAAACTTGGTTGGTTTACCACGCCTTTGAAATGGTGTACCAAAGTTACGCACACGCATACGAATTGCTTCACATGTGACACCTTCTAATTCTGCAAGTTCTTTACAACTGATGCCCCATTTCTCTTTGAAATCAGTTCTTTTAGCCATAATATTCTCCTTTATATAATAATTTATTTATCTCTATAACTGTATTATACAGAAATATAAGGGTATGTCAACCTATTTCTATAAATATAGATAAATAATGCTGTTGATCAATAACAGTAAATTTAACCAGGAGATATCTTGCAGGACTATCTAGATTATATCACTGGCACGCATTCTCTATACGATAAGTATATTAGAGATTGGCGTTTAGCCATAAATTCTTACCATTCAGGCCCTGAATACAAAGATGCTCAATATTTGAGAGCATATCAAATTGACATAAACACGCCTAGTGAAACTGTCAACACATACGAAAAAGCAGATGACGGCAGTATAGTATACAAGCAAAAAGCCAAAATAGAACATGGCACCAGTAGAGTTGGTACTGAAAAAGGCCTAGACAGCATGGCTGGTAGTTTCTACAATGAAAAGATACAAAACACTCCCATATACAATTATGTTAAATTAATTGCTTCAGAATATAATTCTATACTGTTCCGCAACCCACCACAGAGAAATTTAGGCGACAGCCAAGATATGCAACAGTTTATGCAAGACGTAGACGGTGAAGGCAACGATCTAAATGAATTCATGAGTCAAGTAGATGTACTCACAACTGTGTATGGTGTTATACACATAGGCTGTTACAAGCCAATTGGCAGTGACATACCCAAGTTTAAAATTCACACACCAGATGACGTTACAAACTGGAGTTACAAGTATGACTTAGATGGCAACTTGCGAATGGACAGTATAGTGATAAAAGTAGAAGATTCAGATCATCACAATGTCTATCGAGTAATAACAGATGAATTCATAGACACTATATTTGTAGGACATGAAGACGATGACGATTATGTCCCACCTATAGAAAGTGACCTATTAGAACAGTTAGACGGTAGCACCTATAGAGTACGTCAGGAAAATGAATTAGGTTATATACCTATTGTCACAGTATATCAAAATGTAAAAGTATACAACAATGTAGGCAGTACTATTATATTTGATGTAGCACAAATACAACGTAGCATATACGGTGATAGTGCAGAAATATATAGTGCAATAACATATTCAGCACACCCTACACTGATACTAGATGAAACCACAGATGCACTAAATGATGGACAAGTGGGAGCCGAGCCTGGATCTATAGTTCGTGTACAGGGTGGTTTAACAGGTGATCAACAAAATTATGTGTATGAGTACAAATCACCTAGTCTAGATGCCATCACAGAAATACGTGAACTCATAGACAGCAAAATAGACAAAATGACGCAAATAGCAATGTTGCGTAGTGAAGATTTAATTAAGAGTGCCAGAAGTGGTGAACAAATAGAAGTATTTGATGATAAACTGGCCGCACTAATAAGAAAGAAAGCCACTAACATAGAAAATGCAGAAAGTAAATTATTCGATATATATTTCGATTGGACAAATCAACAAGTACCAGAAGACTTCCGCATAAGTTATAACAGACAGTATAACAAACGTGCATTAGAACACGAATTAACAGAAATTGACACACTCATGAGAGTGGTAAACAAATATGATGAAGTGTTTGTAGGCACAACACCATTCCGTGCCGCAACATTTGAAACACCAGAACAAGCAGAAGCAGAAGCAAGTAGGTTAGGAGGAACTGGCGTACACAGTCATGAAGTAAATGGAGTAACAGTTTATATGCCATTTAATACTCATGCAGAATATGAACAGAACTTAGAAAGAGCAAATCCAGGTGTAGACTTCGAAGAAGACACAGGATTTAAAGAACAAATGCGTGACAAGATTCGCATAAGACTTGAAGAACTACTGGATAGTACCAGTACTGATAGAGGTCTTTAGAAATCTTGATATAACCCCCACTCAGGGATAACAGGAGAATAACTATGTCAGAAGGACTAGATGTAAATACGCCCGTTGCAGGCGAAACCGTGCAACCAGTTAGTACTGATACTGAGGTCGTAAACCAAGAATCAGAAGAAAAAGTAAATACACCTTCAACGCCAGTAGTTGAGCAAAAGGATGGTAAAATGTATGTAGACGGAGTTAGAGTTTACTCTAGAGACGACACAAACAGAATTGCCGCCAATGCACAAAAACAAGTTGAAAGTAGAATACTAAGTGATCTAGATGTTGATAGCATTGATCAAGTTAAAAAGGTAGTAACAGAACTGCGAAGTGCTACTCCAGAAAACACATCATTAGATGTGGAAGCATTGAGAAATGCTGTACAGAAAAGAGAAGCCACAGTTGAAGAACTGAAAGCAGAACTCAGCAGAGTCAAAACAGACTATGCAGTAAAGGAGCATGTGTCCAGTTTAAAGGATAATATGCCTACTACTTGGAAAACAGAGCAAAAAGATGCTGTGGTAGACTTGATGAAAGCCAGAAACATGCTGTTAATGGAAGGCGAGACGTTCGCAATCAAAAACGGTGATGATTACTTAACAGTAGATGGTGAAAAACCAGACTACAAGACTGCTGTAGAAGTAGTTGGTAAAAGTCTAGGCTTACCATTTGCCAAAAAAGGTGTAGATACATTCGACGCAGATAGAACGCCTGCAGACGTACAATCAAACAGTAGAGGAGTCGATGCAAAGAGACTGCAAACTGATAGAGAATACAGTTCAGCATACGTTCAAGTGCGAAATGCAAATAAAAACATACCACGTGAACAAATCACAGATGGTATGATTAAAAAACACATGGATAGAACTCGTAAAATAAGATCTATCTAGTAATATAAATTATAATAGGAGACCATAAAATGGCAATTACAACAAGTGATATTAGTGATTTATATTCAAATGTGGTTGCAGATTTGATACCGTTAATATAGTAGGGCGGCTTTAAGGAGAAATCCTTATCGAAGAATGTGGTGAATTCAGGGAACCTCTTAGCAAGTAATGTTGAAGACAATCCTGAGCCAAGCCTAGCAATAGTTAGGAAGGTGCAACGACTATCCCGAGAGGGAGTAGGACTAAGTAGTCCGAAGTGCCACACATCCTTAAGGGATGATGATATAGTCTAATCTAGCAGGAAACTGTTAGCAGGCAAGATGCCGATACAAGATTAACGACCTTGTGTGAATATACAATGACTACGATAACGCAGTATTATTACCAAATCCAGCAGTCCTTTTGAATAACTATTCATTAGAAGGTGCAATCGGCAATCAAATGCAGATTCCACTAACAAACAGTTGGCCCGTAGGTAACTCAAGTGTTTCAGAAAGCACTAGTCTTATCAATGACGGATTCAACTTCAACCCTACAACTGCTTCATTAACAGTGAACAAAAGAGGTGCAGGTAGCACAATCTCAGAAGAAGCACTAGAAGATGGTGGGTTAGCAACAGTATCTAACGCAATCGTAACAAGATTGAGTGGTGCTATTGCAAAAGCAACAGACGTAGCAGGTTTCAGAGTCGCATTAAGTGGTTCAGAAACTGCATTGACAGACATTGCAAACGTCAACGTTGGTGCTGATGGTGTCGCCTCAGGCACATTAGGCAATGACTGTGACTTAGCAGTAGTTATGTCACCAGAAGCAGTTGCATACGCAGTAAAAAGACAACCTACAGTTAAAATGTTCAACGACGTTTCGTCAGACGATCATGACATAGTTGCAACAGTACGTAATGGGTTTGCTCAGTTAAGAACAGACTTCATTAGAAGTATTGCAACTAACGGAGTAATTGGTGGATCAAACGGTGCATCATTAGACCAATTTTCTACGTCTGTGGCAGAACTAAGAGCAAGTAACTCTCCGACACTAGGAGGCTACTACTGGGCATTCGTAACACCAGCACAAGAATTAGCATTGGCTAAAGAACTTAATGGTATTGGCGGAATCTCAAGTGGATCAATTGGTTCAGTTGCTCAAGATTTAGCAAATGATGCCTTGTTGCAAGGTCTAATTACTCAGGCAATTGGTTGCCAATTTGTAAGAAGTAACAATTTACCACAAGGTTTAGCATCTGCTGGTTAATAGGAGTTAGATTATGGCATTTATAGTATCAGGAGGAAACGTACTAAGTTACGCAGAAGCATTAGACGTAAAGGATAAAGATCAAAGGATTTTTGAAGCCAATGAGATTAACTTTACAGATGTGCCTGATACTCCAGGTAGTTTGGACAACTACATTGAGGATTTAACAACAAAGTCTACTAATCGAATCAATGAAAAGATTCGTGCAAGTGCAAGATGGAGAGAATATTTGGGTTATGCAGGTCAAGGTTATGACAGCATAAACGATTTACCAGCATTTAACCCAAATAACATAGTTAATCGTAAAAGTGACTTCACAGACATGTGCTGTTATTATACATTAAAAGAATACATTTTGCCTAAAGTAGCAGACTTTGGTAATCCAGAAAGTGCAGAAGTTCAAAAGATCCAATATTATGAAGGTAAGTTTGATGATTTATTCAGAGAACTACTTGACATAATGGATTGGTATAGTTCAGATGGTGACTCAGTCGTTGATTCAGATGAAAAAATGGTGAGATTCCGTCAAACTAGACGTACCAGGGGTCGAAGTAACTTGGCAAGAGTAAGATAGTATGGCGATTAGAGACACTTTAATCACAGGTTTAACTACTGCACTAGCATCTAGTAGTGTTAGTGTTAGTAGTGAACTACCATGGAATAGTGGTGGAGAAAGATTAGATATCAAAAACAAAAAGAATGTGTATGTAGATCAAGATAACCTCAGTGTTAGTGAATTATATAACAGTCTTGATGGTAATGATATATATGAAAAAGAAACTACTGTGACAGCATACTTAACTGTTGATGCCAAAAATCAACCCAGTGATATCGATAATGTCATCGATAGCATTGTAGCAGAAAGATTAGACATAAGTGGACCTCATATCAAAGAATGTGAGGTAAGTACCGAAATCGTAGCAGATTACATAACGTATGAGTTCGATTATCGGTTTGTAACTGTATAACAAAAAGGAGAAACCAATGGCAGTAATGAACGTAACAGCAGGAAACAAAGCAATCCTAAGGCTAGGTACACAAGCACAATCAGTACCAGGTGCCGCAGGAGGTTTAGTCGTGCCTTTCATGCAAGACATCACTGTTAATGCTTCAACTGGTGTAGTCAGATATAAAACTCTAGACTCCGCAAGTGAAAAAGCATTTACAACACCTTCTACTAACCAGATCACATTGAATGTGTTAGTAGACGAAGATGTTTTCTTTGGTGATGGAGCAAACGCAACAAATAGTGTTGCAAATAATGGATTATTTGGTACTCAGAATAATAAATCAAATGTTCATTTTAGTGTTGCTTTTGAGGGACAAGGTTCAGGTGCTAGATACATTCAAGGAGAAGGTTTCTTGAGTGGATTGGCTCCAACCGCATCTCAAGATGGCGCAGTATTTATTACTCCGATCACAATTGAAGTGGATGGCGATCTAAGCACGGATGTTACACCTTAATTAAGGTAAACAATCGTTGAATGCAAAACAATAATAGTCTCCCTCATTTGGGGGAGATTATTTTATAGGAGAATATTATGAAGAAACACATGTTTTTGAGATTATATAAAGATGGTGTATGGCACGGTAGAAGTGATCGTGTAATCACTGTTGATGGTGTAGAGCATGATCTAGATGAATATGCCAAAGAACATGGCATAGAATTACCAGATAGTTCACACAAAAAACCCAAGAAAGAAAAGGTAAATAGTTATGCAGATATGGAACAAACACTCGATTCAGGAGATACTGAAATCGATGGAGTCGGAGATAGCAAAGGCTCAGAATGAAGTTAGATGTGCTGAAGGAGATATCCGCAAAGCACAAAATAGAATAGCATTTTGTTTAAGTGCTATACACAATTTAAAAGATAGAGATATAAAGGAGTAAGATATGGAGTTAAGTAAACTCGCACAAAAACCTCAACTAATCAAGTTGACCATAAAAGACGAAGAAATTGTAAAAACATACGGAGATGAATTAGAGTTCTACATGTATGATAGACAACCTCTAGATGTTTTTGCCAAGTTAGCAAGTGCTAAAGAGGGTGAAACCACAGAAAGCATGGTTAATATGATTCAAGAAATAATCCTAAACGAAAAAGGTGAAAAAATCATGAAAGATGGATTACAGTTACCTATGGATGTGATTGGTGCATGTATGAAAGTTGCAGGCGAAAAATTGGGAAAATAACGTCCCATAGTATAGAAGAAAATTCGCCTAGTACAAATTACATACTATTACTTGATGCAATGGCAAAGAGGTATGGCGTTTTACCAACAAATATATTAGCCAAAGGCGATACATTTGATTTAATGGTATTCGATGTAGCAGTTACCACAGAAGTAGTAAATAGTTACAAAGAGGCAAACAAGCCATTACCACCTGAATTATATAATAAAACTCAGGTAGACAAACTAGCAGAACAATATTATGGGAATAAAAGTAAACGATAGAGAAGTTGTAGACATGTTCAAGGAATTGAAAGATATGCCTCAATTCGTTATGGAAAAAACATATCCATATCTCAAAAGTCGTACTCCTATAAAATCAGGCAATGCTAGAAACAGAACAAGATTAGAAAAAGACAAATCAGTAATAGGTTCAAGATATCCATATGCAGACAGATTAGACACAGGGTGGAGCAAACAATCTCCACAAGGTTTCACTGAGCCAGCAACTAAAGAAATAGATAATTTGGTAACAGATCAAATTAGAAAGATAGGATCATAAGATGGCAAAGAACATAGAAGTAACCTTAACCCTTAATTCAAAACAATTTAACAGGGGAATGAATCAAGCCAAATCCTCAATGAAAGGATTTAGCAGTCAAGGTAATGTAACAAAAGGCAGTATAATAGGATTAGCCGCAAGATTGGCGCCATTAGCCGCAGGTTTTGTAGCAGTTAGTTCCGCAGTTAACCAAGTAGGTAAAAGTTTAGGTGTTGCCGCACAATTCGAAGATGTACAAGTTACATTAGGCAACATTGTAGGTAGTGCAGAAGGTGGAGCAGCCGCACTAAACAAAATTCGTGATGTGGCGAGAGATTTACCTGTTGCATTTGAAGAATTAGCCGCAAGTGCTCCTGGTATAGCCACAGTAAGTGGAACCATAGGCGAACTTGATGAAAACATAAGACTGGCCGCAGATATAGCCGGCCTCTTTGGTATACCTTTTGAAACAGCCGCAGGACAAATACAGAGATCATTCAGTGCTGGTGCAGGTGCGGCAGATGTATTCAGAGAAAAAGGTGTACTAGCAGCCGCAGGATTCGAAGCAGGTGTAACTTATAGTATAGATGAAACTATTGCAAAATTCCGAGAATTTGGTGTAGAAGTTGACGGTAGTGCAGAAAAACTAAACAAAACATACAGTGGTGCTGTTAACCAGGCAGGCGATGCTGTAACAGACTTTCAAGCCGCATTAGGTGATGCAATCAAACCAGAGTTTCAATCATTCTTGGAAAACATCACAAAAACATTCAGAGACAATGAAAAACAAGCATTAGAATTTGCAAAAACCATAGGTGAAAATGTAGTAAGTGGTGTTATAAGACTTGCAAGAGCAGTAGCAACAGTCATAGACATAGTAGCAAGTATGGGTCAATTCTTGCGTAGAGTTGGTCAAAGCATAAGACAGAATTTTGGTGAACAAATAAGAACTGTGGCAAATGTGGTAGTAAAAGCATTTGGTCTCATATATGAAGGCATAGGCTATGTAGGACAAGGCATAGGCAAACTCATAGAAATAACCACAGGTGTCGATAGTGTAAGCAATTTCTTTGAAAATATTACAAAGGCCGCAAATAAATTAAGAACAGAAGGCTTAGATGCAATTGATGATGTATCAACAGAATTAAGCACATTTATACCTGTATCAACTGCCAGAGATGCTGTCGACCAATTGGTAGATGACTTCACAACAGGTGGGGCCAAGATTCGTGCAGATGCACAAAAAACAGCCGATGCCGCAAAAGGCCTAGGTGATGATTTAGCAATTAACTTAGGTAGTGGTGCAATAGATGCCTCCGCCGCAATATCACAGTTAAGCAAAGATTCCGGAGAATTAGCCGCATCATTATACAATTTATTAGGTGGTGCAAATCCAGGTGGTCTTACAGTTGAAGAAATAGGCAAACAAATAGCAGACGCATTTGCAAAAGATACTAAGATAATGGATGCCATGGCAACATCTGCTGGAAGGGTAAAAATAGCAATGGGCAGTATCGAAGGTGTATTTAGAAACACAATTCCGACTACTCAAGAATATAATACTGCTATAAAATTTTTATTAGATAATTTTGAAGACTTAAAATTTAGTTTACCTGAAATAACATCATTAATTAACAAATTAGATGAAGAATTTAAAAATCAAGAAGGTTTAAGAAACTTCTTAGATACAATTGGACAAGCACAAAAAAGTTTAAGTACAGATCTAGCAACAGCATTATTAGAAGGAAAAAGTGCTGGTGAATCATTTAGAACATTCTTTAAAACATTAACCACACAAATTATAGCAGATGCATTGAGATTAATGATCATACAACCTATACTGACCAGTATATTTGGTTTACAATTTGGTTCAGGTGGTAGTGTAACAGGTATGGACTTTGGTGGTTCATTCCTAGGTGGTATATTTGGTGGTGGTAAAGCAAATGGTGGTCCTGTTATGAGAAACAGACCTTATTTGGTTGGCGAAAAAGGACCAGAAATATTTGTACCTAATTCAATGGGAGGTATAGTGCCTAATCATGCAATGGGTGGCACAAATGTCACATACAACATAAACGCCGTAGATGCACCAAGTTTTCAACAGTTAGTAGCAAGTGATCCAGAATTTATATTTGCAGTAACACAAGCAGGTGCTAGAAGGTTACCAGGAGGATAAACATGTCATTTCAAACAATCATAGACAATGCAACATACATCACCATAGATAGACAAAAAGTCACCAGTTTCACAGTGAGTAGAAGTGGCAGAGTAAAAACAGCAGAAAGAGGCCAAGGCATATACAGATTTAGTGTGGGTTCTCCACAAGGTCTAAAGTATAGCACAAATAGAAATTTATTAGAAGATTTAGATAATGCAAGTAGAACCACAATGGAAACTATTGATATAGGTAGCACAAATGCAAATATGGCTTATATCACAGAATATCAAGGCAATTTATCTCAACCTCAATTAGATCAAATTATCACTGCCGGCAACGATTTAACAGTAGGCGAAGCAAACATATATCTCAATACCGTAAATGTCACAGGTTCACCAAGTGGTACATTATTCAAGAAAGGTGATTACATACAACCAAAAGGTACTGTAGGTACATATCCTTATCCGTATACAATCACAGAAGATATAGCATGGAGCAGTAGTGCAAGTTTGAGAGTACCTGTACACAGAGGTCTATTGCCTTATACAGCAGATACACCTGTGGGAGTAAACATAACTCCTAAATTTGGTAAAGATGTAACATTTCAAGTAAAAGCCTTAACTTCGCCAACATATAGTGTAGTACCACACAATCTTATAGAATTTAGTGGTGATTTTGAATTCGTGGAGATAATTGAGTAATGAGTACTGTTATCACAGAAGTACAAGGCACTAACATTGCACCTATCACACTGATTGATCTCACAATTGATACCACAACATATCACATAAGCAGTCATTATATACCTGTCACTATAGGCACAGGACCTAGTGCAATCACATATAATGAATTAGGTAATTTCTTAAATGTAAATGAAATAGTAGATGATTTGAAATATAACACAGGTGATTTACAAGTAACACTAAGTGGTATACCAAGCAATCAAGACTATGTTGGTCTTATACTTGCAAATCCTGTAAAAGGCAGTAATGTTGTAGTCAAAAGAGCATTTGTAGACACAGAAAGTTTACAATTAACCAGCAATGTTTACACAAGATTCAGTGGTGTTATATCAAATTATAATATCAATGAAAGTTTCAATTATCTAAGCAAACAAAATGATTATACAGTTACGATAACAGTAGCCAGTTTAACCACTGTTTTGAAAAACAAAATAACAGGACAAAGAACAAATCCAGACGAACGCAAAAGAATTTATCCCAATGATAAAAGTTTTGACAGAATACCTATACTGTATAACACCAGTTTTGACTTTGGTAAAGAATATGCACCAGGCACTACTGGCGGTTATAATGGTGGTGGATCTGGTGGCGGTGGTTCTTCAGGTGGAGGCGGTGGAGGTAACCGTGGACGATTTAGAGACGCACGGGAAAGATAATGATCAAGATAGCACAAGAAAGTGATTTTGCAGAAATCAAAAGAATGTTTATAAATTTTGCAAACAGTTCACCTGTGGAATTTTTGCACAACCCAGAATATGACAATAACTATATAGATACATTATTATATAGTATAAAAAAAGTAGGTGTGCTGTTGATAGCAACTCACAAAGATGTAGGCGTAGGATTCTTTATAGCCATGCCAGCACCAGATATCTGGTTACCCAAAGTAAAACCAGTGTTGAGAGAAATGGCTTGGTGGGTTGAACCAGAGCATAGAGCAGGTACAACAGGTGGCAAATTGTTTCTCAAGTATCTAGAAATAGCAAAAAAACAAAAATCTCAAGGTGAAATATCAGGATACACAATGACATTGATGGACCAATCACCCGATATCAAATTAGACAAATGGGGATTCAAGCCAATTGAAACAGTATATTATGCAGAACAGGAGTAATTAATGGCAGTATTTACAGCAATAGGAGCCGCAGTAGCAAGTGCCTTAAGTTTAACAGGTACATTTGCCACTATAGCAGGTATAGGACTTAGTTTTGCAGGTACACTTGTAGCAGGTGTTGTAGCCGCAGGTTTAGGTTTTGCAACAAGTAAATTATTAGGTGTATTTGATGTACCTACGCCAGGCATAGGTACTACACCTGTTAATGGCAGTAAAGTACAAGTAGCACCAAGCACAGATAATAAAATAGGAATTGCTTTTGGTAAAAACTTCATGAGTGGACCTATAACTGATGTAGCAATATCTAATGAAAACCAAACTATGCACTACTGTATACTGTTAAGTGAATACATAGATGGTGCCACGTACTCTGTTGACGATATATACTGGGGTGATGCAATATTACAATTTAATCAACACATAGTTACAGGTTACTCAGATCCTAATGCTACTGCTAACCAAGATTGGAACAATAAAATACGCATAAGAGTATATGCAGGTAGTACAAATAGTGGTGATCAAATATTCCCTTCAGTTGGATTTAAGCAAAGTGCAATCACAATGATGCCACACTGGACAGATATCACAAATTACAGCATGGAAGGATTGGTATTTGCCATGGTTGAAGTGGATTATGATGCAGAAAATGGCTTAACAGGTTTAGGTCAAATGACTTTTGAAATGGAAAATGATATAACCAATCCAGGTGATGCACTAATAAGATATTTAAACAATGATAGATGGGGTTGTGGATTATCAAACAGTTTAATCGATGTAACCAGCATAACAGGAACAGCAAATACCTCAATGAAAGGATTCTGTAATGAACTTGTATCATACACAAACATTGCAAATGTAACAGCCAACATTGCACGTTATGAAATCAATGGTTATTTGAGTACTTTTGATACCAATATGGACAACATTGACAAGATTTGTCAAAATTCAGGTACTTTCTTTGCATTCGATGGTAAGCAAGGCAAATTTAAAACAATACCAAATAGAGAATTGACTACAAATGAATTAGCAAACTGTTTTGTACTCGATGATGATAACATAGTAAGTAAAATATCAGTAAGTAGCACAGAATTATACAACATGTTCAACCAAGTTGAAGTCAGTTTTGCAGATAGAAACAGAAAAGATCAAACAAATACTGTATTCTTAGAAACACCCAGTGGTGATCGTAATCCCAATGAGCCAGATAATCCATTAGAATTCCGTGCAGAATTAGTTAACAACAATATACATGCAGAATTATTAGGAAATATAGAATTAAATCAAAGTAGAAATGGTATGGTGTGTCAATTGACTGGTGATTATAGCACATTACAAATAGATGCTGGTGATGTGGTAAAAGTAAACAACACAGATTTTGGTTTCAATAACAAATTATTCAAAGTAATGAGGTCAAAAGAAAAATTAACTGAAAATGCAATGATAACTTGTGAAATGACTCTGTTAGAATACACAGATACCAATTATGTAGCACCAACAATCACAGAATCAACAAAAAGAACACCAGAAGATGATCCCACAGATATTTTAGATATCAGAGAACATCCATTATACTTGCCGGCTAATGGTTTAGAAAACAAAATGTTTGGTATACCTCAAACAACCACATCAGGTAGTGGTACAGGTGCAAAATTCATTATCAGAAAAGACATAGCATCTGGAGTATACGCAAATGTCACTATAAATCCAGATCAGCCAGGTAGTGGTTATGCAAATGCAGATACTGTTACAATATCAGGAAAGTATTTAGGTGGTTGGGAGCCTGACCACAATTTAAGTTTTCAAGTTGCAGGTGTTGGTGCAGGTGGAGAATTGTCAAAAACACTTAATGGCATACAAAATATCACAGGTAATGCTGTGGTAGTTAATCAAGAGGCATACAGTGGTTCAGTCACTAGATTTAATTTAGCACAATATAGTGCAGGCGGACAAGTAGACTTTGCACCTGCTACTAATGTAAATTTAACCAGTAATACAGCAGTATTTAGAGAAATAGCACCTAGAGTACCAGTTGATTTAGCAAACATTGAAAATGGTACATATACTGTACTCACAAACAGTTCACCACTAGGACAAACACCTGCCAGTGGTTTTGCAGATTTTGGCTTCCGTTTTGGTATAGATGTTAATTTTGCAAATGGTCAAACCATAGAAAATTTTGTAAGCACTGGTCAAACATATGAGAATTTTGATACCATACCAACTGTGGTAAATGCACAAGGCGAGTTTGCAGTAACAGATGAAATGCTAGATGCCACAATCAAAATGGAAGGTTATAACACATTGGCAAATATAGGTGGTAATGCAAACACCGTAGGATTTAAAAACTTAAAATATGATATGTTTAAGGTTAACAGAGGAGATATCAAGTAATGCAAAAAGATTATATAATATATCATGAAACCACTGGTCAAATTAAATTTCATCAATATCATGCCACTGAAGCACAGGTTATTAAATTGTGCAGAGTCAATCCTGGTTTAACATACATGCTAGGTAAATGTCATCCAGATGGTTGCAAAGTAGATTTAAGTGGTGATACACCACAAGTTATACATGTTAACACTGACAACGTTATGGCTTGGTTAAGACAAAGACGCACATTGATGTTAAAAGCATGTGATTGGACACAGGCACCTGATTCTCCATTATCAGATAGCAAAAAAGCAGAATGGCAAACATATAGACAAGCATTGAGAGACATAACCACAACATATTCGTCTTTGGAATCAAAAGATGATGTAATTTGGCCAACTATTCCAAATTAAAGATAAATAGTTGTGTTATAATGCTTGTAGCACCTTAGTGTTGCAAGAAGTACCCTTAGGAGGCAAAAATGGCAGGTAGATTATTATCATTCTCCCAGTACTTAGGTGGCGCAGACAATGTCAAAGTACTAGAATTATTCCCAGGAGATCAAAAAAGTTTCACGTATCAATACGGCACAGATGATGTAAGTGGTTACACATTCACCGCAGATTATCAATCAATTTTATTATCAAGTTTGGCTTATGATAGAATAACTGGTGATCCAAATTTCACAGATACCACAGTAAATGGTTATTTCACAAATGCCGCAAATGTAAATGCGGCCACATATATCGATGAGAGCCTTGCTTCAAGTGGAACAGTAACATTCACAATACCAGAAAACAGATACACAGGTAATGTGTTACCTGATGCCAGAGCCAATGTAGTGTGTACAGTAATGAGTTTTCAGTGGGAAACAGATGACACACCGCCTCAAAAAGATAGACATAGATGGGCAATTTTAGAAAGGTTTGACCCACAAGTAGGTAAGAATCCAGGTGATCCTAGCAACGAATCAGATTTCGTATCATTATAGGAGATTAAATGGCATTCTCAAATATAACAGTAACAACTAGTGCAAGTAATGTAACAGTCAGTGAAGATTTAACCAATGTAAGTGTATCCAGCACAATCAGTAACATTGTAGTAGGTCAAACATCCACAGTTTCAAATAGTGTAATTAGATCTGCAATAAGCAACACACTACCTGTGACATATAACAGTAGCAGTGGCGTAATAGGATTAGATGCTGTTACCACAATGAGTGATATAGTTTTACCTAAATTATCAGATAATACTGTAAGCACAAAAATATTAACCAGTAATGATATCAGAAGTACCAGTGGTAACATCAGTGCTGACAGTATCACAGCAAATGTAACAAATGAAGCATTTACAGGTAATGTTAATGCCAGTTTCTTAAACATCACAGTTGTAGATAAAACAACGCCACTCCATCCTGACGATATTCCATTTGGTAATGCAAATGTTAAAAGAATATCTCATGCAGATCTCAATACAAATTATTTTGCCAATGTGCTATTTTATCAAGGCGGAGAACCAGCAAATGTCTATCAAACACAATTTAAATTAAAAGATAACCAAGATTTCTTAGTAGATAATGCCAGTGGTGTTAATAATTCATATTATAAAGGTAAAAGACACTCGAGTGCAATTGTTTCTATAGGTGATCACCTACCAATGAACCTAGAATCACCAGATAAAGGATATTTCTTAACACGAACAGGTTATGCAGGTAATATAACTGTAAATGATACAGCAAATTTACCTAACGGTGAGGAAAGAAGTGCAACAGGACCTTTAGCAGGTTTGCCTACAAGCCCATATTCTTCGCCAGCAGGAAGCAATGTAAATGGTGTCTTTAATCAAGGTAATAATCCCAATCAACAGGGCAACCAACAAATAGCACATGCTGGAATTGGTGATGCATTTACGGCTGGTGATAGATACCATGGTGGAGGATTAACTTTAAACAGATTCTTTACATCAATAACTGGTCACGATGATAGAGAAAATGGTTATAGATATCAACCTGCTCAAATAAATGCTCATGCAATAAATCTTCAAGATAGTGCAAATTCATATAACTACTGGGGTAATACACATGTATCTATAGAAGCAGGTATGGGTATACAACATGAAAAAAGTAAACGAAGTAGTGGTATGATTCGAATTCAATCTCAATGGATCTCTGATCACATAGATGGTGCTAACTTCGATGAACCATTCGATGGTACAGAATCTTTTACAGCAACTTCAAATCCTGTATTAGGTGTTGTAGCAAATGCCAGTATAGTATCAAATAAAAATGATATCATATTAACCACAAGAAAAGGTGAAGCACTAGCAGTAGATGGCAAAGGTCGTCATAAAGGCATGAGTGATTCAGCAGGTGCAATATTTGTCAATTCAGGTATAACTGCTAATGTTTCAAATATCACCACACATAAAATTCAATCAGCAAGGTGGAACGGTGATATATACAGTGATCATGATGGTGGTGACGGTTTTGCAAGAGTAAGAACAGATATAGTGTACAGTGATTCAGATGTTGTAACAAAAGACAGTGATAAAACACTAGGATTATTCTTATCACATACACCATATCGACAAGGTTCCCCTAATCTCTCACCAGGTAATGCAAATATTCTTGTAAGTTATGGTAATGTCAGAATAAATGACAAATATAATCTACCCAAAACAGACGGTACTAACGGTCAAGTTATAATTACAGATGGTTCAGGTGTACTATCATTTAGTAATGCAGGTGCTGGACCAACTGGACCAACTGGACCAACAGGACCCGCAGGACCACAAGGAACAAAAGGAGAAGTTGGAGCAACTGGACCACAAGGACCAACTGGCCCAACTGGACCACAAGGAACAAAAGGAGAAGTAGGACCACAAGGAACAACTGGTGCAACTGGCCCAACTGGACCACAAGGAACAAAAGGAGAAGTTGGACCACAAGGACCACAAGGTGATCAAGGACCTACTGGTACAACAGGACCAACTGGTGCAACTGGACCACAAGGTCCACAGGGTGCTCAGGGTGTAGCAGGAGACAAGGGTCAGAAAGGAGAACTTGGTGCTACTGGACCAACTGGACCACAGGGACCACAGGGAACAACAGGACCAACAGGACCACAAGGACCACAAGGAGCAATTGGCCCAACAGGACCACAGGGTGCTCAAGGAACAACTGGACCAACTGGAGACAAAGGACAAAAAGGAGAACTTGGTGTCACTGGCCCAACAGGACCAGCAAGTACAGTACCAGGTCCAACAGGACCACAAGGTGCAACAGGACCAACTGGACCACAAGGACCTGCAGGTACTGTAGACACAGTATCTACAGTTAGAAGAGTAGTTATCGCCGCAGAAGATGTAGCAAAAGGTGATGCTGTAGCAATTACAGGTGGCACAGGAGATAATCCAGAAGTCAGCAAAGCATTGGCTTCAAGTGCCAGTCTAATGCCAGCATTTGGTATAATGGACGAGCCTGTTACAGCAACAAACACAGGTAATGCTATAATTTATGGTGACATAGGTAGTGTGAACACTAGTGACACACCAGGAACAAGTTTATTTGTCAGTGCCACAACAGCAGGTGCTTTAACAAGCAGTAGACCTAAAACAGAAGCAAATCTTGTACAAAAGATTGGTAAAGTTATCAAACAAAATGCTTCAAGTGGTAAGATCAGTGTACAAGGCGCAGGTAGAACAAATGATATCTACAATGTAAACACAGGTGAGATTATACTTGGTGCCACAGATGGTACAGGTATAACTGTAACTCCAGACAGCAATTTTGACACTGGCAGTAATGCATTCTCATTAAGCAATACATTAACAGATGTAAACAACATAACCAGTGAAAACAATCAGAGTGCAAGTCTAATAACCAAAGGCACTACTGGTTTTACAGAATTAAATAGAGAAATTGATGGTGTAGAAACTGTTGGATTAGAAGCAGACTCACAAGGTTATGCAATGAAGAGTTTGACAATGTTCAATGCCATGAGTGCAAGTACATCTACACAACCAGTAGCAAATGTAACAGGTTTAATATGTACAGCAGGTGGCACAGTCACCTTTAAAGCAGGCAGTAATGTAGTTCAAATCACAGGTATCTATACTGAAGTAGAAGGCAATGGCGGTAGTGCAATACCTGTAGCAGATGTTTATCAAGATGGCATGGCACTTGTGAATTTTGGTTTAGTAACAGGTGGCGAAGGTAACAAAAACAGACCAGTAACATATCCTTTAAGTATAGATGCTGTAACAACATCACTGGCAAATTCTACCACAAGAACAGCCAATGTTATTATGAGTGAAACAGCACCATTTGATTGGACATGGGATGGTAACTGGACTTGGGATAGAGGATTATTCCATATATTAAAAAACAGTACTACTGGTAGAAAAATGGTAATGGCTGGTACTGCTTCTCTAGATCCACAAGAAGTAACTCATTTAACACCAATTGACAGAAATGATTATTTTGTCAATGACACAGGTACTAACAGTACAGCAGAATTTGATACAAGTAGTGTACCAAACTTCACAGGCGCAAATGTGTCCATGACAGGATTTAGTGATTTCTACTACTCTAGTGCAAGAAGACAATACAAAAAAACAAGTTTAAGAAGCACTAAAGGTTCAACCAGTTTTGCCAATGTAGTATTAATTGGTAATGATGCTGGATATGATGACAGTGGATTTGGATATAACTATTGGCCAACATTTGGTATGACCACATTATGGAATGGTACTGATTCACCAGGTAATGACACAGGTGCCGCACAAAATCCAAGTATAACACCAGGATTGAGATTTATTCAGTTCACAGACAAAACAATCCAAGGCACTGATAGTGCTAACCTAGAAGAAGTCAGTACAGGTGGACCAAGAATACTGTTAAACAGTAGCCAAGGTAATATATCATTAAATCCTGCAGAATACTATCCTAGAGAATATCAAGGCTTAGGTGTATTTGGTGTGTATGGTAGTACACAAACAAATCCATTCCCAAGAACAAGAAGTCAGTTGCCAGGCGGTATATACTTTACAGCCAGTGAAAACTGGACTGCAAACACAGGTACTGATGCATACTTCGTAAGCACACCACAAGGCAAAGTAGGTACTGATACAGATGCCAATGAAGCACATTTATTCTTGGCAAGTAATAATGGTGAAACCACATTATTAGGAACAAACAAAGTCAGTTTCTATCAATCAGCAAACGCCTTTAGTGCTGGTAACATAGTAGGTGGTTATAATGCTATCAAGTCTGGCGTAGAATGGGCAAATATCAGTAGCACAGGTATTCAAACAGGTGGTACTATACAAGGTGACAACACAGTACTCAAGAAGTTTAATGAAACAAAGGTAGACTTAGGTAGTGTTAGTGGAGATCAAAGTATTGCCTTAAATGCTGATAATGGTAGTATATACACACTAACAGCAACAGGCGGTATTACAATTAACAATATAGCAAATGCTGTAGCAGGTACATCAATGACTATTATTATAACACAAGATGGCACAGGTTCACACGCATTAACAAGTAGTATGAAGTTTGCAGGTGGTGATAAAACACTAAGTACAGCACCTAACAGCATAGATGTCATAAGTGTGTTCTATGATGGTACTACATATTACGCAAGTTTAACCAAAGCATACGCATAGGAGTAATTAATGACAACAGAACAACTAATACAATATTTAATTGACGCAGGCGTACCAGAAATAAGAGCAAATGGTATGGTTGGCAATGGTATAATAACAGATAAAGCAAGTGCTGACGAATTCCTTGCATCAATACAAGAATTTCTATAGGAGCCTAAATGCCATTTAGTGCTAGACAAGGATTCTTTCATACTGCGGCAGCACCAGCACCTGCTGGTAATGTGTTGCCTGATTATCCTAATGTGCCTACAGAAGCACAATACATAAATTATCTAGCAAATGCCACAGCCACATCAGCAACAGTATTCAATGATAACATAACACCAGATGTAACTGTACATGGTAGTACCATAGTATCGTTTACTGATCAAGATATGTACATAGTACCACGTGAAAGTGGTAATTTTGTCAAATTAGATACCTCTACTAACACATATTCAGATATGACTGCTACAGCAGGTAGTAATCAGTTCCAAGGTGCTAGTTTAGGATTACATGGTAACATTGTGTGTGCCCCATTTGGTTCAAATAATCCAGGTGAATATGATCCAGCAACAGATACACTAACAACGGTGACCACAACAGGTGGACCAGGTAGTCCTAGTTATTATGAAGCACTAACATTACCAGACGGTGATCATTTATTTTTACCAAAAGACAATCACAAAATGATTAGATACACACCTGGTAACACAACTGTAACACAAGTAGGAGATGCCAGTGGTGGTAGTTTTACTTGGGGAGGCTTTTGTTTAGCACCTAATGGTAATGTTTATATAGTACCAGAAGGTGGCAGTACTGTACACAAATATGATCCTGTAGCAGACTCAATGAGTACAATAGCAACAGGCATAACTGGCAAATATACCAGTGCCGCAGTAGATAACACAGGAAATGTGATAGGTGGTCCACACAATGTGAGTAACTTCTTACACATAGATACCAGCACAGATACTGTTACAACAAAAACATTTGGCTTAACTGTAACCACAGGAAGTACACCAATTACAAATGGTGCCTGTACAGGACCAAATGGCAATGTGTTCTTTGCCGCATTCAACGAAGAATACTTTTATGAAATTGATGGTAGTGCTGAAACAGGAACAAAATATACTAGTTCAGTAAGCCAACCAAAATTGTTTGCCATTAACCCAGGACATAGTGGTAGTGTGTATGCACAAAGTCAATTCTCAGATAAAGCATTTAGATTTGACTGTAATGCTAACACATCTATTAATGATGCTAATGTACAATTTACATACTCATTAACACCAGTAGGATCAATGAGTTCATAATGAGAGTATTTTGGTTAGAAAAAAGCACAAAACGTTACATGGGAGAAGGTAACGATACTGATATAGATTTGTCAGTAGAGACACATCTAGAAAGTTTAACAACAGACTTAGAACCACCATGGGAAATCAGTAACGAAGGTGTTTCTTTAAATATGAATATACCTAAACCTGTTTATTGGACAGGTTCAGAATGGGAAGTAAGAGAAGAATAATGCCAGTAGCACCTAGTTCAGCAAAACAAACAGCCAGAAAAGCATTAGAAACACGCAAAAAGTTGCCTTTGAGTAAAAGAGCAGGCACAGGTGTAGGCTTAGCAAGAGCAAATCAAATTGCCAAAGGCGAAAACATGAGCCTAAGCACACTAAAAAGAATAAAAAGTTTTATAGCAAGACACGAACCTAATTATAAAAGGGCCAGACGGCAAGGTAAAACAATTGAAGACGGTGGTGTTATTTTAGCAATGGCACTATGGGGTTATCCAGGAATAAAAAGTTGGGTAGACCAACAAATCAGTAAACTAGAAAAAGGAGAATAACATGCCAGGACAAAGAGGCGGAATGAAGAAAAAGAAAGGACAACGTGGTGGACCTAAAAGGAAAGGTAGCAAAAGAGGATAGTGAATGGGTCAAATACTTTGCGAGAATACGCAATGTATGTCCTTGGAGTTATAGATTAATGGATTCAATACTGGTTTGGGAAAATGATGAAAAGTGTTTAAGCACTATTGCATGTACATTTCCTGCAACCAAATTTGAAGCCTTTGTATTCGTATACAAAAACAAGTCAGCAAAACAATTAGAACAATTAGCAGACACAATGAACAAAAAATACACACATAGTGAATTCTTATGGAGTCACCCTGCAGAAGGTGGTGATTCAACACATGTACCTTGTCTTATACAACAAGACCGGGACAAATTAACAACATTAAGGGAGAACCTAGGTTATGTGGAAGAAAATTAAAGAATGCTGTAAAAAAGTATGGCAAAAGATCAAAGATATGTTAGGAATGTAACATGAGTAAAAGAATTACCACCCAAGAATTACATAAGGAAATTGAGCAGATCAAAAACAATCATCTTGCCCACATGGCTGAGGATATAGATGAACTTAAAGATGCTGTTAAAGACAACAGAGACTTCTTTCAAGGTAGGTTAGATCGCCTAGACAATAGAATATTTTGGATTCTTGGGATGGTACTCAGTACATTAGTCACACTAGTAGCAACAATCATATCCAGCAATATGTAGCCACAATTTTTGGCATACTTAAATAAAAGTATGGACCAAGAAATAAAACAATTAATCAAACAAGCAAAAAAAGAAGTCAATCAAATTAAGACTGCAAAGCATTTAGTATGGCAGGTTAGGACGCACATAGACCGTCTGTGTGCAACGGGAGAAGGCAAAGAGGTATTAGAGCACTTCTTAAAATTTAGACGCAAATACAGGCATGGTAAAAAGACCATTAACAAAGTTTATTATTTTGAAGGAGTCATATGCGATGCTAACAATATCAAAAGTAAATTATACACATATAATAAAAAAGATAAAAAATGGAATCTAATGAAATGGCGTAATAAAAAATCTAAATATGATGAATAAAAAAATGCCCTCCGAAGAGGGCATAATTTTACGATATTTTAGGAGATAATGTCATACCTATGAGCATAGGCATTAGTTATCATGTAATCAAAGAAATTGATTACAATTATATTTATCATTTATCCTCAATATCTACAAAATTTAAAGAAGGCACAATTAATTGTGATGGCCAACCTTGTTTTTTGAGATACAAATGCATAACTTGAAAGCATTTAAGCAATCTTTCACAGTTTCTTATCTGATAAATGGATAAATCTTTAGGCTTGGTCCTGTTGTGTTGTTCTAGTATACCGCACATAACACTCATTATGCTGTTAAACTTTTGTTTTTTGTATCTTTTGCCTTTGCCTAGTTCTTTCAGTGGTTCATATAACCAGTTTCTAATCTGATAGTGTTCGTAACTGGCTTCTCCTAATACATTTAGTGAGTGTGTTAACCATTCTTTTATAATACTGAGGTCAGTTTTGTTTACTCTGACATATATAGTAGTTGCATTAGTAGATAGTTTTTTGTAATATATAGTGTGCATTATATCTCCTTATCGTATATATTTATTTATCATTAATACACTTAATTCCAAAGAAAACATTGGGTAATGCACGGTTTAGACTTTCACAGTATGCAACAGCACACTCATAGTCATTCCAGTATGGTTTTGTAATAATCCATTCTTTTGTAGGTTCTGTGATTATTTGCCACATTACGCCACCCTCTCACGGTCTAATTCAATTAAGATATTGCTTCTACCGTAGTCACCTGTATAGTGAAAAGCATTCATATGATCAATGATGCCACTAACCTCAAAGCAATTCCATGCATTACTGCCAAATTGTTTGTCTAATATGTTTAGCCAATTACTAACTGGTGAATATTCACCATCTATAATATTAAAATCTAATTTGCCATATACACCTAATTTGATACCACATTCTAGATCATGGTCTATACCACAAAATTGTCCTTCTAAAGTTATAGTATCCATTACGCCACCTCCTTTTTGTTTAATATGTACATATTATAGTACATTTATCAGTACAGGTCAACCTTTTTGTCAAAAAAAACCCCCTAAAAGATGAGTACTAAAAGGGGGTTTAAACACTATTCCGGTTCCTGTGCAGGGAGTATAAGCAATATAACATCGAAAATATGGCAATACTTAAGGGAATTGCTTATACAATAATATTTATTTACAATAAGCAAAAACCAATTTATAAGTGGCTCAAAATCACCTATATATAAATATTATTACAAAATAAACATAAATATTAATAACAAAGAACATTATGGCAAAAACACAAAAAAAGACAAAACAATTCTCACGTTTCATTGAGAACGAAACATGGCAATTCCCAGGCAAACATCAAGGCAAAAAATTAAAAGATCTACCGTTGCATTACTTAAAATGGGGTTTGGACGAATATAGAACAAATGGTCCACAACACACAATAATACAAATGGAACTAAGTCGTAGATTAGGCATTTAACAAACAGAACATAAGGTTAGTCACCGGATATAAAGACCAGAGATCAAGGCTATATGAGACCAAGATAACTTGTATAGACTCTTAAAACTGAGATTCACAGCATACCACTGTAAGAATTAAGGTAAGACATTATTCTGTTATGTCGAAAACACAAACAAGTTCATAAACAATATATGTGTAGAGAACGAAGCATATACAAGGCCTTAGCAGGTGTGGAGTGAGTAAGAGATCCATTGGACATTGTGTATAATAAAATACCTGCTCCCTTATATGGCTGTACACAATGAATACAGAATGAGGAGGGAACCAAGAGTGGTTCCTTCTGACTGAAACTTCTAAAACAGAATGTGTAAGAAGAAAGTTTCATGAAACAACTCACGAAGTGGTTGTGAAATGAAAAGGTCTCTAGACCTAATATAATTCACCTATTAATCACTTGGTTCAAGTTACCTCTTATAAATAATATACACAGGGAGTTTATATAATGGGTAGACGTCTACACAGCAACATCTCACAAAAATGGCATAGTATACAGCACAAAATTTCAGTGAATAATGATGGCTGTTGGATTTGGAATGGTTATGTTAACAGCAGTGGTTATGGCATGGTGATATGTGAAAACATGACAGATTTACCACAAAACAGTTATCATGTCACTGTACACAAACTCAGTTATCTGTATCATCATGGGAGATTGCCCAAAGATTGCTTAATCATGCACAATTGTGATTGTAGGCGGTGTTGTAATCCCCAACATTTAACTGCAGGTACACATCTGCAGAACAGTCATGATGCAAGGAGTCGTGGTAGATTACGTGGTGTGGATTACATAAAAACATATGGTAAAACACGTGGTGAATTTGCACTAGAACTGGGTATAGCACCAGCAACACTCAGTAATAGGCTAAAGAAATGGGGAAATCCCTACTACAATCCCACAAAAAGATAAATATTAGCACAACGCATACAGTGGCGAAAAACACTGATTACAGGAGAACGCAATGTCAACTGAACATGAAGACTTTTCAGATAGCAAACCACTAACACCAGAGAACCAGAGTGAAGGTTCAAAAGCACACCAAGAAGCCACAGAACAAGATAAACATTATCGTGTAAAGAAGATTAAATATGGCGAAAAAACAGTGGTAGGTCGTGTTATAGGCCGTAACAAAACCGTTATACCAGAAGAAGAAGTAGCACAACTAAGTCAATATCACTGCACAAACAAAGAAATGGCAGACTTTTATGGGGTGCCATTACAGACCTTTATGGACAACTTTCGTGATATCATAGACAAAAATAGACTGATCACTAAACAGAGATTGCGTAAAGCACAATTAGACCTAGCACTAAATGGTAAAGATCGTGTTATGTTGATTTGGTTAGGTAAAAATTTACTTGGACAAAGTGACTCACCAGTAAGCAGTGAAAGTAATCAAGTGTTACCATGGCTTGATTCTGAGTCAGATAAATAACTGTGTTGAACGACATAATCAATTAACTTTAACTTCAAAAGGAGGAAACTGTTATATGTGTGTCAATATAGTCGTTCAACACACTAACGATTTATAGGAAAAAGATATGAAGCAATTCACCATAAAGCAGGGTAATAACATAGACACCCTCAAAACATATCCTGATAACCATTTCGACAGCATAGTCACAGATCCACCATATGGCATAGAGTTCTTAGGCAAAGACTGGGACTCAAATACTGGTGCAGTGGAAACTTGGCAAGAATGCTTCAGAGTGTTAAAGCCAGGTGGATATTTATTGGCGTTCTCAGCCGCAAGAACATATCATCACTTAGCCACTAACATAGAAGGTGTAGGGTTTGAAATAAGAGATCAACTAATGTGGTTGTATGCTTCAGGATTCCCCAAAGCACAGGACATTGGCAAGGCCATACAGAGAAGACAAGGGGTTGAAAAGAGTAAACCCTCAAAAGGTATGAATGCTTATCCAGAAGATGTTAAGAATGGTGGCAATAGAGGTGTCAATCCAGGTAATATTACAGCAGAAGATTATCCAGATAAGAAAGATGAAATAATACCCACATCACCAGAAGCAAAACAATGGAGTGGCTGGAAAACAGCACTCAAGCCAGCACATGAACCTATAGTGATGGCCCGTAAGCCATTTAAGGGCAGTGCCATAGACAATGTATTAACTCACGGTGTAGGTGCTCTTAATATAGATGCTACCAGGGTAGGGGCAGAAGAAATGCCTATAGGTGCACACGAACAAACACGTTCCTTATTCGACAGCAATAAAAAGAGTGCTTTTGCAGATGAAACAGTTCAAGGAAGATTCCCCTCAAATGTGTTAGGTGAAGTTGAAGGCTATCAAAAGTTCTTCTATTGTCCTAAAGTAAGCCGTAAAGAAAGGCATTGTGGATTTGAAGAAAAAGAAATACCAGCACTGTTTGGTGATGTCAAAGGTGCGTATGTTGATGGTGAAAGAATGGCAGTAAAGCATCAAGAGTATCAAGGTAATAGTAAGAAAAAAGCAGACCCTCTTGCTCATATACCCACAAATCCAAATGGTATGTTACAAGATAGATATGAAAGTGGTATGCAAGTAGGTATGTACCAAGATACTAAACAAAACGCAGGAAACAACCACCCTACTGTAAAGCCAGTAGAACTAATGAAGTATTTGGTTAAATTAGTTACACCACCAGGTGGTAAGGTATTAGATCCTTTCTGTGGATCAGGATCAACAGGTATGGCGGCTGTGGAGTTAGACTATGACTTCACAGGTTGCGAGTTAGATGAAGATTATGTAAACATAGCAGAAACCAGAATAGAAGCATGGTATGAGCATACACAACCAGATACCACATTCGACGAGATATTTGAAGAAAAATGAAGTTAACCAATCCACAAAAAACTATCTCAAATGATTCCGCAAGATTTCGTGTGGTAGTTGCAGGTAGACGTTTTGGTAAAACATTCCTTGCAATCAATGAATTAGCCAAGTTTGCCAGACATCCCAATCAAAAGTGTTTGTACATAGCAACCACATACCGCCAAGCAAAGAACGTTATCTTAAATGACTTAATACAATTTCTCCAAGAAAAGAACTGGATAAAGAAGATCAATCATTCTGACTTAGAAATAACATTAGTAAACAACAGCATAATAGCATTACGCAGTAGTGACAACAAAGAAGCATTGCGTGGTACAAAGTGGCATTTTATAGTGTTTGATGAGTTTGCAAGTATGGATTATGAAACATTCAATAGTGTGTTGCGTCCTACATTAGCAGACACAGGTGGACATGCACTATTCATAGGCACACCATATGGTAGAAATCATTTTTGGGATCTGTACAGCAATGGTGGTAAGTTGAAGGATTGGAGCAGTCATCAATACACAACCATACAAGGCGGACATGTGCCACCAGAAGAAATAGAAGCCGCCAAAAGAGATTTAGACGAAAGAACTTTCTCACAAGAATTCAATGCTAAATTTGAAGATGCCGCAGGTATAATCGCCTATGCATTTACACCAGAAAACATCAAA
>Ga0208767_1000736_pt1 | contig 26950 bp, 42 predicted proteins | sample VirMetDEL_Mar_21_FD_184514 | JGI IMG/M metagenome (GOLD analysis project Ga0208767, IMG submission 184514) | Aqueous microbial communities from the Delaware River and Bay under freshwater to marine salinity gradient to study organic matter... | ecosystem: Environmental > Aquatic > Marine >... | reverse complement strand
CCTAACGGCAACTGCCCAGATTGTGGACAGGCTTGGACAGGCGCAGAAAAACGCAGTACGGCAATCACAGTCACTGCGCCGGAAGCAATTCAAGGGGAAGCTTAATGAGTTTACTTTCGATAGTTGGTGGTCTTATTGGGTCAAGTATACCAGGACTTGGGCCAGTGCTTGGCGGTGCGCTGGGCAGCGGCCTTGGATCTCTTGTTGGTGGCGGCAGTACAGAGGATGCGTTGAAAGCGGCGGCTCTTGGTGGTCTTGGCGCTAAGTTCCTTGGCGGTGGCGGGGGCCTTAATTTGTTTGGTGCGGCAGGAGATGTTGCAGCAAAAGCGACAAAAGACGCCGCACAGTCCAGTCTTTTTAGTGGTATTATGAGCGACCCCACAAAACTCAGCAACTTACTAACGCTAGGCGGTCTAGGTATCGCGGGCATCGGCGCGATGAAGGGGCCACCTGATCCGCTTAAAGAGTATCAAAAACTACAGGACTATCTGTCGGATCAATGGGACAGCATTGAAACAGATGACGCAGGGTATTTCACGGATCCTGTTTCGTATCGTTACTTTGACACCCAAGAGGAACTCGACGCGTTCCAACAACGGCAACGTGATAAGGGCGTTCCAGGGTATGCCGTCGGTGGTTTGATCGAGGGCCCAGGAACGGGGACCAGTGACGATATTCCGGCGATGATTTATCAGGGTGGTCGCCCTGTACGAGAGGCGGCTTTGTCGAATGGCGAGGTGGTGTTGTCGTTAAAAGATTTAGCAAACATTGGAAACGGAGACGCGGAGATGGCGGGGCGCATTATTGGTGACGCTCCGAATGGAACGCGTGGCGCAGCGGCAGCGAAACTGTACCGCAGCATGAGAGCGTAGGTGGAAACATGGCAGCAGTAACAGGCATACCCGACTATCTGAAGAAGTACCAAAAGGACATTTTAGAAAGAGCCAAAGCTCTTTCCAAGCGCGACGTGCAGTTACCTGAGTACCAAGTTGCGGGGATGTCGCCGTACCAGCTTCGAGCTATGAAGATGGCCCAGCAGGGGATTGGCGCATACCAACCTATGCTGCAAGCGGGGGCGGACACCCTTGGTTCTGCGGCGGGGGCGTATAAGTCGGGCCTCGGTACGTTGGGAGATGCAGATCGGTTCTTTAAGCGAGGCGCACGGCAAGCTGGACGAGGCGAGCGGTTCCTGAGAGAAGGCCGTGGTCTTGCCCGTCAGGGGGCCGAGGCTCTTGAACGGTCGCAAGGTCGCTTTACGGGTCAGGGTTATAAGCAGTTTATGGATCCGTACCTTGAAGAGGTTGTGAGGGCGGGTCAAAAAGACATTAGGGAGCAAGGCGCACAGGCCATGAACCTAGAGCGTGGGCGTGGTTTGGGCGCGGCTGCACTGGGTGGAGCGAGCCGTGCGAACCTCGAAGCACGTAAGGTTGCTGAGCAAACGGCGGAGTCGGCTACGGACCTAGGTAGCCGTCTACGGTCTGAAGGTTTCCGTGATGCAATGACTCGGGCAGGTAGTGCCTTTGAATCTCAAAAGGGTCGTCAGCAAACGGCAGGTCAAGCCTTTGGGAATCTTGGTGTAGGCATGGGTCAGATGGCAGGGCAGCAGGCCAACATCGGGCGCGCAACCATGGGTGCGGGCACTGGCATGACTGGTATCGGCACGGGCATTGGATCGTTGGCAGGCGGACTTGGATCGGTTGGTACATCGCAGGCCAAACTGGCGGGCTTGGGTCAGCAGCTGTCTCAGAGCGACATCAACATGCTCTACGGCATGGGCAGCAACCAGCAACGTCAGCAGCAGGCGGAACTGGATGCGATGCGCATGAACCAGTATCAGAACTACATGCAGCCATATCAGCAGCTTGGGTTCTACTCCGACATCTTCTCTGGCGTACCGTCGTCACAGATCAGCTTTACAATGCCGCAGCAGCCTAACCCATATACTCAGATTGGTGGCTTGATGATTGGTGCAGGTGGTGCCATGGGGGGATATGCATGAACGTAGCTAACCGCAAACTGTTCGCGAACCGTGATGCACGGAAAAAGCTTGCTGAAATGGGTGGTATCCTAGCCTCGTCTCCAGAACTTCTGGGCGAGGCCATGACGTTTGCAAATGGCGGGGAAGCTGAAGTTGAGCAATACGTTGTAATTATCCGTGGTATAAATGGGGGTCGGCCCATTCGGTTACGCGGTGACACGCTTGCAAGACTACAGGATCTCGTACCTGAGATCATGCAACAGGCGTTTGTTATGGACGCCGCTACTGCGGCTGAACGTGGTGTGGATGTAAACAGACTTCGTCCAGGCGACGCGTTTGTTGAGCGTCAGTTAACACCCGCTGCACCTGTGCCCACGGTCCAAGAATCTGTGGACGACCGCAGCATTCGCGACATCGATCGTGAGGGTTTAGCGTCGACATATGACTACAACCCGTTGAGTGGAAACTTCACTGAGCAGAGCCTTTCAGAGTTGTTGACCCCCCCAACGAACCAGATGGTTCAGATGGTTGAGTCTGGACTACAGTCTTTGGGTGTTGATGATCCAAACAAACCGTTAGTTGCGCAAGTTGATCCTAGTCTCGTAGCTCGACTTTCGTCTCCCCCCATGTATGACGTGACGGGGTTTGGGGAAGCATTTCAAGATGTTCTTCCTAATTTCACAAACGCAACGACGCTTGATTTCACAAACGCAACGATGCCTGCGCCAGAGGCATTCACTATGGATGACTCAACACAACGGATAACAGACGCCGCACTTGCTAACGCCGCACTTGGCCCTGTAAATATCCCACAAGAGGAAGATGAAGATGCGCTATTGGCTCAAGCTCAGGCGCTTTTGTCTGATGAAGCTAAAGCTCGTATTAACAGTGGAGATATACAAGCAACTGTAGAAAATGCTTCTAAGCTCTTGGCTTCCGAAGAACGAGCCGCAGCTACGGAGAACGACGGTTTTGTTCCAGTGATTTTAAACCAAGGGACACCAAGCATGGCGGTCTTTGATTTTGACCCAGCAACAGGGGAGATCCGTCCACGAGGCACGAATGCAGAGATTATGTTAATCGGCGGTGCCAACGCAGAAGCCAACGTGCAGAAGATGGTTATAGATCAATATAATCTCGAAAAAAACATAGCTCCTAGAGCAGAGGCGGAACGAGTCGCAGACGCCGCTCAACAACAGTTTGAGGCTACTGGAACAGGAGCAGATTTAGCTGCGGCTGCGGAAGCACGAAGAAAAGCTACAGATCTTATGAACACCGAAATGATACCGCTACCCTCTGCGGTGGATCAAGTTCTTAGCCGAACACAAACATTTAAAGACGTGCCATACGCATTAGACGAAATGGAAACGGAGCTTGCAGACGCCGCTAAAGCCGTTGCTGAGTCAGCAACCAACAACCCAGAAAATAAGGAAACTGTTCTTGACGCTACGGTGCTAAACTTTGACGAGCTTGTAAAGAAGTATCAACCGCGTGGCCCTGGCCCATATGAAGATGGGTATGTGTTTCCAAAAGGCGACGGAGAAAAAGGCGGCGACGGAGAAAAAGGCGACGACGAAGAAAAAGGCGACGACGAAGAAAAAGGCGACGACACACCAGACCCGACAAGTATGTCCCGTGCCGACAAATTAGATAAATACTACAGCGATCTACAAAAACTGTTTGGCTTTTCGGACAAAGACAAAGCACAAGACGCCGCAATGCTCATGGCACAGTTTGGTTTTGCCATGGCAGCAGGTCAGTCACCTAACGCTATAACCAACATCTCCAACGCCGCAAGTGCAGCATTGGTCCAGCTTCGTGAGTCTCGTGCATCAGATCGTGCGCGAGATGATAAGTTGAAAGAGATAGCGTTCACTGAGTCTCTTGCTGATAGACGAGCGGAAGAGAAGTTTACTCGGGATCTTGAGTTGGCGTCAGCAAGAATAAAAACAGATAGCGGGTTTGAACCTCTGCCTCGGTTCTCCGAAGCTTTGCAAAGTAAGATTGACGAGTTGCGTAAGAACCTATCCTATTATGGTCAGCCTACAGAAGTGATACGTCGTGTTGCGCTTGAGGAGCTAAGACTGTCTCCCGCTTATAAGGAACAGGCAGACTCTCTTCTCGAAAGCGACCTTTCGGGTTCCGGTGTTACTTTAACTACTGACCAATATAAAGTCGGAGAGATAGTAACTGACCAAGTACATGGTAAAATAAAATACTTAGGTGACGGTAAATGGCTACCGATCGACTAATCCTACCCGAAGGTTTTGTACCAACACCGGTTGAGGACGTTCTTCCTGAAGGCTTCGTACCAACTCCTGTTGTTCAAGAGGAGGAGGAAAAAGGTACTTTTCAAGACATCGGTCAGGGCATAGGTGCAGGGGTCGTGAACATCGGTCAGGGGCTCGTGGAACTTGGTGCTGCGGGTGTGGACGCTGCCATGGACACGAACTACAGTAAAGATGTTACTGATTTTTTCGAAAGCACCAAAGAGTATTTAAACTTCACCCCTACAGGCGGTGCGGGTAAGGTTGCTGAAGGTGTGGTTACGTTTGGTTCTGCCGTTATCCCGATTGTTGGCTGGTTAGGACGCGCTAACTCTATAGCCAAAGGCGCAAAAGTTATACCCGCGACAAGTCGTTTTGGTCGCACAGCGGAAGCTTTTGGCAACTCAGCCTTGGGTAAAACGATGCTTGGCAATCGAGTCAAGCTTGCTGGAACCACGGCCCTTGCTACTGGGGCCGCGGATGTTTTCATTGCACCCAGTACATTTAATACTTTGTCAGATAGTTTTGACGCACTGCCCGATGTTCTCAAGACAGAGGCCGACACAGGATTGACTGGGTCGGATGAGGCCTACCGTCGATTACGGAACAAGTTCCGCATTGGGGCAGAAGGTTTTGGTCTTGGTCTTGGTTTTGAGGCGGCACTGCCTGTTGTAGGGACGGCGGCGCGGATGCCCGCATATATCCCAGGTGTTCCTCAAGTAGCGCGTTTGTTTACAAACGGGTTTGATAAACTTGCTGAGAAGCTATCAGGTGGACGTTTAGAAAAATACTTTACTGCAAAAGGTCTTGCTCCTCGTGAGATCTATGAAGGTATACAAGATGTGGAAAACGTAGCTAAAAGCTCGGTTCGAGAAGCAGAAAAAAGATTCCAAGCTTTTGAGAAAGCGGCGAAGAAAGTTGTAAAATCCTCCAAATTATTCGGACGTGGCAAAGATGGTATAGATAAAGCGTACAACGATTTATACACCTATTTGACTGGGGGCTTTGACGTAGACGAATTGTCTAAACGCTATGGGTCGGAAGTTGCTAAAGCGGCAGAAAACATGCGGTCCCAAGTTGATGGCATGACTGACATCTTTATGAAAAGCGTAGAAGACGTTCCAGACACAGTTCTAAATGCGCAAGCCAAAGCCTCCCTTGTTAAACAGTTTTCTGACAGCCAGGGAAAGTACCTTCGTCGTCTGTACGAAGTGCACTTAAACCCACAAGAGTTTGTCGCTAACCCAAAGCTGTATGAAAAAGCAGTCAAAGAAGTTGCCGGACTAATCCAGAAGAAAAGCGGGTTAGTTGGTGATGAACTTATGGCAGAAGCCACTAAAGTTGTTAACGGTACACTCCGCGGAAATGTGGTCGATGCGGGACTCTCCGTTGACAATGTTCTTGCCCGTTTAGACAGCGCCTTAGTCGCCGCAAAGAAACCCGTGGGTCCATCAAACAAGATCATAAAAGAACGCTCTTTGTTTAATATTTCGCAGGGCATGTTAAAGGATCGCCTGAAGTGGATGGAAGCCGCCCCTACCCTGCGAGAATTGATGGGCGAAATCAAAAGCCCAAAAGAATTATACCTCCGCACCGTAAACGACATGGCAGAAACTATCTCTGCAAACCAGTTTTACCGCTCCATTCCAGTTGAAGACATCAACACTGCCGCAGGTAAACTTGCTGCGGGTGGTCGTCCTCTTGCTATCAATGGTCGAGACGTTGTTGGAAACACAGAACTAGAGAAACGCTTGGCAGATCTCAACTACAAACGAATGGGTGAGTTTGCTACAGATGAGGCCGCAAAGAAAATGAGTTTGGCGGAACAAGCTTTCGGCGGACAGTATGGAGCTTTGACAGGACACTACGTCCCCGTTGAGATTGCTGATTCTTTGACGATAGCTGGGCGCGTAAACAGCCCACTACAAGAAGCTCTGGCTTTGTCTCTGCAAGCGAAGGGTTTGTCCCAGATGGCAAAGACTGTTCTTAACCCACTGTCTCAGATCCGTAACTTTAACTCAGGGATCTTTATGGTTGGTGCGAATGGCAACGTCGCTCGTGATATGGACCTGATGGAAAGTGCGCGGCTAACGATTGGCAAACTGGCGGATATGGAAGATGCCGAGTTTGCTAAGACCTTTAACATATTGCAAAAGGCTGGAATCGTAGAACAGAACTACGTTGTCAGCGAATTTCGCGACCTGCTAAAAGAAGGGGCTGACCTAAAAGTCTCTGGCAAAGTCTCCGATATGTCCAAAAAAGTTCTGAACAAACTTCCATTTGTCCAGTCCATGCAGAAAGTTTACTCAGGAACAGACAACTTTTGGAAGACTGTTGGGTATATGGGGGAAAAGGCTAAGTACACTAACGCTATCCGCCGTGGAACTCAAGGGACAGCGGCAACGATGGATGACATTGCCCAAGAGTTTAGAAACGCTAATCTTGCTCCTCGCACCTCGGAACTTACAGGAGAAATGGATTTCTTAGATTTGATGGCAACGGACATTGTCAAGTCTACGATGCCGACCTACAGCCGTGTGCCAGAGGTGATTAAGCAAATCCGTAAGATTCCTTTTGTCGGTAACTTCATGGCGTTTCCAGCGGAGATTGTTCGTACCACAACGAACATTACTCGGCAGGGGATGCGGGAACTTGGATACAAAGTTAGTCCCGAACTAGCTGCAAAACTTGGTCCAAAGAAAGCGGCCCAACTCCAAAGACAAATTCGAGCAATTGGTGCGAAGCGTCTGAGTAACTACGCAGCCATGGCGTATGTTACACCTATTGCTGTACAAAAAGCTGCAATGGAACTGACCGATTTCACACAGGAACAAATGGATGCACTGCAACGTATGGCTCCTTGGTTCATGAAAGGTCATACGCTTGTCCCAATTCGTAACGAGAAAGAAGACGGTAAGCCGCAGATTGAGTACATCGATCTCTCTTACATGATGCCATACGATTTCATGGTTGCGCCTGTTCGTGCTGCGATGCAAGCGTACGCTGAAAAGGGTGAAATTACGGACTCTGAGTTAGATAAGATTGGCACAGCTATGACAGAAGCTGTCCTAAAATTTACAGAGCCATTTGCTTCAGAGGGTCTACTGGCAGAACGCATTGCAGATGTTACTCTTCGTAACGGTAGGACTAAAACTGGTTCCGAGATCTTTATTGAGGGTGAGAACGGCGTGGATCGTGGCTGGAAGACGGTCAACCATATTATGGGTGGCTTTACCCCAGGTATAATTGAAATGTTTTATCGCGAACGGGGCGGTGAAATGGAACCTGGTCGCATCTCTAAAGCTGCAATGGGAGAACCTGGTCGTTATGGCGAAGAATATACGTTAGCTGGGGAAGCCGCAAGTCTACTTACAGGCTTCCGTGAAATGAAGGCAGACTTAGATAAAAACTTTTATTACAAAGGTGCAGAGTTTACCTCGAAGCGTTCTGACTTGATTGGTAGTTTTACCAGTTTTGCGAAACGCAACGATGTGACTCAAGACGAAATCTTGGATAAGTTTATTCGAGTTAACCAAGACTTGATGAAGGTGCAAGCAGACATGTTTGCAGATATCCGTGCCGCGCAAGAATTAGGGTTGTCCCGCAGTGAAATCATTAGGCAACTGAAAGAAAAATCCAAACTCGGGACAGAAGAACTGGGGTTGTTGTTGCAGGGTAAGTTTCGTCCAATGATGCCCACAAAAAATTTATTAGAATCAATTATCATGGAGTCTAGGATTGAAGGCCAGCCACGACTAGCAAACGAGTTGCCAATTCGAAACATGGTTGCGATTGCCAATCAAATGAGGGGCCAGCCTCTTCAACCGCCTGAGACAGATACAGATACAGAGAGCCTTATATTGCCAGAGGGTTTTGTTCCAAATCCAGTTGTGGAACCTCAGAGCACTCCCACTGCTCCTGTGCCTATTATGCCCACGGCTCCTGCACCACAGGCGCAGCCTCAGAGCAATACGCGTTCGCTTCCGTTCTTGGGGTCTAATCCGATTGATGCGCTGCGGAACATGGAGATTCTACAGCGCATATCTGGGGGTCAATGATCTGTTTCGATTGTAACTTCGACTCCATTGCCGCCAAAAATCTTTACAAGGTCGTCAGCAGCAGCTTCCGTCTCTTCCAGAATTTCCATGTCGTTTGTCAACGAAGCAAGCTGTAAGGTTAAGTCAACAAACTCCATCAACATCTTGATCTGCATAGGATGCATGTCTTTTAAACCTAATGTTTTGCCAATGTTTGGATCAATCATTCTACTTCTCCCCAATCTGGTTTGATATCTACGTCGATTTTAGAGGGGACCTTGAGCGGTACGCCAGTCTCCATAATCTCCTTAATCCTGTCTGTCTGCTCTTGGCTCTCTATGTTAAAGCATAACTCATCGTGGACCGTGAGCATAGGAGTAAGTCCCTCGGTGTAGCAATCTAACATTGCTTTCTTTGTTTGGTCTGCCGCTGACCCTTGGATCAGCCTGTTCAGTGCCTTGTATGTGAAGGCGCGTTTAATACGTGGGCCGTACTCCTTCAGAGCTTCGTCGTACGGTAGGGGTTTGCCTACGCCGAAGGTAAGAGGCTCCCAAAGTGAAAACCTGCACTTACGGCCCAGTAGAGTGCGTATCTGTCCGTGGTCCGCTGCTTGTTTGGTAGCTGTGTCCGCCAAACCTTTAACGAACGGCACCTTGTTGTGGTGCTGCTTGATCAAGTTCTTTGCGTCTGCGGCAGGAATACCAAGCTGATCCGCAAGTTTAGCAACGCCCATGCCGTACATAATCCCAAGGTTTACTGTCTTGGCTTGCTTCCTCGTAATTCCGGCTAGGTCCGCCACCATCTGGTGCAGGTCCACGTCCCCTGTGTTGAACTCTTCAACGATGTCATCAACTACATGGTGCCGCATGTAATCAGGCATGGACGCTGCAAAGTGCACCAAGAGCCGCGGTTCTTGGCTCGAATAGTCGAACGATCCCCACTGGCAACCCTCTTCTGGGATGAACAGACCACGGATCATCTTCTTGATGTCTGGGTCACGCGCAGGAATTTGCTGGAGGTTTGGGTTCGACGACGAGAATCTACCCGTTACGGTCCCGCCCTCGTCCCGACGGGTGGAGTGCAATTCTGTATGGATACGTCCGTTGTGTTCGTGCCGCAGGATGCTGTCGATAAACGTGGCGTCTGCTTTGTCGAACTCACGCAACTTAACCAGAGCCTGACAGATTTTAGCTGGGTGATCATTGAGCCAAGATTTAGTAAACGATGGAGCATCACCGGATCGACTAACCTCTTGTTCTTCAACCGTCCCATCCTCTAGTATTACTTTCTTAGTTTCTATCCTGAGTGGGGTTCTCGGATACTCCATGCCCAACTTGTCAAACATCTTAGCAATCGAAGCAGAGGCCCAGATGTCGACCTCCGTCCCTGCTTCCTTTTCAATCTTTCGGCGCAGAGCGTCGGCTTGTTTCTTGATCAGCTTCTTGTTTCGGTCAGCCTTGTCCAGATCGACACGCACCCCATTGCTCCGCATGTCGAGCATACACGGAATCAGCCCTGTCTCGACGTTCCAAATCTCCCAGAGTTCCTGCTTCTCAAGTTCTATCTTCAACGCTTGCCACAGTTTAAGTGTCGCCACGGCATCCTGTTCTGCATAGGACCCCACATACTTGGGCGGAAGCAGGTACATGCCTGACTTAGGATCAACGCCCCACTCCTTGGCGGCGGCTTGCAGTAGCTTCTCATCTTTACGCAGGGACACATAGTCACGGGCCATTGCATCTAGGCCAAAGGACCAACGGTTCTCGTCAATCAGTGCGCCAGTGATCATCGTATCGATGATCCGGCCTTTGACTTCTACGCCCTCGGCCCGTAGCCATCCCGCATCGTAGGTCGCGTTGTGCATAATTACGTTCATGTCAGGCACAGACAGTTGTTTGGCAATCCATTTGAGCGTGAACTTCGGATCAAGGTTATGTCCGTTCTCATGCCTCATGGGGAAGTAACCTTTGTATTCCCCCGCAGCTACAGCTATCCCGATAATGTGCCCGTCTTTACGCGCCCATCCTGGCCCTAGAGTTTTGATGTTGGGATCATACGTCTCAAGATCCACAGCCACCTCTTTGTAGGAGGTCAGGTCAGGATACGCTGGTGGTATGTTCCAATCTACATCTATCAAATCCAACTCATGTTTGATCTGATGGTGTAGATCACTCCCGAATAGATTTCTTTGCATGGTTTTGTCTGCTCTCAATGAATTTATTTTTGCTGTTTTCTACTTGCTGCCAACGCACATGCGCCGATAATTCTGCAAGTATGTGGACGAATTGACTAGGTTCGAACTTCGCTACTCTAACACCATCCTCGTACACATTCATCCCATTATCTGTAACTTCCCAAGTATACCTCATTTTTCTCCCCCCAAAGCTGCGTACCCACAAATGTCCACCCATCCGTCCATGTGATTAGACTTCATCAACCGTGAACATTTCATCAGGATCATGCATACTGCCACCTGTTCTCTCGTTATCTTCGTACCAAGGAACACGGACCATAGATCTGCTATGTCTTGGAAGTTCTGTTTAGCGTCGCCGTAGTCTTTGTTGCGGTCCCCGTTGATAAGGTTCTCTGCCTGTTTGAGGATCTCATCTCGTTTCATATCGTGTACCTGTATTTGTTATTGCTCTGTAGAATGTAGAGGTTGTGCCTTGCCCGTGTGACCGCAACGTAGAACGCACGGTGCTCATCGTCAGGGTGGTCACTCTCCACACACGCTCTGGTCGACGCTAGATACACAACGCAGTTGTCATCCTCCCCACCCTTCATCGCATGGAAGGTGGAAAGTTTAATCCTCGGCTCTGATAACAGGTCATCGCCCCGTCTTTCCATCGCATCTATGTAGTCCCGCTCGGCTCCGCCCACGCGCATAACCTCATACGCACTCTGCTCTGGCCCCGCCAACAATCCAAACTCCTCCTGCAATCGATCCATGTTGAGCTCCGCATCGGGGGCCAACAGGTCTAGCATCTGGGTCGAGCCGCGCTTGACGACGGCGTTTTGCCCCTGCTTTGGAACTGATGAGTACAGATCCTTGATCCTTTGCAGCCCCACAGATTTGCCCGCACACAGATCATCCCATGTATACAGGTTCGCAACGAGCTTTTCTGACACACTGGGTCTGCCCTTCAAAGAATACTTGAAGCCCATCTCCTTGATCCGCTTTGCCAAATCGTGAACGTACCCGTTGGTCCGAGCCATGATAGTCCATGAACCCTCGTACAAGGGTATCTCATCGAGGTATGTCACCCATTCGACAGTGCCCTCTTCTTTTCTGGGCTTGAACACTTTGACGTGACGATCCTCAATCCGGTTGGCAATGGTCACAGCTAACCTGTGCACAGATGCAGGGATCCGGTACGATTGCTCAAGCACCTCCACTTGATCCGTGCTTGTGTTAAAAACACTAACATCCACGCCCGTCCAACGGTGGATGGCCTGATCGTCGTCGCCAGCAATAAAGACTTGATCAGATGCGTCAGCGATCTTTGCCGCCATTTCCCACTGCAATGGCGTGAAGTCTTGGGCCTCGTCGATAAACAAATAGTCAAGAGCAGGGGGCTCCCCCACCTGTATGTACTTATCAATCATATCAACGTAGTCGAACTTATTTGTCACCCGCTTGTACTCTTCGATCTGCTCATGCAGTTGCACCAACTTAGGATAAAATAAACTACGATCCCCTGCGTCGTTAAACTCCGTGTTCAAGTCCACCATTCGCAACCGTGCTCGGCCCACCATCTGTAAGTACACGGCCCCCGAACCTCCAATCGAAGGCAGTGACAAACCATCCTCAAGGTTGTTGGTCATCTTGCCCTCAAAGGTCAGGCCCACCATTTCCCCAATGTTGTCATAGTCCTGCTTGTTCATAATGTCGGTAGGCTGTAACCCTAAACCACGGAATCCAAACGAGTGGCTCGTCCGCATAAACGGAAAGTCTTTTGGCTCCAGTTGGAACTCGGCACATGCCCGTGTCACCATCTCCTCGATAGCCTTACGTGTGAACGAAATCACCCCTATGCGTGAGGGGTGCGCTCCTTGTACCAAAGCTGCCTTGATTTCTTCTATCAAACGATAGGTCTTGCCGCACCCTGGTGGGCCCAGGATTAGTTTAGCTTTCGGTATCATATTCTTTTCCTCGTGGTCTTGAGTTGACCCAATCCTCGATCTCGCTAAGAACCCAGCGACTAGACGACCGCTTGTTGGTTTCGTCACCCAACACAATCGGTTGTGGAAAACTGGTCGAGTTATGCGCCAACTTGTAAACGTAGGATTTAGACACCCCAAGCAGGTCAGCTACCTCTCCCACGCGCAACAGTCTGTTAGAATGGGATGTCATTACTCATCTCCTTTTTTGGCAATTCTACTTCTTCCTCATCAAATGCAGGGACAGCCCAACACCGTACAGTGCTTCTCTTTTCCCCCTTCGGTGTTCTTTTGACTACATTCAAATGGGTGTTGTCCCCGCCCAAGTCCCTTATCATTTGAGTAACCGCGCCTCGGCTCTCCACTTTGAACCTGCGGTTATGCAAGAACTCTAGCAATCCATCCAGTTTGAACTTCGTCACGCCGCCATCGGTCCACGGCTTGCCCATATCGATTTCCTCTGGTGCCATCGCACGAATATGGCTCGTGCAATAGGTGCGAAGCAGGTCGGAGAACTGTCCCTTGATTGTCAATTCCGCTGGTACATCGAGGAGCGTGGCTTGGTTCATCAAACTGTTAACCATCTGCTGCCACTTCTGTGCCTTGGTTGTCGGCGGCATGAACATACACTGGTCCATGCAAGCCCGTTGCCAAAGCGTTTGGTTCTGTAGCTGCTCCGTCGTCAGCGTAATCCGTGTGCCGTTCACATCCATAAAGTACAAGCGTGGCTCGGACAACATGATCGTCAAACCACCAACCTGCGGTGCATCAGGAGCCTCGCTTCCAATGCCATATTTAGACATCGCACAGAGCGATGGGTCACAGTAAGACTTGAACGGCTCGTCCTTGCAGGTGTACCCGTAGTCTTTCTTCTCATGCTGACTGATGATCGTCGTCACTTCTTTGGCTGGCAGCGGAGGGGAGAAGAGTGTACGGTTGTACTCCTCCAGTGACTCCTGCCAACTGTCAGGGAATTTATTCTTGCAGTACACCGCTATCATAAACAGCAGCTTGTTCCGAGGCTCAGACAATGGCCCGTTCTGAAACAGATACCGTAGGCACGGTGGTCCATCCTCAAAGTGTTGACGCACCTTCTTAACTGTACGCACCAGTTCCAATTCATCCAGCGATGTACGGTGGTCTTCGATCCAATCCAAGAACTCATCTAATTCCATGGCCTCGGTCGCCCCGTTATAGCAAAACCGTTGCGGCATCTCTGCGTCAAAGTATGGCATGTTGATGAAGTTGCCCACGTCCCCACGCTCGGCAATGATCTGATCCTGCTTCGGGAATATCTCACACCCACTGTGCCCCAACAAGATCGACATCTCCGTAAGGTACTCACGAACAATCGCGGCCTTTTCAAATTCTTTAAGAAACAAATACAAGTGCGCCCCGCCAGACTTAGATCGGCAATGCGCCAGCGGTAAATCCAACTGCTGTATCTTTTGCTGCAACTCTCTGTGGTTCAGGTCGTACACATCGATGTCGATGGCCCCAAATTTACACTCGTTGTTCTCGTTGATTGGTATCGCACCAACGCCGTGCTTCCCATCTATGTGGTCCTGCACCAGCTTCTCGGTCAGTGGCTCCCGAACAATTCTACTTTGACTTTCTGCTTTACCGTTCCGACTAACACGACCAACAACAGTCGTACCGTGAGCGTTCGTCGCACCGACGTACGCGGCAAGCAGCCTTTTTGCTTGTGACATAAACTGCTCCTAATGTGAATGGTGGGGGAGGGTTGAGTGGACATGTGGATCCCTCCCCCAAACTGCTTAGAACGGAATGTCGTCCCTTTCAGAGTTGGATTGAGTGTCATTACCCATCTCTGGTGCAGCTTTCACTTCACCAGCCGCAACGCTATCGCGGAACGACTTGGCTTCCAATAGGAGTTCGCGGTTCTCTAACAAACCGACCTTCTCGACAGAATAATTAAACCATGAACCTTGGTCATTAGCTTCCTCAACTGTCGTAAACCTCCACTGTGTAGCAAACAGCGGTGGCGTAATCAACTGCCCTGTCTTAGGGTGCTTGACTTTCTGCATCGCAATCTGCGTTTTCCAACGTCTACTAACCTTCAACTGAGACGACTTCATGTCGACCACAACAGGTTGGAAGCCGCCGTCGTCATCCAAGATCAGGCAATAGTGTTGATCTGATTTAACCAACTCGTTACCTGTCGGAAGCATCTCCTTCGCACCTTGGCGCTCGGTCCGTTTCAGTATTGGGTCCGTTGCCGAAATCTCGCCACGGAAACCACCACCCTGCTCACGCGGCGTGAACTCCAGATACTTTGTGGTTTGGAAACATGGGATGATAGTTATTCCATCTTCGCCTGTCCAAAGCTGCTTTGTCACAGTGTTAAACATGTCGCCCTGTTCTGCACCTTCAATGTACTCAGCTTCACGCTTCTTCAACTGTGGGGACATCGCTTGCAAGATACGCACGAACGGGATCTGCATCTCCGAACTGTCGTATGCTGTACCTTCACCCGCATACTCAAAGATGTCATCCAATACATCTGTGCTTAACTCTGCACTTTTTTTCTTTGCAACTGCGGTAGCCATCACGCTTTCCTCCGAATTTGTGCTGCGTTTGAAATGAACGCCCCGAACATATCGAGGTCGATTGGTTTGCCATCCGTCACACGTTCCTTCACGAACGCTTTCAGTGTGGACGGATGTACGTGGGTCTTGGTGCTCGGCTCAAAGCCAGCGTCTTCCAAGATGCTGATCACATTCTTGGCGCTGTTGTCCTGACCCTTTCCAAAAGAACAAGTAACATCGTTCTTAATGATGTCGTCGCACCCGTTCTCTCGCAGCCATGCGAAGGCTTCGTCTTTGCGATCCGCTGGGATCGATGCGCTCACGATCATCTTACGCTCGACGGTCACACCGTCTACGTCCAATCGCTCCACGCCCATCTCATCCATCAACTGCGGGATCGTCTCCACCGACATGCGATGCTTGTCCTGCTTCAATAGTTTAAGATGGTTTTCCGCGTCCTCGATCTGTTGTTCTACTCCGCGAAGTGCTCGGACCAGTTGGCTTAACTGCTTTCCTGTTCCTGTATCGACGTTAGCCAGTGCCTGACCTTCGTCAAATATGTCGTCGAATATATCGCTCATAAGTTTTTCCTCTTCAGGGTTGCTTTCTGCGGTAGCCTCGTGCTATCCGTAATGTAGACAATAGTGGAGATATGTAATGAGTGTCAACTACAAATTTAAATGTAAACCCTTCGACCACCAACTTTCAGCGTTGGATACAGGTTGGGATCGACCTGAGTTTGGCCTGTTCATGGAAATGGGTACGGGGAAATCAAAGGTTCTGATCGACAACATGGGCCTGTTGTATCAAGCAGGGCGCATCAACTTCGCTTTGGTCATCGCACCAAAGGGCGTGTACCGCAACTGGGTCTCCAAAGAAATCCCAGAACACATGTCCGAGGACATCCCGCATCGGGTGATCCGGTGGGTCGCGTCCCCAAACAAAACCCAACAGGCTGAGATGCGCTCGGTCAAGGACAAGTTCGATGGGCTCACCATCTTTGTCATGAACGTCGAAGCATTCTCTTCTTTGAAAGGTAAACAAGGGGGAGAGTGGATGGCTCGTGCGCTTGGGCCTCATGGCCTAATCGCTATCGACGAATCAACAACTATCAAAAACCACAAGGCCAAGCGCACTAAGAACTTGATGAAAATCGCATCGGGATTCAAGTACAAAAGACTGTTGACGGGCTCCCCTGTGACAAAAAGTCCAATGGATATATACGCACAGTGCGAGTTCCTGCGACCAGGTCTTCTGGGATACGACAGCTATTACGCTTTCCAGGGTAGATACGCCATCGTGCAACGCAAAACCATGGGATCACATGCGTTCCAACAGATCGTCGGTTTTCGCAACTTGGATGAACTCACAAACAAGATCGACATGTTCTCATACCGCGTCCTTAAAAAAGACTGCCTCGATCTACCCGACAAAATATACACCGTTCGCTATGTCGGCATGACCACCGATCAAGTAAACATGTACAACCAAATCCGGCAACACGCCATGGTCCTCTTGGAAAACGGCGAGATGTCCACGGCCCCCGCCGTCATTACCCAGATGCTACGACTGCAACAGATCCTATCTGGTCACCTCAAGACTGACGATGGTGACACCGTGTACTTCCCATCCAAACGCATGGATGCGCTGAAAGAAATACTGGAAGAGCATGACGGCAAAGCAATCATTTGGTCCCGTTTCCGGTACGACATCCAACAGATCACGCGTACACTAAACGAAATCTTTGGCGAAGGTTGCGCCGCATCATACTATGGGGATACATCAGACGACGTCCGACAGTCCATAGTCCAAACATTCCAGAACCCAAACTCAAAGCTCCGGTTCTTCGTAGGCAACCCCGCCACCGCTGGGTACGGCCTGACGTTGACCGAAGCAAACCTCGTGGTGTACTATGCCAACGACTTTAATCTCGAAACCCGAGCGCAGTCAGAGGACCGCGCACATCGGATCGGTCAAAAGAACAACGTGACCTACGTCGACCTGATCACTGAGGACACAATCGATGAGAAGATCGTGAAGTCCCTCCAAGCCAAGATCGACATCGGCGCGAGAGTTCTAGGTGAGGAAGCAAAAGAATGGCTGAAACTAAAACCGACTACGAAGCTATAACCAAACTGATGGAAGAACGTGCCACGGGATACGCGTCCCGTGACACCGCAGCCAAAGAACTGGCTGAAATGATCGGGCTCGACATCGATGTCGCCCGTGCCTTCTGCTCAAACCTCAAGCCCAGAGGATCCGCAGGGATTGCCGAGGTGCGTGGGTATAAGAAAGGCGAGTTCCCCAAAAAGAAAACCCCGCCAGAGCGGGGCTAGTTTGTGAGGCAGTAAGGGCCACAGGCGTGAGACTCTTACCAATCGAGCAGTCGTTCGATAATTCAATCTATCATGCCGCTTCCATCTCCGCAACAGCTTTGCGAATAAGAACCGAAAGTTGACGCGACATCGAACGCTGCTCACTGTCGGCAAGCTTCCGCAGCAATTCGTGGTCCTCCTTAATCAGACCAACATTCTGAAACTGCACCTTGTCTTTTTCTTTTAACTTCTTTCGTGCCATTTTTGTCTCCAGTTGTAAGCCAGTTGTTATCAGCTTATACAACATTTGTTTCTAGTGTTCAAGCAGTTCGCACTTGATACAACGCCATGGAATGTCGTCACGTTTGTCCGCATAATTTGGAATGCAATGCGCTATGACCTCGTCCCCTTCTTCCAAGTCAACCTTGTCCATCAGCCGCTTGCTGAAAAATACAGCGTCCCCATCGTCGTTCACACCAAAACCACTGCCTGAATAGGTCGTCGCTTCGATCAAAACAACCATCTCCGCGGTCTCAAACTTGTTCTTAGTCTCAAAACCTTGGCTCATGCGTTTCTCCTTGATTGTGTTTGTTCTTATAATAATTGAGTTGTTGAACAAGGCCCTCAATCCTCGGATCTCGGTAGTTCTCCCACTCGATGTCGTCGATCTGCTTCTGTAGTCTTTTGATTATGTCGCTTATCAGATCCAATTCCATCGTCCTTCTCCCATGGTGGTTGAGACAAGGTTACAGTCTCATGACCATACGCCATCTTGCGCTTGTACCCCTGCCACTCTTTCTCTGCTTCTGTCCATCGGCTCATATCGTCTTCCCCGCTTCTCGCAGTGCCTTCACAAAATTATCTAGCTCTTCACGAGCAGCAAACAATTCACGTTGTATGTTTGGACGGGCATCCTTCCGGTATCGCTCATCCTGTAAATTGTCCACTTGCTGCTTGAGCCATTTCAATTGTGCTGCTTGGAACGTGCTCAACTGCTCATCACCCATTTTTTATAACCTCCGGTCTTAATTCGGGCCTTAGTATGTACGAAACCTCCTCCGATACATAACACTCCATCATGATGTCGGTGCCGTACAACTCATACAAATGATTATAAAGAGGATCAAACAACCTGTCGTTCATCGCCTCAATGCAACGGCTCTCCCGATCATACCATACCGCCGCTTTAACAGGCTCACCGTCAATCGCGTAACTGATCACCAACGCAGTATAGTAATAAATCATCTGACAACTTCCCAAACATTCTCCCGCGCAACGTTGTCCTCAGTGTCCCTGATCAAACCCTGCTTGTGCAAAGCAGTCAGGGTCGCCCGAATAATCGTCAGCTTCAAACCGGTTCGATCCGCCAACTGCCGCGCAGTCCCCGCACCTCGGCCCAACTCAGCAAGGATCTGCTCCTTCCGCGTTAGCTTCTGGTTGGTCTGTTGCTTGCGCGTCATCCTGTCCCACATTTTCTTAAACATTCTTTGTCTCCTTTTCACTATAGATGTCTATCACTCCGACACCCTCCATCTCTGCGCCCGTAAGTGCAGAAAATTCCTCCCGTGCTAATTGCGCAGCTTCAACGCTGTTCGCCGCTTCAACCAACACCAACCGAGAAACCACGCCCTCGCATACTACTTCATACGTTTTCATTTCTTTCAGATACCTTTCTTCTAGTCCCATTAACCAAAACGTTGTCGCGTCAAACTCAACACGCAACAACTCATCTCGTATCTCGCACCAACGGTTCATGTTGATCCCCGTCTCCTCGATAAACTCTTTCGCACTGTTCGTCTTAACAAGGAACTCCAGTGGACTTAGCTTCAGATAGCCTCGATTGCTCAGATACGTCTTCGTTCTTGTTTGCAGCCGCAAGTACCACATAGTCTTTGGGTCTTTGCTGCGCTCCAACGCACCATCATAACAGTCCAGTTTCCATAGCCAGTTTCGGATTGTAGCCGAGGTCACGCCAAACTCTTTCGCGATCTCCTTCTGAGCGATACCCTCGTCATGCATAGCCTTGGCCTTGACCCACCTGTTATCAAGTTTCCGCATCGCTCCAATCCTCCTCGTACTCAACCAACGGGGCCGTGTATTCCCGACACTCCTTGTCTGTCTGCACCTGTTCCTTCACGAACTTGATGAAATCAGAATACTCCCACTTCCATACCACGCCAGTGAACCGATCAACCGCGTCCCTCTGGTCCTTGGTCAACGTCTGCCAGTACAGATACAACTTGTTGCAGTATCTCGCTTGGTCATCCCATTCCTCCGAGTCCAACTCGTCTTCAGGATCAATCAAATCCATCCAGTTAGACAAGGTCGGGTCGGTGATGTCAGCCTCGATCAATCTATCTAGTTCACTGGTCATCGGCACACTCCATACACACCTCCGCATCCTCGCCCATGATCTTAGTCACAGGCATCCCACAATCGCACAGCCGCTCCATCTTACCGTCACCGCTGCACGTCTCGCAGACCTCACGAACCTCCTCCACATATCCAATGTCTCGGGTGAAACTCTGAGGCCGAATAATCTCAAAGTAACTGTAACCCTCACCATCGCAGTCCGCACAACAGTCCATGATCGGCGTCTCTTGCAACTCAAGCAACATCTCTTTCATCTTACCCATTGTTCTTGATCCTCTGATTAACTCCCAAATTGTAAATCAACTCACGCTTGAAATCATCAAGCCGCTTGTAAATGTACTTCAAATCCGCAATCTCCGGCGCATCAGGGTCATAGTTCCCCATGACGTCCTCAATGCGGTCGATCACATAATGCATACAGATACGGTCATCCATCACGCCACCTCCATTTTATAAACAGGAATAACAAAACCCGTGTTCTGAAAGTTCTCGTCAGCATATTCTCGCGCCTCCGAAACACAACAAAAGGGACCATACGTCCGAGAAGCCGCAGGAGAACGATCCTCATCACCCTCCGCATCAGGAACCATGTTCAACCAAACATCCCCCTCGTCACATTCAAATATCATCGCGTGCCTCGGCTCAGACATATTGATACTCCTCAATAAATGCGAACCCGCCGCCGTTGCCCTCTTCGTCCATCGACAAAGACATCTCAACAGTCTGTCCGCCCAACCGTAACGTAAACACAGGGAACGGCTCCAAGGCATACTCGTCCTCAACAAACCGAAACCCTATGATCTTCGCGCCAACCAACTGGCTGTAATATTTCTCCATGTCCATCACGCTTCCTCCTCCTCGAACTCAGGCGTCCAACTTTCATCCACGCCATTCAGATACTGGCCCTCAAACAAACCACCCTCGTCCTGATAGTCAGCGTCAACACTAATACCCATCGAATGCAGCTTGTCCCACACTGGAATAGGCGGACCCCACGCCGTCCAACAGTTGAACGAAAACGATGCGTTCATACTCGCAGGATCAACATCCTCGTCGTCATGCAACGTCAGCGGCTGCGTGATCTCAACCTCCGCAACATCCCACTTCGTACCCCAGTTCTCAACACGCCAGTCATACCAACCCTCAACATCAAACCCCTGCCACTGGGTCCGCGGCGCAAGCCACTGCTCAAACGGCATCGGCTTGATCAACTGACAGAATTGTGGGTTCAAAGCCCGACCCCCATTGTGAGGATCATAACCGTTCTGGGTCAGCGCGTTATAGATTTCCTTCACCAAGAACCTCGGCCCATGGATGTGGACCCCCTGATAACAATGATTAGGCATTCTCTTTCCTCCTGATTAAAATCCCCCCGACAGCACAGTCGTAAGTGATCACAACCTCATCGCCAACACGCAACTTGCTGTTCACAATCTCCGAACCAACAATGTCAACTATCGGGCGGTCACCCTTCCCCGACACCTTGCGCTTGCCAGTCCCCTCCTCGTTCTGAACCAACGCCATGCCTCCCTCACGCAACGGTAACCGAATTACGTTAAACCGTACGCCGCGCTCAAAACCCGCCGCAACCAACCGCTTGCCCTCCAACCAAATGCGAGGACGACCACGGTTCGCTCGGATCGTATACTCCTGTAGTAAAATCATGCCAAAGCCCCCCACTGCATAGCCATCGCATCCGCAATGCCCCTGTAAAACTTCGACCGCAACTTCCAACGATCCGCACTCGGCGGTAACTTGTGACACTCATCCCGAGCCGTCGATCCATCCAAACTCCCAGTCCGAACCAACTTCGGTAAATTACGCAGCCACAAACAGGTCCGCTTCTTCACATTGTCCTCACTGTCGTCAGCCTCCGCAAACTCCCAAGGCTGTATGCTCTGAGCAAACGGCTCGTAGTTCTTAATCCGAGCCTTCGCATGCTTGTGCATCACAGGGTTCTCAACCGCGACCATCGGTATATGATCCACGTTCCATACATCCGAAAATAATGCAGCACCCTCATCCAACTCACGCCACATCTCTTCCAACGTCCGATTGGGCGGAGCCTTGTGCAACCAACGAACACCAGAATTACACAACCTCGTGCAAGGCGGATGCATCACCGCCAATAAATCCCAGTCACCACGCATCACGTTCCGAATGTCATCCTGTATGTGACGATTAGTCGGAGTGTCCGCAGGTAAAATATCACAGGACCACGCATCATGGCCCATTCTCAAAAACGCATCACGCACCGTGCCTGATGTCTCGCAACCAATAAGTACCTTCATGATCACACCTCCTCTTTGCAAGAAAAGAATGTGAGAAGAGACTGATCAGTCTCCCAGAAACCATCCGCCCACTCCAACCATTTGGTGTGCGCTTCTTCTTTGGTAGTGGCAGCGATCGATGTCTCAAAGAAATCACCGCCCTCAACTTCACGCCATGTAAAAGTAAATGTAGTCATAGATCTTTCCTTCTCTACTTGTTGATAGCTTGTAAGTTAGTTGAAAGTTGTAGGGCAGTCAAGCCCCACGTTCGTTCTCGAAAAAATCCTCCACCATTAAATGCACACGGTACAACGTGTCGATTGCAAAAGACGAGGATTGGCTGTCGTCCCAGAGATACAACTTCCTGATCGTGGGATAGGAAATCCCGTCCCATTCAATACGCATCGTGTAGAAATGATTTGTGTCATGCATACGATCAAGAAATGCCTTGATCGAACCGCAACGACCAACAGCAATTTCTAACGCATGTTGGATTTCAGATATTTGTTTGTGGGGGTGTTCCATTTACACTTACTCCTATAATTATAATTATTTTTATAGCAGGTGTAAGGAAAAAGGCAAGCGGTTCGCGGCTCTTGGTCCTGTGTTTACCCTTATAACAGTTTTTTCTAGATTTTTACGACCACCGTTCAATCCCTTTCAAATTTAATGTAATCAGCGTAATAAGTGTAATCACCCATTGAAAACATTGCAAAAAACTGCCCTGAGAAGATTACACTTGATTACATTTATTACGTTTTCGCTGGAGAAACCCCCTATACTAGAGTTGCACTGGGTGCATGAGCCCCTTTGCAAACGCATAGCTCCACCTGTCTATTGAAAACTTTTTGCCCTTGGTTTAACTTGTGGTCAGAACACAACGAGGCAGACATGGCATCCCTTGAGAAGAAAATTGAACAACAACACGGTCGCCAACTGACCAACCGACAGAAGACGTTTGCTAGACACATTGTCGAGGGCATCTACTCGAATGCTGAGTGTGCAAGGAAAGCAGGGTATGTAGAAACAAAGGCCAAAGACTATGCCTCTGTTCTGCTTAATGGCAGAGACTACCCACATGTTCTGGAATATATACAGGAACTAAGAGAGGAACGAGAGCGGCGATATGGTGTGACAACTATTGGTCAGCTTGAGCGGCTGCATAAGTTATCCTTGGGTGCGGAAGACGCGGGGCAATTCTCTGCGGCAATCAACGCTGAAAAGATACGGTCTGCCTTGGGTGGTTTGACGGTTGACAGAAGGGAAAACATAAACACCATTGATCAGATGTCGCGGGATGAGATCACCGCTCGACTGGCTGCATTGCAGAAGCAATATCCTCAAGCGTTTGTGATCGAAGGTACAGCAAAGGATATTACACCGGATGAGCAAGGGACCAGAGGCGAACTTTTGGCAATCGATCAGGAGCAACCTACCGAAGAATAGCTTTGCTACCCGCATTGAGAACAAGCACGGCGGCGGTGTGCCAGATGTCCACATGGTATGGGATGGCCTACCGTTTTGGATGGAATTGAAAGTAGCCAAATCGAGCGCAGTAAAAGTCTCGCCTCATCAAGTCGCTTGGAACATGGCATATTTTGTGCGCGGCGGTGCAAATTTTTTCTTAGTAAAGAGGGCCTTGGAGCGTGATCTATTTTTATTTCGGGGGGATGCGGGGCCCGACCTTGCGTCCTGCGGGCTGTCCTGCGGCCTTGGTACGCGGTTCACGGACCCTGCGGCCTTGTTCGAGGGCCTGCGGCCCGAGCTAGAGCGTATCCTGCGCCCTGCGCCCTAGCCCTGCGCCCTGCGCCCTAGCCCTGCGGCCCTGCGCCCTTGTTTGTTTATTGTATCCGGTCATGTGCCGTGGAACAAGGGCCATGTGCCAGGGGGAAAGTTTCTGTCATAAACTTTCCCTTGACATGGACAAGGGGCCAATGGCCCCTGGTCTTTAGTGTTCTACTATTGCGATTGATTTTGCGTTGCTGGATCCCTTGCAAAGTTTACATGCGGTACACTGGACGCGGCGTCCTGCCTCTTTTGACGCGGGGCATAGGGCCTCGTTCGCGCGGTCCAGCTGTCCAAGATCCGCGATTACGCGGAATGTGCGGCGGCCCGCTTTCCAATGTGCGATTGCTTCCGCGTGTGAGTCTGCGCTTTGCATTGCGATTTCTGGTCGCCAAGGTTTTTGGTGTGTGTAGGCTGTCCAAGTATCGCACTCGGACAGCAAATCGTCCCAAACTTCGGACGGTACGGCAGCGGGGTCGCCGTATGTACCGACGCGGACAAAGCGACCGCGGCCCATGTCTTTTATTTGATTGATCTTGAACCCGTCGCCCTCTACCACTAGCGCCTCTTTATAAACGCCGCGCTTGTATGCTTTAAAGACAATTAAGACACCTTGCCCAAGATTAACGTAGCACTTGCGGCCCTTGGCAATCTTGCGCTTGGGATCCGTTGTAACTTCCCCGCGCATGGGACAAGATCCGCAAATTGAAAAGTCCGCGCCCGTCTTGCTGGCTTCGAGCGGGTTAATATCCGCGCGCAAGATGTAGGTTTGCACGACGTGTCCAGTCTTTTTGTTACGGTTTGAATAAGTCGCGATAACGACTATTGGCTTACCATCCAAGAGGCTTGGCCCGTTGTAGATGATTGCATGTTGCATGTTCATTCCTTTCTAATTGAACACTGACAGAGTATAAAACTTCCAAGCTAGATACAAGTAAAAAGTTTTATAAGCTTGCGGCCCTGCGCCCTGCGGGCTCTCTTTTCCTGCGGGCTTGCGGCCCTGCGCCCTGCGGGTTTTCTTTTTTCTATTGTCCAGGGGACAAGGAAAAGGGGCCTTGCGGCCCCTCTTTTACGGTGCGGTGATAACTTCCTGGTCGATAAGTTCCTGGGCCATGCGCCCGAAGGATCCTTGCAGCGCCCAGGCTAGGCCGGTGTCGACCAGGTATTGCCAGGCTTCGATTTGGGTTTCCTGATCCGCGTCTAGTGCGCCTTCGGCAATTAGCGTTGCGTTGATGGGTGTCATTTCAATCATAAAAAATCGGGGGATCTTTCGATCCCCCGCCTCCTATTATGTGCGCTCTAACATGTTTTGAAACTCGCGCCGCGCTTCCTCGGCAGCTTCGCGGCGTAACTCTTTTAGCTTGCGTAAAAGATCTGTGGCTTTCCAATTATTAGAACCGCCCTCTTCGTTAGCCACGTTTTGCAGCACGTCGATCAGCTGCGCGACGTCTCCCAGTTTGATGTCAACTAGGATTTCAAGAGTTTCTTCTTTAACGTAAGATTTTTTCATAGCGCTTTCCTTTATTGCTAGAATCGAGGCACCATTGCCTCTGACACCTTGGTAGCATGGATGTGCCAAGTAGTCCACAATTAATTACAAGTAGCACACAACTAATTAGGGTAGGTCATCGCTATACTTTCGGGTAGCCTGCGGCCTGGCTCAGATCCTGCGGGCCTGCGGCCCGCAGGGCCTTGCGCCCTTGACAAAAAACCCTGCGGGCTTGCGCCCGCAGGGGAAAGGAAAGACAGCCCATTATCCCAAGGGCCAGGGGATTTCGATTACTTGCCGCAACAAGGGCATTTGTCTTTCTTCAATGTGTTTAACCTGGTGGTGATCGATGTGGTGGTACGTCTGATGCACCATGCCAGGCAGTGGATAACGTCGCCTCGTTTCCCTGTGCCTTCGTACTTGTTCATGAATGACAGCATCAGGTTATCTTCTTTCTCTTCCCAAGGTAGTGACATCCTGTTCCAAAATCTTTGAGCATACGCTGGATGATCCCATTGGTTCAGTCTTGCCTTGCGAACCATGTCGCGCCCGTCGTTGAGGGCGCGTTTGAACTCATCGTCATAGATCCAGCGGCTATCTACTACAGGCTCTCCATTGCTGTAGTATTCGCCTGTTTTCCATACATGATGATCTATTTTCATGTCGTTACTCCTAGTAAAATGAACAGCATCGCAAACAATGCGACGCAGCCCAGTACATCCTCGAGTACCGTGGTCTGACGACCACGGCACCATTTAATTAATGTCTCGATAGCGTGAAACATCAGAGCATTGCCTTTAGCTCTTTCTTGATCTCACGCGCCTTGTCGCCGCGCCATGTTCCGGCGTTCGCCAGAAAGTAACTCACTACTGATCTACCGCTATCATAGATGTAATTGTCATCGATGCTGTTGAGCGAGTGCATTGCCTCAAGGTAAGGTACCGCGCCAAAGTAAACTTTGTTCCAGTCTGCGCTGATCTCTTTCGCGATTGTGCTTATTGGTCTAGTCATGTTCTTTCCTTTCTTATTGAACAAGTAGAGTATACCCCGCTTGTGGGCGGGGTACAAGTGTTTTTATCGCATCATAGCATCAGCAGCGTATCTTAGGCGACGGTCGATATCCGCTTTGAATTTTGCTTTGGTGAGCGTTGATGCATTGGTATGTAGACCGATATGATCTTTCACGTCTTCGGGTGTTATTGGTCGACGTTTCCCGTTTTGGTTTAACCATGTCCCGTGAATAGTCTCGATCATATAGCAGCGGGTGTAGAACTCTTTCCAATTGTCTTCGGTGATTTCGTTCATTGCCACTGACATGGTGCCCCAGATTAGAGCGTTAGTGATGGGCCAAACAGCGTCATCTTTATAGTCTGCTGCCACTTTGGTTAGATCATAATTTAAAGCCATCGTCTTTCCTTTCTAGTTGATGGGTGGGGACCGAAGCCCCCAGTTGATTAATCGGCAAGTATGGTGAAACGTTTGGTCGCTGTGTTCTTGCAATAGTTTTTCCAAGAACGGGGTTTGTTTTCTTTCCACCATTGCAGGTTCGGAACCGTGGTGCGGATGCTGACTGACCAGATGGCCCAGCCATTGGTTACTGCGTCGAGACGCAGCTGATCACGCTTGCCTTGAAGTTCTTTGATCTGGGCCTCGATGTCCGCGATCTGACCTAATGTTTCATATTTAGTCATTGTCTTTCCTTTCTGGTTAAACTGTAACGCTTGTT